>Ga0182016_10006706_pt1 | contig 12024 bp, 11 predicted proteins | sample 712S2MmetaG_FD_120491 | JGI IMG/M metagenome (GOLD analysis project Ga0182016, IMG submission 120491) | Permafrost microbial communities from Stordalen Mire, Sweden - 712S2M metaG | ecosystem: Environmental > Terrestrial > Soil > Wetlands > Permafrost | place: Sweden: Stordalen | collected...
CCGACCGCGCCACCCGCCCCGCTTGCGCCCGTCGCGCCGGTCGCCACGGCGCCGGCGACCGGAGTGGCGGCCGGGGTCTTCGACGAGCTTGGTGCGGCGCTGTGGATGTCCTTGAGCCGGCTGGCCGGTAGCGCCGAGACGGTGACGATGCGGGGAGCGCCACCGTGGTGATGGGTGGCCGGCGGCGGTGAGGGCGCCTCGATAACGGCTCGCCCGGCGGTCGTGATCAGCGCCGCGCAGCATACGGCCACGGCGATCTTCGCCGCCGTCGCACCGGCCAGCACGCCGCCGCCCGCGGCGCCGCCGCCGGCCGCGGCACCGCCGCCGCCGATGCGCAGCAGCATGCCCAACTGGGTCAGGGGGCCGCACGGGGTCAGCGCCGCGAAGCTGCGGCGCAGGCGCTTCAGCTCGTGGCGGTATGTGTCGCAGTCCGAGCAGTCGCCGCAGTGGCGGCGGGCGCGGGCGCTGATCCGCACGCCACGGTCCGCGGCGGCGACCAGCTCGTCGCGGATCTCCACGCACGGGGTGTCGCGCGCGCCCGCGATGTCGATCAGGCCGGTGCGGGCGCGCAAAAGCAACGACTTCACGGCGGGCACGGTGATCGCGAGGGCGCCCGCGAGCTCCTCGTAGCTGAGCCCCTGCAGCTCCCGCATCAGCAGCGCCGAGCGCTGCTGGCTGGGAAGCGTGCGCACGTCGGCGACCAGCCGGGTGAGCGCCGCGTTGCGCTCCGCGACCGCCGCCGGCTCGCTCGCGGCGCCCCGGGCGCCGAAGGCGGGCTCGGCATCGGCCGCCAGCTCGCTCGGCAGCGGGCACGGGCGCCGCAGCTCGTCGAGGCAGCGGTTGTGGGCGATGCGGTAGAGCCAGGGGCGCAGCAACACGGGGCGGTCGCTCGCGCGCAGCGCTCGGTAGGCCCGCAGGAAGACGTCCTGGAGCGCGTCCTCCGCGTCCGCGCCGCCGCGCAGCATCTGGCGCGTGTAGGCCAGCAGGCGGCCGCGGTAGCGCTCATGGATGGCCCGGAAGGCCTCCTCGGAGCCGGCGCGGAACATCGCGACCAGCTGCTCGTCGGAGCGCAGTCGCAGGAACGCGGCCGAGAACGGGGCCCGGCTGGCAGTGAGACGTGTTGGCAGGGCTCCGGCTTCCACGCGTGTCCGTTCTCGGATCGACTGTGCCCACTCTAACGCCGCGCCGGGCGCGAAGTTACGCTGATCTGCGCGCCGCGATAGGCTCGCCCCAATGCCAGCCGCCCCCCGCAAGAAGGCCGCGGCCGAGCCCCGCGGGACGGCGGTGCGGCCGCGCCGAAGCACGACGGCCACCGCGCGGTTGGCCCGCCCGGCGGTCAGCCCCTCGCAATGGGACGGCGGCTCGCCGTTCCCGCCGATCGCCGAGTACGCGTTCCTGTCGGACTGCCACACCGGCGCGCTGATCGCGCCAGACGGCTCGGTCGAATGGCTGTGCCTGCCGCGCTTCGATCAGGCGAGCATCTTCGGCGCGCTGCTTGACCGCAGCGCCGGCTCGTTCCGTGTCGCCCCCTACGGCGTGGATGTGCCCGCCGGCCGCCGCTACGAACCGGGCACCAACGTGCTCGAGACGACCTGGATGACGCCGACCGGCTGGCTGGTCGTGCGCGACGCGATGACGATTGGCCCCTGGCACGGAAGCGAGCCGAGCGGTGCGCACCTGCGGCCCCCGACCGACCATGACGCAGACCAGCTGCTCGTGCGCACGATCGAGTGTCTGCAGGGCGAGGTGCCGGTCGAGCTGATCTGCGGCCCGCGCTTCAACTACGGCCGCACGCCCGCACGCTGGTCGGCGGTCGAGGGCGAGGAGGAGTTCGCCCTGGACGCAACCGACGGGACGACCACGGTGCGGCTGCTCAGCGACATGCGGATGGGGATCGAGGGAACCTCGGCACACGCGCGCCACACGATGCGCGAGGGCGAGCAGCGCTTCTGCGCGCTCTCGTGGACGGCGGAGCGCGGCGGGCCGCGAACCTACGACCAGGCGGTCGCGCACATCCAGCGCACCTGCCATTACTGGCGCGAATGGCTGGCCGCCGGGACCTACCCCGATCATCCGTGGCGGGCCTTCCTGCAACGCTCGGCGCTCGTGCTGAAGGGCCTCACCTACGCGCCCACCGGCGCGATGATCGCCGCGCTGACGACCTCGCTGCCGGAGACCCCGGGCGGCACGCGCAACTGGGACTACCGCTACTGCTGGATGCGCGACGCGACGTTCACGCTGTGGGGACTGCACGCACTGGACCTCGACTGGGAGGCCAACGACTTCATGGAGTACCTCGCCGACCTGCAACGCAACAAGGACGGGTCGCTGCAGATCATGTACGGGATCGGCGGCGAGCGAAACCTGCGCGAGACGACGCTGCGCCACCTCAGGGGCTACGAGGGGTCGCGGCCGGTGCGCAAGGGCAACGGCGCCTACAACCAGCGCCAGAATGACTGCTTCGGTGCGGTGCTCGACTCCGTCTACCTGCACACCAAGCGCCACGATCACATCCAGGACCGCCTGTGGCCGGTGCTGTGCGACCAGGTGGCGAGCGCCTGGCGTGTTTGGCGGCGCCCCGACCAGGGGATCTGGGAGGCCAGGGGCAAGCCGTGCCACTACGTGTCCTCGAAGCTGATGTGCTGGGTGGCGCTGGATCGCGGCGCGCGCCTGGCGGAGTTGCGGGGCGACCCCGAGCTTGCGCGCCGCTGGCAGAGCGGCGCCGAGACGATCCGGGAGGACATCCTCGAGCGCGGCGTCGACGACCGCGGCGTGTTCGTCCAGCACTACGGTACGACAGCGCTTGACGCGTCCAACCTGCTGATCCCGATCGTGCGCTTCCTGCCGAGCGACGACGAGCGCGTGCGCGCGACGGTGCTCGCGATCGCCGACGAGCTGACCGACCACGGCCTGGTGCTGCGCTACCGGGTCGATGAGACCGACGACGGCCTCTCGGGTGAGGAGGGGACGTTCCTGATCTGCTCGTTCTGGCTGGTCTCGGCGCTCTCTGAGATCGGCGAGCGCGAGCGCGCGCGAATCCTGTGCGAGCGCCTGCTTTCGCTCGCCTCGCCGCTCGGGCTCTACGCCGAGGAGCTCGACGCCGCAAGCGGCCGCCATCTCGGCAACTTCCCCCAGGCCTTCACGCACCTCGCGCTGATCAACGCGGTCGCGCACGTGATCGCCGACGGTGGCTGACGCGCCCGCAGCCCGCCGTCGCGCCGCGCGCGTTTTGGAGGAAAACATGCAGGGTGGTGGGGCTTACGCCTGCGCGTGTCATCGTATGCCCGGCAGATGGCCGACATAATTGAAACCGAGACGACCCCCCGCCCGGGCGACCCCAAGCCCCAGGCGACCCTGCGCCGCGCCGGCGCGATGGATCCGTGGGATCGCCCGCGCTCGACTGCCACTCCGTTCGACGACCGCGTCGCGCGGACCTCGCCGTTCCCGCCGATCGCCGACTACGCGTTCCTGTCCGACTGCCACACCGCCGCGCTGGTCGCGCCGGATGGGACAGTCGAGTGGCTGTGCCCGCCGCGCTTTGACTCGCCGAGCGTGTTCGCGGCGATCCTCGATCGCGGCGCCGGCGGCTTCCGGCTCGGCCCGTCGGGCATGGGCGTGCCGGCCGGGCGCCGCTACGAGCCGGGCACCAACGTGCTCGAGACGACCTGGCAGACAGCGACCGGCTGGGCGGTCGTACGCGACGCGCTGATCATCGGACCGTGGCGCGAGCGCGAGGCGGGGTCGGCGACCGCTCACACGCGCCCGCCGGCAGATCACGACGCCTACCACGTGCTCGTGCGCACGATCAAGTGCATCCACGGCTCGATCCAGGTCGAGCTGCTCTGCGAGCCGATGTTCGACTACGGCCGCACGCCCGCTGACTGGACCACGGTCCCAGGCGAGCCGCAGGCGCTCGACGCCACCGGGGCGGGGCGCACCCTGCGCCTGCACAGCGACATGCCGCTGGGGATCGAGGGCGGCTCGGCACGAGCGCGACACCGCCTCGGCAAGGGCGAGCGGCGTTTCTGCGCGCTGTCGTGGTCGCGGCTGCTCGACGCCCCGAGAACCTACGAGGAGGCCTCGGACAGCCTAGCCGGGACCGGTGAGTACTGGCGCAACTGGCTGGACACCGGGCGCTTCCCCGACCATCGCTGGCGCGCGCAGCTGCAACGCTCGGCGCTGGTGCTGAAGGGACTGACCTACGCTCCGACCGGCGCCGTTGTCGCCGCGGCGACGACGTCGTTGCCTGAGACGCCGGGCGGGGAGCGCAACTGGGACTACCGCTACACCTGGATGCGCGACGCGACGCTGACGCTCTGGGGCCTCTCCTCGCTCGGTCTCAGCTGGGAGGCCGATGACTTCATCCAGTACGTCGCCGACCTGCAGCGCAACAGTGACGGCTCGCTGCAGATCATGTACGGGGTCGGCGGCGAGCGTGATTTGACCGAGCACCAGCTGGACCACCTGACCGGGTACGAGGGCGCGCAGCCGGTGAGGATCGGCAACGGAGCCTTCAGTCAGCGCCAGAACGACGTCTACGGCGCCGTGCTCGACTCGCTCTACCTGCACACCAAGAAGTACGGACACAGCACGCAGCGGCTGTGGCCGGTGATCGAGGCGCAGGCCGAGCGCGCGGCGGATGTCTGGCGCCAGCCCGACCAGGGGATCTGGGAGGCGCGCGGGGAGCCGCGCCACTACGTGTCCTCGAAACTGATGTGCTGGGTCGCGCTGGACCGCGCAGCGCGCCTGGCCGCCCGGCGCGGCCGCGACGCCCTCGCCGACCGCTGGCGCGCGGTCGCCAACGAGATCCACGCCGACGTCTGCGACCGCGGCGTTGACGGACGCGGCGTGTTCGTCCAGCACTACGACACCGTCGCGCTCGACGGTTCGGCGCTGCTGCTCCCGCTCGTGCGCTTCCTGCCCGCCGAGGACGAGCGCGTGCGAAACACGGTACTCGCGATCGAGCGCGAGCTGACCGAGCAGGGGCTCGTGCTGCGCTACCGGGCCGACCAGACCGACGACGGCCTCGACGGCGCGCACGAGGGGGCGTTCCTGATCTGCTCTTTCTGGCTGGTCTCGGGGCTGCTCGAGATCGGCGAGCGCCGGCGCGGGCGTGCACTGTGTGAGCGGCTGCTGGCACTGGCGTCGCCGCTTGACCTGTTCGCCGAGGAACTCGACCCGACCAGCGGGCGCCATCTGGGCAACTTTCCCCAAGCCTTCACCCACCTCGCGCTGATCAATGCCGTGCTGCACGTGATCCGCGACGAGGAATCGGCGCCGCTCGGCACCTAGCCGGCCGGCGAGGAGACCTACCCGCGGAGCGTGCCGTGACCTATTTCAAAGACGAGCAGGAGGTCTATGAGTACCTCGGCCGCCTGTTCCTCGATCTGCTCGCCGACGAGGAGCTCGCGCCGAAGTTCCGCACCGCGAACACGATCGTGCAGTACCGCTACCGCAACCCGGAGTCGCAGATCACCGTCAAGCTGATCGAGGCGGAGGAGGGCCAGGTCGACCTCGGCCCGACGCGGCTCGAACCGGAGGTGGTGATGACGATGGACGCTGATACCGCCCACCGCTTCTGGCTGGGCAAGGTCAACGTCACGGTGGCGCTGGCGCGCGGGCAGATCAAGGCGAAGGGGCCCGTCGCGAAGATCCTGCGGCTCGTGCCGCTGACCAAGCCGGTCTTTCCGCGCTACAAGGCCCAGTTGCAGGCGGCCGGTCGCGGCGACCTCGCCGACGCCTGATGGCGCCGCTCACCGCTCCAGCCGCGTGAGCTCGCGGAGGGCCCCGGGGTGAACGAGTTCGCCGACGACCGCCAGATGGCGGGCTTCAAGGACTTCTACCAGTTCAGCGCTCCTACCCGGGTGATCGCCGGCCGCGACCTGCTCGCCGGCGCCGGCTTCGAGTTCGCCAAGGAGGGCGCCCGGCGCGTCCTGCTGGTCACCGATGAGGTGATCCGCGCGACCGGCCTGCTCGACCGCGTCGCCGAGGGACTGACCGACGGCGGCCTCGCGGTCGCGGCGATCTACGACGCCGTGCCCCAGGACTCCGACAGCGCCGTCGTCGCAGCGATCGCGGAGCTCGCGCGAGAGAGTGGCGCCGACGCCTTCCTCGCGCTGGGGGGCGGCTCGGTCATGGACAGCGCGAAGGTCGCCAATGTGCTTTTCACCCACGGCGGCACGGCGCGCGAGTGGGAGGGCTACTACGGCCTGCCGCGCGCCGACGACGGTGGCGGGCGCGCCCTCGAGCTCGCGCCGCTGGCGTGCATCCCGACGACCGCGGGCACCGGATCTGAGGTCTCCTTCGCCGCCGTGATCAAGGATCGCGAAGCGCACGTGAAATACCAGATCGGCGACTTCGCGCTGATCCCGCGCCTGGCGATCCTTGATCCGGCGGCCACCGCCACGCTGCCGCCGCCGCTTGCCGCCTCGACCGGCATGGATGCCCTGACGCATGCGGTCGAGGGCTACGTGTCGCGCGACTGGAACGCCCACGCCGACGCCTACGCGTTGCACGCCCTGCGGCTGATTCGCGCGAACCTGGAGCGCGCCGTCCACTCGCCGCAGGACGAGTCGGCGCGCGGCAACATGCTGATCGCGGCGGCGCTGGCGATCATGCCCACGACGTCCGGCGCGCTCGGCATCGCGCACTCCCTCTCACATCCCTGCGGAGCGCTCTACGACGTTCCCCACGGCGTCGCCAACGCGATCAACCTGCCCGCCACGATCGAGTACAACGCCGCCGGCGGCGAGGACATCGCCGCACGCTACCGCGACGTGGCCGAGGTGCTCGGGGTGGCGGGCGCCGGCGACGTCGGCCACGCCCTCGCCGAGCACGTGCGCGCGCTCGTCGCCTCGCTGGGTCTGCCGACGCGCCTCTCGCAGGTCGGCGTGCCCGAGTCGGGGATCCCGCTGCTGGTCGAGGGGGCGATGGGCGACGCGTGCACGCTGGTCAATCCGCGCGCCCCGAGCGCCCAGGAGCTGGCCGAGCTCTACCGCCGGGCGCTGTAGGAGCTCCCCGCGCGTAACGCAGCGCGGTCAGGCGTCGTGGCCGGCGCGCGCTGGGATGCCGCCTCGCTGCGCAGTCCGTGGGCGCCGGGCAATAAACTGGTGCCATGTCGACCGAGGCGGTCCGAGCAGTCCAGCGCTGGCACTGCGAATCCTGCGGCTACATCTACGACGTCGCCGACGGCGATCCCGACGGAGGGATCCCGCCCGGCACGGCGTTTGAGGACATTCCGGACACGTGGTTCTGCCCGGTCTGCGGCGCACGCAAGCGCGACTTCACGCCGTACGACGACTGATCATCGTGGGCGAGGCCGCCAAGCCCGCGAAGGCGCTGCCACCCGCCCAGCGGGCGCTGGCTCGCCTGACCGGCGCTCGCCTGTGCTTCGGCCGGCCGGTCGAGGCCGAGGGCCGCACGGTCATCCCCGTGGCGAGCGTGCGAACCGCCGGCGGCTGGGGCTTCGGCAACGGGCCCAACGAGCAGGGCTCTGGCGGTGGTGGTGGCGGCGCGCTCGACGCCCGGCCGGTCGGCTTCATCGAGATCGGGCCCGGCGGCACGCGGTTTGAGCGCATCGACGATGGCCGCCTCGCGCTGCGCGCGATCGCCGCGAGCTCATTCGCGCTGCTGGTGGCGGGGCGGGTGCTGACGCGCCGCCGGCGCGGGGCGTTGCGGGCCGGCCCGTCGCCGCGGCGCCTGCGCCGCGCGCGTCAGCTCAGCCAGCGCTCGTAGGGCAGCGACGCGCCCGCTGCCGCGAGCGCGCTCGCGGTGAGCGCCGCCAGCGCCGCGAGCGTGGCGACCTCCACGTCGCCGAGCCGCTCGATCGTCGCGCGGTTGGAGCGCTCGATTGTGTCGGGATCGCCCGGCCAGGGTGTCAGTACAACCGCGCGCACGTCCAGCTCGGCGCTCCGCGCGGCCTCGATCGTCAGCAGCGTGTGGCTGATCGTCCCAAGCCCCGGACGCGCGGCGATCACGACTCCGAGGCCGAGCTCGCGGGCCAGGCGGCGCACGTCCCAGCCTTCGGCGAGCGGCACGAGCAGCCCGCCGATGCCCTCGACTATCACCGGCGACCCGGCGGCCCGGACATCGGCGATCAGCGCCGGCACGTCGAGCTGCTTCCCGGCGAGCGCTGCGGCCAGGTGCGGCGAGACGGCTGGGCCGTAGCGGGCCGGCGAGACGCTCTCCGGCGGCTCCTCGCTGACCATGGCGAGCAGCTCATGATCGAGCGGCGGCCCGTCGTCCAGGCCGGTCACGACCGGCTTGCGGGCGTGTACGGCCACGCCGCGCGCGCGCAGCGCAGCAACCAGCGCCGCGGCCAGAACCGTCTTGCCGACGCCCGTGTCGGTCGCCGTGACGAAACACCCGCGCAGAGCGCTGCTCGGATTCGCGGTCGAGCTCGGCGGTTGCGTCACCGCGCCACTGGCTAGGCGGCGCGGGCGACGGGCGCGGCGAGCGCCGGATCACTGGCGAGGCTGGCGCCGACCTCGCGCGCCGCATCGCTCAGAGCTGCGACCGCGCCGGCCAGCTCGCTGGCGGTGTGCGAAGCCATCACCGTGAGCCGTAGCCGGGAGCTCCCCGGCGGCACGGTCGGCGGCCTGATCGCCTGCGCAAAGACGCCTCGCGCGAGCGCCGCCTGCGACAGGCGGACCGCGGTATCCGCGTCGCCGACGATCAGCGGGACGATCTGCGTGCGCCCGCGCGGCGCGGCGATCCCTGCGGCGCCAAGCTCGCTGCGCAGCAGGGCGGCTGTGGCCTGAAGCTTCGCCGGGCGAAGCGGCTGCTCGATCAGGAGCTCGAGCGCTGCGAGCGCGCCGGCGACGACGGGCGGGGGCAGCGCGGTTGAGAAGATCAGCGCGCGAGAGCTGTTCAGCAGCAGTTCGGTGATCTCGCGGCTCGCGCAGACGTAGCCGCCGTAGGAGCCGAGCGACTTGCTGAGCGTGCCAACGAGCGCGTCCACCTGGCCGTCCAGGCCGGCTTCCGCGATCGCGCCACGCCCGCCGGGGCCCAGCGCGCCGGTTGCGTGTGCCTCGTCGACGACGACACGCGCGCCGTGCCGGCGTGCCAGCTCGACGATCCCGGCCAGCGGCGCGACGTCGCCGTCCATCGAGAAGACCGAGTCGGTCACGATCACGTCGCCCTCACGGCCGTGCTCACGCAACGCCCACTCGAGGTGGCTCAGGTCGCAGTGGTCGTACACGAAGGTCTCGGCCCGGGCGAGCCGGCAGCCGTCGATGATCGAGGCATGGTTCAGCGCGTCCGAGAAGATCGTCTGGCCGGAGACGCCGAGCGCGCAGAGCACGCCGACGTTGGCGAGGTAGCCAGAGCCGAACAGCATGCACGACTCCGTCCCCTCGAACGCCGCCAGGCGCTGCTCGAGGCGCTCATGGATCGTCATCGTGCCCGAGACCAGGCGAGAGGCGCCGGCGCCGACGCCCCAGCGCATCGCGGCATCGGCTGCCGCCTGGCGCACACGCGGATGGTCGGCGAACCCGAGGTAGTTGTTCGAGCACAACAGCAGCACAGGCTTGCCGTCGAGCATCACGCGCGGCCCCTGCGGCCCGCTGATGAGCCGCGTCCGCCGGTACAGACCGGCGTCGCGCAGCCGGTCAAGTTGCGCCGTGATGTCGTTCACCGGGCCGGCTCGCGCTCGGGCTGGCGCTTTGAGCGGTAGCGCAGCTGCGTCGAGGGGTCCCACAACGTGAGCTTCAGCTCGGCCTCACGATCGAGGTAGTCCTCGATCACATCGGGCGTGTCGCCCTCGAGCCAGCCGGAGCGGTTGTCGGGCCGCGGGTGGGCGCCGTTGTCGGGCTGGCGCGCGACGTTCAGTCCCTGGCGCTCGAACATCTCCCGGTCCTCGGCGGGCGTGGCCCCGAGCGCGGTCAGGAAGTTGCCCATCATCACGCCGTTCAGTCCGGCGCGGACGGCGAGCGGCGCCAGCTCGGCGAGATTCTCGATCCGCCCTCCGCAGAGCCGGAACAGCGCCTCCGGCAGGATCAGCCGGAAGATCGCCACCCACTTCACGGCATCCCATGGATCCATCAGGTCGCGCTCGCCGAACTTCGTCCCCTCGCGCGGGATCAGCAGGTTGATCGGCACGCTTGTCGGGTTGATCGCGGACAGCTCAAACGCCATCTCGACGCGCTGAGCTGCCGTCTCGCCGAGGTTCAGGATCCCGCCGACGCAGGTCTCGAGGCCCGCCTCGCGGACCGCCTCGATCGTGCGCAGCCGGCCCTCGTAGCGGACCGTGCTCGAAACCTCGGGATAGAAGCTCTCGGCCGACTCGACGTTGTGGTGCACCCGCTGGATGCCGGCTTCGCGCAACGCCTTCGCGCGCTCCACCGACATGTGGCCGATCGAGGCGCAGCGCTTCAGGTTGGTGTGCTCGGCGACGAGCCGCGCCCCGGCCAGGACCTTCTCGAAGTCGCGCTTGGAGAGCCCCTGGCCCTGGGCGACCATGCAGAAGCGGTGGGCCCCGGCCGCCTCCGCCGCGCGGGCATGCTCGAGCATCTGCTCGGGCTCCATCATCGCGTGCATCGGCGTGTCAGCGTCGGCGTAGCGCGACTGCGCGCAGAAGCCGCAGTCCTCGGCGCAGCCGCCGGACTTCGCGTTGACCAGCGAGCACATGTCGGTCGAGTCGCCGAAGCGCTCGACGCGCGCCTGCCACGCGCGCTCGATCAGCGCCTCGATCTCGGCGTGATCTGTCAGCTCACCGAGCGCGAGCGCCTCTTCTGGCGTGATCAACGGGGGCATCGCCGACTGCGCACCCTACCCGAGTACGACGAGCGTGTCGCCCTCTTGGACGGCTTGGCCCTCGGCGCAGCGGATCTCCGTCACCGTCCCCGCCTCCTCTGTCTCAACCGGCATCTCCATCTTCATGGACTCCAGCACCACGACGACGTCGCCCTCGGAGACCTGATCCCCGACGGCGCACTCGATCTTCCACACGACGCCCGTGATGTGAGCTGGGACTTCGGCCACCGGTCAAGGACAATAGCTCCCACCCCCGACAGCCCGGCCTGGGAGTCCATCCGAGAGCCCCCACGTCCGGCTGCGGCGGATCAGCGCGGCGGATGCGTCCTTCGCCAATGGCGGGGCACGGGCGGTGCGGCAACACGGCGCTCTCGGATGAACTCTAATCTCTGCCCGGTGAGCGAGAAGCTCTCGACCCTGAGACCGCAGGTCTACACCGACCCGCGACCGAAGGAATACTTCGACCGCTTCCACGAGCGGGCGCGCCGGCGCGGGCCGAGCTTCGTGTATGACGTCGTGCGCGTGGTCAGCTCGCTGTACGGCTGGACGCTGCTGCGCGCGCGCTCGGTCGGCGCCCAGAACGTGCCCGAGACGGGCCCCGCGATCCTCGCCCCCAACCACTTCTCCTACATGGACCACTTCCTGATCGGCATGTTCATCCGCCGCAAGGTGCGTTTCATGGCGAAGTCGCAGCTGTTCACACCGGTGGCGCGCTGGATCTATCTGCAGGGCGGCGTGTTCCCGGTTCGGCGCGGCGCGCGCGACGAGGACGCGTTCATCACGGCCGAGGCGATTCTCGACGCAAGCGGCGTCGTTGCGATGTACCCCGAGGGTGGCCGCTCCCGCACCGGTGAGCTGCAGGAGCACGCGAAGCCGGGCATCGGGCGGCTCGCCCTGCAGAGCGGCGCGCCGGTCGTGCCGATCGCGATCCTCGGCTCGGCCAGGATCCGCAACTGGAAGCGGCTGCGCTTCCCGTCGGTGCGCGTGCAGTACGGCGAGCCGCTGCATTTCGAGCGCGAGCCGGACGCCACGCGCGAGCGCCAGCAGGAGGTCGCCGATGCGATCTTCGCCGAGATCCGCTCGCTTTACGCCCGCCTGGGCCAGCGCGTCGGTGGTTAGCGCGGAGCCGGTGGCCGCCGGCGGCTCGCCGTCGGCGAACGGGCCCGCCACGTCGGTGCGCGTCGGCGCGGTGCAGCTGAACGCGAAGGCGGATCGCGCCGCGAACCTGGCGAGCGCCGACCGACTCGTCCGCGAGGCGGCGGCACGCGGCGC
>Ga0182016_10006717_pt1 | contig 12013 bp, 11 predicted proteins | sample 712S2MmetaG_FD_120491 | JGI IMG/M metagenome (GOLD analysis project Ga0182016, IMG submission 120491) | Permafrost microbial communities from Stordalen Mire, Sweden - 712S2M metaG | ecosystem: Environmental > Terrestrial > Soil > Wetlands > Permafrost | place: Sweden: Stordalen | collected...
ATCGAGAAATATATCGGAGTGCGTCCGACCGGCTGGATGGGACCCGGCGCGGTCGAGTCAAATGTCACGCCCGATCTATTGAAGGAAGCCGGCTACACCTTTCTGCTCGATTGGCCGTTCGACGACCAGCCGATTTGGATGCGCACGCGCGCGGGGCCGCTGCTCTCCGTGCCCTATCCATTGGAGCTCAACGACGCCGGCACGCTGGTCGCCCGCGATCATTCCGGACGAGAATTCGCCGATATGATCGTCGATCAGTTCGAGGAGCTGTTGGAGGCGAGCGAACACCAACCGCTGGTATTCGCACTGTCGCTGCATGGCTTCATCGTCGGCCAACCGTTCCGATTGCGGCCGTTGCGCCAAGCCATCAAGCACTGTGTCGAACACAAGCACGCCGACCGCGTCTGGTTCACCCGCGCCGGAGAAATCGCCGAATATTGCTTCGGCTTGAAACCCGGAATCATCCCGGGAGGCTGAAACGGCGACGCCACCAGAACAGGGATATCGCACCATGAACAAGCCTTTGAGCGCGAACGAGGCCGCGGTGCAAACGCACCTTTTGCGGTCGTTGCCGGACACGGTCCATTGGGGCTTTTTCGACGGCAGCCTGCCGCCGGTACTTACTATCGATTCCGGCGATCGCGTTGTCATCGAATGCGTCTCCGGCAATCCGGAATGGATGCCGCAAGATTCGCCCTTTAAACCGTTGGACGATATCAAGCTCATCCATCAAAAGGCCAAGCGCGGCAGCGGCAATCACATTCTGACCGGCCCCATTTGCATCAAGGACGCGGTCGTGGGCGACGTGCTTGAGGTCAAGATTCTCGACATCGAGATGCGGCAGGATTGGGGATTCAACCTGTTCCGTTCGTATGGCGGCACGCTGCCTGACGAATTTAATTACTATCGCATCATTCATGTGGCGCTCGATCGCGCCAACAAACTGGCGACCATGCCGTCCGGCCTCAAGGTGCCGCTTGCGCCGTTCTTCGGCCAGCTCGCGGTGGCGCCGCCGAAGGCCTTTGGCAAACAGAATAGCAAAGAGCCGCGCGAGTTCGGCGGCAATCTCGACTGCAAGGACTTGACCGCCGGCAGCACCATCTTTTTGCCGGTCTGGAACGACGGCGCCCTGTTTTCGACCGGCGACGGTCACGCCGCGCAGGGACACGGCGAAGTCGACGGCACCGCGATCGAAACGTCGCTCACGGGAAAGTTTGAATTCAAGGTACGCAAGGATTTGGGCTGGAAGTTGCCGCGCGCCGAGACGCCGACGCATCTGATCGCCTTTGGATTGGACTGCGATCTCGATGACGCCGCCAAACAGGCGCTCAAGCAGATGATCGATTGGATCGTCGCGCTGACCGGCATCCACAAGGACGAGGCCTATGCGCTGTGCAGCTTTGCCTGCGACCTGCACGTCACGCAGACGGTGAATAACGTCAAAGGCGTCCACGCCATGTTGGCCAAGTCGATTCTGCAGAAGCCGGCGTGAGCGCGAAGCCGGCGACGGCGCGCGAGTTGCGATGAAGAGCTTCGTAGAACTTTTTGAGGTGTCGCTACGCTACGGCGAAGACGACGACGGTACGCTCGCTTTGCAGGATGCAACGATGCGGGTGGACCGCGGCGAGTTTGTCGCCGTCGTCGGCCCGTCCGGTTGCGGCAAGTCGACGCTGATGAAGGTGGTGACCGGTTTGTGGCCGCCGTCCAAAGGGGGCGTCATCGTCAACGGCAAGGAGGTCGATGGCCCGTTGTCCATTACCGGCATGGCGTTCCAGAACCCGACCTTGCTGCCGTGGCGCACCACGTTCCACAATGTCATGCTGCCGCTGGAGATCGCGCAACCCCACGCAGCGAAACTGCGACGCGAGCGCGCGTCATATGAATCCAAGGCACGCGATTTGCTGGCGCTGGTCGGCCTCAAGGGCTTCGAGGACAAATTCCCCTGGCAATTGTCCGGCGGCATGCAGCAGCGCGCTTCGATCTGTCGGGCGCTCATTCACGAGCCGTTGCTGCTGATGCTCGACGAGCCGTTTGGCGCGCTTGACATGTTCACCCGCGAGGAATTGTGGCTAGCGATGCAGGAACTGTGGCTGGCGCGGCGGCCGACCGTAATACTGGTCACGCATGATCTGCGCGAAGCGGCGTTTCTGGCCGATCGTATCTTGGTCATGAGTTCGCGCCCTGGTCGCATCATCGCGGAGCGGACCGTCGAATTGCCGCGGCCGCGCGCGTTGTCGATGACCTATGAGCCTTACGCCGTCGGACTGGTGCAGGATTTGCGCGACCATATCGGCGCCGCGCGTGAAGTGGCATGAGCGAGACCGCCGTCCCCGCCGGAGCGCCGGCGCCAAACTCCGCACCGCCCCGGCGTCGCAGGCGCTCGCGCAAAAAGATCGGCCGGCGCGTACTGCCTTGGGTCGTGATCGCCGCGCTGTTCCTTCTTTGGCAAGCGTTGGTCGACGCGCTTCGTATCGAATCCTTCGTTCTGCCTTCACCCAGCGCCATTTTCACGGCCGGTTGGCATTGGCGTGGGCCGATCCTTCAAAGCGCGTGGCAGACGTTCGTCGAGACGGCGATCGGCTTCTTCTTCGCCATTGTGTTCGGCCTGTCCGCCGGCATCGCCATCGGTTCGTCGTCGTTGATCTATGACGGCTTTTATCCCGCCTTGGTGGGTTTCAATACCATCCCGAAGGTGGCGGTGGTGCCGATCCTGATCATCTGGTTCGGAGTCGGCGCTATTCCGGCGATCATCACCGCATTCCTGCTCTCGTTCTTTCCGATTCTCGTGAACGTCGCCACCGGCATCGCAACCGTCGAACCGGAGTTGCAGGATGTTTTACGGGCGCTCGGCGCCAGCAAATGGCAGATGATCCGCAAGATCGGCCTGCCGCGCGCGATGCCCTATTTTTTCGCCTCGCTGAAGGTCGCCATCACGGTCGCTTTCGTCGGATCGATCATCGCGGAGACGGTCGGCTCCAACGCCGGCATCGGCAACTTCATGCTGGTCGCTTCATCACGTTTCGAGGTTCCACTCGCCTTCGCCGGGCTCCTCGTCACAGGCGCGATGGGCATCGCCATGTACGCGGTCGCCGGCGCTATCGAACGGCGTATGACCGGTTGGGCCTTGCGCGGCGGCATGGATATCGACACCCGCTCGTGACCGTCGGACGTCATTTCGTACTGCCCACGCCGCGAGTCTTTGCCACGCGTCCGTCCCGTAGCAAGGCTCCCGCCATTTTCTTGTTGCGCAGCCTACCCGCGCCGGTCGATATATCTAGCCCACCGTTACGCTTGGCCTTGGCTGGGCCAATCGTCATGTCAGTCATAAAGGTGGCCAGTCACCAAGGCCGCAGCCCGAAGGGATGAAATGACCTGGTCCGACACGCTCCTTGGCCTGTTGAAGGACAACGACGTCCGCCTCATCACCTATGTGCCGGACAATGTGCTCACGCCGCTGCTCACCGGCGTCAATGCCGACAATTATTTTCTTTCGGTCGGCGCGACGCGCGAGGATGAGGCGATCGGCACCGTGACCGGCGCCTATATGGCGGGCCTGCGCGGCGCGGTGATGATGCAGACGTCGGGCTTTGCGCTGATCGCCAATGCGCTTGCCTCGCTCACCGTGCCCTACCAGATCCCGGCGATCATGGTGATCTCCGAGCGCGGCACCATGGGCGAATTCAACATCGGACAGTCGCTGGTGGCGCGCACCATGCGGCCGACGCTCGACGCACTCGGCATCACTCACCACACGCTGACCGACGAAATCACCATGCCGTTTATCGTCGACTCATCGATCAAGCAGGCTTTCTCGACGCAGGCGCCTGTCGCCTTCATTCTGTCGCCGCTGTTGACAGGCGGCAATCCGGCGGCGCGCGCCAAGTTGAAACTGTGAGAGGACCAAAGTGTCGAACGACCGGGCTGCGGCGAAAATTCTCAACCGCACGGCGCTGACTAAGCTGCTGGTGCAAAGGCTCAAGCACGACGAGGCGGTGGTCGCCGGCATCGGCAACACCAATTTCGATCTGTTCGCGGCCGGCCATCGACCGCAGAATTTCTACATGCTCGGCAGCATGGGACTGGCCTGCCCGATCGCGCTCGGCGTCGCGCTGGCGCAGCCGGACCGCGGCGTCATCGCGCTCGAAGGCGACGGCTCGATCCTGATGGGACTTGGCTGCCTCTCCACCATCGCCACCATGAAGCCGCGCAATCTCACCATCGTCATCTGGGACAACGGCATCTATCAGATCACCGGCAAGCAGCTGACGGCGACCGGCGGGGTGACCGACATCGTCGCGGTGGCGCGCGGTGCCGGCATCGCCGCGAGCGAATGGGTGCGCGACGAAGCGCATTTCGAGCAGCTGCTCGACCTCCGGTTCGACGGCGGCGGGCCGATTTTGTTGGCAGCCAAAATCGACGACGAGGCCGGCAAGGGCCAAACCCCGCGCGACCCGGCGCTTATTCGTAGCCGCTTCATGAAGGGGCTCGGCACCGGCCGCGGCGGCGCGCTCGAAGCCTAATCGCTCCGCAAATCTCGCATGTAAAAGACTGCACTCCCAACCGGCGCGGTCGGGAGTGCATCCACAGTCGATCAATGACGGCGCCGCGTCGTTATTTCGTGAAGTCAAATACGTCGTGCGTGTCAGTATAGGCCGTCACGCCCGGGATACCGGCGGTCTGGATATCGCCTGCGACAACGTGGAGCTGATCGCCGATGACCGCTCCAGCAAAGCCGTGGCGCGGAATACGCATGCGCGGCAAGCTTTGATCCCAGGTGTTTGTCGCCGGATCGTACGCCTCGAACGCCCGGAACGCCGCCATGATCTTGTCGTTCTGGAACTCGCCACCGCCGACATAGATCTTGCCGTTGTGGACGCCGCCCGCGACGCCGCTGCGCGCCGTCGGCATCTGCGCCCGCGTCGTCCATAGATCCTGGGCGACGTCGTATTCCTCGTTGACGTCGGTGTTGCTCGACCGCGTCACGAAGGTCGAGCCCAATCGCCCGCCGATGGCATAGATCTTTCCGTTGACCTCGGCGCCCAGGAAGTGATTGCGGGCCGTCGGCAGCGGCGCGCGCGAACGCCAACTGTTCGTTGCCGGATCGTATTCTTCGTTGGTCCCGACACACATGTCGTGCGGTTTGCCATCGAAGCGAATGGCCGGGTCGGCGCTGCCCGGCAGGATGGTCGCTCCGCCGATCACGTAGATCTTTCCGTTGGCGACAACTGCGGCGCCGGCACCGCGCTTGGTCGGAATCGGAGCAATCGCTTTCCAGGTATCCGTGTCGGGTGAATATTCCCACGCATTGTTGACCGGCTGCCACGCAATGTCTTTACCGGGCCGCATGAAGCCCCCGAACACGTAAATCTTGCCGTTCAGCGCCGCCGTCATGCCGTGATGCACATGGGGCTCGGGCATCGAGCTCTTTTGCGACCAGGCCCTGGTCGCCGGATCGTAGACGTAAACGACGCCCATCGGCTGAAAGCCGCCGTCGGTCAGGCCCTGGATGATATAAAGCTTGCCGTCGACGACCGCGCCGACCGGCTCCTCCATCGGCATCGGAAACGGCGTCGAGGCCGCCCATTGTCCTTTGGCGGGCGTCGTTTCGGCCTTCTGGGCCGCTTCGACTTTCTTTGTGGTCTCCGCGTCGGGTTTTGTGGTCTGAGCGCTGACCACGCCTGTCATCGCACCGAGCATGGCCACCAGCGTGGCCGCCGTCATACCCGCCAAACGCAGTCTCTTGATTTCTTTCAGCATCATTTCCATCCTCCCATGTGACGGCAGATCGTTGTTATGTCGCCGGGTGGCGTTGCGTTCCAACGCCGCCCGTCAACCGAGCCCATTATTCCTGCGGCAGCGCCAATATCTCCGGAAGCAAGCGCTGCCACGTTGCCCGTTCTGCTTTGATCTCGGTCGCGAACTGAGCCGGCGTCGCGCTGGTCGCGATGGCGGCGTTCACCTTGTCGAAAGCGGCGTGCGCTTCGGCAGTCGACATCGCCGTGACTGCGGCGTCGTGCAGAGTTTGGACGATGTCGTCAGGCGTATGCCGCGAAACGAACAATCCCTGCCAGTTGCTAGTGCCGATCCCCGGATAGCCCGCTTCGGTCATGGTCGGTACGGCGGGAAAATTCGACAGGCGTCGCGCGCCGGTGACGGCAAGCGGCTTGAACTTGCCCAGATTGGCCGTTGCCGTCGCCACGTTGAGCAGCGCGATGTTGCTTTTACCGGCGATCAGGTCCGCCAGCACGCCGTTCGCCCCGTCCGGATTCGGGTGGTATGCGACCTTCAGACCGGCAGTCTTGGCGAGCATGATGGTGTCGACATCGACGAAGGTTCCGATGAAGTCCGTCCCGAGCGTGAGCTTGCCTGAGCGTGGCTGCAGTGACGCCAGAAAATCCTTCAACGTGCTCGCGGACTCCGAAGGGCTGACCATCACCACGCTGGGAAAGTCCGCGAGCCGCGTGATCGGCATGATCTCGGCGTCATAATCGAACGCGATATCCTGGCGGTGCAGGACCGGCGTCATCGAGTTGGTGATGACGCTGCCGACCATGAGCGTGTAACCGTCCGGCTGACCGATCAGCTCGCTGAGCGCATTGATGCCATATTTCCCCGGCTTGGCGTCGAGCGTGACGGGCTGACCCAGAATTTTCTGCAGCCCGTCGGCGAGCACTTTGGCGGCGTAGCCGGTCGATCCGCCCGGCGGAAACGGGATGACAAGCCGGATCGGCTTGTCCGGATATTGCGCGTTGGCCGGAAGCGCACCGGCAATCGCCAGCAGCAGAGCGAACACGCAGCGTTTGACCCACATCGGATCGCCCCCCGACTTTTTGTTCTCGCCCGGTCGGCAGCCGGCGCGGTGACAGGCACCGCCGCGGCGCTGCGTCACCGTCGCTTGCTTGACAGCCGCCGGAACTTGTCAGACAACATACATATGACCGCTGATGTGCTCAAGCTCAATGTTGCCCGGCTGCCCGCGCTCAATCGCGTCGACGAGGTCGCCCGAGAGCTGATGAGCCGCATCCGCTCCGGTGAGCTGCAGCCGCACATGCGGTTGCCGTCGGAGCAGACCATGGCCGCGCAATTCGGCGTCAGCCGCACCGTGATCCGCGAGGCGATCGCGCGCCTGAAGAACGAGGGCTTAATCACGACGCGGCAAGGCAGCGGCGCTTTCGTGCGCGATTGGCAAGCCAACGCGCTACATCTGGATCCGGAGATTGGCAAGAATCTCGAGTCGGTTCTGTTCATTGCCGAATTGCGCAAAGGCATCGAAGCCGAAGCAGCGGCGCTTGCCGCCGAGCGGCGCTCGCGCAAGGAGATGATCGCTATCGAACAGGCCTTTGCCAGGGTGTGCGAAACCACCCGTGCGCGCGGCGACAGTACGCGGGCCGACATGGGTTTCCATCGTACAATCGCGGGCGCGTCGCATAATCCCTATTACACCGCCATTCTTGATTATCTCAGCCAGTTTCTGGTGCAAGCGCTGCGGATCAGCCGCGGCAATGAGGCATTGCGCGAGGATTTCGCGCAGCAGGTGGAAAGCGAGCACCTCGATATCGTCGATGCCGTTCGCCGCAAAGACAGTTCGGCGGCGCGCCTCGCCGCGCAAATTCATATGGATCAGGCGCGCATCCGGATCGGCAAGGCAGGTCGCGACATCTGGGCAAAAAATGGCAAACGGCTGACGGAAGTGCTGATTCCGCCGTCGATCTTGTCGGCGCGGCCGGCAAAACGGGGCCGCGACGGCTAGCAGAGGCCGAGCCCTCGGCGCGCGACCAGGGCTCCACGCGGTAGCGAAAAGTAACGGAGTCAACGGCGATGCTCGACACCCAACTCAAATCCGGATTTCGCGAGACCACCACCGTTCAAGACGGCATGGTAATCGATTGGGACCTGCCGATCACGATGGACGATGGTGTCGTGCTGCGCGCCGACGTATTCCGTCCGGTCGCGCCGGGCCGCTATCCGGTCATCGCGTCATACGGCCCCTATGCGAAATGGCTCGCGTTCCAGGACGGTTACCCCACGGCCTGGGAGATCATGGTGCGCGAGCATCCCGATGTCGCCGCCGGCTCGACCAACAAATACCAGAGCTGGGAAGTCGTCGATCCGGAGAAATGGGTGCCCGAAGGCTACGTCGTGTTACGCGTCGATTCGCGCGGCGCCGGGCGTTCGCCCGGATTCATCGATCATTTCTCGCCGCGTGAAACGCAGGATCTCTACAACGTCGTCGAATGGGCGGCGGCGCAGCCTTGGAGCAATGAAAAAATCGGGCTTGCCGGTATTTCCTATTACGCCATCAACCAGTGGCAGGTGGCCGCGCTGCAGCCGCCGCACCTCACAGCGATCTGCATCTGGGAGGGCGCCGGCGACTGGTATCGCGACAAGAATCACCACGGCGGAATTCTCTGCTCATTCCAGACCAACTGGTACGATATGCAGGTCAGAACTGTGCAGCACGGACTTGGCACGCGCGGTCCGACGAGCCGCATGAACGGCGAGCTGGTGTGCGGACCGGAGACGCTGTCCGACCAAGAGCTGGCGCGGCAACGCTGCACGTTCGGCGAAGATATTGCGGCGCATCCGCTCGATGACGCCTACCACCGGGCGCGTTCGGCCGACTGGGACAAGATCAAGGTGCCGCTGTTGTCCTGCGGCAATTGGGGCGGTAACAGTCTGCATATCCACGGCAATATCGAGGGTTTCGTTCGCGCCGGGTCGCAGCAAAAATGGCTCGAGATGCACGGCGATCGGCACTGGACGCTGTTTTACACCGATTACGGCGTGCAGCTGCAGAAGCGGTTTTTCGGCCATTTCCTCAAAGGCGAAGACACCGGCTGGTCGAAGCAGCCACCGCTGCAATTGCAGATCCGGCATCCGGGCGAGAAATTCATCGAGCGCCATGAAAACGAGTGGCCGTTGGCGCGCACGCAATGGACCAAGCTTTATCTGAATTTAGCCGACACCGCGCTGGCGCCGGTGGCCGACGCTGTGCCGAAGACCGCGCGCTTCGCCGCGCTCGGCGACGGACTAACCTTCCTCACCCCGCCGCTCGAACATGACATCGAGCTGACCGGCCCGTCGATGGCCAGGCTGTTCGTTTCGTCCACCACCGCGGACGCCGATCTCTTTCTCGTCCTGCAGGTGTTCGCGCCGGATGGCAGCGAAGTCGTCTTCCACGGCGCGCTCGATCCGCACACCCCGGTCGCGCAAGGTTGGTTGCGGGCTTCGCATCGCAAGCTCGACCCGATTGTGAGCACGCCCTATCGGCCGTATCACACGCACGACGAAAAGCAGCCGCTGGTCCCCGGCGAAGTCGTTCAGCTCGATATCGAGATCTGGCCGACCTGCATCGTCATTCCCGCCGGTTATCGGATCGGGCTTTCGGTGCGCGGCAAGGACTATGTTTACAAGGGCGAAAGCGGCGGCCGGCTTTCCAACATGAAGAACGAATTCACGGGCTGCGGACCATTCCTGCATGACGATCCGGTCGACCGGCCGATCGAGATCTACGGCGGAACGACAACGATCCACGCCGGACCGGGGCAGGAGAACTTTCTACTGCTCCCCGTCATTCCGCCGAAACCATGACCAGCCGACAAGAGGGATTTCCCGTCATGAGCGACACCGCCAAAAGCTATAGCGCCGAGAGCCAACAAACCCACAATGCGCGAACACCGGGCGCCAAACGCGCGGCACCGGGCGAATATTATTTCGACATGACCAAAGTGAATTCGATCATGGGCGGTCCGGCCTATTCCACCGTATTCGGCGGCTGCGTCGAGGGCGAGCGCATGATTGCCGCCCTGATGCGCATGCCGGCGGGCACCGGCGCGGAGCCGCATTCGCATCCCAACGAGCAATGGGTCTACATCCTCGAAGGAACCATGGATTCCACGGTCAATGGCAAGCGCCATTTGGCCGGACCCGGCTCGGCAGTCTACATCCCCGCCGACACCATTCACCACGCCACGGCGACCAAGGACGGCGACGTCGTCTTCTTCACCGTCAAGGATGCCTCGCACGGCCTGCACGGGGTCAAAAAGCAGAACGCGTAAGGATCGGCCCGACCGTACGGTCGCGTCCGCCGTCGGTCTGCGCCGTCGTCGAAGCACGCAGCGATGGAGCGGCTGCCGATGCCCAAGCTTCCAATAGCAGCGACGATCGTGGGTGGCGTACTGACGTTCGCGTTATTCGGCGTGAACCTGGGGGTCCTCTCGCCCGGCGTCGCGCAGGGCGCAACGCTTCGACAGTTCGCCGTCACGATCAAAGAGCGCAAGCTCGACGCGGCAGAAAACGTTATCCGCGTGAGCCAAGGCGAAGACGTCGAAATCGTGCTGACCTGCGACGAGGCCGCCGAACTGCATCTGCACGGCTACGACCTGCTGCTTTCTTTGACGCCGAACGTCCCCGGCAAATTACAATTCACCGCGAAGATTGCCGGTCGATTCCCGCTTGAGGCCCACCGGTTCGGGCCCGAAACGAACACCGACGCGAGCGCCGGCAGACATCACAGTACGGGTCCGCTGCTCTATCTCGAAGTCTTGCCGCGTTAGGCTGCCGTGCCAGCGCGCGTCCTCCTTCGTTATCTAGCGCTGCTTGCCGCGACCGCCGTGCCAGCTTACGCGCACGGATTCGGCGCCCGCTACGATCTTCCGATCCCGCTATCATTTTATGTCTTTGGAGCCGGCGCGACGGTCGCTTTGTCATTCGTGCTGGTCGCCGCGTTTCTGCGAACCGCGGGCCGGGCAGCCGATTATCCGCGCCTGCGCCTTGCACGGTCCGGTCCGTTGCGCCGCTGCGCGGACGGGATGGCGATCGTTCTGCGCCCGCTCGCCGCCGCCTATTTCGCATTGATGATCGCGGCCGGACTGTTCGGCGTGCAGAGCCCGATGCGGAACATCATCGTCGTCTCGGTTTGGATCGTCGGCTGGGTCGCAATTTCCCTGTGCTCGGCGCTCATCGCCGACATTTGGCGCGTGCTCAATCCCTGGGACACGCTTTTTTCGGCAGGAGAGTATATTCACGCGAGGCTGCGCCCGGGGCGCCCTCTGGGACCGCGCTGGCCTTATCCGGCGGCGCTCGATCGCTGGCCGGCCTTGCTTCTTTTTGTCGTATTCGCCTGGATGGAACTGGTCTGGGACGGCCGCGACGTACCGGCGCGACTGGCGCACGCCATGCTGCTTTATTCCGGCATGACTTGGCTCGGCATGCTGGCTTACGGACGGCAAACGTGGCTTGCGCGCGCCGAAGTCTTCACCATCGTATTCGGAATTTTTGCCCGGTTTGCGCCGCTGGCCGTAGCAGAAGGCGGCGGCGAAATAATCCTTCGTGTTCCGGGTAGCGGCCTGCTCGACGATCGCAAAACGTCTGCTGCCACGATGCTGCTGGTCGTTGCGCTGCTCGCCACAGTCACTTTCGACGGTATTCTGGAAACCCCGCTATGGGCGCGCATCGACATTGCGATCATCGATGCCCCCGACGACTCGCTGATGTGGACGCTGTTTGATTTCGGCGAGGCGGGCGCGCTGCGTTTGGCTCACAGCATCGGGCTCGTGCTCTTCGTGGTGCTATTCAACGCCGCATATTTGTTGATTTGCAAGCTGATGTCGATTGCGGCCGGCGGCAAGTGCGGCGGCGCGGCCAGCCTGGCGCGGCGCTTTGTTTTCACGCTCGTGCCGATTTCCATCGCTTATCATATCGCGCATTATTTCTCATATCTCTTCAACGGCGGCCAACTCGTCATTCCACTGCTGTCAGATCCGTTCGGTTTCGGCTGGAATGTGTTCGGAACCGCGTCTTACCAACCCGACATCGGCTTCGTCGGCCCGCTGCTACAGTGGTATGTCGCCGTCGGCGCGATTGTCGCTGGTCACGTCATCGCAGTGTACCTTGCTCACGTCGTGGCATTGTCGACTTTCGGCGAGACGCGAGCGGCGTTGCGTAGCCAAATACCGATCATCGCGCTGATGGTGGGCTACACGATGCTCAGCCTGTGGATTTTGTCGCAGCC
>Ga0182016_10006719_pt1 | contig 12013 bp, 11 predicted proteins | sample 712S2MmetaG_FD_120491 | JGI IMG/M metagenome (GOLD analysis project Ga0182016, IMG submission 120491) | Permafrost microbial communities from Stordalen Mire, Sweden - 712S2M metaG | ecosystem: Environmental > Terrestrial > Soil > Wetlands > Permafrost | place: Sweden: Stordalen | collected...
GGAAGAACTGCGCTCACGTTTCGACGCGCTCAGCGAGCGAGAGCTCGAAGTACTCTTCCACGTCGTAAAGGGTAGGCTCAATAAGCAAATTGCCGGTGACCTCGGCATCCACGAGCGGACGGTCAAGCTTCACCGCACGGCGATCACCACGAAACTGGGCGTACAATCCGTCGCGGAGCTCACGCGGCTGACGCTGGAAGCGGGCATCTTCGAGGCATCCGCAACTACCTTCCCTAAAGGGCAGTAGTCGGCAGTCCCGCCGAGGCCTATGGTGCTCATAGGCCCCAATGAGCAAAACTACACCGATCTACGTCGCCGTCGTTGATGACGACGAGAATCTTTGCCGATCCCTTAGCAGGCTACTCCGTGCGGGGGGCATTCAGCCGATCAGCTATGCCTCAGCGGAGGCATTCCTCGCGGATACGAAGCACTCGCAGTTCGACTGCCTGGTGCTCGACATCCAGCTCGGTGGCATGTCCGGCATCGAACTCGCTCAGCGGCTACTGGCCGAAGGCGGCCACACTCCTTTCATCTACATTACTGCTCACGATGACGCTGAAACGCGCGCAGAGGCCGAAGCTGCGGGTTGCACGGCTTACTTCCGCAAGTCCGATCCCGGCGCCGCAGTGCTCGACGCCATTCGCAGAGCAGCGGCCTGAACGGCACGATATGAAAACTGCGGTGGCGCCGAGTTCTACGAGCGGACCGGAAGCCGGACGAAGTTGTGAAAGTGAAATGAACAAACCGATGCAACCAACTCAAATGAAAGTGTCGAGGCTTAGGCTTACTTTGCGAGTTATACCACTCTTATTACTGTGTTTAATTCTTCTGGTGGGAATGCAGGCGTCTGCTCAGGATGACTCGCAGAGCAAACCGGCTACCTCTAACACTGCTGGGGCGCAACCTGCGGCAGAAGGGGACACCGAAGCGCTGGCGAAAGCTGCGCAGAATCCGGTGGCCTCGATGATCAGCGTTCCGCTCCAGAACAACACGGCTTTTGGGGCTGGACCGTATGACCGCACTCTCAATGTACTGAATATCCAGCCCGTCATTCCCATCAGCATCAGTGAAAACTGGAACCTGATTACTCGCATTATTCAGCCGATCGTCTGGCAGCCGAACGTGAGTCAGACATCTCAAGGCTGGTTTGGGCTCGGCGACATGAACCCCACGTTCTTCTTTTCCCCAGCAAAGCCGAGCAAATTGATTTGGGGCGTCGGGCCGAACTTCGTTATCCCCACGGCAACTGCGGATCAACTCGGACAGGGAAAGTTCAGCATGGGGCCTGGCGTCGTTTTGTTGACCACGCCGGGCAAATGGGTCATCGGCACCTTGATCAACAACGTTTGGTCGGTTGCCGGTTCGGGGAGCCGTCCCCCAGTCAATCAGATGCTGCTGCAATGGTTCGTCAACTACAACATGAAGAAAGGCTGGTATCTCGCCTCGTCGCCGATCGTCACTGCCAACTGGCGGGCAAGCAGCGGCAACGTATTGACGCTGCCTTTCGGTGGCGGTGTGGGAAGAATCATGAAGCTGGGAAATCAGCCGGTCAACCTCCTGGCGCAGTTGTACGGCAACGCGATATATCCCACGGGCACGTCCCCGTGGAGCATGCGGCTGCAAATTCAGTTCCTGTACCCGAAGAAGCCGTAGACGATGAAGAACCGGATGATGGAACAAGAACTGAAGCGGTTGAACAGCAGATCCCAAGAATCGGCAACGGTAGTGAGCGGTTTAGCAATAGAGCTTTCCGTCACCGGATTAACGCAGGATCACCTTAATTAGGAGAAGAATATGGACTTTGGTGCGAGTGTTCGAAAACTAACGCTGGGCGCTCTTACGGTCTCCAGCTTCTTGGCGGCGGGCGGCAGTGCAATAGCGCAAGCACAAACCACCGCGGCGAAACAGCCCAACATCGTGATCATCTGGGGTGATGACATCGGCCAGACAGATGTTAGCGCGTATTCGATGGGACTGATGGGCTTCCGCACGCCCAACATCGATCGTGTCGCCAAAGAAGGGATGATCTTCACCGATTACTATGCGGAGCAGAGCTGCACCGCAGGCCGCGCGTCCTTCATCACCGGCCAGTCGGGATTACGTACCGGTTTGACCAAGGTTGGTTTGCCTGGAGCCTCCGTAGGGTTGCAGAAGGAAGATCCGACGATCGCGGAACTGTTGAAGGCGCGGGGCTATGCGACAGGCCAGTTCGGCAAGAACCATCTGGGCGACCGTAACGAATATCTGCCTACCGTACACGGCTTCGACGAATTTTACGGCAACCTGTACCACCTCAACGCTGAAGAAGAGCCGGAAGATTCCGACTATCCGAAGGACCCGGCATTCCGTGCCAAGTTTGGCCCGCGCGGCGTGCTGGACTGCAAGGCCTCGACTGTCGACGATCCGACGGTGGATCCTCGGTTCGGTAAGGTCGGCAAACAGGTCTGCAAGGACACAGGTCCGCTGACCAGGAAGCGAATGGAAACGATCGACGACGACGTCGCTGCTCGGGCCGTGGAATTCATTGAGCGGCAGAACAAGGCCGGCAAGCCTGCCTTCGTCTGGATCAACTTTACCCACATGCACTTCCGCACCCACACCAAGGCGGAGAGCATTGGTCAGTCCGGCCGCTGGCAGAGCCCATACCACGATGCCATGATCGACCACGACAAAAATGTCGGCACGATCCTCAAAGCCCTGGATGATCAGGGCATGGTAGACAACACCTTCGTCATGTACTCCACCGACAACGGTCCGCACATGAACAGCTGGCCGGACGCAGCCATGACGCCATTCCGCAGTGAGAAAAACACTAACTGGGAGGGTGCTTACCGCGTGCCGGCGATGGTCCGGTGGCCGGGGCATATCAAGCCGGGCAGCGTGTCCAACGAGATTATTGCTCACCTCGACTGGCTGCCGACATTTCTGGCAATGGCCGGCGACCCGCAGATCAAGGACGAACTACTCAAGGGCTACAAGGTGGGCAACATGACCTACAAGGTCCACCTGGATGGCGACAACCTTCTCCCGTACCTGACCGGACAAACCGAGAAGAGCCCGCGGGAATCGTTCTTCTACATCAACGACGATCAGCAACTGACAGCTCTGCGCTTCGACAACTGGAAGCTGGTGTTCATGGAGCAGCAGACTCCGGGAACGATGCTGATCTGGGCGAACCCGTTCACCAGCCTGCGGGTGCCGAAGATGTTCAACCTTCGCATGGACCCATACGAGCGCGCTGACGTCACCTCGAACACCTACTGGGACTGGGAGATCGATCATGTGTACCTGTTGGTGCCGGCCCAGGAGTATGTGGGCAAGTTCCTTGCGACCTTCAAGGACTACCCACAGCGGCAGAAGGCAGCCAGCTTCAACATGGATGAAGTTCTCAAGCAGCTTCAGGACAGCGGGGACGCGGAGTAGCACAGGAATGCGGCGGGCGCTTCCACGGAAGCGCCGTGCCTTGTCTCACCTGAAAGGATCCCACAACTATGAAGATCACTCGCACTCCGAACCTCCTCGCCGCCACGGTCGGTTTGCTGGCGTTCATCACAACCATAGCTTGGGCCGCCGACCCGGCGCTGCCGAAAGGTGACGCCGTTGAGCCCGCACCCCGGCTCATTTTGCAGATCACCGTGGACCAACTGCGGGGCGACCAGCCTGGGCGATTCGTCAGGAACATGGGCGAGGGCGGGTTCCGCTATCTCATGAATAACGGCATCTGGTATGCCGACGCCCATCACGCCCACGCCAACACGGAGACCATCGTGGGCCATACGACGCTCGCTACCGGCGCCGACCCAGCAGTGCATGGCATGATCGGGAACGTATGGCTGGATCGCCAAACAGGGAAGCTCACCTACAATATCGAAGATCCTAAATATCGGATCCTCACTCCCGGAGCTGACGTCAACAAAGCGACGGAGATTGATCCCACTCAGAAGGTGGCCTCCACTGAGGGGCGCTCGCCCAACGCCATTCTCGGTTCCACCTTCGGTGACGAACTGGCAATTTACACCGCCGGGCGGGCGAAAATCTTCGGAGTATCAATCAAAGATCGCGGCGCGGTTTCCATGGCCGGTCACGCTGGAAAGGCGTTCTGGTTTTCGAAAGCATCCGGCGAGTTTGTCACCAGTTCGTACTACTATGACCGTTACCCGGCTTGGGTCAACCAGTGGAACCAGCAGAAGCCAGCCAACTCTTATTCCGGCAAGTCGTGGGAACTGCTGCACGAAAGGTCCTCGTATCTATTCGGCGACGCTGATGATGAGCCTTGGGAAACTGATTTCGCCGGTTATGGGCGGGTCTTTCCGCATCCTTATGGTTCGGACAAAGACAAATACTTCACTACGCGACTTACCCTGAGTCCGGCGGGCGACGACCTCACTCTCGCTTTCGCGAAGACTCTGATCGACGCGGAACAGCTCGGGCAGCGCGAAGTCACTGACTATCTGTCCATTAGCTTCTCGTCGACCGATTACGTTGGGCATATCTTCGGGCCTTCCAGTCTGGAGATGGAAGACAACCTGTTGCGCCTGGACCGCACGCTCGCAGACCTCTTTGCCTTTGTGGACAAACGTATCGGGCTGAAGAATGTGGTGATTGTGTTGTCAGCCGATCACGGCGGACCCGAAGCCCCGGGCTACCTGAACTCGCTCGGAATTCCCGCCAAATACGTGACGCCCGAAAAATGGGACAAAGAGCCTGCCATAAGCGCCCTCAAGCAGAAGTTCGGCATCGGCAAAGAGCTTATCCAGTCATATCGTCAGCCCTACGTTTATCTCAATCATGAGATGATCCGCGAGATGGGTCTCGGCGAGGCCGTCGTCGAAAAGGCGGTGGCGGAGCAGCTGATGAAGTTTGACGGAGTGGACCTGGCGATCTCCAGCACGGCGCTCAGCGAGGGCAATCTCCCCAACACCCCCTTAATTCAGTCGGTGCTGCGCAACTACAATCCCCGTCGCTCGGGCGACATCTATGTCGTCTTCGATCAGCACTGCTTTATCAATGACTTTGACGGATTGACCGTGACAGTCACCCACGGTTCACCCTGGAACTACGACAACTTCGTGCCAGTCGTGTTTGCCGGCGGCAAGCTGACGGCGCGCCGGGTTTACCGTCCCATTGAGACCGTTGACGTTGCCTCCACCTTGTCGGCCATTGTCGGCGCCAAACCGCCGTCCGGCGCACGAGGCGCGCCTTTGCCGGAGGTCCTGCAGGGTGCCGGAAGATGATTAGCTGAACAAATTGAATTCATTGCTGAGTATCCGGATGTTCTTGAAGAGAACAATGGAGATGAACACGAAGATGAAAGCCACAGTTAGACAGTGCGTTGCAATTGGAACGTTGGTATGTGCCCTAGCTACGCTGGGACGCAACGTATACGCGCAAGCCCCCACCCCCGCTTCCGATCGAGCCTCGGTCACCGCGATCGATATTCTTCTCGATCCCGACTCAACCATGATGAAGCACTCGGACGCTGTGAACGCCCGTCTGCGTTCGGTCTACCCGAAGGGTTTCGCGCTCGATGCCACCCATCGTCCACACATCACGTTGTTGCAGCGCTTCGTGCGCACGGCAGATCTCGACCAGGTCTATGCCGCCGCCAACAAAGTCCTGGCGGGTGTGAAAGCCAGCGACCTCCAGATGAAGGCATTCAAGTACTACTACCTCCCGGTCGGTGACCTTGGTCTTTCTGGGATTGTCGCGGAACCGACGCCGGAGTTGACCAAACTGCAGCAGGAGCTTGTTAACGCTGTGGCTCCATTCACTGTGCCCACTGGCACGGCCGGGGCGTTCTACACCACGCCGAAAGAGCCCGACATTCAACCGGCGGTGATTGCCTACGTTGCGGCCTTCGTGCCAGTGGCTACGGGCGCGAAGTTCAATCCGCACGTCACCACGGGTCTGGCTCCCAAGGAGTATCTGGACAAGATGCTGGCTGAACCGTTTAAGTCGTTCACCTTCGCGCCGGCGGGCGCGTCCGTCTATCAGCTAGGTGACTTCGGGACCGCATCGAAGAAGCTTAAGGATTTGGATTTGCAGCCATGAGTCACACAGCACCGTCAATGGCTGACGAGTCGCCGGATTTCTCGCTGGTCTTGGGCGGGCCCCTCTTCCAAATGTGCCGGCGCGCCCATCTCTCGGGAGATGCGCTGCAGTTACTGCATCGGCGGATCGTGGCGATCGTGCTGATTGCGTGGCTGCCCTTGTTGTTGTTATCAGTGGTCGGAAATTACATTCTGGCCGGCACGGTGAAACTGGCATTTCTGCACGACATCGAGGCCCACGTTCGATTACTAGTGGCGTTGCCGGTGCTGATTGCCGCTGAGCTAATCGTCCACTTGCGCCTTCGCCCGAAGGTGAAGACCTTCCTGTCGCGCCATATCGTCAGGCAGCAGGACGAGCCGAGATTCTTCGCTGCCGTCGACTCGGCAATGCGCCTGCGCAACTCGGTGCCACTGGAGCTTGGAATGCTGGCCTTGGTTTATACCCTTGGTCTGTGGGTGTGGCGAAGCCAGATCGCCCTAGGCGCCTCGACCTGGTACGCGATACAAGAGAGCGGCCACTTGCATCTCACCGCCGCCGGCTACTGGTACGCTTTCGTCAGCATTCCGATTTTTCAGTTCATCCTGTTGCGTTGGTATGTGCGTATTCTTATCTGGTTTCGCTTCCTCTGGCAGGTTTCGAGACTAAACCTGCATCTGGTCGCCACTCATCCCGATCGATCAGGTGGCTTGGCGTTTCTGGGAAAGACGTCCTACGCCTTCGGTCCGATTTTGTTCGCCCAGGGCGCCTTGCTGGCAGGTGTGATCGCCAGTCGTGTTTTGTTCGGTGGCGAAAGCTTGTTGTCGTTCAAGATGGAAGCCGTCAGCTTGGTTGTTTTCTTCCTGGTGATCGTCCTTGCGCCGCTCACCATGTTTACTCCTCAACTGGCGCGCGCGAAGCGTAATGGTTTATCCCAATACGGCCTGCTGGCGAGCCGTTATGTGGATGGATTCGAGCAGAAATGGGTCGAAGGAAACGCGACAGAAGGCGATGAGCTTTTGGGCAGCGCCGATATTCAGTCCTTGGCCGATCTGGGGAACAGTTACGCCGCTGTGCAGGATATGCGACCGGTGCCATTCGGTCTGAAAGACATAGGCCGGCTCGCCGCAGCCACAGCGGTACCGCTTTTACCGCTCGGCCTTACCGTGTTTTCTCTCGAAGAGTTGGTGATGCGGATCGTTAAGATCCTTTTCTGACAAAACGAAACGGGTGAGATCTTAGGCCGCGCCGAGATAAGTGCTCGGGTCACGCGCACGATTAAGGAGAATCGGAATGAAATCTGCTGGGGCTTCCTCCAGAGCTGAAAGACGCAAGCAAGGAAAAGCGCTTCGCGAAAAGTGCTCGCGCACTTCGCAAGGCGAGTGGAAGCCACGTTCGAAGTCGCAAGACATAATCAAGCTACTTGAGGAATCGGACGCCGACCGCATTGCAGGTCTGATCCCAGTTAAGTATCAGAGAATGTCTGTGTCGCCCTTCACGTTTTACCGCGGCACGGCGATCATCCAGGCGCGGGATCTGGCGAGTGCTCCTGTGTCAGGGATTACCGTTCAGGCCTGCGGCGATTGCCATCTGGCGAACTTTGGCGGCTTCGCCTCACCTGAACGTGCGTTGGTTTTCGACATCAACGATTTCGATGAAACGTTTCCCGGCCCTTGGGAATGGGACGTAAAGCGATTGGGCGCCAGCCTCGTGCTGGCGGCCCGGGACCGGAGTTTTTCCAAGGCCATCGCTGATCAGACCGTGCGAGCGGCTGTTGCGTCTTATCGAGAGCACATGGCGGAATTCGCTGAGATGAAAGTGCTCGACACTTGGTACGCACAGGTCAGCCTCGACGCCGTCAAGGAGTACTTTCGAAAAGATCAGGACATGTCGGCCCGCTTGTCAAAGAAAGTGAAGGAGGCTCGGTCGCGAACCTCGGAGGCGGTGGTTCCGAAGCTCACTGCGATCGTTAATGGACATCGGAAGATCAAGGACAACCCTCCGGTCATTTATCATGTGCACGAATTTACCCGGAACTTCGAAAAGCTGCGCGTGGCATTCACCGAGGAGTACAAGAAATCGTTGCAGGCGGATCGCAGGCATCTATACGAGAGATATCGCTATCAGGACAGTGCAATAAAAGTCGTTGGGGTCGGCAGTGTCGGGACAAGGTGCTATCTTTCGCTGCTTCTAGCCGATGACGATGATCCACTCTTTCTTCAAATCAAGGAAGCCCGCAGGTCGGTGTTGGAGCCGGCGCACGGAAAGAGCCGCTATGCGCATCAGGGTCTTCGCGTGGTAGAGGGTCAACGTGTCATGCAAGCGGCAAGTGACATCTTTCTCGGTTGGGCCCGTACCGAGGGGCACGATTACTACTTCCGCCAATTTCGTGACATGAAAGTTTCCGCTGAAGTTGAAACCTTCCGGCCGGGCACTCTGGTTGGCTACGCCAGTTTGTGCGGCTGGGCTCTGGCGCGAGCCCATGCTAAGGCCGGCGATGCGGCAATAATCGCCGGATACCTGGGATCGAACGATCAGTTCGACGATGCCCTGGCACAATATTCGGAAGCCTACGCTGACCAGGCTGAACGTGACTTCAAGACCTTCCAGGTAGCGATTCGCTCCGGACGCCTCTCAACCGAACCAGCGAAGGAAGCGGGGCTGGAGTTCCTGCTGTAGCAAACGCCGTCAAACGGGACGGCAGGGGCCTCCGTTAGCTCGTCACACGCTTCTGTGACATTCCACATGGCGCACGACTCCTCCGATTCCTACTATTGTGGTGACTGGTCGGAAGTAGAACTTCTATTGGATGAGCAAGTTTAGCGACCCCGTATTACCGCTGCCGTTCTATCCGGGAACCAAGCCCCGCTTCCACGCCATGGTTAAGCCAACGGGAGCGGTCTGCAACCTAAACTGCACCTACTGCTATTACCTGCACAAAGAGCAATTATTGCGCGGCGACAGCAAGTTCCGCATCAGTGACGAGATATTAGAGGCGCATATACGCCAGTACATTGAAGCCCAGCGCGGCGACGAAGTCGTATTCTCCTGGCAGGGTGGCGAACCGACCCTGCTGGGCGTCGGATTCTTCGAGAAGGTGATCGCACTCGAAAAGAAATACCAGCGTCCGGGTCTGAACATCGAGAACGACCTCCAGACCAATGGCACTCTGCTGAATGACGACTGGTACTCGTTTCTGCGCCACGACAAGTTCCTGGTTGGGCTGAGCATCGATGGTCCGCAAGAACTGCACGACCGCTTCCGGGTGAACAAGGGTGGCCAACCGACCTTTGACAAGGTCTTCGCCGCCGGCCAACAGTTGCAGCGGCATGAAATCCCATTCAACACTCTGACAGTGGTTAATCGCGTCAACGCCAAGAAGCCGCTCGATGTTTATCGTTTCCTGAGCCGAGAACTTGGTCCGCGGCAGTTGCAATTCATTCCGTGCGTGGAGCCGAAGGTGTTCACCACCACTGCGCCCCAGAAATGGGGTCCGGCGACGTTGCCAATGCAGGATTCGCCAGCCGCGCATCCGGGCAATCCCGACTCTGTGGTCACGGATTGGTCGGTCGATCCTGATGACTGGGGCTATTTCCTCTGCAAGGTTTGGGATGACTGGTACCGGCGCGATTATGGCAAGGTGCATGTCAACCTGTTCGAGACCGCAGTCGCGCAGTGGATGGGACTGGACTCGCAGGTGTGCGTCTTGAGCGAGTTTTGCGGCAAGGGCGTGGCACTGGAGCACGATGGGAGCGTCTATGCCTGCGATCACTATGTTTATCCAGAATACAAGCTGGGCAATATCTCAGAAAAACATATCTCGCGCATGGTGTTTTCCGAGGGTCAGAAGAAATTCGGCTTTGCCAAACGAGATGACTTGCCCCAGCAATGCTGCGAATGCCAGCATGGATTTGCTTGCAACGGCGAGTGTCCTAAGAACCGGCTGATTCGCACCCGTGATGGCCAGCCCGGATTGAATTACCTCTGCAGCGGCCTACAGAAATTCTGGCATCACATCGATCCTGATATGAAAGATATCTTGCAGCGCGTTGAGCGCGCCGGAGCCCCTCGTAATCTCCCAACGTTCCGCGTCTAGAGCGTCCTATATCCCAGCAGTCAAAATTCCACCCGTATGCTTGGTTCGGCTTGGCGTCCTCGGCTCAGTCTGGCCCACAACTGGTGGCAACGCGCTGATGATTGCGTCCGGTCAATAGCGCCGCCCGCGTCGGACATGGCCAGTGGTATGAAAGCGGCTATAGAAAACGCAGCCACTCGCAATGCAGCTCAAAGTCGGAGTATGAAGCTCGGTGCCGTAGGGATCCGGCAGTCCGGGACCCACGTTATCAAGCTCATCGCTCGTTCGGCAACATCCAAGGGCGGATTACGGTTAATCCATGAGGTGGAGCTATGCGCGGCGCATTGCCATCCGACAACCTTACGTAGCCGACGACTCACTTCGAGATCAGCCGCAAATCCCAGGGGTATTCACGATGCGAGACAATTCTCAGCCGTCGAGCGTCTTCATGTGCAGAGTTTAGGAGCACGTTAAGGGTCTCCGGAGCGATTGCGGAAGGGACGCGGAGCAAAAGCGAACGCTTTGAAGCGAGCCATTGGTCGCCGACGGTTCTTGTCAGAGTCTCATCGTTAACCCAGGTTTCGCCGAGATCGCTTGCTGAGAGCGCCTCGATTGAGAGGTCGTCCGGTACTGCGACTTTCAGCAATCGGTACGATTTGGGAAGATTCACAGGACTGAGTTCCAAGTGAACGAGCACTTCCAGAAGTGCACCGGCGACGCTTTCTGCAAGGTACACAATCGGACGACCTTGCGTGTGCCACCGAGCCGACGTTTCCAGCCCGCCCCTGCCGTCGAGCGTTCGATGATTGCTGATTCGCCAAAGGAACATCAGGCGAACATGCCTTGATCAATCTGAATGAGCATCTGCTCCACTAAACGGCCACCTGCCTCCGTGGAGAGCATCTGAATTGGCGTCCGGCCCTCAAATCTACGCTTCGCAGCGCGAAGCCAGTCCAATGCCGACTGCTGATCGCCCATCACCGACTGCGCTCGGGCAAGAATCTTAGCGGTGCGAATCGCTCGCTCCGATTCCTCTTTGGAAAGCGACTGGCGGCGGCTCTTGCGGTGCTTCCAGGTTCTCAACGGTATGATGACGTCGAAGACTTCGTTGCGGGTCAGACCACGGTCGATCAGGTGATTGATCACTTGCGTCGGAAGTCCGCTCTCAACGAGGCGAACAACATTCTGTTCTGATCCAGGGTCGGTACCCAACCAGTCCTCGAAGTACTGATTCAGAGTCTTTGCTGTGGATGTTGCCATCGCTTACCTCTAGTACATGATGCCACAGAAACTGCGGCAGGATGTACCCTAATTTCCTGCCACCTTGGAAAGAGGCTGATCCCCCACGCTCAGCCCCGATGACCCACTTATCAGTTAGGTAGCAGTCAACTTGGTAGCAAATTGGTAGCAAACTGAGCAGTTTATGCCGGTTTTTCCGGCTCTTCCGGCTGTTAAGCCCTTTAGAATCAATGGCCGGCTGTTAGTGAGCTACCTTGACACGGTAGAGGTCAGGAGTTCGAGTCTCCTCGTGCCTACCATATCTTTCAATCGGTTAGCGGAAAAACCTCGAAAATCCCAACCCACAAATCAACCCACATCTTCAATGCAGCCCTCCAGAAGTCATGACGGCTTCAAGGAACTGCCCCTGCGCGGCCCGTGTTTCTTCGCTGTCTTCCTGCGTGTAGAGATCCAGCGTCGTCTGAATTCTCGAATGACGTAGGATGCCCTGCACAGTCTTGGGTTCCACCTTACCCTTGTTCACCAGCCAGTTGCTTAAGGAGTGACGCAGGTTGACCCGCTGATCGATGAATTCGGCAATCCTATGCATTGGGTAGGACGCCGACAACCTGTACCCATCAGGGCTCTTCCGACAGCCGCACTATAAGACGATTTATGATCCTGCACTTTCCA
>Ga0182016_10006726_pt1 | contig 12005 bp, 8 predicted proteins | sample 712S2MmetaG_FD_120491 | JGI IMG/M metagenome (GOLD analysis project Ga0182016, IMG submission 120491) | Permafrost microbial communities from Stordalen Mire, Sweden - 712S2M metaG | ecosystem: Environmental > Terrestrial > Soil > Wetlands > Permafrost | place: Sweden: Stordalen | collected...
CAATTCGCTGTCAGCCCAGACGGCACGCGCCTCTTCATTTCCAATGAGGACGTGGGCACGGCCAGCGTGCTCAACATTGCCACGAAAAAAGTCGAGAAAATCCTTCCCGTCCACAAAGAGCCTGAAGGCGTCGGCCTCCGGCCCGATGGCAAGGTTTTTTACGTTACCTGCGAAACCGACGGCGAAATTTTTGTGGCCGATGCCATCGGGTTCAAGATGATCACGCATTTTAATGTGGGGGGCCGGCCCCGCTCCGTGGATTTCCTGCCGGACGGCTCCCGCGCCTTCATCCCCTCGGAATCAGCCGGACAAATCCACATCATTGACGCTGTCAACCATCAACCGCTGGAAACAGTTGTGCTCGCGAAAGGTTCGCGGCCCATGTGCGTCAAAGTGTCGCCGGACGGCAAGAAAGTGTATGCCGGCACCGGGCGCGCCGGGTCCATTTGCGTGCTGGACGCTGAAACGCACAAGGTTCTCAATTACATCAAGGCGGGCACCCGCCCGTGGGGCATCGTGATTTCTCCGGACGGCAAATTTCTCTATTCGGCCAACGGACCGTCCAACGATATTTCTGTGATTGACCTCGCGAATGAAAAGGAACTGCAGCGCGTCAAAGCTGGAACCAGCCCCTGGGGCATTGTGCTGGTTCCCAAAACACTCTGATCATTCCCCAATGATAAAGGTTTCCTGCGCGGTAATGCTGCGCGTCCAACCTTTCTTAAACGCTTTGGCCCGCACCGTCGTCGAATTGGTCAGGCGCAATGGCAGCGCGTAGAGAGGATCGCTGGCCGCCGGGATGCTCCCGTCCAGAGTGTAACGGATTTCCGCGCCCGGTTCTCCCACCGCCAAGGTGACATCGATCGGTTTAGGATAGCTTCCCGCAGGCAAGGAAAAATCGGGTGGCGGCACAACTGACCGCCCCTCCAGACTTTCGATCCATTGCCGCAATAGATTCATCCCTTCGTGATCGATCGTCTGCCGGGCCAGCGGCGGCATTTTGTAACCTTCCATCGTATTAGCCCGCAGGTAGAGAATGGAGCGCCAACGATCATTGGGCGCGACCATCCGGGCGTGGTCGATTCCTTCGTCGATCAGCACCGGGCCTTCAATCAGCCCCTGCTTTTCCAACGGTGTTTCATAGCGGGCGTCGAAATAGGCCACCGTTCCACCGGGTCGATGGCAATTGGCGCAATTCACATCCAGGTAAGAGCGCGCGCGATCTCCCAAGCTGCGACTGGTATCATCGGGGCGCGCCAAAAAATCAGCGGGACTGAGCGCGGCGAAGGAAGGCGCGGAATCAAACAAATCGCGATCATTCCACTCTTTAAGAATTTCCCGAGTGAATTGCCGTGTTTTCACACCCAGGACGCCACCAGCGCGCTCCGTGTGGCAAGTCCGGCAATCCTCGCGGTTCGGATAATACCAAGCCTGCGTTCTTTCGCCCGTGGCCGTGCGAATCACGACATTCTCGGTCAGGTTGGAGGCCAGAAGGTCCGCGTCGCTGTTATCAGGGCGCCATTTATAAACCGCGCCAAAGACTGAACTATTGGTCCCGCACACCAGAAACCGCGTTTCCAAGCGCCGCCGTTGGGATGGATCAGATTCATTGGTCGCCAATTCGAAATGTTTGACGAACACCGTGCCGGCGGGGAACTTCCACTCTCCCTTTTCGCTATAACCGATCTTGCCCTCAGCCAAAGCCATCCAGCGTTGTTTGTGCGCGCCATCCGACCAGAAGGAAAGGTTCAGTTCATAAGGAATCAGGCCGTCGCGCGCCACCATGTGGTCAGTATCTTGAAAGGCCCCCGTTTGCGAAAGCAACGCCGGCCATACCCCATCCGCGCGCTTGGGCACACCCAAAAACGACGCGGGCCCCGGCCGGGCCGGCGGCTGGTTTGACTTAAGACTCAACCGCACGGCCGTTTCGAGCCCGCCGGCAAATTGCCGGATTTTTTTTGTCACCCCGGGTACGGGCGTGTAGTCGTAGTGGCCCGCCGGATAGCCGATCAAAGCGACATAATCGTATTGACGCGCTTTGGGTCGGCGTGGAAGGTCCGTCAGCAGCACCAAACCAACGGCCACGGAATTCGGCTCCCGGCCTTCCACCAAAGCGGCTGGGCGGGCGGGATTCGCGGTGCTGCGCGTGACCCACGAATGGTTGAAAGGCGGTTGCAGCAGGCTGGTGTAGCCGCTATCGACCACCAGGCCCGCCTTGGTGATTTCCAGCACGCGCCCGCAGATCGAGCGGCGGCCTTGAATACACTCGGCGCGGACTTGTTCCGCGCCCACATTCAGATTTGTTTCGGCCAAAACCGATTGACCCAACCGCATGCATGCCAGCGCCACCAGCAGCAGGATGCGACGAAGCATCGGTCGCGATGAAAATCGGCAGGGTCTTGGCTTATGACAGTGAGCTTGCAATCCGGTGCCGGCTGTGAAGTCACCTCCGAGTGGCGAACTCCGCCCAGCCATCCATGACGGCCGCTTTTTTATCACAAGCCTCCTGTTCTCATATTGGTGCCACATCGTATATCTTTATTGCCAATCTGTCCATTTGCAGGTTTTCTGGGAGTCGCGATATAATCCGCTTTGATAATATGCAATCTTAATCTTCCCCACATGCACACAAGCTTACCTAATAGCCGGTCAAAACAACAGTTCGGCTTCAATCTAACCACGAAACTGATCACCCATTTTGTATCGCTGGGAGTTTTTCTGGCCGCAACCGCCTGTTTTGGCGCCTTGGAAAATCTCCGCTGTGAATACCTCATCAATCCTCTGGGGATCGATGCCTTGCATCCGCGCTTAAGTTGGATCATCGACTCCAACCACCGCGGCGAAAAGCAGACGGCCTATCAAATTCTTGTGGCCTCCTCGGCCCGGTCGCTCGCCCAGAACCAAGGCGATCTCTGGGACAGCGGCAAGATCGAGTCCGACCAAACTTCGCAAGTGGAATACGCGGGACAAACGCTGCTCTCCCGGGAGGATTGTTTCTGGAAAGTGCGGATCTGGAACGGAGATGGCAAAGCTAGTCGATGGAGTTCGTCCGCGCACTGGCAAATGGGTCTGCTCAACCCGGGCGATTGGACGGCGCAATGGATTGGGGCGCGCGTGCCGCCACCGCCCGCCACCACTCGCTTGGTCATTCGTCATGCGTTCTATGAACCCGTGGAGGGAGGCAATCCCGCCGATGTGACCTCGATCGTCACCAGTCGTTTGCAAGAAAACACGCTGGCCATCATCGTCAAAAACGACAACCTGGGCGGCGATCCTTTTCCTCAGAAACGGAAGCATTTGCGGGTGGAATACGAATTGGGGGGAACCCCCGGGACGGCGGTGGTGGATGAAAACGAAACTTTAACCATCCCGGAACAAAAGGTTTCCGGCCCGCCTTATTTGCGAAAGTCTTTTGATTTGAAAGGTCCAGTCCAGCGAGCGATTCTTTATACAACCGCTCTCGGTCTCTACGAAGCGCGCATTAATGGCCAGCGCGTCGGCGATCATGTCCTTGCTCCCGATTGGACAGATTATCGCCACCGGGTCCGCTACCAGGCCTACGACGTCCGCAGCTTGCTGCGCAAGAATCACAACACCATTGGCGCTTTGCTGGGCGATGGCTGGTACTGCGGCCATATCGGCAACGGCGGGTATCGTTTCTTCGGCAATGAGCCGAAGTACCTGGCGCAACTGGAAGTAACTTATACGGACGGAACCACCGAGAAAATCGGCACCGACGCCTCTTGGAAATGGCATGGCAGCCCAATCCTGGCCTCTGATTTCATGCTGGGCGAGGACTATGACGCCAGACTGGAAATCTCCGGCTGGGACAAGCCGGGCCTGGATGACGGCCAGTGGACTCCCGCTTCGGTTTCCCCCGATCCGGGGATTTTGCGCGAAGCACAGGTCATGGATCCTGTCCGCGTGGTCCGGGCCATCACGCCTCAATCGGTCAGGACTGATAAACAGGGGCGCTGGGTCTATGATCTGGGCCAAAACATGGTCGGCTTTGTCCGCCTGCAAGTCGCCGCGCCCGCCGGCACAAAAATCACCCTGCGCCACGCGGAAATGCTCAATCCTGATGGAACGATTTATACCGAAAATCTGCGCTCCGCTCGCTCCACGGACCATTACATTTGCAAAGGCGGTGGCAAGGAGATCTGGGAGCCTCAGTTTACTTTTCACGGCTTCCGTTACGTGGAGATCACTGGCTTGCCTGGCCAACCCCAAGCAGGTCTGGTCACCGGCATGGTCCTTTCCTCGGATACCACGCCAGCCGGCCAGTTTTCCTGTTCCGACCCGAGGATCAACCAGCTCCAATCAAATATTCAATGGGGCCAGAGAGGCAACTACCTAAGCGTGCCGACCGACTGTCCGCAGCGTGATGAGCGCCTTGGCTGGATGGGCGATGCCCAGGTTTTTGTCCGCACCGCTTCTTACAACGCGGACATTGCCGCCTTCTTTACGAAGTGGCTCGTCGATGTCGATGATGGCCAAATGGCGGAAGGTTCCTTTGCCGATGTCAGTCCGAACACGATGGGAGTGAACGGCGTCCCAGGTTGGGGAGACGCCGGGGTCATTTGTCCCTGGACCATCTATCAAGTTTATGGCGATAAGCGCATTTTGGAGCAACATTTGCCCGCGATGATCAAGTGGGTGGAATACTTGCGCGCCCACAGCCACGGCCTCATTCGTGAAACAGACCGCGGCAACGATTATGGCGACTGGCTCTCCATCGGCGCGGATACGCCCAAAGACCTCATCGGCACCGCCTTCTTCGCCTATTCCACCCGCTTGCTGGCGCAATCCTGCCAGGCACTGGGACGCGCCGAGGAAGCGGCCAAGTACGAAGCCTTGTTCCAGGACATCAAAGCCGCCTTCATTAAAAGGTATGTCGCGGCGGACGGGCGCATCCAGGGCAATACCCAGTCTGACTACGCCATGTCGCTGAAATTTGACCTGCTACCCGACGAGATGCGATCCACTGCGGTGCGGTATTTGGTCGAGAACATTAAGGAGAAGAACGGACATCTTTCCACTGGATTCATTGGTGTCAGCTACTTGTTGCCAGTCTTGACGAAAATGGGCCATGCCGACACGGCCTACGAACTCCTCTTGCAGGACACCTTTCCGTCCTGGTTGTTCTCCGTCAAACATGGCGCCACCACCATTTGGGAACGTTGGGACGGGTGGACGCCGGACAAAGGATTCCAAGACCCCGGCATGAATTCGTTTAACCATTACTCGCTCGGTTCCTGCGGGGAATATCTTTTCGGGTACGTCGGCGGTATCCGTCCCAATAGCCCTGGTTTTAAAACCATCCTTATAGATCCAACCATCCGTGAGGGCCTTACTTGGGCCAGGGCCAGTTACAATTCAATTAACGGTCCCGTCGCCACCGCCTGGAAACGCACCGGCAACCGCTTGGCGTTGCAAGTGACCATCCCTGCCAATACGACCGCGACCATCGGCGTTCCGGCCGCAAACGAAGAAACGGTCCGCGTGAACGGCAAGCGGGTTGCGAAAACCAAGGCTGTAAGACCTCTGCGCACCGAGAACGACAAAGTCTGGCTTGAGGTCGGAGCAGGGACTTACAAATTCACGTCAGAGATGGCGCCTTAAGCGGAAATTTGGGCGTTGCGGCAGCAACGCCCTCCCCAAGGATGCTGGGGCGAAGTTTCCACTCCGCCCAAATTAATTAGGATGCCCCAGTTTCTCCGTGTTTAGGTCACGCGAAAGAATAAGTTTCAGCGTCACTTCGTCCGACGCGCGGGTTAATCCAAAGCCTGCGCCAAACTCGATATTGATGACTTTGCTCATGTAATCAACGACGCCATAAAGTTCATGGTACTGCCGGTTGGACGGGCGAAAACGGCCGAGTGTGCCGCAGTCCGCGTATTCCTCCAAAGCTACCGCCCATCGGGAAGAGAAGTTGTAGGCGAGGCGGCTGGCGGGCGCAAAATCCAGGTTTTTAAACCCGTTGTAGTCAGTGTCAAGGATGGGGTTGATAATGATGTCCACCGGGTGCAAATGCCATCCGAGGATCGGTCGGATTTCCCCGCTGAAGCGCACCGGTTCCCAGAATTTGGAATTGTAACTATACTCAACATTCATCCCGTAGAAGAAGGTTCGTTCCGCGGCGTGCGGCGAGACAAAGAGGGTCCGCAATTTGAGACCATCAAAACTCAAGCCGCGTCCCTGGGAAATGCTGTAGAGAGGAAAATAAAGTCCTGCTTCAAACCATTCGGTGACTCCGTAGGCCCATTCGGAAACGCTGTTAAAAGACTTGTCAGGCACGATCGCGCCAGGGAATGACGGCGTCGTCCGGCCCTCTGGAGTATAATTGTTATGCCAGGTTAAATTAAACATTCCGGGCGCGGCGATTTCCGCGTCGTAAACCTGGATTTCATCTGTTTGAGCCCAGGCATAACTCGGCACCAGATAGCAAGCGGCAGCCATGAGAACGGCGGCCCGCAAATGGATTTTTATGATCATCTACGACCATGCATCAACATTTCGCCGTTTTGCGCTTCTTCCCGATGGCGCCGCGCTTTTGCACCTTGCGAATGTAATCCGGGGCAAACGGGACCTGGCAATCGTTCTCTCCCAGATCCGCCGTTATGGGGCCAATCCTTTCTCCTGCCTGAAGGGCGAGGTCCGCCAGGGGCTGCACGTAAATGCCGACCGCGATCAAGAACCCGTTCATGTAATGGCGCACCAAGTCAGGCGCTTGATGGATCGACTGCTCCACCCGCTCCATCAGGCGTTTCACCTCCGCCAGATCCAGTTCGGCATCGTTCTTTACGGACACCAGGCTGCTCAATGTCGCCCAACCAGCCGCGGCCACCAGGTTTTTCTTCGACTCGATCCATTGCAAAGCCATCTCCCGGCCATGCGGGCTGCCGGCCGTAACCCACGCCACCGTTGATCCGGCGAGCGCTCGGACATTGGCCTTTTCCGCCCACTGCTGCAGGTCTGTTTTGGTCATGCGCGCGTCGTCGGCGATCAAACCGGCCAGGTACATCGCGTCATAGTTGCCGGTGTCGTAAAGGTCCAACGCCAGTTGGTAATCCTTTTTGATCCGCTTCTGAAACTTTTTCAACTCGCTAACGGGCACGCCAAAGAAGGGCTCTTTAATGCCGTGGTTCTTGGTGAGCACCCGTTTGTAGCTCTCCCGCCCCAGCGGTTTTAACTCCTGGAGGATTTCTTGTGCATTCATGGGTTCTTCATTTGCTGCGCCAAAAGCGCCGTTCAACGATTTCTCGTCCCTACACTTTGTTGTCCCTTGACTTCACGGAGACAACGAATGATGATAGCCATAGTTATCAAGAGTTATGAAGAATCAAAAGCTGAAAAAGCAGTGGAAAAAGCCCCAGATTAAGACCGTCCAGGTGTGCTGCGAATGCACCGCCTACGTGGATGCTTCCTAGTCGTTCCGTTTTGTAAGGAGGGGATACTATTCGCGTTCGTGTGCTCGGCGCTGCCGCCGGAGGCGGTTTGCCGCAATGGAACTGCGGCTGCGCCAATTGCCACGACGCCCGCGCGGGACGGATCGAGCCAAGGACTCAATCCTCTGTGGCCATTGGCGACGATCGCGGACAATGGTTCTTGGTCAATGCTTCCCCGGATTTGCCCGCTCAAATCCTTTCATTTTCAGAACTTCACCCCCAAACCGACACCTTGCGCGGCACCCCCATCGCCGCAGTCCTATTGACCAACGCGGATCTCGATCACGTATTGGGATTGTTTTTGTTGCGGGAGGGCGGGCGGTTGCATATTTATGCCCCCAACGCGGTGCGGGAAACTTTGGACAATGCCATCGGTTTGACGCCAGTCCTTGACGCCTTTTGCGGCATTGCCTGGCACAGTGCTTCCGGCCATGACTTTGCGCCCTTGGAAAGCGAACAAGGGAAAAGTTCACTTCTTTGTCGCGCCATCGGCTTGCCAGGAAAACCGCCGCTTTTTGCCAAAGGACGCAACGCCGGCGAAACGCAAAGTGTGGCCTACCAGTTCCTGGAGCAAAAAACCAACCGGCGTCTGTTGGTCGCGCCGGACGTGGGGGAGTGCCATGCTGCTTTATCCGCCGCCTTGCAAGAATCAGACGCAGTCCTGTTTGATGGAACTTTTTGGTCGGGCGATGAACTCGCGGGCGTGAAAAAGCAAGCCCGCACCGCTGCGGACATGGGACACATCACCATCAAAGACGGAAGCCTGGCCCTGCTGAGTGGACTTCGTGCCCAACGCAAAATATACATCCACATCAACAACACCAACCCGGTCCTCTCTCCCGGTTCGCCGGAGCGGGCGGCGGTGGCGGCGGCTGGGATGGAAGTCGGTTATGACGGACTGGAATTTGAATTATGAAGCAAGTGCCCTTGACCCGAAAAAAGTTTGCCGAAAGCCTGCGTAAAATTGGCGACGTCTCCTATCACCACAAGCACCCTTTTCATGTGCTGATGAATTCCGGCCAATTGAGCCGCCAAGCCATCCAGTGCTTTGTAGCCAACCGTTTCTATTACCAGGCCAATATCCCGATCAAGGATGCGGCGATCATTTCCAATTGTCCCATTCGGGAGGTGCGCCGCCTGTGGTTGCACCGCATCACCGACCACGACGGAACCGATCGGGACGAAGGCGGCATTGGCGCATGGCTGCGGTTGGGGGAAGCCTGCGGTCTGTCCCGCAAAGCTCTCCTCGCCCAGGATCATGTCATTCCCGGCGTTAGGTTTGCCGTCGAGGCTTATGTGACTTTCGCCCGGACACGTCCCTGGCCGGTGGCGGTGGCCTCGTCGCTGACGGAGTTGTTCGCTCCCGATCTCATGGCGAAACGGTTGGAAGCGTTTGAACGATTTTACCCGTGGGTCCAGGCCTCTGGTCTGGAATATTTCAAAAACCGCCTGGTCCAGGCGCCGCGCGATTCCGGAGAAGCTTTGACGCTGACTCTGCACCATTGCGCTTCCTATGACCTGCAAAAAGCCTGCCTGGAAGCCTTGCAGTTCAAATGCGACCTGTTGTGGACGATGCTGGATGCCATTCATGGACGGTGCATGAATGCAAGCGCTGGGAAAGATTCTCCATCTGGCAAGGGCGTTCCCGCCAAGGTTCATTCCACTGATTGACCCGCCAATGATCCCCATGGATGCCCAAAGCCGCCCCGTCTTGGCCCGCGGGGTCCGGCTGCGAAACGATCCCATCACCGGTGAACCCCTTTTGCTTTATCCCGAAGGCGTACTGCCGCTCGATGCCATTACTCACGATGTGATCAGCCGATGTACTGGCGACCAAACCCTGGACTCCATTCTAAGCTCCTTGGCGGAGGAATATGAAGTCGAGGAAGCGACCTTGCGGGTGGACGTGTGCGAGTGCCTGGAGCAACTGCGACAGCAAATGTTGATCGCTCTTTCCAAGTGAACTTCCGCCCTTATTTGCTCCTGGCCGAGCTAACCTATGGCTGCCCCTTGCACTGCCCGTACTGCTCCAACCCGGTGGCTTATCCCGAAGGACAGGAACTTTCCGCGAAGGAGTGGGGCCGGGTTTTTGAGGAAGCAGCCCAATTGGGAGTCTTGCACGTGGGTTTCTCCGGCGGGGAACCGCTCCGCCGCGCTGATTTGTCCATTTTGGTTGAGGCCGCGCGAGCGGCGGGACTTTATACAAATCTAATCACCAGCGCCTTGGGGTTGCAACGGCCACGCGCCGAGCAATTGCGCGAGGCCGGCCTGGACAACATCCAAATCAGTTTCCAAGCGGAGGAGGAAATCCTCGCGGATGAGATTGCCGGGACGCCTGCCCACACGCTCAAATTGCAAGCGGCACGGATGGTCCGTGAACTTGGTTTTCCGTTGACGGTGAACGTGGTGTTGCACCGCCGCAACATTGACCGGCTGGAGCGGATTATCCGCCTGGCCGAGGAGTTGAGCGCGGAGCGTCTGGAACTGGCCAACGCCCAGTATTACGGCTGGGCTTTTCAAAATCGGAGCGCGTTGCTTCCCTCGCGCGGCCAGATCGCGCGGGCGGTCGAGATGGTCACCACCCAAAAAAAACGGCTGCTGGGCCGGATGGAGATTTTATTTGTCACCCCTGATTATTACAGCGACCGGCCCAAACCTTGCATGAATGGTTGGGGCAGGCGCTTTTTGACCGTCAATCCGGTGGGCGACGTGCTGCCTTGCCCAACTGCCTCGGCTATCAAAGGCCTTCGTTTTGACAATGTTCGAGAAAAGTCACTGGCCTGGATTTGGGGCCAGTCCGAGTCCTTCAACCGCTTCCGCGGAACCGAATGGATGCCAAACCCTTGCCGCGAGTGTCCCATGCGGGAAGTGGATTTTGGGGGCTGCCGCTGCCAGGCGGCGCTGCTGACGGGCGATGCCAACGCCACGGATCCGGCGTGCGCCCTTTCCCCGCATCGCGCAAAACTGACCAGCTTCGTTGAGTCCATGCAAGACGAAGCGGAAAGGTTGCCGCCTTTTTCCTATCGACAAAACCCTGCCCAGCCACTGGACGTAACGGGAAAGTTGCGATGATGAAGCTTGTTTTTCTTGCTTATGAACCGCTCAAAGGACAATATTAAGGCAGGTTCGTCCCAAAGGATTTTAAAAAGTATGCCTAAACTTCCACCGCTCATTGCCGTTGCCCGTTTCTTTTATTTTGGGTGCGCGTCCATATTACTCACTGCTGGCGCCGGGGCTCAAACGGCCTTGGTTGATTTCAATGTTCCAGGCGAATACACCAATCATTTTTTCCCCTGGAACGACAACGGCGGAGTAAATGGGACCGATTTCGCCTTTGAGGAAAACACTACCAACGGCGTCGGCGGCAGCGGCGGCGTGGCCGTTTTCCAAAGCTCGGATACAACCGCCACTTACAAAAGCGGCAGTTGGAATCTCTCCACCAATGGCGCGACCATCCTCGTCTCCGTCCTCGTCTATACCGATGGCCAGAGCAGCGGGGACAAGGTGCAGCTTGGAGTCATCAATTCCACCACCAACGGTCTGAATTCCAATCCGGGCGTCGCTTTTGAAACGTTTCGTTTCATTCCCAACAACGCAACCAGTTGGGGCCTTTACGAGCAATACCGGATCAATAACGCCACGACGACGAGCGCCGAATTGGCCACTGTTAGCGTGACGACAAACCACTGGTATAAATTCGTCGTCGGCATCACCAATACATCTGGAGGAACGACCGGCAATTTAAAGGCCGGGGCCGCGCTCTATGATTACGGAGACGACGGTTTGACGCCCGGCGCCAGCCTCGTGACTGCTTCGGCTGACCATCCGGCCGCGAACATTGCCACCAATACTCAGGTTTGGCCGGCTTTGCGCGCGTTTGCGGATGCGGGTATCAGCGCCTTTGACAATTTTCTCGTCTTTCAATCGAATAGTCCACCTGTCTTTACGTTGGTTCTGACCAACGTTCAGGCCCCCAGCGGCAGCACCGCTACTTTCAATGCGCTGGCGGATGGTCCAGGTCCGATCAGCTACGCCTGGTACACAAATGACGTGCTCGTCTCGGGCGCGACCAATTCACCTTACACGGTTTCCCCGGTCGGGGCGGGGTTGACCAACGTCACGGTTGTGGCCATGAATGAAAACGGGGCCGTGACCAATTCGGCTGGCGTCAGCGTCTTCGTGGCCACTCTCCCACAAGTGACGAATTCGGCTGCCACGGCCATTACCCCTACTAGTGCCACGCTCCATGGCCAGGTCCTTTCCACTGGGGGGGATGTGCCGGATGTGGTGGTTTATTATGGCCCGACCGATGGGGGGACCAATGCGGCGGCTTGGGCTAATCACATTGATCTGGGGGATCAATCCGGGGCTTATTCCCAAAACGTTACCGGCCTGGCTTTTGGCACGACTTATTTCTTTGCCGCCGCGGCGACGAGTTACGCCGGGACCGCCTGGGCCCTTCCCGCGCAATCTTTTACCACCGTGGTGCCGACCGCGCCGGTGGTGGCCAATCTGCCCGCCACCGGTATTGGGGGAACTTTCGCCACGCTCAGCGCC
>Ga0182016_10006732_pt1 | contig 11998 bp, 14 predicted proteins | sample 712S2MmetaG_FD_120491 | JGI IMG/M metagenome (GOLD analysis project Ga0182016, IMG submission 120491) | Permafrost microbial communities from Stordalen Mire, Sweden - 712S2M metaG | ecosystem: Environmental > Terrestrial > Soil > Wetlands > Permafrost | place: Sweden: Stordalen | collected...
CTCCACGAACAGCGCGTTGACGGCAACGATCACGATCGTAAGAATCAGCAAACGGAATGCAACCCGTTACGCCGGCTCCCGTGCTAGAGATTTGTGAGCCTTTGGTTGCGTTTCGGCGCGGAGCTGGCCGCAGGCGGCGGCGATGTCGCGGCCCATGTTGTGACGGACGGTGACGGGAACGCCGGCTTTGTCCAAGATCGCTGCGAACTCCCAAATGCGCTTGTCGCTGCTTCCCGCGAACGGTCCGTCGGGCGTGGTGTTGTACGGAATCAGATTGACGTGATACAGGTGCCCGGTCATGCGCCGCGCGAGTTCGTGCGCGCACTCGTCCGTGTCATTGACCCCTTCGAGCATCACGTATTCGAAGAACACTTTGCGGCGCGTCGTCTCGATGTAGCGATCGCAGGCCGCCAGCAGTTCCTCGGTCGAGAACTTGCGATTGGCGGGCATGATGGCAGAGCGAATGGCGTCGCTCGGCGCGTGGAGCGAGATCGCCAGATTCACTTGCAGATGCTCTTGCGCAAACGTATCGATTTTGTCGACTAGGCCGACCGTCGAGATCGTGATGTGCCGGTGGCCGAGGCCGAAGCCGTGCGGATCGTTCAGCAGCGCGACGGCGCCCATCACCGCGTCGTAATTGTGGAACGGTTCGCCCATGCCCATGAAGACCACATTGGTGATCTTCTTTCCGCGCGGGGCGAGCTCGCGCGCGAAGAAGCGCGCTTGGTCGAAGATCTCGGTCGAGCTGAGATTCCGCGTGAATCCGGCCTGGCCGGTCGAGCAGAACGCGCACGCGAACGCGCATCCGGCCTGCGACGAGATGCAGACCGTCGTGCGGTCCCCCGTGTGCTCCATGAGCACCGCCTCGACTTCTTTGCCGTCGTGCAAGCGAAAGAGTCCTTTGGTCGTCTGATTGTCGCTGCTGCGCTGCACGACGACGGGCTCGACCGACGAGAACGTCAGCCCGCGCTGCGCCAGCGCCGCCCGCAGCTCTTTGGACAGCGTCGTCACCTCGCCGACGTCCTGCGCCAGTTCTTTGTTGGCGGCGCGGTAAATTTGCGCAAGCCGATAGGGCTTGAGGTCGAAGGCGCGCGCAAACTCGTCCGGATCGGCAAAGCCGAGCGAGCGAACCTTATCCTCGAACCAGATGGAGCGGGCGTCTCGAATCACGACGCCCATTGTAGCACTATTCCGCGAAGAGCGAGGCTTGCTCGGGCGCATCGGGCGCGAGCGCGCCGCCGGCGGCGGCGATCTCGTCCAACCGCGTGCGGATCGCCTTGAGGTCGGCCCAGACCAGACGCTTGACGGCGTCGAGCTCGCCGCCGGTCTGGCGCAGGACGTACGCCGGGTGGAAGGTGGCGATCAGCGGTATGCCGAGCGGTCCCTCGTTCCAGCGTCCGCGCATCTTGGTGATTTGGAAGTCGCGCCCGAGAAACGACTTGGCCGCCGGAGCGCCGAGCGCGGCGATCACGGACGGCCGGACGATATCGATCTGCTGATCCAAGAACGGACGGCAGTTCGCCATCTCTTCCAGTTCCGGCGCACGGTTCTTAGGACCGCGCGGACCCGGCGACGTGGGGCGGCATTTTACCGTGTTGCAGATGTAGACGTCCTCGCGCGCCAGATCTATTGCCGCGAGCATTTTGTCGAGCAGCTGGCCCGCGCGGCCAACGAACGGCCGCCCGAGCAAATCTTCGGTCTCGCCGGGTCCTTCGCCGACGACCATCAGCCGCGCGCACGGGTCGCCTTCGCCGTAGACGTTGTTGCGCCGCTCGGATCCGATCACGCAGGCCCGGCAGGCCGCGGCGGTCGCGGCCGCGGCCGCAAGCAGGCGCTCTCGGCTCGCTCGTTCTTGCAGCAAACTCACGCGGCCGGCTCGCCTGCGTCGGGAACGAGCACGACGGCATCGCCCGAAATGCGAACCTCGCACGACTCGTCGTCACCCTCGGTGACGTGGAATTGCAGCCCGATGACGGCGTTGGCTCCGAGGTCTTCGGCGCGGCGCCGGACTTCTTCGATGGCCTCGACGCGCAGTTGTTCGGCATCCCCGACGAATTCGACGGGGGCGAGACCGATGAGCATGCCCAAACACCGGAACGTCGCGCGCAGGAGGCTGCGCGGGCGCGCCACCGCGGCCTCGACGTGACCGCACGACCGTTCGACGCGCATGCCCGCCAGCGAATCGAAGGTAACGATGTTCTCCGGAACTAGCACGGGACGCCGGTGCAGGCGCGATGCACCATTTGACGGGAACGTTCCGGCAAAGCCATGTCCGAGACTTCAACGTCGGTTCTCATCATCCGTCTGGACGCTATCGGCGACGCCCTGGCGCTCGCACCGCTCCTCGCGGCCTTCCGCGAGCGCGAGATTGCCGTGGACCTCGTGATGTCGGCAAGCAACGCGCGCGTCTTCGCGCCGCGCGCCGCCCGAACCGTATTTACGGCGCCGTTCGCGTTGCGATCGAGCGCTCGAAAGAACCTCGACGCGATCCGGGATTTGGGCGCGCGGCTTGCCGAGCGATCGTACTCGGCCGTACTCGTTGCGACCGAGGATCCGGGCGGATACCGGCTCGCGCGCGACACGCACGCGCCGGTCCGGGTCGGATTTGCCAACACGTGGGGCAAGCCGTTCAAACGCCTCTGGGTGAGCGGCCTGCTGACCCAGACGGTCTCGCGGACCGCCGGCCTCGACGCAAACGCGCCCCACGAATGCGAGGTTCTCTTCTCGCTGGGGCGCGGCTTGCTGGGCGAGGGCGCAACGCCGACGCGTTCCGTTGCGGCGCTGCGGCCGCTGGTGATCGATACCGAGCCGCCGCGCGATCCGCGCGTCCTCGTGCAAGTCACCGACAAGTGGAGCCGGCTCGGCATCGCGGACGGCGACGTCGTCGCGGCGATCGCGGCGGCGCGCGATGAAGGCTACGACCTGAGGCTCGTCGCGGCCGGCGCCGAGTGGCCGTACGCGAGCCAGATCGCGACCGCTAGCGGCCTGGAGATCGAACGCTTCGACGACGTCGTGCCCTGGAAAGACGCCATCGCAGCGGCGCGAGCCGTGCTGGCGCCGGATTCCGGAGCGGTGCACGTCGCCGGCACGATCGGCACGCCCGTCGTGGCGGTGTTCCCGGAAAGCCGGCACTTCGCGCTGCAGTCGGCGCGCTGGGCTCCGTGGGCGGCGCCACATCGCATCGTTGAAGCGAGCGGCGGATGGCCGCGACGGGCCGTCGCCGCGCTGGGAGAGTTGCTCCGCTCCGCGCCCTAGTGCGGGATGAGGGTCGGGATCACTTCCGCGATACCGTCGAAGATGATCTGGATCGCGATCGCGGACACGATAATGCCCACGATGCGCCCGGCCGCGTCCACGCCGCTCGCGCCGAGCAGCTTCGTGAGGTTGGCGGACGCGCGCATCGTCAAGTACGTAATCGCCATCACGATGACGGCGGCGGAGACGAGCACGATCACTTTGAACGGCGCGTCGTGCGTCTGCGTCATCAGCGTTACGATCGCCGTGAGCGCGCCGGGACCCGTGATGATCGGGATAGCGAGCGGAAAGACGGTCGGATCGGCCTGCGGAGCGCCGCTCTTGTCGTCCGCTTTCGGGCTCTGAGCGAAAACCATGTTGAAGCCGACCCGCAGCAGCAGCAGGCCGCCGGCAACCCGGAATGCGGCAAAGCTGATGCCGAGTGCTTGCAATAGCGCGTCGCCGATAAACCCGAAAGCGATGAGGATCCCGCCGGCGATCAGCGCGGACCTACGCGCGATCTGGGCCTTCGTCTCGGGCGTGTCGTCTTCGGTAACGGTCGCAAAGGTCGACGCGGCTTCGATGGGATTGATCATCGCCAGCAGAGTGACGAAGACATAAAAGAAGTAGCCCGAGAAGATCGCCGAGTTCACGATGAAGCAGGCGCTTCAGTTCGCGATGCGCCCTTACCTTGGCGTAGCGGACTTACTTTGACGGCGGACACGAGGCGAGCCGGTAGACGGCCGCGCCGGCATCGCGGAACACGGCTACGTACCGTCCGGCGCGAATCTCGGCGTTCAGGGCCTTACCGTATTCGACCAAACGCGGCGACGCGGGCCAATCCGAATCTACCAGCACGTAGCAGGCGTCGATGGAACGGTCCGGCGTTTCCGGAAGCAGCGTCGCATTCGGATCCGTCAGCGCGAGATGCCCGTAGGCTTCTTCTTGCGTCGCGACGGCGGCGTCAGCGGGCAGCCACGCGATCGCGCGGTCGAGCGCGGCGTCCCGCGGTTGCGGCAAGCGAAGGTTGAGCCCGGGATGCAGCGGGTTTGCCACGAGCAAGACCAGCGCGCAGGGCGCGACGCACCACCGCAACAGCAACTCTGCGCGCGGCTCCGGCAGCCGTCCGGCGGCTAGTGCGAACGCGAAGAGCGCGTAGCCAAGCCACGCGCCGGCGTAGTGCGTTCCCATCGTAAACGTCGTCGGCATGCGCGAGAGCAGAACTTCGGCGAGCGGAGCCGCCGCCAGCCACATGGCACGCGAGCGGAACGGCAGAAACAGCAACGGCCCGAACGCGAGGACGATGAAGCCGAGCCGCGCGAGGATGCCGCCGGGAAAAAGCGCTGCGGCATCGCTGGCCGTCCACGCATAGAAACGCTCGGGACGCCAGCCGGGTAGCACGGCGGCGTGCGGTTGCAAACGCAGGAAGTACCAGCAGGCGACCGTCACCGCGACGCTTCCGATCACCACCGCGACGCGGCCGTGCGAGGTTCCGCGATACCGCCACGCGCCCGCGGCGCCCGCAATGGCGAGAAAGACGGCTTGGTCTTCTTTTACGGACAGTGCGAGCGCGGCGAAAAGCAGCGTGAGGTAGAGCCGGCCGCCTTCGAACGCCCAGAACATCCACGCGATCGCGGCCGGCGCAAACGCGTTTTCGTGAAAGTCGGTGAACGCGAGCCCCGCCGTCGCCGGATAGAGAACCAGCACCAGAGCGGTGAGGCGGACCGCCGTCCTCCCGTGGCGCCGTTCGACGATGCCGCAGATCGGCGGGATGACCAGCGCGCACGCCAGGGATTGGAGAGCGATCAGAACGAACGGCGACCGCCAAATCCCAAGCAGGGCGCTCGCAACGAACAGGATGGGCGAGAAGTGGAACGCCCAGTGGCTGCCTTCGATGGCGTTGCGAAACGGAACTCCGCTCGACGCGGTCTGCGCGAAGATGCCGAAGTCTACGAGGTTGCGGTGGACGAGATACCGGAGCGCGCCGAGCGCCGTGAAGAGCGCGGCGTACGCGATCGTCGCCGCCCAGACGACCCTATCCCGCACTGAGCGTTCGCCGCTGCTGCAGGTACGGCCATGCGAAAACGTCGAGGTCGCCGTCGAGCACGCCCTGCGCGTTCGAGGTCTCGACGCCGGTGCGATGGTCTTTGACCATCTGGTACGGCTGCAGCACGTACGAACGGATCTGCGATCCCCATTCGTTGGCTTGGCGCTCGCCCCGCAAATCCGCAAGCTTCTTGTCGCGCTCTTCGGCGGCGCGCGCCGCCAGCCGAGCGCGCAGAACGCTCATCGCGACCTCGCGGTTCTGCGCTTGAGAACGCTCCTGTTGGGACGAGACGATGATCCCGCTCGGAAGGTGGACGATGCGCACCGCCGACTCGGTCTTGTTTACGTACTGTCCGCCGGCGCCGCCCGACTTGAACGTCTCGAAGCGAACGTCGTCGGGCTTGATCTCGACGGCCGCGCTCTCGCCGGCCTCGATCTCCGGCACGACGTCAACGGCCGCGAACGACGTGTGCCGGCGATGGGCCGCGTCGAATGGAGAGAGGCGGACGAGCCGGTGCACGCCGCGCTCTCCTTCAAACATTCCGTACGCGTTGCGACCACGCACGAAAAACGTGATGGACTTCAGTCCCGCTTCTTCGCCGGGCGACTCGTCAACGATCTGCGTCTCGAAGCCCTTGGATTCGGACCAACGCAAGTACATGCGCGCGAGCATCTGCGTCCAGTCGGCCGCATCCACGCCTCCGGCCCCGGCAAAGACGCTGACGATGGCGCCGTGCGAGTCGAACTCGCCGTCGAAATTCGCGGCCATTTCGAGCTCGTCGACGGCCGACGCCGCAGACGCGATGGAGAGATCGACTTCGGACGACGCGGATTCGTCCGAACCGAACAACTGGAGCATCTCGCGCGACTCTTCGAGGCTGCGCGCGATGCCGTCCATGCGATCGACTTCTTCTCGAACGTCCGAGAGCGCTTTCATCGTTCGCTGGGCCGCGTCGGGATCGTTCCAGAAGCCTTCGGCCCGCGAGCGCTCGTCGAGTTCGGTTACCTTGCGCCGTTTAGCTGCGTAGTCAAAGACGCTCCTTGAGCGCGGTTAACCGGTTTTCGAGGCGGGCGATGCTGGTGAGTTGCGAGTCGCTCATACGGTCAGGGCGATTCTCCCGAAGGCTCGCGCCCCCTTGCCGGCCGCGTGGAGCGGGGTGATTGAGCGCCGCAGTTCTCACCGCCCCAGGAGTGACACTACGATGTACGTCCAGCCCCAAGAGTCTCCATTCGACATCTATCAGCCGCTCGCGTCGCTCTCGCCCGCCGGCGCGAACGGCCCCGACGTCCTCGGCGCGGCCGGCGGCGCCGGAACGTTCGGAACCATCTCCAACCCTTCCGACGCGATTTCGCGCTTCGCGGCCGAGTCGGCAAACGCTCAAAACGGCGGCGCCACCGCCGGGCAAGCCGACGGCTCCCAGTCGTCGCTGCTCGGCATTCTCAACAATCTCATCGCGCAGCTCGGACAGATGGTCGCGCAACTCGGCGGCCAGCTCGGATTCGGCCAAGGTGGTGGATCGTCCGGGCCGGGCTGGTTCGGCGGAGGATCCGGCGGCGGACCGTGCGGCTCGCAGCAATTCTTTCAGAACGCTTCGGGCGGATCGACCGGCGATCCGCATCTCTCGTTCAACGGACAGCACTGGAACGACATGCAATCGCAGGCGAACCTGATCGACTCGAATTCGTTCGACGGCGGCTTCAACGTCTCCACGCAGACGACCGCGCCGAATTCAAGGGGCGTCACCTACAATCAAAGCGCCGCCGTCACGACGGACTATGGTTCGACTCAGGTGACGCTCGACAATAAGGGCAACGCCGTCGTGACGGAAAACGGCCAGCAAATCGCGCTCGGCGACGGACAGAGCCTCTCGCTCGGGAACGGCGAAAGCGTCGCGCGAGCGAACGACGGCGACGTGACGATCACCGATACGAATCAGTGGGGCGGCAGCATCAACACCACGCTGTCGGACGGCGGGCGTGGCGTGAACGTGTCCGTACAAGCCAACAACGTGGACCTGGGCGGCTCGCTCGTGAATGGTCCGGGCGCGCAGACGCAACCCGCGCCGTTTGCGCCGTCGCCCTCGCCGCCGATTGCACCGGCGCCCCCGCAGCCTCAGCCGGTCGTCCCGGGTGAGCCGTGGCGCCGCTACGCCGAACCGGACGGGGTTCCGAACTAGGATCCCGCGCACCGCTGCCCCGGGACGACGCAACGCGCACGCCGAAAGCAGGCCCGATGAGACGTGCGCGTTTCGTCGCCGCCGGGGGCGCCGCGTTGCTGACGGCCTGCACCGGCTACACCGGTGCGCTTCCCAGCCTTGTGCGTTCGCAGTCGGGTGGGCGCGAGGAAGTCTCCATGCCGGCGCAACCGCTTCCGAACCCGGCGATCCTGGGGGAATGCCGTCGCTTCGATGGCGCAGTCGTTCCGGCGGGCTGGGCATGGTGCGACGGGTCGCTGCTCCACATCAAAGACAACCCGCAACTCTTTAGGATTCTCGGAAGATCGGCAGGCGGCGACGGCCACACGACGTTTGGATTGCCAAAGACCGGGGCATTTCCGTTCGTGATTTCCATCGGCGGCATCGCCGTGAGCAACCCGAAGCAACTCGCCGCGATCTTCGCGGAGCGCGCGCGCCGGACGTTGACGGCTAAAGTGCCGCCTGCGACCGCTCCCGCCAAGCCTCCACATGCAGCATCGCCATAACTTGAGGCCGCATTAGCGCGCGGACGTCGGGCGGCACGTCGGTCAAAACGGCTTGCACCTGGAACCCGGCGCGACGCAAAAGCGCTCCGCTGCGCGCGTTGGCCGGGTGATAGTAAGCCACCAGGAGGTCGAGGTTCAACGCTTCGAACGCGTGGCGCACGACCGAACCGACCGCTTCGCTCGCGATGCCTCGTCCCTCGAACGACGCATCGATGGAATAGCCGATCATTGCGCTCGCAGGCGGTCCAGCGGAAATTCCGTCGAGGTCGACGATCCCTGCCAGTTCCGTGCCGCTGAAGGCTAGGTACGATCTGCCACAGCCAAGCCTGCTCTGAGAACGCCGCCAACCGATCCACTCGCCATTCCGCGCGGGGGCGATGGATACGCTTCCAGCACCCCACATTTCAATGCGAGCGGTGTTACGATCGAAATAAACGCGAACGGTTTCGACGTCGTGTTCGTCGGGTTCGCGCAGATGCAATCGCGCGGTAGACAACGCGTCGGTCATAAATCTATGATTGCGAGGGGAATATGCCCACAATTGCAATGATGAAATTAAGCGTGAGATACGGCGGCAAGATGCCGATCGGTTGACCCTGGCCTGAAGGTTGGATCATTCCCGGCGCCATAAGCGCGGCCGGCCCTCCGCCGGAAAAGATCCCCTGATGATCTTGAGGCGGGGCGCCCGCCAAGTAGTTACCCGTGGGCTCGGTCGCGTTCCCCGCGCCCGCGACGGCCCTCACGGTATGCGCGTGAGCGGGAAGATGAGCCGTCGTCATGCTGATCGTAGCGGCTCCGCCGTTCCCGCCAATGGGGCCCGACGGGCTCTGATGCATCGCAAAGCGGCCTTGAAGGTTCGGCAGCGCGAACGTGGTTTGTCCGTCTCCACCGTACGTTGTGCCCAGAAGAGAAAACAGGGCCATATTCTGGCTGATGGAAAGAAGTTGACCGTTGCACATAGCCCAACCGACGGGAGCGAAGTAAAAGCCGACTATGCGAATCTCGCCGAGAAAGGGGTTCGACATCGGTTCACCTCCGCACGATCACGGCTGCGTGGCCGGAATACGTGGCCCGGAACCTTCTTAGATCGTCGGACCTTACCTCCCACGTCGCCAAGGCGCCCTTCGTCGCGCGTCAAAGAACAGCACGGTCCCCCATAAAAGGCTTAGAAAGGGAGTCCGACCATGGGAAATCCGGTCGTACACTTCGAGGTCATCGGCAAAGACGCGAAGGCTCTGCAAAGCTTCTACCGGCAGGCGTTCGATTGGGAAGTCGGCGAGCCCATGGAGGGGCTGAACAACTACGCGACCGCGCAGCCGCACGGCCACGTCGGCATTGACGGCGGAATCGGCGGGGGCATGGAAGGGTACGGCGGTCACGTCACGTTCTACGTTGCGGTCCCCAACTTGGAAGAAGCGCTTGCCAAGATCCACGCGCTCGGCGGGACGACGGTGATGCCGCCCGACGCAATTCCGGCCGGCGCGCGCATCGCGTTGTTCGCCGACCCGGAGGGTCACGTCGTCGGCCTGGTTCAGCCGGGGCCGAACGAGGGCGTCAATCGTTGAGCAGATGACTCCGCCACAGGTCGTGCATCAGCGCGAATAGGAATGCGGTGCTGATGCCGAAGAGCAGCATGCCGTTACCCGCCTCCGTCGCCCCCATCATCGCCCACTGCGGCGTGATCGGCAGGCTGCCGCTCCCGCGCGTCGTCATCGAGTCGACCGAGTACAGTAGGGCAAGAGCCGGCGACGAAAACGCGCCGAGCTGCACGTAGGCGAAGGCCCATATCACGGACTCCACGGCGTGGAGCGCCGAAAGGCACATCGCCACGATCACGATCAGGGCGATGGATCGCGTGGGCGTAAACCGCCGGGCGTCGAGCGCGTGCCAGCCCTTTACGTGGTACCACGCGAGCCCTCGCGCGATCGCCACGACGCCAACGGCGTGCACGGCGATCGTAATAACGAAAAGGGCCCCGCTCCAGCCCCAATTTGCGTCCCACATACCCCATCCAGCCTGCATGGCGCGCTAGTTCCGCCGCGGACGAAAATTTCCGTCCCGCCGCACGGTTTCCGCGCGCCGGTTGCGGGGAGAGCGCTCCGTGCCTATGATACGAGTATGTGTAGGAACATTCGCACCCTCTTCAATTTCGATCCGCCCGCGAGCGACGACGAGGTCCGAGCCGCGTCGGTGCAGTTCGTGCGCAAACTATCCGGCTTCGACAAGCCCTCGCACGCCAACGAGGCCGCCTTCAATCGAGCCGTCGACGACATCACGGCGGCGGCCCGGAATCTCCTCGACTCGCTCACGACCCTCGCCTCACCGCGGGACCGCGAAGAATGGGCAGCGCGCGCGAAGGCGCGGGCCATGCGACGATTCCCCGCAGGCTGAATGGAAAGAGCGTTAGCTGATTTCGGGGCCGGCTACGGCACGATTTTGCCGATTTTGTTGCCGGACTGCTCGGTGAACCAGATATTGCCGTCGGGTCCGCTCGTGATGTCGTACGGCTGGCTCGCCGCGGTCGGAACGTTGTATTCGGTGAAGACGCCGCTCGTGGTCACTTTCGCGATTTTGTTCGCGCCGATCTCGACGAACCACAGATTGCCGTCCGAACCGGTCACGATTCCCACGGGCTGGGATCCGGACGTCGGTACGTTGTATTCGGTGAAAGCGCCGCTCGTCGTTACTTTTCCGACTTTGTTCGCGTTGACTTCCGTGAACCAGAGATTGCCGTCGGGGCCCAGCGTGATCGCTTCCGAATTGCTCGCGGCCGTTGGGATCTGATATTCGGTGAACGCTCCCGCCGTCGTAACTTTCGCGACGTTGTTCCCCGCGAATTCCATAAACCACAGATTGTTGTCGGGACCCACCGTGATCTCTTGAGGACCGCTGCCCGGCGTCGGCACGGGATACTCCGTGATCGCACCGGCGGTCGTGATCTTTCCGACCCTGTTTCCGAAATCTTCCAGGAACCACACGTTGCCGTCGGGACCGGCGACGATGCCGACCGGGCCGCTATTCGCCGTTGGAATCGGATATTCGGTAAAGGCTCCCGAGGTCGTCACCTTCCCGATCTTGTTGCCACCGCCGTATTCGGTAAACCACATGTTGCCGTCGGGACCTTTGGCGAGTCCGAGCGATCCGCTTCCCGCGGTTGGGATCGGATATTCGGTGAACGCTCCGCTCGTCGTCAACTTCGCAACTTTGTTCCCGTTGTATTCGACGAACCACAGGTTGCCGTCGGGGCCGGTGCGGATTTCTTTAGGCACGCTGTTGGCAGTCGGAATCGTGTATTCCACGATGGGGCCGCCGCCCGGTTGGAATTTCGCCGTCACCGTCGGTATACCGGACGCCGTTGCAGCGATTACGGCCGGCGTCGGCAAGGTTCCGCCGTTGTACTGCAAGCTTACAACGGTGGCTGGCGATGATACGGTGGCGCTCGAGAGCTTGGTCACGCCGCTCGCGTCGCTGTCCGAGAGCGCGATCGGCGCCGTGTACGCATCGGAACCGACGATCTGCGTGCCGGCCGCGTCTTTTGCGACCACGGTGACGGGAACGGTCGCCGGCGTTCCGGACGTTGCCGAGCCGACGGTGAGCGTGATCGAGTTGACGACGCCGCCGAGCGCAACGGAGAAGCCGTTCGGGCCGGCCTCCGATACGGTGGACGTCTGCTGACCGGCCGACAACGCGTTGCCGGCTGCATTCGTCGCGCCGTACGCCGTGATGGCGATCGTATCGGAGCCGATCGGCAAGAGCATGTCGGCGGTGCAACGCTTCCCGCCCGCCACCGCCGTGCAGTTTTGCGACGTAAGGTTGACTACCGTTGCAGCGGGTGCCGGATTGGGCGGCGCACCGTTCACCGCGGTCAGCCGAAGGCTCAGCGACTGCGTGGCCGCATCGACGAATTGCGGCTTGCTCGAAGCCGAACGGGCGGTCGCGGAATGCGCGCTCGCCGAGGGAATCACGATCACGAACGCGGCGCTCGCCTGGCCTTGAGACGCGAGTGGAGGGTTCGAC
>Ga0182016_10006734_pt1 | contig 11997 bp, 7 predicted proteins | sample 712S2MmetaG_FD_120491 | JGI IMG/M metagenome (GOLD analysis project Ga0182016, IMG submission 120491) | Permafrost microbial communities from Stordalen Mire, Sweden - 712S2M metaG | ecosystem: Environmental > Terrestrial > Soil > Wetlands > Permafrost | place: Sweden: Stordalen | collected...
GTTGACGGTGAACATGGGCTTGCGCTGGGAGTTCATCAGCAATCCCGTCGACGTCCACAACGATCTATTCGCCATCACGAACTTTGCGACCGCGACGAACTTCACGAACGTTCCGAATGCCTTCCAGGGCAACCTGACGTGGAAGAATTTCGATCCGCGCGCGGGTTTCGCGTTCGATCCGTTCAAAGATCACAAAACTTCGATCCGCGGCGGCATCGGCATCTATCACGATTTGATTCTGCCTTCCAACTACATCCTGGCCTATTGGGATCAACCACCATGGACCACCTATCAGGTGGGCCAGTCGGTTCCCGGAACCACGCCTGCCTTGTTCCCCGCGATTCCGACCTCGGGAAAGCCGGCCATCACGTCGAGCCCCGGCTTTGACTACAACAACAACACGACGCCGTACGTGATTCAGTACAACCTCAGCATCCAGCGCGAACTGATGCAGGGAACCGTGATGACGGTCTCCTACGTGGGCTCCCGCGGCTTGCACGAACTGACGCAGGTGGAGCAGAATCCGCTGGTGCTCGGTCCCAACGGTTCCACCGTGAACACGGCCAACGGCAATAATGGCTTCAACGCGGCGGGAACGTCGGTGGTGACGTATGGCCGCGTCAATCCGAATCTGGGTTCGTTCCCGGATTTCACGACGACGACGAACACGCGCTATAACTCGCTACAGGCGGCCGTGAATCGCCGCTTGTCGCACAACGTGCAGGCGCAGGTGTCCTACACCTGGGGCAAGTGCACGGACGATGGCTCCTTCGTCGGCAGCTTCAATAACAACGCGAACGCGGCGTGGGGCAACCCCTATAACCAGTCTTACGACAAGAGCGTCTGCAACTACGACATCGAGCAGTCGCTGCGCGTCAACGGACTGTGGACCTTGCCGTTCACCAAGAACCGCGCGGTTTCCGGTTGGCAGATCAGCGGCATCGTTTCTTCCACCACCGGACTTCCGTACACCGTGTTCGAAGGCGTCGATTCGCTGGGCTTCGGCACCAGCGTCGACAACCCCCGTCCCAACTACACGGGCGCCAATGCGACCATCGGAAACCCGGGCGGACTGTGGTTCAATCCGGCGGCCTTCACGCTCGCACCGCTGGGCACGTTCGGCAACTCCGGACGCTTGAGCCTGCGGGGCCCCGGCTTCCAGGACACCGACATGTCCATCACTAAGGACACCAAGATTCGCGAGGGCATGAACCTCCAGTTCCGTGCGGAATTCTTCAACCTGTTCAATCACACGAATTGGGGTGTTCCGATCATGGCTAATGGCACCGCGAACCTGTACACGGCGTTTGTGGGCGGTAACCCCGTCGCCAACGTGAACGCAGGTAAAATCCTGTACGACGTCGGCAATCCGCGCCAGATTCAGCTTGCACTGAAGCTGACGTTTTAGTTCGTAAACCAGCAGCGGTACCGATCCGGGTGGCGAGGGCGTCGGCTCTCCGCCATCCGGATTTTTTGTTTGACCCCTTTGACACCGTGCCGATAATGTGAAAGACTCTCCGGTGCGTTGAACGGTCCAGTAAGCGGGCGACCGCTAGGGGTGCTGGAACCGTCGCACAGGGGAGCTTTCATGAAACTACTAAGAATTGCATTGCTGGCTGCGTTGACAGCCGCCGCAGCTTGGGCGCAAGCCACCGCGCAGATGCACGGAGTTGTGGCGGACCAGAGCGGCGCGGCGATTGCCGGCGCAACGGTCAAAGCCACACAGACGGAGACGGGGCTCACGCGAACGGTCACGAGCGAAGCCAATGGCGACTATGTTCTCGCGAACCTTCCGTTGGGTCCCTATCAAATCGAGGTCAATAAAGATGGATTCGCGACCGTGGTGCAAATGGGTGTTGTGCTGCAGGTGGGCAGCGATCCGGCGATTCCGATTGCGATGAAAGTGGGCGCCGTATCGGAACGCGTGAGCGTCGAAGCGAATGCCACGCAAGTGGAAACCAGCAGCGTCGGCGTGGGATCGGTCGTCGACAATCAGCGCGTGCTTGATCTGCCGCTCAACGGACGCCGGGCGGTGGATCTGGTTGCCATCAGCGGCGCGGCCGTGCAGACCGGAACGTCCCCGGGATATGGAATGAACACGGGTTACAAGATTTCTGTCGCCGGCGGGATGCCGGACGGCGTCCAGTACGTGCTCGACGGCGCCAATCACGACAATTTCTTCGACGGCACCAGCATGCCGCTGCCGATGCCGGATTCCCTGCAGGAGTTCAAGATCGCGACCAGCACACAGGACGCCAGCAACGAAGGGCGCGCCGGTGCTGTGGTCAGTTCGGTGATGAAATCCGGAACGAATAGTTTTCACGGCGATCTGTTCGAGTTCATCCGCAACTCCGACGTCAACGCCCGCGACTTCTTCCAGAAGACGAAAGACGGTCTCAAGCGCAACCAGTTCGGAGGCGTAATCGGCGGCCCGATTAAGAAAGACAAGCTATTTTTCTTCCTGGGCTATCAAGGCACCACTGTGCGCCAGGATCCCGTCCAGGCTCCTACGTTCGTCCCTACGCCGCTGATGCTGCAAGGCGACTTTACGCAGGTCATGTCGGCGACTTGCCAGGGAACCGCAAAAACGTTGGGAGGACTGTTTGGAGCGAACGGCGCTGCCACCAATACGATCAACCCGGCGTTGTTCGATCCCGCTGCCGTGAAGATCGCGGCGCTGCTGCCGGCGGCGCAGAATCAGTGCGGCGGACTTACCTATGCCCAACCGCTCAGCGAAAACGACAACGAAGGCGACGCCCGGCTGGATTATCAGGTGAGCGATAAGCAGAGCCTGTTTGCGCGCTACATGCTCTTGCGGCAAAATATCGCTGTGCCCTACACCTTGGACCCCAGCAATGTGCTGACGGCAACCGGGGTTGGCGCCAACGATCAATACCAGGGATTCACGCTCGGCGACACGTTTCTCGTCAGCCCCACGGCCGTCAATTCCGCGCGTGTCTATATCAATCGGATTTCTGCGATCATTCCAGGCGCCAGCATGTTCGGCCCGGAAAACGTCGGCATTCACGCTTATACGTATCAACCGAACTATCTCACGGTCTTGGTCAATGGCGCGTTTTCGCTGGGCAACGGCTGGGCCAGCGAGAATTCGTTCGCGTACACGACGGCCTTCGGAGCGAACGACGACTACAGATTTGTCCACGGAGCGCATCAATTCGCGTTCGGCGGATTCTACACCCGGTCCATCGAGTGGTCGGTGGCGCAGGCGTGGTCGGGCGGACAATATACCATCGGCAACACACTCGGCCTGGGCATGGCGAATTTCATGATGGGCATCGTCTCTCAGAACCGCCAGGCCAATCCCAATCCACTCAATCTGGCCCAGAGTTTCGTCGGCTTGTATGCCCAGGACACCTGGAAAGTCACGAACAAATTGACTCTGAACTACGGCATCAATTGGGACCCGTTCTTTGGAATGGCGTTCCAGCAGGGCGATGTTTACAACTTCAGCCTGGCCAATTTCTATGCAGGCACCAAGAGCACTGCGGTCGCTGGGGCACCCGCCGGATTCACCTTTCCTGGTGATCCCGGATTTGCCGGCAAGTCCGGCATTAATTCCCAACTTGGACACTTCGATCCGCGCATCGGCCTGGCGTACGATCCTTTCGGCGACGGCAAGACCGTCCTACGTTTGGGCGGCGGTATCGCGCACGATTTTATCGAACAGGATACGAACTTGAACACGTCGTCGTCCTTGCCTTTCCGCTTGGCGACGGTCACCGCGCCGGGCACCAACTATAGCCTCTCGAATCCGTGGCCGCAAGGCGATCCGTTCCCGTATAGCTATAATCCGAAAAATGCGGTGTGGCCGACCACTTCGACGGCGCCTTGCCTGGTGAGCACTTGTCCTCCGGGATTCCTGCCGATTCCGAACAACATGAAAACCCATGAGGAATATTCGTGGAACCTCGGCTTGCAGCGGCAGATTACCCAAAGCTGGTTCGCCTCGCTGACCTACGCGGGCAATCACATCCTCCACGTGTGGAACGCGGTGGAAATGAATCCGGCGGAGTACATTCCCGGGCAGTGCGCGGCCGGGCAGTACGGCTTGACGGCGGCGGGCGCTTGCACGCAATCGACTACCCCGAACATTACGGCGCGCCGTGTTCTGAATCTGGCGAACCCGACGGCGAATCCGATCGGGTATCTGACGACGTATGACGACGGCGGCACACAAAGTTACAATGGCCTGCTGTTTAGTACCAGTTACCGCCTGCGCAGCGGGCTGAGCATGAACGCCAACTATACGTGGTCGCACTGCATCGGTATTAACTCCACGCTCACGGTGCTCAATCTGGGCCAAAGCTACATCCACTCCGGATTCGGCTCCACGGTTCCAGGCGCGAACAATCGCAACGCGGATGTCGGCGACTGCGTGCAAGATCGCCGGCAAATCGCGAACCTGACGCTGGTGTATCAGACGCCGAAATATTCCAATACATTCGCGCGTGTCCTGGCGACGGGCTGGACGCTGGGATCTACCATTCAAGCGCGCAGCGGGGGACCCCTCGCCATCGTGACGGGGACGGATCCCGATCCGGCCACCGGCTCCGGGGGCAATTCTCCGGGATCGCAGCGCCCGAATCAGATCCTGCCCAATGTGTATTCTGCGAATCAAGGCGCTTCCTGCGGAGCGTCCGGCTCATTCTGCGAACAATGGCTGAACCCGGCGGCGTTCGCACCGCCCGCCCTCGGAACGTTCGGTAGTCTGGGAGCCTTCACCGTATTTGGTCCGGCATTCTGGCAATGGGACATGTCGCTCTCCCGGCAGTTCCGCATTATCGAAGGGCATAACATCCAAATCCGTTTTGAGGGATTCAATATCACAAACAGCTTCCGCCCGGGCAATCCCGGCGTCAACGAGGGTGGCGCAAGCACCTTCGGCCTGGTCACCACGGATGCCACGCCTCCGGCGGCGACAACGGCTCCGGCGCGTGTGTTCCAGCTCGCGGCGAAGTACGTGTTCTAGGATCACGTTAGAACCTGGGGCACGACGGACTCCTGCGTCAGTTCGCCTTTGGAGTACACTGCGGGTCGGCGATTTCGACGCGGCGGTTCTTGGCGCGGCCTTCGTCGGTGCCGTTATCGGCGACAGGTTTGGTCTTGCCATAGCCTTTGAAGGTGAGGCGGTCGGCGGCCACGCCATGCTGGGTTAGCCACGTCATGACGGATTTCGCGCGCGCTTCGGAGAGCGTCTGGTTATAGGCATCGTTACCAACGTTGTCGGTATGTCCCTGCACTTCGAGCTTGAGCGTCTTGTCGGCCGCAAGAATTCCCGCGACCTGTTGGAGCACGCCGTCCGAGACCGCCTGCAGTGTCGACTTATTGAAATCGAAGAGCACGCCGTAGAGCGCCGCGTGGCAGGTTTTGGCGAGGCTGGTGCTGAGACTGCCGGCGTCGGCAACCTTGATGGAGTATCCACCGCCGCCGAAGATGAGATAAGTCCAAATGTTGCGACCCTTCTGCGTATAGTGCGCGTTAATGCTTGCCTTTCCATCGTTGACGATGGTCCAGCCGGCTTTGGTCAGCGCATCTTTGTAAGCGGTGACGAACAGGAGATTCGAGAGCGCGGGAAGGTCGTAGGAACGGACAATGCCTGAGGGGGCGACCATCTCCGCTTGGCTCGAGTCTTTCGGAGTGACCATGAACGCTCCAGGGTCGATCTGGCCGGCATGGGCGCGGGATCCGGGCAGAGGTGCGAGATACGGGAAATCGCTATTAATCGAAATCTTTTCCGGTTCCGCGGCGGGCGCGTTAAGGGTAAGGGAGAAGGGCGGCGGGCCGCCTTCGATCGCTTCCACGAAAATATACAGAGGATTGCCCTCGATGTCGATGGTGACCCAGGCCTGGACGCCGTTGCGGGAGTAACTCATCATTTCGCGGAAGCCACCGGCGCGGATGGATTTAACGCTGGTCCATCCGTTCTGGATGAACGCGGCCTTGACGGTAGCCCATCCTTTCTCCACATCCGTAGTGCCGGGAATCACGCCGATCATATTCCAATGCTTGCCGCGCTGCGCGGTTCCGTCCGGGAACTTAGCTTCTTCATACAAGTCGAACGGAATTTCTTTCCGTAGCTGGACGAGGGTATTCAGGAATGAGAGCTCGGCCGGCAATTGCACGGGCGCTTGTGCCGATGCAGACGCGGCCAGGAGGAGTAGGGCCACGGCGGGCCGGAGTAAGAATTGGGAATATAGGAAGGATTTCATATGAGGGACGTCTGAGGGACGTCGCGATTAGTTTACACGCATCTGCTCCAGGAAAGAGACCCGAGGCAGGGGTCATTTGACAAACGTGTTGCTAGTTCGCTACTCTAAGAAAGTTTGGCGAGTTTGATCTTCTGCTCCTGCGCTACCACTCCTCTGTTGGGGAGTCCGGCTGGGAGCCGGTCCCGCTGCCGCGGCGCTTTTCAGTGTCGTGAGTATGGGCTAGTCCGAAGTCTATAAACCCTCGCGTTTTTGGGAATGGGACAGCGATCTGCAATTCGGATCCTGGCGCATTTCTTGAGGTAGATTCAACCAAGTTTGGAAAAGAGAAGAATCGAGAGGACTCTCGATTCAGCAGACCTGACGGCCCGCGCCACCCCAGAGGGCGTGTGCGGCGGCAGGCTGCGCTAGTGAGGAATTTGTCGTGCCGACTTTCAATCAATTGGTGCGCAAGGGACGCCGTCCCACGCGCTACAAGACAGCGAGTCCCGCGTTGCAGAAGTGCCCGCAACGCCGTGGCGTGTGCACCCGCGTGTACACCACTACGCCGAAGAAGCCGAATTCCGCGTTGCGTAAAGTGGCGCGCGTGCGCTTGACCAACCAAGTTGAAGTGACGACCTATATTCCCGGCGTGGGCCACAACCTGCAGGAGCACTCGATTGTGCTGATCCGCGGCGGCCGTGTAAAAGATCTTCCTGGCGTCCGCTACCACGTGGTGCGCGGTACGCTCGATACGGCCGGTGTGACCGGACGACTGCAGAGCCGCTCGAAGTACGGCGCGAAGCGCCCCAAGGGACCGAAGGGACCCGCTAAATAGCGGATGGGGCCCGGCCAAATAAACAGGAGGCGTGGTTAGAACCTAATATATGTCGCGCAGACGCAGACCTGAATCCCGCGAGATCCTGCCGGACCCGTTGTACGGTTCGACGCTCGCCGAAAAATTCGTGAATTCGATGATGTGGGACGGCAAGAAGGCCGTTTCGCAGAAGATTTTCTACGAAGCCATGGACAAGATCAAAGATCGCTCGCAAGACGATCCGCTGAAGCTGTTCAAGAAGGCCGTGGAAAATTGCAAGCCGCTGGTGGAAGTGAAGACGCGGCGCGTGGGCGGCGCCAACTATCAGGTGCCGGTGGAAGTGCCGAACAATCGCCGGACCAGCTTGGCCATCCGCTGGCTCCTTTCGAACGCGCGTTCGCGTCCCGAAAAGACCATGCCGGAGAAGCTGGCGAATGAGTTGAACGATGCCGCGAACATGCGTGGCGGCGCGATTAAAAAGAAAGACGACGTCCACCGTATGGCCGAAGCCAACAAGGCTTTTGCGCATTACCGGTGGTAAAGGAAAAAACCCTAGTCTCGGGCTCATCGGCCCAGCTGGAGAAAAAATAAAATGGCGCGTACCGTAGCACTGGACAAAATGCGGAACATCGGCATCATGGCTCACATCGATGCCGGTAAAACGACGACCACGGAACGAGTGTTGTATTACACTGGCCGTACGTACAAGATTGGCGAAGTCCATGAAGGTACGGCGGTAATGGATTGGATGGAGCAGGAGCAGGAGCGCGGCATCACGATTACGTCGGCCGCGACCACCTGCGAGTGGCGCGATTACACGATCAATATTATCGACACGCCCGGTCACGTGGATTTCACGGCCGAAGTCGAGCGCAGTCTGCGCGTTCTGGATGGCGCGGTTGCGGTGTTCGATGCCGTCGCCGGTGTGCAGCCGCAATCGGAAACGGTGTGGCGCCAGGCGGATAAGTACAAGGTCCCGCGCATTTGCTTCATGAATAAGATGGACCGCGTCGGCGCCGACTTTTACCGCTCGGTGGAAACGCTGGTCGATCGCCTGAAGTGCCGTCCTGTGCCGATTCAGTTGCCCATTGGCGCCGAAGACAATTTCAAGGGCATCGTCGACCTGGTGAAGATGAATGCCCGCGTGTGGCAGGACGATACGCTGGGCGCGAAATACGACGACGTCGAGATCCCCGCCGATTTGCTGGACGAAGCCAAGGAATATCGCGAGAAGCTGATTGAAGCGGTCTCGGAATCCGACGACGCCTTGTTCCAGAAGTTCGTCGAAGGCATTGCGATTACCGAAGCCGAATTGATGGCCGGGATCCGCAAGGCCACCATCGAGCAGAAGATTTTCCCCGTGATTTGCGGAACGGCGTTCAAGAACAAGGGCGTCCAGAACATGTTGGATGCGGTGGTGGATTACCTGCCCTCGCCGCTCGACGTTCCTCCGATGGAAGGAACGGACGTCGACGACAAAGAAAAGAAGATCATTCGCAGGCCGGACGACAATGAGCCGTTTTCGGCGCTGGTCTTCAAGATCATGACCGATCCGTTTGTCGGGCAGTTGGCGTTCATCCGGGTTTATTCGGGCAAGCTGAGTGCGGGCGAATCGGTTTATAACGTCGCCAAAGGCCGCAAGGAACGCATCGGGCGTCTCGTCAAGATGCACGCCAATAAGCGCGAAGACATCACGGAAGTCCTGGCCGGCGACATTTGCGCGGCCGTGGGATTGAAGTCGGTGATTACGGGCGACACGATTTGTGACGAAAGATCTCCCGTGATTCTGGAGAAGATCGATTTCCCGGCGCCGGTCATTCAGCTCGCGATTGAACCCAAGACGAAGGTCGATCAGGAAAAGCTCGGCATGGCGATCGGCAAGCTGGCGCAGGAAGATCCGACGCTGAAGGTTTCGACCGATCCGGATACGGGGCAGACGATTCTCGCCGGCATGGGCGAGTTGCACCTCGAAATCATCGTCGACCGCATGCAGCGCGAATTCGGCGTGGGCGCGAACGTCGGCAAGCCGATGGTGGCCTATCGCGAGACGATCCGCCAGAAGGCGGAGTTCGATTATACGCACAAGAAACAAACCGGCGGCAGCGGTCAGTATGCGCGCGTGAAGCTGCGCATTGAGCCGAATCCGGGCAAAGAGTTCGAGTTCGAGAACGACGTCACGGGCGGCAACATTCCGAAGGAATTCATTCCGGCCATCCAAAAGGGCGTGGTCGAGGCGCTGGAGCACGGGATTCTGGCGGGCTATCCGATGTCGGACGTCAAGGTCACGGTTTTCGACGGCGCCTCTCACGACGTCGATTCGTCGGAAATGGCGTTTAAGATCTGCGCCTCGATTTGCGTGAAAGAATGCGCGCGCAAAGCGAAGCCGGTGCTGCTCGAGCCGGTGATGCGCGTCGAAGTCACGGTGCCGGACGATTACATGGGTCCGGTAAACGGCGACTTGATTTCGCGCCGCGGCCGCCTGGAAGGCACGGAAGCGATGGGCTCGACGACCATCATCAAGGCGATGGTGCCGCTGTCGGAAATGTTCGGTTATGCGACGGAATTGCGGTCGCGCACGCAGGGCCGCGGGTCTTTCAGTATGCACTTCGGGCAGTACGAAGAAGTGCCGCGCAGCATCGCGGAAGAAATCGTGAGCAAGGCGCAAGGAAAAGTAGCTTCGTAGGTTGGTTGTCTAGAGCTCTGGATAGTGGAATAGGGAGACACAGATGGCGAAGGAAAAATTTGATCGCAGTAAGCCGCACTGCAACGTAGGGACGATCGGGCACATCGATCACGGCAAGACGACGTTGACGGCGGCGATTACGCAGACGCTGGCGAAGAACAATCCGAAGGTGCAGTTCCGGTCGTTCGATTCGATCGACAACGCGCCGGAAGAGAAAGCTCGCGGCATCACGATCGCGGCGGCGCACGTGGAATACGAAACCAAGAACCGGCACTACGCGCACGTGGATTGCCCGGGTCACGCCGACTACATCAAGAACATGATTACGGGCGCGGCGCAGATGGACGGGGCGATTCTTGTCGTCGCTGCTACCGATGGTCCGATGCCGCAGACGCGCGAACATATTCTGCTGGCCCGCCAGGTGGGCGTGCCCTACATTGTGGTCGCTCTGAACAAGGTCGACATGGTGGACGATCCTGAACTGCTCGAGCTGGTGGAACTGGAAGTGCGCGAGCTGCTGACCAGCTACGGGTTCCCGGGCAACGATCTGCCGGTGGTGAAGGTCTCGGCCTTGGGCGCGCTGAACAAGGAAGAGAAGTGGGAGAAGTCGGTGGAAGAGCTGATGGCGGCGGTGGACACTTATATCCCGCAGCCCAAGCGCGAGAAGGAAAAGCCGTTCCTGATGCCGATCGAAGATATTTTCTCGATCCAGGGACGCGGCACGGTGGTCACGGGACGCATCGAGCAGGGTGTTTGCAAGGTCGGCGACGAAATGGAAATCGTTGGGTTTAAAGATACCCGCAAGACGGTGGTCACCGGCATCGAAATGTTCAAAAAACTTTTGGATATGGCCGAGGCGGGCGACAACGCAGGCATGCTGTTGCGCGGTGTGGAAAAGAACGACGTGGAGCGCGGGCAGGTGATTGCGAAGCCGGGGTCGATCAAGCCGCACAAGAAGTTTAAGGGCGAGGTTTACATTCTGAGCAAGGATGAAGGCGGCCGTCACACGCCGTTCTTCAAGGGCTATCGTCCGCAGTTCTACTTCCGCACGACGGACGTGACGGGCGTGGCGCAATTGCCGGAAGGCATGGAGATGGTGATGCCGGGCGATAACGTCCAACTGGTGGTCGAGCTGATCACGCCGATCGCCATGGACAAGGGCTTGCGGTTTGCGATCCGCGAGGGCGGTCGCACGGTGGGCGCGGGAACCGTCTCGGAAATTTTGGAATAGCGGTAACAAATAAGGAAGAGCGCGCGGCGCGGGAGCGTCCTGTGTTGCGCGCGGTTCAAAAATGAGCAGCCTAAGAGAACGAATTCGAATTCGCCTGAAAGCCTACGATCACCGTGTGCTCGATCAATCGACCACGGAGATTGTGGATACGGCTAAGCGCACGGGCGCGACGGTCGCCGGTCCGATTCCGCTGCCGACGGTCCGTAACACTTATACGGTGTTGCGCTCGCCGCACGTGGATAAGAAGAGCCGGGAACAGTTTGAGATCCGCACGCACAAGCGCTTGCTCGATATCCTCGAGCCGACGCAGGATACGGTGGATGCGTTGATGAAGCTGGATCTGCCGGCGGGTGTGGACGTCGAAATCAAGGCGTTTGGAAAAGGCAAGTAGCGGCCAGGGGCCGGGAGCCGCGGGGCCGGACGCAAGTCTGGTTGCCGGGCGCGGTCTTGAGGCCTGGAGTGAATTATGAGCCCAGGAATTTTAGGGAAAAAGATCGGGATGACGCAGGTGTTCCGCGCCGACGGGCAGGTTGTGCCCGTGACGGTGGTCAAAGCGGGTCCCTGTGTCGTCGTCCAGCGCAAGACGCCGGCGAGCGACGGCTACGATGCCGTGCAACTCGGCCTCATGGAATACGCCAAGAAGAAGAGCATCAATAAGCCTGAGACGGGCCACTTGAAGAAGTCGAGCGCCGAGGGCGTGAAGTTCCTCCGCGAGTTCCGGCTCGAAGAGGGCACCGACGGCGATCTCAAGGCGGGCGACCGCGTGCTGGCCGAAGAATTCAAGCCCAAGGAAAAAGTCGACGTCATCGGCATCAGCAAGGGCAAGGGCTTTGCTGGCGTTGTAAAGCGCCACCACTTCCGTGGTAGCGACGCAACGCACGGTTCGATGTTTCACCGTGCTCCTGGGTCGATCGGCGCCTCGAGCTTCCCGTCGCGTGTGTTTCCTGGAATGCGCATGGGCGGCCACATGGGTTCGGATCGCGTCACGGTGGGCAACCTCGAAATCGTGGCAGTGGATGCCGAGGACAACGTGATTCTGGTGAAGGGCGCGGTGCCCGGA
>Ga0182016_10006735_pt1 | contig 11996 bp, 13 predicted proteins | sample 712S2MmetaG_FD_120491 | JGI IMG/M metagenome (GOLD analysis project Ga0182016, IMG submission 120491) | Permafrost microbial communities from Stordalen Mire, Sweden - 712S2M metaG | ecosystem: Environmental > Terrestrial > Soil > Wetlands > Permafrost | place: Sweden: Stordalen | collected...
AGGTTGCAATTGTAGACGACAAAGTTCAAGAACTTACCAGTCGCTTGGAACAATTGACCAAAAGTCATCCCTGGTACGCCATATTTGGAGATGAGCAACAATTCGATCAAACCCTGGTACTCATCTTGGACGTAGAACACGCCGCTAAAGTTGACAATGTTGGCGCCGACGGTTTCGTAGTCCAGGGGGCGAGGAGGGGTTCCAGAAGCGAACAGGAGACCCTCGATTTCGGCATCGCTGTAATTGGCAACAATCAAGGTGGCCAAAATGGCTCCGTCGTTGGTGGCGGTGACGCTGGTGAGGTTGTAACGGGGCGAGGCACGGAGCGCGGCAATGGCTCCAGCACCGGCATAAATGGAAATACCACCTCCACCAAGTACGACATTGTTGATTTGGCAGGGAGTTCGCGGGACTTGGTTGGCGGCGGTGCCGGAAAAGGCGACGGCAAGTAAGACCGAAGAGAGGGCGACGAGGAGCAGGCAAGTTTTCATGACGGGATGAGCAGTGTTCGATACAGAATCAGGTGAGAATCCGAATGTTTTTTCACCAGAAGACCAAGATCACTATTATTTATTCTGTTTGTAAAAGTGTTAATGTGTGAGAACTTGGCGACCGCGCATTACATGTGTGCGTGTGTGTGTGTGTGTGAAAAAGTTCGATGATCGAACTCGGATTTTGGGAATCCCCAGGAAGAACAAATCCCTCCCATGGGACTTTGTCTCTGAACCATTCATGCGCTTCAGTCGTGCGCACAATGTTCTTGGGCATTTTTCGCGGCGACATTCGCATTGTGTGGTCGTTTTACGGGGCGGCGACCCAAGGCCTTTCCGCTTCGATCTACAGTGGTCGTCGTTTCATTTCTGTCGCATCGTGTCGTGGACGAGGTTGTTGTTGTTGTTGTTGTTGTTGTTGTTGTTGTGGGTTGAGGCAAAACTCGTCGTATTCGGTATATGGCGGTTTGGCGCAAGGCCACTGCGACCTTTTCAATCATTCATGTCAGGCGTCGTCGGAAAATTTGGTTTTTCGAACTCCCGCCCCGGTCAACCCTGCGGACACATCGACGCCAGTTGCGACTTGGGTTGATTCACCGCAAGAATGGCGTCGACGGACGAGGCCAAGGACGGCGAAGCATCACATTTTGTTCAGAGTAACAGGACGGGCGGCTTTGACCAGACGACATTGTTCGATCGACAACGACCCATCACCGCCATGGTCGTTTCGCCTTCCGGAAGATATTTGATCTACTTTGCCCTTGGGGTCAATCGACTCGAATGCGTCGATATCCAAACGGGTGCGCGCCATCGTTTGTTTGCTTTTGGTGATTGGCTTTCCGTTCTGCGACAGAGTTCGATAGAAGATCAAAGGAACCGTGGCCAAAGTGTGGCGCCCGTCTCCAAATCATTTTCATTCGGCAATCTCGAAATTTTTGTATCTTGTCTGGTATTTGTGGAGCGCAAACTGGTTCTCGTGGACACGAGCACCCACGCTCTCCACGTTGTCGACCGACTTCCCGTGGCGCTTTTCGACAAAACCGTCGATTTCGCAATGCCAAGACCCTTGATCGTCGAATGCTTCGCCGGAGGTAGTCCATTGTACTCGCGCCCTGGATTTGTCGATGGAATGTGCAGTGTGGCCCGATTCTCCCATCCCCTGTGCGCCGTCTTCCTGTCGTCACAAGATGGCGTTTTCGTGGCGGATTCCCTGAATAATAGGATTCGCAAGATCAATTCCTGTGCCGAAGTCTCTTCTATTGGAAACGGCGCGCCAAAACAGAACGACGGCAATTTCAAAACGAATCCAGATGACATTTCCTTCCACACCATGAGTTGGTTGGGTCAAAATCCGACTGACCAAACCGAACATTTGTATTTCAAATCCGGTCGTTCGATTGGCAAACTCGACTTTGAATCGGGCCGGGTCGAGACTGTGTTTTCGAGTGCAAGTCTAACAGGATGCCCACTGGGGCGATGTCTCATGACCCGAAACGATGAAATTATGGTGTATCGTCGCAAAAATGGCAAGTGCGGCATCGTGTGCTTCGAACTCCGCAGCAATCCAAGGGTTGGGTCCCTGTTTCTTTCTCGAAAATATCTAAATCCCGAAACTTGCGGCCCTTTCGAGCACGAAGAGTACTACAATTTTTCTGGTTGCATGGTTTGGGATCCGAACGTAAAGGAGGACGGCGGTGGTCTGTTTGTGGCCCACGAGGGCAGCATTGATTATATTGCCCGATTGCATCCGCCCGTCCTGCGAGCGAGCTCGAGTGGCGCGCACGACCAAGACCCTCTTGCCAGGGCCGACTTGGGGGAGGAGGACGCACATCCCGATCATCTCGTCCAAACACCCGCCGGGCACGAAGAGAATCCTGGGAGTGCGAGTGATCCAGGAAGAGTGAAAAGCAGTTCTCCGGGTGCACTCCCGTGAAGGGCGTCATCGTCCTCGAAACGCACGTGCATTCGAAGAACCATCACATTCATCGCAAAAGACGGCAGTTGTGTAGCCGACAATTGTATTTTCCGATGCGATTCGTTGTCGCCCAAAAATTCGACCACGTTGTGCCTTTTTGTCCGCTGCCACTTTTTTTGGAAAGTCTCCGTGTGTCGAATCACCGTGAAAAAAAGAATGTGTATTGAAGCTCAAGCAAGCCAAGGAATGCCCATGGATTTGCTCCACTGGCCGTCGTCACGTCAAGCCGTTTACATTCATGGATCATGTTTCTTTGTATATTAAAAAGATTATTCGCCTAGTCGAACGAGAATCGACGATCGCTGCCCAATTGCCTTATCTGCAGCTGTTCCTGTCCTTGCAACCAGCAATGCATGTGGGGCGAACCTCGATTCACTCGTTCGCTCTGCGAACGGCAATACCGCATGAATTTTCGCCCGGCTAGTTTTCGCTTGTCCAGTCGGTGCTGCAGACGCTGGATTTGATTTTTAAGCATGTCGGCCGTATAGCGATAACGTCTTTTGCTTCTCACAATCAGTGCCTTCATTTCGCATCGGCGCCTGCGTCGACATGTATTTTTCAACGCAGGAGGACATCTATCGCGAATGTCGATATCGTGATCGACCGCGAATTCCTCCAAATCCTCCAAGGAAATGAATCCACGCTGAAGTCCGTGTTCAATGTAGTCGGCTGCTATGGCGCCCGCATTCGGTTTAAATCGACGCGGGAATTCAGCAGGTTTTACCGTAATGTCCGGGACGATACGTAAGAAGTTATAGGGTCCATTGACGTTCAAATCCAAATTTCGAATCCATTTGAGAATTTGACAGTGTCCCTTGGAGAGCATGGCGTTTTTGGAACTCGGAGAATAGGGCGGTGAGTCGCCAACCAAGTCGTTGGTTTTTGGCGCGTCGTCGCGCCGTGGATGAATCGGCGTGTGGTCGGCCGGCGCCGTAGAATGGGAGGTCGCGATTTGGTGAGTACTACGGGACATGTGTGTATATGCCAAGTTGTATATAATCCCGAACCGTGAAAGATGCGCGCGCGTGTCAAAGGATCTACTGATCTGGTTCTATCATTTTCCGGGGTCATGACAAGACCCGATTTTCGGCGAATTTCAGAGCCGTCGTTCCAAACGGGACGCGCTTCGGTCGTGTACCGCAAATGTTTTCAAAGACATTATCGTGTGCTCCAAAACAAGTCGTTTGTTCAAATTTGCAGAATACGCTGCTGCCACTAGGGAATACCAAAGGCAAGGACAAGAGAAAATGACCGAGGCCTTGGCCTTGTTCAACGCTTTGAAAGTGCCCGACCGGCGACGTCTACCCGATGATGGCGATGCACTCCAAAAATCACACCATTGTGTTGGCGGCGAAAAGGGAATCTGGTGGTTTTGGACGTCGCTTCGCCTTTTTCATTTTTATTGTGCAGCACGCGATTGTCGTCGCCAAGCATTTTCCTGTTTTCTAGCAATCTCCTGCCGTAACTGTTCCACGGTGCCAATGCCCTTTTGGGCGCATTTTTGAATCAGGTTTGCTTTTTTGTAGATGACGTGACGCAAGGTCTTTTTGCAGCAAGGATCGGCTTTTTGAAGTCGTTTTAATAAAAAACTCGGCTCCGTCGACGCCAACGCCGAATCGATCAGTGTGTATAGTTCTGAAGTGGACCAATAGGCCCGGGCAATGGGTCTCTTTTGGACCTCGTGCTGCGTGATTTCGCCACGACCCGACGAATGCACCATGGTTCGATACCGTTCAAGACGGGATTTGGCAGCAGCAGCGTTGCGCGGCACGGGTGTCATCGTCACTGTTACCTTTTGGCCCTCACAAAAATCGGACTCTAAATTCTTGGGAACCAACGAGGAGGGCGCGCACATCGGAACGTCCAGTGGAGCGGCAAGGATGGGAGAGCAAGTCGGAACAGCAGCACTGCTGGGCGTGGCATCAGTGTCCGCCGCCCTCTGTAAAAGTTGATTTGGGTCATGCTCGACACGATCAAAGTTTTCTTCCTCAAAATCGTGGTCAGAGTTGGATGATTGACACTTCCATGGCGACCAGGACACGCTCACAGGATATTGTCTTTCCATTTCTCGTGTCCAAGAATCCACAGTGGGATCCACGAGGTGGGCGTCGGGCGCGTCGGACTCGGGCCAAAACTCTATCCCACAATTGGACCATTCGGTTTCTGAACAAGATGTGCTGCCGCCAATTGAAAGTTCCTCATCCATGGCGTTGCAAGGGCGACTGAACGGAAGGCGCGCGCGCGGTGTCAAACCAACAGCTGCGGACTAACGGTTCTAATGGATTTTCGTGCCCCCTCCCCCCCTACCTGATTTGTGTGACACCAAGACCATGAGGGAATTCGTTCGAATCGCAGTCTAAAACGTCTTGTAAGCGCAAGAGACGATCGTTGTTCGACACGCGTGCCCAGAATGGATCAGTCACAAATTTCATGTGGTGTTCGTCTGGCGAGAAATGTTTACCGCAGCAAAGTCAAAATGTCGTAGAGTACCGGTGGGGAATGACTCCTCCGTCGCCATAAAAACCCGTTAAACTGCACGAGTCCACCATTCGGCGCGCAACTTGCGAGTGCGGCGCACCCGACCGAGCACCGGCATTTGTTTGTTGTCATCCCCACCCTAAAAAAGTCAAAAGTAGTCGTGTTTTGGGTATTTTTTCATCATTCAGGGACCCACACATCTGGAAATGCCCAGAAATCCCACACTGACGGATTAAAGTCAACCTCTCAGACTCTTCCCTTGGAAACAATGTCGTCGTCGAACACACATCGTAATAAAATGGGGCGGGCGGGTCGGGGGTGGCAGAGAGACAATGCATGACATCCAAGCAAAGGCGGTCTACATTTGGAAATACAGGGAAGGGAAGGGCAGTGTGCGGGATGTGTTTTTTAATAAAACACGTTCACATTTTTGGCACCCTTCTTATTGACACCAGTTCCGAAAACAACCATTTTGGCACCTGGGGGTGGATTCAATGCAGGGGCTGGCTCAAACGCAGAAGAGAACTCGTTCCTGTTCTCACCTTCATTGACACCAACCCCCATTGCTACGTAAATATCCGGTGCGAACGTTCAAGGAGTTGTTGTTGTTGTAAAAATGTCATAGAGTATCAGTGAGGACCCATCTAGCTGCCATACAAACTCGTTAAAGTTGCACAAGTCTACAATTTCGGGCGCAACTTGCGAGTGCGACGCACCCAACCATGCACCCGCAATTGTTGCCGTCGAGTCAGAGTCGCCCCCGTGATACGCAGCGGTTATCTGCACATTATACCATTTGAGAAATAATAGTTTTCGGGAACCGGTTTTGGGAAATGCTGCTTGACGTAGTGCGTCGTAGGCCATCATTGGTGCGTCATGACCAGAAGAGCCCGGCCACGTCTCTGTTCCATTATCGTACGCCATTCGTCTCCAGTATTTGTCCCAGTCTCCGACATTATCACTATCATGACCATCAGGACCACCGTCCGATTTCAAATAGTCAAACCACTTGAACAAAAAGTACAGCAGGGTGTCATCCTTGTCTTGATTGGCGCTCCAAATCTCCCATTTATCTCCAATGCCGCCGATGGTTCCACAGTAAAAGACTGCCAATTCAAACGGACTACTGGCTGCGTCGCGTTCGATTTTCATGAGGTTCAAGTGATCACGAATTTCAGAGGCATACTTACGCGCCGACTGTACGTATCTCATCAAGACTGGACCAAAAAACATGGCTGGCCAGTCACCGATGCTTTTCATTCCGAGCTTGAATGCAAAACTCGTAAAAACGGCGCTCATGACGCCGCCAAATATGGCGGTTGGATGATTGTGAGTGGCGGCGGACGCGATTACAGCCATAGCTACCAAATTCGAGGCTTGCCACTGGTGTGGCGCTACAAGACCGAGGCACATGGTTCTCATGGCGGCGCCATTTCCGCCAGCTGACGACGAGTACGGGGGATATTTGCCTTTGGCCATGAACTTTACCGCCTTTTCCGATTGGATGCCCGGCGCACGGTCAGCCATGACTTTCCTGTCCAAACAGGCCACATATTGTTGAAATATTGCCCTGGCAAAGTATTCTTGGCAATCGGGATTGGCCATGTCGCCGATGCACTCGCGAACGCCAAACGTCGCCACAGCATTGACGGTCGCCAAATGCATGATCGTGTCGTCACTCACACGGTTGTAGGTCTCAGGTAAAGCAAAATAGTTGCCACGCGAATAGGGATCACTCACTTCAGGCAGATAGTCATTCCTGATAGATTTCGTGTTCTTTTCGAATTCCCATTGGAAGGCCAACGCGTCGCCAAGCGCAGCAAGTTGCATACACCATTTGAACTTGGCTATATCAGTGCGTTCGTCATTATTGCTAGTATTGTCGACTTTTGAGGCTCGTTCGTGGGTAGTTGCTGCCATTGATCAAAAGACGCGACTGAGAGAGCCTTCGCTGTCTCGAATTTTGTACGAAGCCAAAATCTCGGCTGCATTTTTTGCCGTTTTTGTTCCGTGATTCGAATGTTTTTTTTGTTCGGACCATTCATCGTTACGCACCCGCTTCCTCCGACGACACTGTTGGTCGACTTTTTCAATAATGGATCCTGAACTCCGATCGATCGTTGACAAGATGCTGACGCGGTTGGAAATCGAGATTAGGACGCGCGAAATGAAAGGTCGGTGCCCATCAACCGACCTAGTGTCGTCGCCCGTTTTCATGCGAGGCGTGTTCCCAGTCGGTGATGATGGATTTCGGGTGCCCGCCCACGACTTCTCGCCCATCACAGCGTGCGCGCCAGATGCCAGTCATTGGGATTTGGAACCATTCGCAATCGATCAAATATCGTCGTCGTCAGCTTCCAAGCCCTGGGTCGTGGTTTGTGACGACGACGCACGTCGGTGTCAATTGCTTTAGTACTTGGTTTCTCGTTCTCAATCACACCACGATGCCGCCGTGCTGGTCAGTGTGAACGAAGACACTATCGCCTATTTTAAAGTGCATTGTCCCGGTATATTGGTTTGTTGCGTCGAAATGTCGACAGCAACGGCAATGTACGAATCTCTACATGAATTTGCTCAGACTTTTTGTAAGATAATGTGCGAGTCCATCTGGCCACATGCGAAGGAGAGCGTTGTGGTTATTTTGGAAGGTGGACCTGGTGTGGTGGGCCTTGTCTCTGTTTTTTTGGACCTCCGCTTTTCCCGTTCAATGTTCGGGCGACCGTTCGATGTCTACAGTGGAACCCGATCTTATTTAGCGGTCGGCTCACGTGCTTTCAACCAGGTGGTTGTACCGCGGACGCGGACACCCGCATGCCTCGCGTCACACGAGGCAATTAACACAGTGCGTTACCGCGGTCGTTTGAAACCCATGACAACTGGCGAGATTGATTCGTATTTGGAATCCGTTACGGCAGATTCGTCGGTCATACGTGCCTTGGTCCTTCCGGCGGCTGAAAAGGACAAGGTTTCGATGATTTCGCTCGTGGATGATCGACAAGATCACCTCGGATGTTCTTTTGATTTTTTGATATAATTCAAAACTGATTGCCTCTTGCATTTCGGCTCACTCGAGCGAATTTTTATTACATTTTTTCTCGTCCTCCGGTGAGCGGGCAAAACCAGGCGGGCGGCTTTCAGTTCGTCGACTTTGATACGTAGCTTGCACACTGCATCGGCAAGCTGCGCAAGTGTTGCGCGGTCATATAGATCGGGTGAACGTGCGCGACCAGATGTTTTTCAGTTCGACGACTTCGGCGCGCAGCTCGGACATTGCATCGGAAAGTTGTGCGAGTGTTGCGCGGTCACATAGATCGGTCGATCGATTGGACGATACAACAATCCCGGAAACAGGTTCTTCTTGGTTCGATGACGAATGAAAGGGCGCCAACTGGGTAGGTCTTGTATTTACGCTGTCATTTTCATCGACATTATTTTCATCGATATCCTCAACGTCTTCTTCGCTGGCATCCTCATCAGATCGGGTGGGAGGGTCATCGGAGTAGTTCGACGACGATGGACAGATATCCTTAATGTCTTCGTCACTGTTATCTTCATCAGATCGGGAGAAAGAGTCATCGGAGTAGTTCGACGACGATGGACCGAGCGCAAAGCGCACCTTCTTTGGCCCGACATCCACACTGCCCTCGTCTTTCTTACGATCGGCGTATATAAAGTCATCGCCGGATTGTGGCTGGGATGAATTGATGAGATGGAACTTCATCAGGCACAAGGAATCTGTGGCAATCCAAGTAGGACCCTTGCCATCGGCAAATTGGACTTGAACCTTGCTTCCATTCGGTACGAGGACGACACCGATATCGCCACGGGGCTTTTCGCTTTTTCCAGGGGTCTTCCTAAGGACGACACGTCCGCCAGTGAAATCCGAGTCCGAGTACGGACGGGGACGTAAGCTGGGGGTCATTTTGAATTCACCCTTAACGGGTGTGCCTGGTCTAAAAACAATGTTTTCCATCCTGCCACTGGAATCCACGATCAATGTGACTTGCTTGCCCTCCATGGCGAGCATTGAATCAGAGGGATCATCCACCCAGTACCACTTGTGACTTTTGACGAAGGCTTTAGGTACGCGGACCTTGTTGCAAATCTTGTGCTCCGGCAAGGCCTCCAACCGTGGTAGAAGAACCAAAACCTGATTTATGGACGAGTTGGACATTCCAACGGCGGTAGCAAGCGTAACCTTCCAGGCCACAATGCTAAGGATGCTTTTTTGAGAATCCATTGCCGAAACGACACGAAGCGACGCGTGATCTTGCAAGAAACTTGAAATGCATAGATTAGCCGATCCACTGCAAGAAAACAAAGTGTTATCTATCATGACACGTACGGATGTGGGATTGAAAAAAATCGACGGTCAGCGACTCAGATCTGTTGTTTTTTTCCGAGTCTCCCCGCAGATCCTTCAAAATCACCCCGAGGCAGCCAGTGCCAAGTACTCGTCGCACGCGTTTGTCCAATTCAGTGGTGCTGGTGATGAGTGCGAACATTCGGTGAATCGGAACTACGATTTTTCTCTTTTTGGCAATCGTTCACTTTGATTCGTGATGCGAACGTCGTGGAGGAATTCGTTCGACTCGACCATCTTGTGTCCATTTTTATTTTGAATCAGAAACACATTGAGCAGGCGGGCAATGACGGTAACCGCATGACTGCCACGGGTCACGATAATAATTCATATCGACGGACACTATGATGATAAAGTCAGAACCGATGAAGATGACGATGACGGCGATGATGATGACGGCGAAGATGGCGATGGCGGCGATGACGATGGCGGCGATGACGATGAAGATGATGATAGTGATAACGTGTACAATTCACTGCAGTGGTCCAAGATGGATTCAAAATTGTAAACGGCCGGCATTCGAGGGGGCAATGACGGATTCGACATGGTCGAGGACGGCATTAAGTAGTGGGTTCCTACGCGAGACTTGAACTCGACATTGAACAATTCCTTGAGGACACATGCCCGATTTCTCTTTTGTTTCAGCGACGTGTTCATTCGCGGTCGATCCGGCGGTCGGAGCGGTCCGATTAGATCCTGGCTCGGCATATTCTTCGCCGATGAGTCAAAAGAAAGTCTCAGACGCCAGTAGTTGCTTTTCCGGTGGCCGGGCGACTGCTCAAAAAGCAGAGGATGACTTGTCAAGGTATCTGCTACACGAGTAATCCAACCGTTGGTGTGATGGCCCTTGCACAAATAATCAAAATGGTCCTTGATAAAGGGCACGAGTTCTGAAAAAATGTCCAAATAAGAATGATCTTGAACGTCCGTCAGTTCTGCCATGGCCAATTTGACGATTTGGATCCAAGGTCTTCGAATGGGAGTCCAAAAAAGAGCCATACCTCCGGGGTGATGGTCATGACAATAGAAGTGTGTCCACTTGTCGTTTTCGAATGGGATGAATCCGTCAGAGGGATGCAACTCTTCTGGAGACACCTCCTTTCCACATCTACTGCATTGGTAGCCACGGGATTCGCACTCAAAGGCATCTGCGGACATTTTTCCAACAACCGTTCGAATTGATGTCAAGAGTGCTTGGATCTATGAATGTCGACGCCGCATCGTCGCTCGAGACGTCGGATCGGAACGCGCGCCCAATTTTTTTCTGCCCCGACACCGGTTGGATTTTGTCGGGCTAAAAACCCAGTCCGCCGCTCTAGGATAGTCATCGTGCACACTATGGAATCATCCGCACAATCAACAAAACAAGGCGGTTTCAAAAAACAAAAAAGAGCACCGATACCAGACGCGAATGAAAATGTGGTGACTCTGCTGCACACCGGCGCTGCGAACAAGAGAATCAAGACTAGCGAGTCCAGCGATTTCAACTTTTTCCTACAACTACCCACTTGCGTGTTTGAATATCTATGCGAATGGTTAAACGGAGACGATATACTCCGACTGGTCCACTGTGGTCGCCGAGATACGTCGGCGCGCATCTACGCTCATGCCGACAAGCTCGTTTTTGGCGGTAAGTGCAGGCCATGGTCGGTTTTACAGTTCGTTCGCGAATTGCTGCCGTTTGCCGCCCATTTACGTCATTTGGAAATTGACGTTGCATGCTGGCCCGAGAAGGGAACGTACCACGGTTGCCCGAAACTATCATTCGCAAAGTTGGAACATTTGGGTTTCCCTAACGGCAGTCATTATGCGAGTAGTCGTTGTTTTGCGCTCAATTTAGTCAATCCGCTTCCAAAGACAATGAAGACGCTGGATTTGAGCGGTTGCAATTGGTTTTCGTTTTCGCTTGACTGTGACCTATTCTCACTATTCAGCCATCTTTCCAATCTCGAAAGCCTTTTGCTCCCGCAAATGGGAACGTGGCGGAACTTTGCAATTCCGTCCATCCCCTCGTCCGTCACGAATTTGAATCTGATCGCCAATGTGAATCCCGACGATTTTCGAGGAATCTTCGGAGCAAATTTCGACTCATGCATATTCTATCATCGGCCGCTGGCTTCCCTTCCGTTCGACAATAACCTCGTGAATCCTGCCACGATCGAACAACTCTCTTGTACAATCAGTGACGAAATGGTGCATTACTTTAATGGTCATTCTGAAAAAATGGTTCTGAGTCGTCTGAACTGTCTGACGCGGATGGCAGCGGGATTCCAAAGGCAATCTGATCCGAAATTAAAAATGCTGCCGTCGTCTTTGAAAGAATTATTCATCATCAATGAATATGACCTGCGTGAAGGTTATTCGGCAGTGGACTTTTTTTTTATTTTGCCGCCTGGTCTGCAAAAATTCAGCCTAACACACCATCTTGTGAATTTTCATGGCGACATTCGCGATTTGCTGGACGATTGCAATTTACTGGGCGGTTTACCTCGATCGCTTGTTGAATTGCGCCTGGATCTCGGCGTCCAGTTTCGCCAATTTGAAGATTTTGAACGTTTGCCGACTACTTTGACCGACCTGTCGTTGGTCATTTGTGAAAACAGTCGCGTAGACCCCGAATGGGCCGCTTCCGTACCTCTAGATGCTGTATTTTTGCCACAATTGCGTCGTCTGTCTTTGTTCACTGCAT
>Ga0182016_10006736_pt1 | contig 11995 bp, 8 predicted proteins | sample 712S2MmetaG_FD_120491 | JGI IMG/M metagenome (GOLD analysis project Ga0182016, IMG submission 120491) | Permafrost microbial communities from Stordalen Mire, Sweden - 712S2M metaG | ecosystem: Environmental > Terrestrial > Soil > Wetlands > Permafrost | place: Sweden: Stordalen | collected...
GCGAGGCTCGTGCCGCCGATACTGTACCAATTGGCGCTCGTGGAGCCCTGTGGGGTGATTGCGACGTATTGTCCGGTGTTCGGATCCGCGTTGAAAGTCACATCCGAGACCGCCCGATAGGCGCTCGAGCCAAGTCCTGCGACGGCGCTGCTCTGGTAGGCGGGAGCGGCCACGTAGGCGCTCACGCCTCCGCCGGTACCCGACCACACGGCCTCGGTTCGAGCGGAGGTGCCCGTGTAGGAGAGGCTCGTACCCGCGACCGCAAGAACGTGCGAGGACACCGCCGGCCAGTTCACCTGCTCACCCGCATCGCCCGCAGCGGCGAGGTAAGTCATGTTGGGGATGCTGTAGGTTGCATCAAAGCTACCCACCCAGCTGCCCTCGGGCGCTGCGAAGCTCTGCGATACGACGCCGGGGCCCATCTGGTTGGCGAGCTGCACGGCAGCGGAGAGGCTCGTCACGGAGGCATCGGGCGCTTCAATCAAAATCAGCCGAGCAAAGGGTGCGGTCGCATGCGCCCATTGCACATCGAGGGCGATTTCCATCGCCCAGTTGGAGTTGTAGGCAGGAGCGCTCGCCGTCATCGCGCCGCTCGTGGTGCTGTAGATCACCGAAAGCGAACAACCCGTGGCAGGCGCTGGCGCAAGCGGTAAGCTCATCGAGGGTGCAATCGAGGTCACGGCGCAGCTCGGTAGGCCGAACTTCGAGTCAAAAGAGGCCAACTCGGCCGCCACGTTCGGGTCGCTCTGGGCATCAATCAAGTAGATCGTCTGCCCGGCCCCCAATTGTGCCGCTTGAGCGGAAGTCACACTCGAGGAGAGACTCGGAAGGGCCGGCAGGCCGTAGGCTGCGCGAATTTGCGCAGGGGTATAGACGACCACCGTTGCCGCGGCGGCTGCGGCGGGCTCCTCGGCCATAGCGCTTTCGGGCGCTGTGCCGGTATCGCGGAATTGCTCGAGCACCTGCGGCGTTAGGCGTCGAGTCGAGAGCTGCGCGTAGGCGGGGTCCACCGCCACACGAAGCGCGGGCGCATTCGCCGAGCTTGCGGGCTCGTAGCGGTCGGTGTCCGCGGGTTCGTTGAGAAAGACAGGCGCCAGGTGAAAGGTGGGCTGCACGGCGTCCATGTCGGCGGGCGCGTTCGTTTTGGCGGCGAGCGTCAGTGAAAAACTTTGCGTTGCGCTCGGTGTTTGCGCCGTTGCAGTCGGTGCGGAGCCATCGCCCCCACAGGCGCTCAAGGCCACCGAAGTCAAACCGAGGAGAAGAACTTGCGCCGTTGCGCGGTTGAAGGAATTAATCGATCGACCCAGAAATCTCTGCCCATTTGAACGATTCATCGAGAGGTACACCTCATTGCCTGGCTTCTTATCCGCCCACAAGGGAAAGAAGCTGAAGTAGCGGCTTTAAGCCGGGACTCATTCCCTCTTGGAATGAGCTAAATCAACACCGGCCAAGTTTAGGGGCATATCTTTAGATGTATACCGAAAGAGTGAGATTAATATCCCATTTTATGGAGAAAAATACCAGTTTTATAGCAAATCATTGATCGTAGGCTGTGCTGGGGGCGGCAAAGCCTCTTGGAAACGCGATGAGAAAGAGGCGGGGTTTAATCGGCTCGAAGGTCCTCCGGAGGCAGTTTACCCTCACCCAGTATCTCGGCGAATACCCGTACAAAACCGTCGCTATACGCAGCATCGAGGCTATTTCCTTGGCCTCCTTTTATGGCATGCGAAACAGCGCGTGCGAGACGGGACCTTGTGAAACTACGTACTCTCATTCTTGGCCTCTTTCTCTCCATGCTCTGCTCCGAAGTCATGGCAGGTACCCCCACGAGCGCAAATACCGCCCCCGTGGTACTCATTGCGGAGGCGGTCGATGCGAGCGGCCACATCACCCCCGCCGGCAGCACCAGTGGCGTCGGCATGGCTGGCACAGGGTTCGGGCAGTCCACGCCGAAGCAGAATCTTCCCCAGAGCGCGAGCGCCTCGCTTTCGAGCATGATGATGCCGGCGTTTAACCCGGTCTCGAGCTCCTGCCCGGCGAACGCGCTGACGGCGGGCTGCGTGCTTTCCGGGGCGGCGACTTGGATCACAGCCAATGTCGGGAGCCTGCAGACGAGGATAGGGCAGTTCGAAGGCAGCTTCGGCTATTCTTTTGCCTGGTTCACTTATTCGCAGAGTGTGCAATTGCCGAGCGAGAGCGCGCCTCGCACCTTGACGTGGTCGATGTTTGTCAACGCCCAAGGCGTTGGCACCTGGGGCGCGCCGCAGATCTCGAGCGGCAACGGGGTGGTGCTCTACGTGCGCTACGCCTCTTTAGCCGCCCCCTCCTGGGTGTCGCCCTCCTGGGTCACGGGGCTTAACCCCAATGCAGGCTCGGTCCAGTGGCAGCTCTTGGATGCCACTCTTACCCCCATCCAATGCGCAAACCTGGCCGATGCCGGCTGCACGTTGCCCGTGGGCGGGGCATTCGATGAGCCGCTGGTCGGCTTCTCGGGGAGCCAGACGAACATCAATGCGGGCTACAATGCGCTCGTCGGCTCGAGTTCCACCTTCACCTACACGCCTGCTACATCCGCCGCCACGGTGCAGGCGCTCCTCGCGCAAACCGGTGCCTCCTTCGCACTCGTTGATTACGGCTACACGCTCCTGCCCGAATACGATACGGTGTCCGATGGGTACTGCCCGAATGGAGCGAGCTCTTGCGCCAGGGCCGTCGGCCAATACACCTATTCCGCGCTTCGGGTGGATCTGTGCACATGCGGAAGTGCGAACTACGTGAACACGGGGTCCTATAACCTCGCCCTGCAATATCAAATTTCTCGTAACGTCGTCTCCGCGAGCGCCTCACCGAATGGCAGCACCGCCATGAGCACGAACCTGCTCGAGCAGTTCTCGTACACGATGCAATCGCCCTCCATCGCCTTCAATGCGAGCAGTGCGACCAATGCCGGCTCTTGGGTGCTTCCCATCAGTCATACCCAGGCGCTCGCCCTACTCGCCGCCTCCACCCCGCAGGTGCTCATTCCAACGGATGGCTCCAAACTCATCGATGCCGCCGCGCTCTTGACGCCCGGCAATGTGGCCCCCGCTCCCGCAAGCTCCGTCATCAATGGGGTTTCGAATGCGAGCGCGAGCGCACCGCCGGTGAGCTTGCCCGCCGTCACAAGCACCGGGAGCGATATTCTTTATTGGTCTGCGAATCCCATCCCCGGCGTGAACAACACCTACTTGGCGGTGGAAGCGCGTTGCGATGTGAACAGTAACACCCAATTCATCGCGGGCTACAACTTAGGTGCGGTCGAGGCGACGGATAGCAATCCGAACGGCGGGTTTGTCAATCCAAGTTGGGCCTATCCGCAGCAGGCAAGCCCCGCCAACACCTTCGTGACGGGGACCGCGAGCTGCGCTGGGGCAGGCTCCGAGGTCGATGTGCCGAACAGCACCTACGCCACCGTTCAGTACTTCTATGACGCGAACCCCAGCTGCCTGGTGCTCTCGGGCACCGAGGGGCCGGGAAATGTCTGCCCGAGCGCCTACACGCTGACCTCGATCACGGACCCGGATGGCAACGCCACGGGTGAGACCGCCTGTCTTTACTGCGCCTCGGGAACCCCGAGCGGCGTCAACAACGATGGCACCACCACCTATGCCTGCAGCGCCGGCGGCACCCCGACGCAGTTTTCATCGCTTTATGAGGTTCCTTTGAATGCGGGCGGGACGACCTGCAACCAGGGAAGCGGCCCCGTCTCGCCGAGCAATCCGAGTTCGGCGAGCAGCTACGGCTGGGTTGCCGGTCCCTGGCCGACTTCGGCCCCAAGCTGCGCGTGGGAGTCTCGAAGCGTGCTTTGCGAGGATCAAAACGGGAGCGTCGTCGCGGATGCCTTCTGCACGGGGCCGGAGCCCACCAACGCACAGTTCATGACCAATGGCTGCGCCTTCGCCTGGTTCGCCGGGCCTTGGAGTGCTCCTTCTTCGGCGTGCTCCTTGACGGCGACCGAGACTCGCACGGTCACGTGCCTTCGGGGTGATGGTTCGAGCGTCCCTGATTCTTACTGCGTGGGAACCGAGCCCGCTACCTCGCAGAGCTTACTCGTTTCGAGTGGCTGTCCGTATCAGTGGGATCCGGCGGTTTGGGGGAGCTGCACCGGGGGCACCTTCAGCTGGCAATACTCAAGCTGGGCGCCGCCAACCGCCTGCGGCAACGCGACGCAAACTCGCACCACCACGAGCTGCTCGGTCACGACCGATTCGGGGAGCGAGAGTCGCAGCGTCGCCTGCGTCCAACAAAGCAATGGCGCCTCGGTCGCGGTCTCCAACTGCGCGGGGCTTCCCGCCTTGGGCACCGAGCCGGTTCTGACCCAAACCTGCACCCCGACCGTTACGGGGAATGCCGAGTGCGGCGCGATCGGCCCACTCTCCCAGGGCGTGCTGCTGACCAATGGCTGTGCCGGTATCACCTTCACCTGGGTTCAGGATGGTTACGGCACCTGCACCGGGGGCACGGGCACCTGGCAATATGGAACCTGGTCGCCTGCGAACGGCTGCGGACCCACCACCCAGACCCGCTCGGCAAGCTGCCTCGCAACAGCCAATACGGGTTCTGCCACCCAGACGCTCTCCTGCCGAGGAAGCGATGGGAAGAGTTATCCGGACGGGGTCTGCACGGTGCTTGCGGGAGCCCCGCCCCCGACGAGCGAGTCATGCACGCCCGTCTCGGGCTTTACCTGCGGAGCTGAGGCGGCCATCTCGCAAGTGGCGACGCTCACCAATGAGTGCACCTGGGTCGCCGGAAGCTGGGGCGCCTGCTCGCTCTCCAGTTGCCCCGTGGGCTCACACCCGCAGTCCGGGTGCGGGGATCCGTACCTGCCGTGGCATTACAACCAGCCGAACTTTTTGGGATATTGCGCGAACCCCAGCCAGTCCGGTAACAACTGCTGGGCCGATAACTTGGAGGCCTCGGACATCCCGGCCTCCGAAGTCAACTACTGCCAGAATGGCGCCTTCATAACCGCAGGCCTGCCCTGGGATAACCGCAGCGTCATGGGAGTTACGGGCGACTGGTGCTACAGCAACTCAACTGGCGGCTTCGTTGCACCCGCCCAGATGAGCGGTGCAACCACCCAATCGCGAAGCGTCAGCTGCGAGGCGCCAAACGGCACGGTGGTCGGCAATGCGCTTTGCGCAGGGGCAGGCGTCGCACCGAGTACCTCCCAGCCCTGTAGCTCCTGCATCATCGAGGAGAACCACGTCTACAGCCCGGCGGAGTGGACCTACGGCGAAGATGACCTTTGGAACTACACCACGATGTGCACGAACGGCACGACGAGCGCGGGTGCGACCCAGGATGCGGGTGTCAATAACGGCTGGCTCGGCACTCCTGGGGACGGCGGATGGACGGTAACTCCCTGGGTCCCCGCAACCCATTGCCCCGCGGGGTACACCCAGGAACGCACCGTCTTTTGCGCAGGCGCCTGGAATGATGGCGGCGATAGCGGCAGTGAGGTGTACACCGTGTACCCGGACAGCAACTGCATGACCGACCCCACCTATGTGGTCACGAGCTACGATGTCAACGGCAACGCCATCATGGGGTATGGACCGCCGCTTCCGAAACCAGCGCAGTGTCAGTAGGCGCTTTGAGCTGAAACTTAAAGGATGCTTTCAGGCGAAGGCATCGCCCTCTCTCGCTTCTCGCGCCGTGCGAGAGGAGCAGGCTCTGGCGTCAGCTGCGACAGGCGTTCGGAAGCTGGGCAGGGAGGAGCGTCGTGCCACCGGTGGTGGCGCCGGTCGCGATGGTGCCGGGAGGCGCGGGAGCCAACCCACACTGCCAGGCGATCGTCTCGCCGTTCAAGTAAGGGACCAAGGTGAGCACCGCGCCGTTGATCGCAGGGTTCGTGGCCGAGGTGCCGTAGGTGACTTCAATCACCCCGCCCGCATTGACGATGATGCTGCTCACGTAGGTGCCAAGATTGGGGGAGAGATTGAGCTCTTTCTGGGAGGGCCAAGTCCCGGTGATGTCGAAGTACTCAACGATCGCCGGCTCCACCGACCCCACAAGCGATAGTCCCTCGGAGACCTCCGCGCGAACGATGTAGGCTTGGTAGGCGGGAATGGCGATGGAACTCAAGATGCCGACGATCGCGACCGTAATCGAGAGCTCGATGAGCGTAAATCCGCGTTGTGCGTACTTCGACATCGATTCTTCCGTTAAGGTCCTATGTAGACCGGCATGTGCCGTCTGCGAAACATTGTGCTCTAACAGTGTATGGCGACAGGTTTTATATGTTCGGTTCTGCATGCGCCGTCAGAGGACTGACAAGTTGTGCTCAGAATCCCGCCGGTGGCACCCATCTTGCAGCGATCGGGAGGCGCCAGGAAAGACGGGTGAATTCAGGGGCTTGGCAGTGTGCCCGGCGGCAGGGCCGCTGACGGTGTCGCCAATTGGCGAGAGACTTCTGGCCCAAAGAAGACGCCCCTAAAAAGGGGCGTTTCGATTGAATCAATCGAGTTAAGCGCAGCGTTTGACCACGTGCGCGACGGCCATGCCGGGGAGAATGGTCATCTGATCGCCCCGCAGCAAGGGCTCCGCCGCCCAGATATCCGTCTCATCGAGAAAGCCGCGAGCAACGAGCGTGTTGTCGAGAATCACTCGACCGTCGGGAAGCTGCTCGGCAGCACAAACTCGGACCTCATATCGGCCACTCGCCTCGTACTGGGAGGAGAGAAGCTTCTGACGGGTGTAAGCGGCCGATGCCTCTTCGGCGAGCTCAAGCGTTGCGAAGGGCCCGCGGGTTTCATTATCCGCTCGGCAGCAAGAGCAGCCCGTTGAGCATTTGACGATGTAAGCCATCGAGAGAGAAAGCGTATTCATAGTGTGACCTCGGTTTTTAAAAATACCCAAGGTATAGGAAATAGCCCGCCGCCCTGCCCGCCCCATTTACATCGAAGGGGCCACGGGGAAGCTTGCGAGGAGCTCATCCAAGGTCGCCCGATGCACGGGCTCATCGAGTGAGTCGAGCGTGCCACGAACTTCTAATCCCTTGCGGGTTAGAAAGTGAGTGACACTGTGCTCTGAGTCCTCGATGACATCCACGATATCGGCGTAGCTTAAGAGGTCAAGGAGCGCCCGGCCGCGAAGCAGCACGGGGTGCTTTTCAATGAGAGGCTCATCCGAATTGTTGTTGGAATTCAAATAGGCATCCCAGGCGAGAGCTGCCTTGGCGCTTGCAAAGAGCTCGATGAAGGCGGCCTCGCGCCAACGCTCCTCGCCAATCTCCCGGCCGATGTCGGGCACACCCGCGAGGTCCCCGAGGACATACGCTCCTCGGTCGGCAAAAGCGAGCTCCAAGGGATGGCGGGCTCCGCGCTCGATTTCCCAAAATGCGTTCGGTCCCCGGCGGGAGAGGTGCGGCGCAATCAAAATCTTTGCGTAGTGCACCTCATCGAGAAGGCTCTCCTCCGGGGTGCAGCGGCCCAACTGCGCCCGGATGCCGGCCATATCGAGCCTGGTGTTCGAGCTCTGCCGCTCGAAGCAATCGTGTCGGGTTCCAAAATAGCGCAAAAGGTCCGGTAGCAGCGCTTGAGATTTCAAGCCCCAGCCGCAGGTCGCCAAATGCGCGACGTGTCGCTGTAGCTCGTTCAAATTTTCAGGGGCCTCTCCGCCATCGTAGGGGAGGAGGCGCCAGCGAAGAATGCCTTCCCGTTCAAGCTCGGTGAGCCTGCGCCGTTCGGTCAAGTCCGCATCGACTTGCTCGATGCGAAGGGGCACGGCATCGCCCTCGCGGTGCGCTCGTGCTCCCCTATCATCGGGAATGGCCGCGAGCGCCGCGCGCCACGAGGCGCCTTGGCCCCAAATCGCGACGCAGTCCCCGAAGGGGATGTTGGAGCTGTTCCTCGCCGGGGTTCCCGCGTAGAAGCGTACATCGGGGGTTGAGCCAAAAGCGGCGCGCGTAAGCTTCGTGAGCGGCGGCTCTCGGCCGTCAAGAACTTCGAGTGCCAAAAGAACGTCCAAATCCCCGCACTCGGGGGCGCCGCGGGCGTAGGAGCCCACTACCGAGAGAGATGTAATCTTAACCGTCGCTTCATAAGCGGGAAAGAAGTCGCGTTTGGCGATTTTCAAGCTAAAGGTGGCGCACTCATCGAGGCGGGCACAGAGCCGCTCGAGCACCCGGGTGAAGGAGGCACGAGGACGGCGAGTTTCAAGCGTGCTTGCCAAAGGGAATGTCCCACGAGGAGGCGGCCTGCAGCCTAGCAGGGCCCGGGCTGGAACCCTCGGGCGTGGGTCACTCTTTTTGGGCGCCGATAAGGCGTCGCGATTAAGCGCCCTGGAGCGGGCGCGAGCGCCGTTACTGAATGCCCACGAGCTCCACTTCAAAGATGAGGGAGGTATTGGGTGCAATTCTGTCACCGGAGCCAAGTGCGCCATACCCCCACGCCGGGGGTAGGATGAGCTCGCGCTTCTCGCCGACCTTCATGCCTAAAACGCCCTGGTCCCAACCGGGAATGACCATGTGGTCCCCGACTCGGAAACTAAAAGGCGAGCCGCGCGGGATGGAGCTGTCGAACTGTCTGCCCCGATGGCCCGGGGCGCTCGCATCGTAGACCCAGCCCGTGTACTGCACGAGAGCCGTCTGGCCCTGCGCGATGGCCTTCCCGGTGCCCGCTTGAAGGCGCACGAGCTGAAAGGTGGGCGCGCCGGTCTCGGGCACCTGCGCAAGGGCGGCACCTGCGCTTACCAGAAGAAGGAGTGCGAGCGGCGCGAGGCGGGAGCGGGCGGGAAATGCCATAGTGAAACTTATAGCGCGCAAGCTTTATGGCGTTACGCGAGAAGCTCACAAAATCACTCACCCGGGCGGCGTTTAAGGGAGCTCCGGGCGAGGGCGTGCATGGTCCGATAAGAACCCCGTATCGGTCAGTGCCAAAAAGACACGGGAAAACCTTACGCGGCGCTCGCTACAGGGCGGAAATCTCGAAGGAGACCGACTGAAGAGCCCAGCCGATGTCCTGCGGGGGATCCCCCGCCAGGGTTTGCTCCAAGAGCTGATAACAGGGCCGCGTCAAGTTCGAGGCGAATCGTGCGCCGGCGGCGCTTGAAACGTGGGAGAAAATGTCGAGCATCGCCCCGCCCTCGACCACCCGAGGGCCATGGGCTCGCGCGCCTGCGAGCCAGCCCTTAAGGGCGAAGGCGAATTGAAGTCCGAGCCTCGCGCCTCTGAATTCAGGCTCGAGCCAAACAAAGTCCACATCCAGTTCCACCCGCTCCACCGGGCCCCAATCGGCGCGCACCGCGCGCGCCGTCACCGGCATGAAGCCTACGGGGCGCGACTGCCCGTGCGTGTCGGCAATGAGCCAAAAAATGAAATTGATGTTTGCGAGACTCTCTTGGCGGTGCCACTCGGGGTCGGCGCGGTCAAGAAGGTCGCCCAAGGCGCCTCGCTCCTCGGAAGGGAGGGGGGTGAGCACGTAGGTGAGCGATAGGCCTTGGGCCTCCTCGACCTTCGAGGGGGCCTCTTGTTGCCACAAGGCCGTCAAGGGCAGAATGTCTTCCCACCAACCGACTTGGGCCTGGTCCATGCACACGCGCCACAGGGAATCTCCCGTCTCGCCCAAGGAGAGCATCGACAATGCGTGACTCGAAGGTTCCACAAACCTATTCTAGCAGAAACTAGGGCGAGCGCAGAGGTGGGCCGCCGTGCGCCCCATCCCTCCCGCCATCACGGCGCCTTGGGGGTTTTAAGAGCCCCAGAGAAGTAGAGCGCTTACGAAAAACGGGCGAAGCGCTCGGGAGTCTCTCCCTGCTGTCCTGTGGCCGGATGACACACCCGCACCAGCTGATGGTCGTGAAAGAGTAGCCCGTTCTTGATGGCTATCCACTCAACCAAGCCGGCAAGGTCACGAACCTCCTCGTTAGGGATGGACTCGCCGACCTCGGGTAGCGCACCGGCGCTACGGTGATGCCACTTATGCCAGCTGTGGCCGCTCGCATTCAAGATCGCCCGAAGCTCCTTCAACGCCTCTTTCCAGGCGTGGTCGGGATTGCTCTCAATGGCTCGGTCTAACGGCAGAAGCGTCGCGCCAATCAAGGACACGGCAATCGCCTCCTCGCTCGAGCGTGCCATCCAAAGCAACGCGAGCATGGGGTAGATTGCGCGTTGGCCGCTCGCTGGCTTGACGACGCGCTCGACATCTTTCCAGTATTTGGGCTTCGTGCAGGAGGTAAAGTCAGCGAACGTGCTTTGCGGCCACCAATCCCAGGCCGCCGAGGGCGCTCCTCTCGCGTAAACGTCGTGAAAGAGCGGGCCCAACACGTGGCTCGGGGCGATTTGAGCAAAATCCTTCTTCCAGCTCGAGAACACCTTATCCCAGCGCGAAGCGCCCTCCGAATCGAGCTCCCCGGGTGAGGCAATTTCGCGGGAGCGCGGAAAGCCGACGGCCTCTTGAATCCACTGCACGAACTGTTCCTGGTTTTGCATCACAATATTTTCAGGGCCGCCCTCTTTGCGAAAGACACGCCCCTCAACCCAACCGCGCAAGGTAGTCACGGCGGTCTCCCGTGCACCATTCAAGTCAGCCAACAAAATCACGTTCCTCTCAGGAAAAGTTTCGAGCGTCATGGCATAAAACGGGAATTTCTCATCCACCGTTCCACCGACGCACTGGCGCTTGCACTCGATGCGACAAATAAAGGGCTCGATGGCACTCCCGCCGCCCAAACCCATGGCCGGCTTCACGTCATCGGCGATGTAGAGTAAGAATTCGGTCTTCGGGCCTTCGTTATCGTAGACGCCGCGGTATGGCACGTTCGTGGCCACGATTCGAGTGTCCTTTAAGCTCTGCGTTGCACGCGCGGCTGCAAAGTCCACGTAAGCCATCACTTTGAAACCAAAGAATTTCAGAATGCTAGGGACCTGCGACTCTTGATCTTTGCCCGAGTCGTTCGCACGAGTTCCCTGTGCTTTGCCCCTGCGGCGCGCGATAGCCATAGTCGTTCGTCTCGCGCCATCCGGGAAGCTTTCCGCCGACGCTTATAGTAATTCTTTTCAAAACCCATCGAAGAGGCCGGCAAAGGGTCCACCAAAAAAGTAGAAACGTCCCTGGAAACGGCGGAGCTTTCGTGGTTCGAGGCGTTGCTTCTTTTTATAAGCCTCGATGCCAAATATTATACACCGTGGGACCGGGATACACCACTAGCAGTAGCTAATATTCGTTGCTGCCAACGACCCAAACTTCTGCGGTACATGCGCCGCGCAGCTTTGTTGGCGCCGGTCACTCAATCGGATGTGCACCAACCACAGCGTTACATAATCCAAGGGTATAAACAAGGATCCTATAGATCGCACTTACCGCCAACTAGAAGAGCGAAGTGCTTTCAGAAAAAAAATGCACCCCAGTCGGCCCGGTGCCGACCCAAAAACCTGTACTTAAGTGGGCTGGAGCGAAGACAAAGCTCATCCCGCGAATCTTGGGGCTCATCCCTTCAGGAACAACCCGGCTCATCGAGCCGTTTGTCGGCAGTGCAGTCGTTGCGCTCAATGCTCCCGTCGCTCGCTTCTTGCTGTCGGATCTAAATCCGGACCTCATCAATCTGTACACCATCATCCGCGATGAGCCCCAAGCTTTGGTCCGCCGCTTGCGGCTGCTATTTGTGCCAAAAAATAATACGCGCGAGGCGTTTGATAAGTTACGCGCAGGCTACAACGAGAGAAATCTTCCCCCGGTTGAGCGAGCCGCTGTATTTGTGTACCTCAATCGTCACGCCTTCAATGGGTTGTGTCGCTACAACAAGTCGGGGGGCTTCAATGTGCCTTTCGGTAAGATTGCGAACCCGCAGTTCTCCGAAGAAAACATTGATTACACGACGAGCGTTTTGCAACGGGCGCACTTGGTCTGCGGCGATTTCGACAAGCCCATGGCGGAGGCAAGAAAAGGAGATTTCATCTACTGTGACCCTCCCTACAGCCCGCTGTCTTTGACCGCGAGCTTCACGGCCTATGCGA
>Ga0182016_10006742_pt1 | contig 11989 bp, 9 predicted proteins | sample 712S2MmetaG_FD_120491 | JGI IMG/M metagenome (GOLD analysis project Ga0182016, IMG submission 120491) | Permafrost microbial communities from Stordalen Mire, Sweden - 712S2M metaG | ecosystem: Environmental > Terrestrial > Soil > Wetlands > Permafrost | place: Sweden: Stordalen | collected...
CGGATTTCAACAAGACGGTATTCAGTCATAATCTCGACGAGCACCAGCGCAGGTTTCAAGCCATCCGGCTGCCCACGACGGAAGAGGAGTTGACCGCGTGGGCAAACGACGTGGGCTATGACATGGTGTTTGCGGGGCCGCTGCGGAATTACATTCAGGATTCCGATGTTCTCATCGCCATTTCGAGCTCCGGAAACTCCGAGAACATTATCCGGGCCGTGGAATTGGCCCGCGCTAACAAGGTGCCTGTGATCGGCATCTCCGGGTTCGACGGCGGACGTCTTGACCCGCTCTCGGATGCAAAGATAGTGATCCGCACTACACAAGGCGAATACGAACTTGTCGAGGGCATTCACGCCATCGTCCTTCACATATTCACGAAGTATTTCAAAGAATACTTCGACCACGTTTTGCATTTGCGGAAGGACCGCGAGAAGCTTCTTGCTACGGCGGTTTGAGACGCGGCCAATTCCTTGAGGCCGCCGGCAATAACAGTTCAACGGAGTGAGAATGAGTCGAGTATTGGTTACGGGCGGCGCCGGTTATGTAGGTTCCGTATGCTCAGAGGAATTGCTTCGCCAGGGTTATGAAGTTTCGATCGTGGATAACCTGTCAACGGGCCATCGCCATGCTGTACCCGAGGGCGCGGAGTTTCATCAGATAGACATCGGCGATGCCGAAGGCATGCGCCAAGTGCTCGCAGCCAAGACATACGATGCGGTATTTCACTTTGCGGCAAAAGCGCTGATTCCGGAATCGGTGACGAATCCTGCGGCCTTCTATCAGGTGAACGTTGTTGCGGCGACCACGATGATCGACGCCGTTCGCGAAGCCGGCATCAAGCGCTTCATCTTCTCGTCGACGGCCGCTGTCTATGGCAATCCAGTCGAGGTGCCCATCCCGGAGGACCACCCCAAGGCACCGGTCAATTCTTATGGTGAAACAAAACTCGCGTTTGAGCGCCTGCTGGAATGGTATTCAAGAGCGTATGGCATCAGCGTTTGCGCATTCCGCTATTTCAATGCTTCCGGCGCAACGCTTGCTCACGGCGAGGAGCACGTTCCGGAGACGCACATTCTGCCGTTGCTCTTTGAGGCGGCGGTTGGCGAACGCGAGTTCTTCACGATATTCGGCAGCGACTACCCAACCCCCGATGGAACCTGCGTGCGCGATTATGTTCACGTACTCGATATTGCCCAGGCGCACATCCTGGCATTCGAGAAAATGGACTTGCCGGGGTTTTCGGTGTATAACATCGGATTGGGAAAGAGTTACTCCGTGCGCGAGGTTCATGCGCGCGCTGAGCGGATCATCGGGCTCAAGATTCCAATCCGGGAAGGCGCATCGCGCGCGGGAGATCCGGCGATTCTTTGTGCCAGTCCCAAACGCTTGATTTCTGAGTTGGGCTGGAATCCAAGTCACTCCGATCTGGACCACATCCTTGAAACCGCGTGGGCCTGGAAGAATCGGGTACGCGAGGCCGCGCAGGCGGGGGCGAAGTGAAAGGCTTTCTGCTTGCGGCAGGGAACGGCACGCGGCTGCGGCCGCTGACCAACAGCATTCCCAAATGCCTTGTGCCCATCCAGGGCACTCCCCTGGTCGGCATCTGGTTGCAGTGGTGTGCCCGGTATGGTGTCGATCAAGTACTCATCAATACGCATGCGCATAGCGAGCGTGTCACCGAGTTTCTGGCTGCCTACGACGGGCCTGTGCAGGTTACCATGACCAACGAACCCGAGCTTCTGGGTAGCGCCGGCACCGTGCATGTTAATCGCGCTTTTGTCGCCGACGAGCAGGAGTTTGCAATTCTTTACGCCGATGTTTTGACCAATTGCCGCTTCGACAACATGCTTCAGTTTCATCGCCTGCGCCGCGCGCCGGTAACTGTGGGAACCTATCGCGTTCCGAATCCCTCGCAGTGCGGAATCCTTGCGACCGATGAAGAGGGAAGAGTCATTGAGTTTAGAGAGAAGCCGGAGTTTCCAAAGTCGGATAATGCCTTCTCCGGAGTCCTGATTGGCGGGCCGGCTTTTCTGGATTTGGTCCCTGTCAAGACTCCGGCTGACATCGGCTTCGATGTGCTGCCAAAGCTTGTGGGAGAGATGTTCGCGTTTCCCATTGCCGATTATGTGCTTGATATAGGAAATTTGGAAAAGTACGAGCAAGCTCAACGAGAGTGGCCGGGGCTGACGAACCATTGATCGAGTCGATGTTTTGAAAGGGCACGACTTTAGTCGCGCCGTAAGTGTCGCAAAATCGGCAGGGCTTTAGCCCTCGAGGGAATGGTGGTCGTACAGGATGGACTTGATCAGATGTTCCGTAACGAACCTATTGATCGAGAGCTGGTAGCGAGAGTTTTATGGGTCAGACACTTGAGGATGCGGCAGTTGGCGCGGTAGCGAAAGGGAAAAGGCGGTCGCTGCCGGGCCTGGCGGTTGCCGATGGCTATACACAGCATCCCTTCGACATCGAGTTTGGCGTAAAGACCAGCGGGCTGGTAGCGGGCCGAAACCTGGAGTGCGGCCACCGGCACGATCCGTACAACACGGCCTACTACGGGGTTGCGCCATCCGTTTTGGAATCGCTGCTCAAGCGCTGGCGGAAGAGCCGGCCTGTGGCGCCGATCGACCAATTTACATTTGTCGATTTGGGCTCAGGAATGGGGCGGGCTGTCTTATTGGCCTCGAAAATGCCTTTTCACGAGGTCGTGGGAGTGGAACTGAATCCTACCCTGGCGCGGATTGGAAGTCGGAATGCGGCTATGTGGCGGGCAGCTGGCCGGGCGCAAACGACGATCCGGCTGGCATGTGGAGACGCGGTGGAAGCCCGCATTCCCGAAGGGCCTTGCGTGGTGTTCCTCTTCAATCCATTTGGGGCAGTTGTCATGGCCAGGTTGCTCCGGGCACTGGCCAAGCGCTTCGCCGGCCGTCCCGGCTGCCTCGATCTCTTGTACGTGAACAATGAGCACGAGAGCGTGCTGGAGCATCAGCACGGCTTTGTGCGGCTTTTTCATGGCAAGGTGAAGCGGTCGCGGGCAGATGCCATTGCCGACCATCGCATTCTTGCCAATCAGCCGGATGGCGAATATGCGTCGTCAAATTGGGAGGATTGCTCGATTTGGCGGTGGGTGGGGTGATGCCGGGCATCCTGTGCATCTTTCGCGGCGGATTTGACGGGATGTGCTTGTCAGGAGAAAGCTTTCAACTGTGCAGCCGGCTGGCCGACAGCGAAGACAAAGGAAGAGAAGCTGTGCCGGGATAGATGCACAACGGTCTCTGCGCCGATTGGAGTGCGACATTGGAGAAACCGCATCTGATTCTGGGTTTGGGCGAATTGTTGTGGGACCTGCTGCCGCAAGGGGCGCAACTCGGCGGGGTCCCCATCGACGGGTCATTGGGAGGCGCGCCGGCCAACTTCAGTGTGATGGCGGGACGGCTTGGCAACCATGCCGCCATTCTGAGCCGTATTGGGCGAGACGAGCTTGGGCAGAAGGCGATTGACCGCCTGGATGAATTGCCAGCTGATGCCAGCCCTGTGCAGATTGACCCGATCCATGAGACGGGGCAGGTGACCGTAAGTTTTGACGGAGGCCAGCCCAGTTATACGATTCACAAGCCGGCGGCATGGGATTTCATGGAACTGACGGATGATTGGGTGCGCCTGGCCGAGCGGGCGGATGCGGTCTGCTTCGGGTCGCTGGCGCAGCGCAACCGGGCTTCGCGGCAAACTATCCAGACGCTGGTCGCTCAGACCTCGTCGCATTGTGTGCGCGTCTTTGACGTCAACATCCGTGCCCCATTTGTTTCAGGCGAGGTGATTCAAGAGTCGCTGGAGCTGGCGACGGTCTTGAAGATGAACGACGCCGAGGTTCCACAAGTGCTGGGACTTTTGGGACTGCCGGAGAATGAAGCGCCGCATCGAGATCGGTTGCGTCAGGGGGCAGAACGGCTGCTTGGCGAGTTTCCTGCGCTGGAACTGGTGGCAATTACTCGTGGCGCTCACGGGAGCCTGCTCGTGAAGCGGGACGAGTGGCATGAACACCCCGGCATTCCGGTGAAAGTGGAAGACACCATCGGGGCTGGCGATGCGTTTACGGCGGCGCTTACCCATTACTTGCTGCGCGGGTCCGGCCTTGAGACCTTGAACGAAGCGGGGAGCCGCTGGGGCGCATGGATGGCGTCGCAGGCGGGCGCAATGCCACCGCTGCATGACGAGCGGAGGGCCATGATCACCGCCGCTATTGAAGGGTGAGACGATGGAGATTGGTGGCAAGCAAACGTTTTCTCACTTGCCAGAAGTCGGTCTGATCCCATAATCTTGGCTGCGTCATGAGTAAACGATCTCTTGCGCTCTTTCTCGTCTCGTCCTTTGCCCTTTCTGTGAGCCTGTCCGCTCAGCCCGCATCGCTCTCCATCCAGGTGGATCATCCGACAGCCAATGTCAGCCCGATGCTCTATGGCCTGATGACCGAGGAGATCAACTTCTCCTATGACGGCGGGCTTTACGCGGAACTCGTTCACGACCGGGCTATCGGCCGCGGCTGGGGAGCCCTTCAGCACTGGACGCTGGTAGAGCGCGGAACCGCCGCCGCGAAAGTCGCAGTGGATGAGACCACCGGCCCCTGCGCAGCATTGCCCCGCAGCATCAAGGTGAGCGTGACCTCAGCGACCGAAGCCGGGCCGGCTGGCATCCAGAACGACGGCTACTGGGGCATCGCGGTGCGGCCAAATTCAACCTATAGCGGCTCCTTTTATGCCAAGGCAGACAGCGCCGGGGTTCCGGTGAGTGTCAGCCTAGTCAACGATCAAACAGGCATCGTTGCGGCCAGCGCCACCGTCGATGGCCTGACCGGCGACTGGAAGCAGCACACTTTTACGCTCAAGACCGCGAATCTCCCCGTAACGGCGAACAATCACCTTGTTCTGACCGTCGCGCGCCCTGCAACCGTCTGGTTCAACCTGGTTTCGCTGTTTCCCCCTACGTATCTTGATCGCCCCCACGGCAACCGCATTGACCTGATGCAAAAGCTGGCTGCCATGCACCCGAAGTTCCTGCGCTTGCCAGGCGGCAACTATCTTGAGGGCGATCACATCGCAGAGCGATTCGATTGGAAAAAGACCATTGGGCCCTGGGTTGACCGGCCGACGCATCCCAGCCCGTGGCATTACCGCTCGTCGGATGGTATGGGGCTGCTCGAGTTCATGGAATGGTGCGAAGACCTGAAGATTGAGCCGGTGCTTGCCGTGTATGCCGGCTATTCGATGGCCCAGGAGCATGTGGAGCCGGGTGCGGCGCTCGAGCCTTACATTCAGGATGCGGTGGACGAGATCGAATACGTGACTGGCGGCCCCGATACCAAGTGGGGCGCCCAGCGCATCAAGGACGGTCATGCCGCGTCATTCCCGCTGCATTATGTCGAGGTCGGCAACGAGGACTGGTTCGACAAGTCGGGCTCCTACGACGGCCGATTCGCGCAGTACTTCAAGGAGATCAAGCAGCGTTATCCAAACCTCCAACTGATTGCTACCGCGCCGGTAAAGGGCGTGAAGCCGGATGTGCTGGACGAGCACTACTACATGTCTGCCGAGGAGTCTTTGGGAGACGCCCATCACTATGACAAGACCGATCGCACTGGGCCGAAGATCTTTGTGGGCGAGTGGGCCACGCGCGAGGGCGACCCTACGCCCAATCTTCAGGCAGCCCTCGGCGATGCGGCATGGATGACAGGCATGGAACGCAACAGCGACATCGTCATCATGGCCAGTTACGCGCCGCTGTTTGTGAATGTGAATCCAGGCGGCATGCAGTGGGCGACAGATCTCATTGGCTACGATGCGCTATCGAGCTACGGGTCGCCCAGTTACTGGGCGCAGGTGCTGTTTGGCAGCTATCTAGGCACTGAAGTGGTGGCCTCCACGCTGACCAGCGCCGGGCCGTTGGTCTACACGTCGGCAACACGCGACGAAAAGCGGCACAAGCTCTTCATCAAGGTGGTTAACGCATCCTCCGAAACGGCGCCGGTGAACATTGCACTGACCGGCGCAGCAAAATTGCAGCACGATGCCAGGCTGGTTACCTTGAGCGGCAAGACCCCGAACGCCACCAACACCATCGCGAACCCTGAGGCGATTGTGCCGGTCGAGCATCGCATTCATTTGGATGGCCCGGAGTTCAAGCAGGACTTTGCGCCCTACTCAATCACTGTGCTCGAAATCAGCTATTGAACAGGCCTTAATTGGCAGGTGACGGAACCGCTGGCGGCGGCGCAGGCCGGTGCTTGGCACGCAGGTACGCCACCACCTGCGCGATCTCCGGATCGGTCAGCGAGTCGCTGAAGGGCGGCATCTTCTGCCCGCCGTTGAGAATCTGATTGGTGATCCTGGGCGGGGTCCAGAGCTTGTTCTTGCGGATATTGGTCAGATCCGGCCCCTTCTTGCCGCCGCTTCCGCCGGCGCCGTGGCAGTGAGCGCAGCCCTTGCCTTGAAACAAGACAGCGCCGGCCTTTTCATCGGCCCTGGTCTTTCCGCCGCCGAAGGCATAGGCAGGCAGTGCGGCTAACAACAAGACGGCGGGCCATAGGGCAAGGCGCATCGAACGAGGATTCACAGAAGCAATTGTCGCATTTTGGAAGGATGCCGCGCCTACACCTTTGGATGGTGTGAACCGCCGGATCGGATTCATATGCAACAGACAGGTCCGGCCGCGCAGTGGAATGGTCTCCACGGTCGCGGCCGGAGCTTCAAGCCAAGATGCGGCTCCGAGTTCTGCTATTTGCGCGACTTGGGCGCAAAGCCGAAAGTTGCGGTGATCGAAAAGCTGCGTCCCGCCATGATTCCGGGTGTATCGCCCCCGTTGATGGCGGTGGTTGCGTTGAAGGGATCGGAGCAAACGGCCGTGGCCGTGGCGCTGGCACCGCAGTTGCCTGCGATGGTAGGCGCAGCAGCCGATCCCGCCAGTGAGAGGCTCTGAATGTTGTGTGAATCGAGCAGGTTGGTTGCGCTTAGCCGGATCTTGGTTCCGTCAAAGATGGAGTGATTCCGCACGGTGTAGTTGATGTAGGTGTTGACCGTGCTGAAGGGAGCAACGATGGCCTGGTTGTGATATTGCCCGTTGTCCACTCGCATTTCACCAACGCGCTTGTTGAAGATGCCAAGGTCCAGTCCATGGCTCTGATAGGTGAGCCCTTGCAGTTCCGTGTCGGCGGGCGTTTGCGCCACCCACAGACCACCCGGAGCCTTGACATAAACGGCAGGCGCGGTGAGCGAGGGAGTCGTGTTGGCATTCAGCGATCCTGAATAGTATGCATTGGCCGCGGTCCCGTTCAGATAGAGGCTGAGGCCGGGAATCAGGATGATCGTGCTCTCGAACTCGACGCCTTCGGTCACGGAACTAGGCTGAAGGTAGTAGACGCTGTCGCCCGCGTCCACGTCTCCACTGGTGGAATCGGTCACGGACGAGTAGCTGTTTTGGAAGCGGATGCGGTAAGCATCGGCGTCCAGCGTAATCCTCTGGCCTTTGAACACCGTTCCGGCCTGATAGGTGGTGGATCTCTGCTGTTTAGGAGGAGTAGTGAGCTGCGGGTTGGGAATCGCGGCAGTGGGCGTCTGGTAGAAGTCGTAAACGGCGCTGGGTGGGACGATGCTGCCGGTTGCAGCCTGCGCATATACCGACCAGTCAGGCTGGATGCGGTAGTTGAAATCGAGCGAAGGCAGCCATGCTGTGAAGCTGCCAGTGTCGGTGACGGTAGCAGCGCAGGCAGCGGTGGTGCTGGTGCAGGTCAGTTCGCCGACAGTCGCACCGTCGTCTGCATGGTGCAGCACATCGATGGTGTAGGCAGCGAACTTGGTTCCGGCGGTTATGTTGAATTTTGGCGTCGGGTGGTACTCGAACTCCGCATAGGGCTGATAGGAGCCGGTCCAGAACGACTCGTTGAACTTGGGCAGGGGCTGGTCGGCCCAGTTGTTGCTTGGATCGCTCGGATATTGATGCCGGTTCGTGTCGGCCCACTCATACCAGAGGCCGGTGCGGAAGACGCCCAGCTTGGAGGTCTGCGTGACCAGCAGCGTTTCTCCATACTTGCGATAGCTGTTGTATTTGTCGATTCCGCAAGGGAGGGCGGATACGCCCTTCTTTACTACTCCCACGCTGCAAGGAGCGGGCGCAACGCCGTCGTAGTAGTCCTTGCCGCCGACCACAATAGAGCCGGGGATCAAGGTTGGATTGGCGTTGGCGGCCGCAGCGGTAACCTCGGTAATCGGAGTGGCGTTCGAATACAATTCGCCGTTGTCGTAGTTGTAGGTGTAGCCTTTGCCTTCAAGGTACCAGCCGTGACCGAACTCGGTCTTGATGCCGACGTACTCGAAGTCCGTGGGCACGTGGTAGTGGTTGTACTGGTAGTCGAACCAACTGGTGGGATCGGCGTTGTTTGTCAGCAGGAATTTGAGGCCCGCACCGGTGTACGGTTGCAGCCCATTGGCTGTATTGGCGTTGGTGCAACTGTAGGCTCCGGTTGCAGACACTCCGTAGAGCATGCAGCGAGTGGAACTGATGTTCGGGCCATTCGACGTGAGCTGGATAACGCCGCTGAAGCCCGTCAGTACCGTTTTGGGCGAGAACTGATACTGGTAGAGGAGCGAGCCCGCGTTGCGCGAATTGTAGTTGAAGCTCTGATAGCCATCCGAAGACATGTGGTGGATGTCAATGAACAGATTCGACTTCTTCGGGCTTCCCAATAGTCCGAAGCTGCCAGAATTGAATGCGCCGTCGTAGAGCTTGGTGTTCCATGTGCCGTAGGAACCGGTGCCGCGAATGTCAAACTCGCTGGTGAGCGGCTTGGAGAGAAGATGAATGGAACCGCCAAACGGGGTAGGCCCAATGGTCGAGGCTGAGCCGGGGCTGCGATCGAAGTCGATTCCGCCTACCCACTGCGAAGGAAAGAATGCCCAGGAGTGATGCGTGGGGGAGTTGGTGTCGTAAAACGGAACGCCGTCGAAGTCGATGTCGTAGTCGCCGTCGGGGAAGCCGCGGAAGTAAGTTTTGCTCTGACCCAGTCCGACACCGTCAGAACTGGTAGTAAATGTGCCGGGAACAACCTGAACGATTTCGCCGTAGTCGGCAATGGGCGACGTGAAGTTTTCAATGTAATTGTTCGACACCAGCGACTGGGCGGAACGCTCCTCAATAAAGCCGCCGCTGGGCGCGGCCTCTGCCGCGATGGAATCGATGCCTGCATTGACCGTGATCTGCTCCGCCACCGAGCTGATGCTCAGAGTGAACGCGAGTTGCTGCGCTTCTCCCGCGGCCAGCGAAACTGCTGTTTTGGAGCTGGTAGCAAAACCCTTCGCGGTTGCGTCCACGGTATAAGTTCCGGCAGGCAGTCCATCTATCGAGTAGTGTCCAGCGGTATCGGTTTTAGCGGATTTTGCGCTACCGGTGGCGGCGTTCTTCGCGATGACCACGGCTGGGAAGACGCCCTTGCCTTGCTCGTCGAGGATTGATCCACTGATGGAACTGGTTGCCTGCGCATGCAGCTCTGTGCAAGCGAAGAACAGTAAGAAGACCGATAGTGCCAATGCGAACAGACGTTTCCGTGCGCTCGCGAATGAGTGTGTCAAAATGACCTCCGAAAGTTGTTAGTGGTTAAAGCTGGATTTTCTGCGTGCCCCAAGACGATCGCGGAATGAAGTTTTCCCCGGCACTTCTCGCAAGGGTAGCAACGCAATGTGACGGTCCGATGACAGGAATGTTGAGCTTAGGTTACAAATGGTGAAAAGTCGCATTCGTGTGTCCAAGTACCCGGTTGATGGGGTCGGGTAGGTTGCATGGTTTTGCAGGCGGCCGGTTTTTGCTTGTTTCAGTGGCTGCCGGAAACTGCGCGATCTGCACTTCGATGTTCTGATCGCACTCACTGTTCGGTCCTACGGAGCCAAGCTGATTACGAGCAACCGCGCGGACTTCGAGTTGATTCGCGAGTACCGGGACTTCCAACTAGAAGTGTGGTAGTCCGGCATTGCGCACCTGATCGGACGGTCCGCTTGCCGAGTGTAGCCGTTTTGGCTACACTCGTTGCAGAGGTGCTCTATGCGTCATGTTTCGCTTCGTGAATTCAGGACTCGCGGGGCTAAAGCCCTTGTGGATGTCCCGCCGGGAGAGACAACGCTTCTGGTAGGCCAAAATGGCCCCGCCTACTTCCTGGTTCCTGTCTTTGGCGATGTTGTCAAGGAAGATCGAGAACTGAGGAGAGCCATGGCGATGGCCAGCCTGCGCGAGAGCTGGCGCCTTGCCGAGGAAGCGGGCGGTATGAGCGAAGAGGAGATCGACGCGGAGATTCATGCGGTTCGTACTCGTCGGCAGCTTCAGAGCACCAAATGAAACTTGTCGTTTTGGATACCAATGTGATCGTATCCGCTGGGATTGCTCCCGGCGGTGCGCCGGCAATGCTGCTCTTCGATTGGGTATTGAAGGGGAAGGTGCAGGTAGCGGTCGGCCCGACGGTTGTGGCAGAGTACCGCGAGGTTGTCAGGCGGCCAAAGTTCCGCCGCTACGGATTTCCTCCTCTTTGGCTGGAGTTCTTGATTGAGGAGACCCTGTGGCTTCCAGACCCTGAGTCATGGACGCGGCCAGGCCCCGACCCAAAGGACGCGCCATTCCTCGCTCTGGCAAACGCGGCAGGAGCCTGGCTTGTGACGGGAAATCTGAAGCATTTCCCAGAGACCGCGCGGAACGGGGTCACCGTGCTTTCGCCAGCCGATTATCTGGCCCATCTATCGGGGCGTGTCCCCCTACAACCGATGCGAAGCAGCGTGGGCTTTTCGCGTCCCTCCCCGGTCCCCAAAAGCGAGGGACCGGGGGCACCCTTAGCGGTGGTTAGAGACCGGGGCCACCCGCCGGTTTCCTAAAGTACGGATCAACTTCTTTCGTCCGCTTCTTCTGGCTCGGTTAGCGGGTCGTTGTCGCGGTCGGTGACATCGGCGATGGCGGCCAGGCGAGTGGCGAGCTCGGGCTTCCAGGATTGCTCGGGGGCGCGCCAGCTCCAGTTACCAGCGGGCACTGCGGGGATATTCATGCGGGCTTCAGAGCCAAGCTCGAGCAAGTCTTGCGCGGGAAGCACGGCGATTTGCGCTACGCTGGCCTCGACGGCCCGGATGAGCGGCCAGACGGGTCGCCTGGCGCCGGGCCCGACGTAGGCTTCGACGGCGTTGCGCTCGGCTTTGGGGGCGGCGTTCCACCAGCCCTGGGTGGTGTCGTTGTCGTGCGTGCCGGTGTAGGCCACGGTATCGGGCGTGAAGCGGTGGGGCAGGTGCATATGCGCGCCCTTGCTGTTGAAGCCGAACTGCATGACCTTCATCCCCGGCATGCCCATCTCAAGCCGCAGCGCGTCCACTTCGGGGGTAATCACGCCCAGATCTTCGGCCACCAATGGCAGCGGCCCGAGAGCAGCCTCAAGCGCGCGAAAGAGCTCGAGGCCCGGCGCCTTGATCCACTCGCCGTTGACCGCTGTTTCCTCTTCGGCGGGAATGGCCCAATAGGCCTCGAAGCCGCGGAAGTGGTCGAGGCGGACGATGTCATAGAGTTCGCAGGAGCGGCGAATCCGCTCGATCCACCAGTTGAACCCGTGTGCGGCGAGCACATCCCAGCGGTAGAGCGGATTGCCCCAGCGCTGGCCGGTGGGTGAAAAATAGTCGGGGGGAACGCCGGCGATGCGGATGGGGTTCAGCTCCTCGTCGAGTTCAAAAAGGTCGGGGTGTACCCACACGTCCGCCGAATCCATGTTGACGAAGATGGCGACGTCGCCGAGGATGCGAATGGCGCTGGCTGCGGCCGCCTTTCGGAGCTGATTCCACTGAAGCGAGAAGGCAAACTGGAGCACGCGTTCCTGGGCGAGCGCGCGGCCGTGCTCGGCGGATGCCTGAGCGAGAGCCTCTGGATGGCGGCGGCGCAGCGGCTCGGGCCAGGCCGTCCATGCGCCGGTATTGAACTGGCGGCGCAG
>Ga0182016_10006743_pt1 | contig 11987 bp, 8 predicted proteins | sample 712S2MmetaG_FD_120491 | JGI IMG/M metagenome (GOLD analysis project Ga0182016, IMG submission 120491) | Permafrost microbial communities from Stordalen Mire, Sweden - 712S2M metaG | ecosystem: Environmental > Terrestrial > Soil > Wetlands > Permafrost | place: Sweden: Stordalen | collected...
CAACACCGCGCGGGCGGGCGCCTTCCATTTCTCCCGCAGGTAATCCTGGCCATGATGCGTGACCACTACCCTGAGACCGAGAAGCTTCGCGAGGGGCAGCAACAACCAGGGTCCGACCGCGTGTACATGAACGACGTCCGGCCGGCGAACGGCGGCGTAAAGAACGCCGAGGAAGGTGTGCACCAGGGCTTCCACTCCCTGGGTCCGCGGAGACCAAATCCAGCGAATGTTCACGCCCCGCCAGTTTGCCGGCGCATCGGCGGGGCGATACGGACTGCGGCCCAACACAATCACCTTGGCACCCAAGGCGCTGAGGCGCGGATACAACTCCGCTGCATGCGTCTCAACTCCTCCGGGTACGTTGGGCATGCCACGCAGCCCCATTACCATGATCGTGGTGCCTGACCTTCGGTTTTTAAGCATCGTCCCCGTCCCCCTATCAATTTTGTCGTCTATCGTTCTCGTTATGTCAAAAGCTCGGCGGCTGCATCGTGACGACTGGTCGGCAAGGCTACGCCCTGCCTTCGATAAATGGAAAACATTCGATCGCGATAAGCCGCAGGGCTGAATTCGGATTGCATCCACTGCCGTCCCGCTCGTCCCAGGCTGGCGAGCGTCCCGAGGGGCAGTCCCTGAACGCGTGCCAGCACCTCGACCAACGAGTCCACGCTGCCGCTGCGAAACACAAAGCCGGTTTCCCCATGGCGTATCAACTCGGGGATGCCGCCGATGTCGGCCCCGATGACGGGGCGTGCCAGCGCACTTGCCTCGAGCACGCTCAGCGGGGCATTTTCGTACCACTCGGAGGGAACCACCACGGCGCGTGCCGAGGCTATGGCCGCCTTGAGGTCCCTTCCGCTCAAGTAACCCGCGAATTCCACGTCGCCCTTGAGCTCGGCGGCCAACTGCCGCAAAGCCGCCTCTTCGGGTCCCGTGCCAACGATCCGCAGCTTGACGCGGGCCTGCGCCGCCGCCCGTACCAAGGTATCGACGCCTTTTTCCGCCACCAGGCGACCCAAATAGACGAATGCATCACCGGGCTCGCCTTCCGGAACTAGCGTACCCACGTCCACGGAATTCGGAATGTACGTGAAGCGGGCGGTGTCAAAGCCCCACTCGGCGAACTTGGCCAGGAAAAAGCGGCTGGGCACGATGAACTGAGCCACGGTGTCCCGATACAGGTTGAGCGCACTGTGAATCGTCGACTCCAGCCAAACCAGTGCGCTCATCGCGGTCGAGCCCTTGATGCAGCGATTCTGGATCACATGGCGCAATGCCCCCCCGCGGCAGCGCTCGCAGACCACGCCGTGCGAATACATTTTGTAGGCGGGGCACGCAAGCTTCAGGTCGTGCAGCGTCAGCACGATGGGAATCTCGGCACGGTGCAGTTCGACCAACACCGACGGGGAAAGGTGATGGTAGATATTGTGGGCATGAGCGATGTCGGGTCGCGTGGCATGAACCAGCTCTCGGACACGCCTGGCCGCCTCGGTCGAATAAATGGCGTTTGCCGCCCGGATCATCTTGGAGACCGGCGAGCGCGATTCCTCACCGGCAGATTCCGCGGGAAAATAGCCCGACCATTTGGTGGGCTCATTCTGAGGATGACGCGTCGCGAACGGTATGACTTCCCAGCCTGCCTGGGAGAACAGCCGATTATGTTCAAAGAAAACCGTTTCGGAACCGCCCCTACGGTAATAGTAGTTGTTGATCGACAGCAGCTTCGGCGCGTTTGACGTAGTCAACCCAAAATTTTGATTGGCGTCTAAGAGCCATAAAATATCATAAAAGCTCGGCGCGATGCGACGCTGACTGTGGCATATTGATTGTCGAAGGTCGCGCGTCTCGTTGCGATCTCAAGAGGCATTTGGCATGGATTTGACCGTAGTTCCGACCTTTCGATGCAACTCCCGCTGCCAGATGTGCTACATCTGGAAAAATCCGACCGAACCCAAGCTCGAGGTGACGGCGCAAACGCTCGCCAAGCTCCCCTCGGGATTCGACAATCTGAATCTGTCCGGCGGCGAGCCGACCCTTCGGCGCGACTTGGCCGAGCTGGTTGATATCCTGTACCCGAAGGCGCGAATCATGGAGATCAGCTCCAACGGGCTGCACCCCGAGAAGCTGGTCCCGATCATCAAGAAGTATCCCGACATCAAGGTGCGCTTCAGCCTGGAGGGCAATGAAGCCACCAGCAACCGGATCCGTGGCGAGGATGACGGGTACGCGACGAAGACCAGGGGTCTGCGGATGCTCAAGGAGGCCGGCGGCCGCGACTTGGGTTTCGCCTTCGTCATCCAGGACGAAAACGTCGATCAGCTCGTGCGAACCTACGAGTTCGCGCGCTCCGAAGGATTCGAACTGGCCACCTCCACGCTGCACAATGCCTGGCAGTTCTACAAGAACGATAATTACTTCTATGACCGGGTCAAAGTCGCGCGGCAGGTCGAGGGCTTGATCACCGTCATGCTCAAGAGCGGAAAAGTGAAGAATTGGTTCCGCGGTTACTTGAATCTCGGCTTGATCGAGAAGATTCTCGGGCATCCGCGCCTAATACCCTGTGTGGCGGGCACCGGCTTCGCGTTCATCGACCCCTGGTCCGATGTGTGGGCGTGCAATGTACGGAGCGATCTTCCGCTCGGCAACCTGGCCAAGGATAGCTGGGAGAGCATCCTCGCGAGCGAGGCCGCGCGAAATTCCATCGCCAAGGTTCGCGGCTGCGAGCAGAATTGTTGGATGGTTACCACAGCGCGCACGGCCATGCGATCAGCGCTGATTCCACAGGCGCCAAAAGCCGCTCCTTTGTTGTGGGTGCTGCGCAACAAATTGAAGGTGTCGCTCGGAGGCAAGATCGATTTCGACAGCTATATCGATTACGGCGATGTGAAGCCAACGCCGTACGTCCCGCGGGTGTCTTACCTGGAAAAACGCGAGAAAGTGCATCTCGTGAAAAACCGCGACACGACCGACAAGCACTATCCGTTGAAGGTGTTCGAGAACACCTAAGCCGCGGGATTCGCATGAAGCGCGATCTCACTCTGCTGGCAGCGCAGCGGTTCGATCTGCTGATCATCGGCGGCGGCTCCTTCGGCGCGGCCGCCGCCTGGGACGCGACGCTGCGCGGTCTGCGGGTCGCGCTCATCGATCAAAGCGATTTCGGCAGCGGCGCCTCCGCCGAGTGCTTCAAGATGGTACATGGCGGCATCCGGTACCTTCAGCACGCCGACATTCGCCGGCTGCGCTTCTCTTGCGCGCAACGCTCGGCGCTGCTCAGGATAGCGCCGCATCTGGTCAATCCTCTGCCCATCGTGGTGCCGACGTACGGCTATGGACGCCAAGGCAAGCCGTTTCTCGCGGCCGGCATGTACGCTTACGATGCATTGACCGTCGACCGGAATCGCGGGCTCAGGGATCGCTCGCGGCGGATCGCCGGCACGCAATTACTATCGCGCCGGGAGGTGCTCGATCTGTTTCCCGAACTCGAGCAGAAGTCCTTGACGGGGGGCGCCGTATTCGAGGATGGCCAGATGTACAATGCGGCCCGCCTGGTGCTGGCGTTCGTCAAGTCCGCGAGTGGCAAGGGAGCAGTGGCGGCGAACTATACGCAGGCGACGGGTTTCCTGTGGGAGGGACGACGGGTATGCGGCGTGCGCGCCCGCGACTGCATCGGGGGCGGCGAATTCGACCTTCGCGCAGAGTTGGTGCTGAACGCCGCCGGCCCGTGGGCCGACTACCTGCTCGAGGATGCGCAATATTTCGCCGCGCATCGGCGCGGCCACTTTTCGCGCGACGCGTGCTTCCTGGTGAACCGCAAACCGCGCTCGCGCTATGCGCTCGCGGTGCCGGGTTGGAGCAGGGACAGCGACGCGGTGGTGAGTCGCGCGGCGCGCCATTTGTTCGCGGTCCCGTGGCGGGAATACACGCTGATCGGCGTCTGGCATCGGCTGTTTCCCGGGCGTCCCGACTCCGCGCAGATCGAGGAGGCGGAACTCGCGCAGTGGATCGAGGAAATGAACTCTGCCTATCCGGCGCTCGAGCTGACGCGAGATGACGTGATCTACGCCAATTGCGGGCTGGTGCCGTTCGGCGAGGGGGAGGCGCAGGCCGGTGAGTTGAGTTTCGGCAAGGAATCCCGCTTCATCGACCATCGTGCCCAAGGCATCGACGGTCTGGTGACGGTCATTGGAATCCGCTATACGACGGCTCGCGGCGATGCGGCGATCGCGCTCGATCTGCTGCTCGAACAGGGACCGCGAGCGCGGCCGCGCGCGGATACCGATCAGGCTCCGCTGGCGGGCGGCGCGATCGATGATTTCGTGGCGCTCGAGGGGAGCGCTCGACGCGCGGTGCCGGACGCGGTGTCGACGGCCACTCTTGGCGCTTGGCTGCGCAATTATGGCACCGAGTATCGCCTCCTGGCCGAGCTCGCGCGCTCACCGAAGCTGGCGCAGCGGTTGGGTGGCAGCGACACCGTCCTGGCCGAGGTGAATTACGCAGTGAGAGAGGAGATGGCGCAGCGATTGGCGGACGTCGTACTACGAAGAACCAATCTTGGCTCCGGCTCGCATCCGGGTCTGCCCGCCATCGCCGCCGCCGCTCGCGGCATGCAGGAATTGCTCGGGTGGAGCGATCCGCAGCGAGACGCGGAGATCGCGGAAACCGAGCGCCAGCTTCAGCATCATCGCGCGGCGCAAACCTGACTGGGGAGGAAGCTGAGCGATGAAATTCTTGATCACCGGGGGTAGCGGGTTCATCGGGTCGCGGCTGGCCCTGGCGGCGCGGGCGGAGGGGCACATGCCGGTCGTCGCCGGCCAGTTGAACAGTGAGCCCGAGCGCGTTCGTGCCCAAGAACTCGCCGCAGCCGGCATCGCCATCGAGCAGGGTCCTCTGCAGGATCTGAGCTTCGCGCGCCGGATCGCCGCGGGATGCGAAGTCGTGATCCATCTCGCCGCAGCACAGCATGAGGCGAACGTGCCGGACGAGTATTTCTTCGACGTGAACGTCAACGGAACTCGAACGCTTCTCGAGGCCGCCCGGCTCGAGGGTGTGAGACGGTTCGTCTACGGCAGCACCATCGGAGTGTACGGCGAATACTCAGGCCAGCCGCTCGATGAGAACTCGCCGCCGCGGCCGATGAACGCTTACGGCCGCAGCAAGCTCGAGGCGGAAGAGGTCGTCAAGTCCTACGCCCGAATGTTGCCGACCTCCATCGTAAGGATCTCGGAAACTTACGGCCCGGGTGACTTCCGCCTGCTCAAATTGTTTCGCGCGCTCGATCGCGGCCGCTTTTTCATCATTGGATCAGGCTTGAACCAGCGTCAGGCAATCTACATCGCCGATTTGGTGCGGGGGCTCATGCTGGCGGCGGAAAGCCCGGCGGCGCCGGGAGAGACCTTCGTCATGGCGGGCCGGGAAACGATGACCACGCGCGAGATGGTCCAGCACGTGTCGAACGCCCTCAACCGCAAGGCGCCCCGTTGGCGAGCGCCGCTCTGGCCATTCCTCGCGGCCGCGATCCTCTTCGAGCGAACGCTGACCCCCCTTGGCGTGCAGCCGCCGCTGCATCGGCGACGGCTGGATTTTTTCCGCAAGTCGTTCGTCTTCTCGACTATCAAGGCGCAGAGCGTGCTCCATTTCGAGCCGACCGTGTCGTTTGCGCGGGGCGCGGTCGAGACCGCCGCCTGGTATCGCGCCAAGGGCTACCTGTCTTCCTGACTCCTCGAGTGCGGCTACGGCCGCTCGGCGATCGCTGCAATCTTCTTCGATAGAATGCGCACTTTTTTGCCGTACAGCGTGAAGATCAGGCGCATTGCCGCCTCCATCACGCTGGTGACCGCAAGTCCCACGTAATTGAGCGGATTTTTCCAGAAGACGTACAGCTTGAGCGCGAACGGGCGTATGTTCTTGAATCCGCCGAGCTCGAGCAGCTGGCCGATGCTGTATTCGGTGACATTGTAGAAATGATCGATGTTGTGCGCCAGGTTCTCGGAACCCACCAATGGATTCGCGCCATTCATCGCGTAGACGATGACGGTTCCACCAGGGCGCAGCGCCCGGCGGCAGAGATCGAGAAATGCGATGGTCTCATCGATGGTGAGATGATTGAGCTCTTGTTCGGGCACGATGCAGTCGTACTCACCGTTTTGGCGCACGGCGAGAAACGGGAATACCTCCGCCACCTCGCAATTCAAGCCCCGGCGACGGGCGTGCTCGACCTTGCCGGGGTCCGAATCGATGCCGAGTACGTTGCGGTAGCCGGCGCCGGCGAGCAGATCGACGAGGTACCCGGGTCCGCAGCTGACCACCAGGATCCGAGCGTTGCGATCGGCCGGCATGTGCGGCAGGTAGTTGGCGCGGTAGTAAGCGCTGAAGGAGGTGTAGCCGCTGTCTACATCCGCCGGCGCCTGCCAGTAGGAGTCAAATGGCTCCAATCGCGCGGCCAGCTTGGTCGGTGCGCGCGCTGCGGAGGGGAGGTCCACGACCACCGAAGGCTTTGAATTTGTCGACATGCCGCACTCCTGAGCTTAAGGCACCAGTCTAGTATAGAGTACCGTCGCACCGGCGCCACCGGGGATCGCGAGTGCGCGGCGATTATGTGAAGCCGGGGTATCGAGCCGCTAAAGGCCGACGCGTGGGGCAAGTCCCGATTTGAAGATCTTATTCTGCAATTACGAGTATCCGCCGCTCGGCGGCGGGGGCGGTGTGGTCATGGCCGCGCTTGCGCGGGAACTGTCGCGCCGGCACGAGGTCACGGTACTCACGTCGGGAATGCGGGGGCTGCCGGCGGTCGACACCGACCACGGCGTACGTCTGATCCGGGTGCCGGTCTTTTTCAGAACTCAGCTCGCGGTCGCCAATTTCCCCTCCATGCTGGCCTATCTGCCGATGGCGATGGTGCGTGGTATTTTACTCGGACGGAGCAATGCCTTCGACGTGGTCAATACTCATTTTGCCGTCCCCACAGGACCGGTCGGGCAGGTGCTGGCGGCCCACTATCGGGCGCCCAACGTGCTGTCCATCCATGGTGGAGATTTATACGATCCGAGCAAACGGATGTCCCCCCACCGCCACGCCTGGTTGCGCTTTTCAGTCCGTCGTCTGCTGCTCGCGGCCGACCGCGTGGTCGGCCAATCGCAGAACACCGTCCGACATGTGGAGGAGATCTATGGCGTGGGCCGTGCAGTCGATCTGATCCCTCTGGGGATCGATCGTCCGCCCGAAATCGCAGCGGTGTCGCGCGAGGAATTCGGCGTGCCGCATGACGCGTTCGTGCTGGTGACCGTCGGCCGGTTGGTGGCTCGCAAGAGCACCGTGCAATTGGTCAGGGCGGTCGCCGCCTCGAAATGCGCCTCGGCTCACCTGCTGATCGTCGGCGACGGTCCCGATGCTCCCGAGATCCGCCGTACCGCCGTGGATCTCGGCATCGCCGATCGAGTTCATCTGCTCGGCCAGGTGACCGAAGAGCGCAAGAATCGGGCGCTTGCCGCCGCGGATGTGTTTGCCTCGGCCAGTCAGCATGAGGGCTTTGGCCTCGTGTTTTTGGAGGCGATGGCGTATGGGCTGCCGATCGTGTGCTACGACCACGGAGGGCAAACCGACTTCCTGACCACGGGGAAGACCGGGTACGTGCTGCCGCTGAATGATTTCGACGCATTTACCCGGGCGATCATCGATATGCACGACAATCTACCGCAGCGGCTGGAGCGGGGTCGCCACAACCGAGCGGCCGTGCAGGAGTACTTCATCGATCGTTGCGCCGACCGCTACGAGTCGTTATTCCGGGCGGCCATCGAGCAACGGGCAGGGAGATAATAGTGTGCGGCATCGCCGGCATCGTCGGTAACGTTGATCCTGCGGGCGGGGATATTCGCGCTATGCTCGGCGCCCTCGTGCACCGCGGCCCGGACGGCGAGGGCGTGCATTCGGATGGGGTCGCCACCTTGGGTCATCGGCGCCTCGCCATCATCGACCTCGCGGGCGGACGTCAGCCGCTGCACAACGTCGAGAAGACCATCTGGCTCGTGTGCAACGGAGAAATCTACAACTACCGGGAGCTGCGCGCCGAACTCGAGGCCGACGGTCATCGATTCGTGACCCACAGCGACTGCGAGGTCATCATCGGCTTGTACGAGCGACACGGGGACAGGCTTCTCGATCGGTTGCGCGGCATGTTCGCCTTCGCCCTGTGGGATTCGCGCCGGCAGCGTCTGCTTGCGGCGCGCGATCACCTCGGCCAAAAGCCGCTGTTCTATGTCGATCAACCCGGCCGGTTCGCTTTCGGCTCCGAAATAAAAGCCCTGCTTGCGCTCGACCCGGGCTTGCGCGCGCTGAATCTCGAGGCGCTCGAGCAGTATCTTGCGTTGCGGCTCATCGGTCCGCCGCTGACCATGTTCAAGGAAGTGAAGAAGCTTGCGCCGGGCCATGTACTCACGCTCGAGCGCGGCGCCCGGCCCGAGATCCGGCCGTATTGGGATTTGTGCTTCGAGCCCAAGATTGAAGGCACCGAGGCCGACCTGATCGATGAGCTGGACGAGCGAATCTGTGAAAGCCTGCGGCTTCACATGGTGAGCGACGTTCGGGTGGGTGCGTTCTTGAGCGGCGGGCTCGATTCGAGCCTGCTGGTGGCGATGCTCTGCAAGCGGGTAGGGGTCAAGGATCTGCCGACCTTCACCATCGGCTTGCCGTATCAGCGATTCGACGAGGCGCCCTACGCGCGAGCCGTTGCCGACCTGTACGGTACCGAGCATCACGAGCGGACCATTGCGCCGTCCCTCACCGCGCTGCTGCCGGATCTGATCTGGCATCTGGACGAGCCCTCGGATCCGTTGTCGCTTTGCGCGTACCAGGTGGCGCGGTTCGCCCACGAATCGGTGAAGGTGGTCATCGGCGGAGACGGCGGCGACGAGCTGTTCGGCGGCTACGACCGCTATTACGGCAACTTGTACGCAGGACACTACGGCCGCATACCCGCGGGCATCCGGCAACACGTGCTCGGACCGGCGCTTTCCATGGTTCCCGCGTCGGGCTGGTACAAGAGCGCAGGCCATCAGATGAGATGGCTGCATCGGCTGTCGTTTCTATCGGGCGGCGAGCGCTATGCAGCCAGTCTGTCATACTTCTATTTCGATCAGCAGCTGCGCGAGAAATTGTTGTCTCCGGCCGCGCGCGCCGAACTCGGCGGGTTCGATCCCGAGCGCGTGCTCAAAGCGCCCTTCGATTCGCTCCACGGCGACGATCCCATCGATCGCATGCTGTACGCCGACAGCAAGGTGCGGCTGCCGGATCATCCGGTGATGATCTCGGACCGCATGAGCATGGCGCACGGTCTCGAGACGCGGAGCCCCTTCATGGATCACCGGCTGGTGGAATTTGCCGCCCGGCTGCCATCTTCGCTCAAGGTGCGGGGGCGGAGCCTGCGCTACATCCAGCGAAAGCTCGCTGCGCGCTACCTGCCCGCCTCCATTCTTGCGCGCCCCAAACAAGGGTTTTCCTCCGCGCTGCCCTACATTTTGCGCGACGAGTACCGGGCGCTGTACGAGCGCTATCTGCGGGATTCGGAGCTGGTACGCGCCGGCATCTTCGAGCGCAAACCGTTGGATGCGCTGCTCGCCGCGCATCTGGCCGGTCGCGAGGATCACGGCAACCGGCTCTGGTTGTTGATCAACGCCGAAGTGTGGTATCGCATGACCATTCTCGGCGAGGCGCAACGCGCCGCCGCCTGAAGCGTGCGCAGCGGACGGGGAGAACAGATGAGGATCGGAATCATGCTGCGGCACTACGAGCAGCAGGAGGGCGGGGTCAAGGTTTACACCAAGAAATTGCTTCCGCTCCTGTTATCGATGGGCACGCGGCACCATTATGTGCTGATTTATCAGAACCCCAAGCTGATTGGCACGTACGCCGCTTATCCGAACGTCGAGGAGATTGCAGTCCGCGTGCCCGGCACCGTGCTCTGGGATCAAGTCGCCGTACCGTGGGTGGAGCGGCGCAGGCGGCTCGATCTGATCTTCAATCCCAAGTTCACCGTGCCGTTCGTGGGCAAGGCGAAGAGAATATTCGTGCTGCACGGTTCCGAGTGGTTCTTGATTCCCGAGCATTTCAAGTTGTACGACCAATGGTACTTCAAGACCTTCGTACCGCTCTATTGCCGGCGGGCCGATGCGTTCATCGCGGTATCGAATGCGGTCAAGAAAGATGTGGTCGAGCACACGGGTGTCTCCCCCGACAAGGTCGCGCCGATCCATAACGGCTTCGATCCCGCGCTGTTCCGGCCGGTTCAGGATGCCGAGCGTCTGCGCCAGGTTCGCGAGAAGTACCGGCTGCCGGAGAAGTTCATCCTCTGGGTGGGTCAAATCGAGTCGCGCAAAAACGTTGCGCGCCTGCTGCGGGCGTTCGCACGCATCAAGGACGAGGTTCCGCACTCCCTTGTGATCGCAGGCGAGCAACGTTGGAGCACGCGCGCGGAGCTTGCGGTGATCGCCGAGCTCAATCTCGCCGAACGAGTTGTTTTCCCTGGGTGGATATTGCACACCGACTTGCCTGCAGTGTATGCACTGGCCGATTTATATTCATTTCCTTCTCTCTACGAGGGGTTCGGCATTCCGTTGATCGAAGCCATGGCCTGCGGCTGTCCGATCGTAACGGCCAACACGTGCGCCCCACCGGAGGTGACCGATGGAGCCGCCGTTCTGGTGGATCCGTTGAGCGTGGAGGCGATCGCACAGGGCATGCGTCAGGTGATCTTCGACGATGAACTCCGAAAAACTCTGATCGCCAGGGGGCTGCAGCGCGCTGCGGACTTCGGCTGGGAGAAGTGCGCGACCGAAGTACTCGCGCTCTTCAGTCGTCTTGATCCCACCTGAGAATCGACCTGCCCCGATACGATTCGGGCTGCTCTGCGGAGGCGATGCGCTCGAGCCTTGGCAGGGGCGCTGTCTGGAAAATTTACAGTCGGTTCCCGAGGTCCATCACGCAGTCAGCATCGCACCGGGCGGTCCGCAGGCCGATGCGGCGTGGCCCGGCGTGCCGCACGTCGTCCTTGACCGGACTGCCGGGCAGATCGGCCAATTGCGGCGCTTTGAGCTGGATTTCATCCTGTGCTTCCTGGTCGAAGGGATCCCCGCGGAACTCATCGACCTGCCGCGCCATGGGGTCTGGCGCTATCAGTGGGGAGATTGGCTGCGGTACAGGGGCCCGTCGGTCGGCTTTTGGGAGGTATACGACCGCCGCCCCGAATCGGTCGCCATGCTGGTGCGCGTGCATTCGGACCCCGACGTGGTGACGGTGCTGCGCGAGGGATGCCTGCGCACGCGGCTTCTGTCGGTTGCAAAAAACCGGGCGCAGTTGCACCAGCGATTCACACGCTGGCCGGCCGAGGTGTGCGGCCAAATCCGCGAGAGGCAACCTGCTGATGGGAGCCTTGGGCCGCTGTTGCGAAGCCACGCGCGCTGGCGAGGATCGCCCACCATGGGTCAGCGTGCCCTGCTGCGGGCGCGTATCGCGCTCCGAATGGCGGCGACCGGGTGCCGATCGCTGTTCCGCCATGATGAATGGAACATCGGCATCATCGATGAGCCCATCGAACGGTGTCTGACGAGGGGCGGGCCGCCCCGTGTCCGCTGGCTGCCGGCGACGCGCCGAGGCGAGTATCGCGCCGACCCCTTTGGGATCGTGGATCAGGGACGTGCCACGATCCTGTGCGAGCATTTCAGTTATCGGGACAATCTGGGCTTCATCATGGCGATCGACCTCTTGCAGGGCCCTCCCGGCGTGCGCGTGGAGATCGGCCCGGAGCCCAAGGTGCATTTGTCCTATCCATTCGTGCTGGAGGCGGATGGGCGGGTACGGGTCATGCCGGAGAGCAGCGCGGCAGGGGAGGTCGCATTGTATGACGTCGAGCGCTTTCCGGATCGATGGAGGAGGGCGTCCACCGTGCTTGCGCGGCATGGCGCCGTCGATGCGACGATCTTTCGCCATGCAGACCGGTG
>Ga0182016_10006745_pt1 | contig 11983 bp, 13 predicted proteins | sample 712S2MmetaG_FD_120491 | JGI IMG/M metagenome (GOLD analysis project Ga0182016, IMG submission 120491) | Permafrost microbial communities from Stordalen Mire, Sweden - 712S2M metaG | ecosystem: Environmental > Terrestrial > Soil > Wetlands > Permafrost | place: Sweden: Stordalen | collected...
CGGCGCTGCGCGAGGGCGGCTCCCTCCCTGGACTGATCGAGGCCGACGACGACGGTCTCTACGTCGTCAAGTTCCGCGGCGCGGGCCAAGGGACTCAAGCGCTCGCCGCTGAGATCATCGCCGGCGAGCTCGCGCGGGCCCTGGACCTGCCGGTGCCCGAGCAGGTCATCGTCGAGGTCGACCCGCGGCTCGGGGCGGCCGAGCCCGACAGCGAGATCCGGGAGCTGATCGCCTCAAGCCCGGGCCCCAATGTCGGCATCGACTTTCTTCCGGGCGCTGCGACGTACGCCCCGGGCGGCAAGTGGGCTCCCGGCCCGGAGCTGGCGGCCGACGTCGTCTGGTTCGACGCGTTCGTCACGAACGTCGATCGCACGCCGCGGAACCCCAACCTGCTGGTCTGGCACGACGGCCTCTGGCTGATCGACCACGGCGCCGCCCTCTACCTTCAACACGCCGGACTGGTACCCGAGCAGCACGCCGACCAGCCCTTCGCACACATCCGCGAGCACGTCCTTCTGCCATGCGCGGGCTCGATCTCCGCCGCCGATGAGCGCCTTGCCGACCGCATCGACCGCGCGCTGCTCGAGGAAGTCGTCGGACTGGTGCCCGACGGCTGGATCAACGGCGAGGTTTACGTTGAATACCTGGCGCGGCGGCTTGCGATGCCACGCGGTTTCGTTGCCGAAGCGGAAGACGCGCGACGCAATGGCTGAGGCATTCTCCTACGCGATTGTGCGTGTCGTTCCCCACGTCGATCGCGGTGAGAGTTTCAACGCCGGCGTGGTCCTCTTCTGTCGCAGGATGAATTTCCTGGGCGCGCGAATCGGACTCGACCCCGCGCGGCTTGCCCTGCTCGGTCCGGATGTCCCGCCCGAGACGGTCAGGTCACAGCTCGACGCGTTGGTGCGGGTCGCCGCGGGTGACCCCACGGCGGGACCGCTCGCAAACCTCCCGCAGTCCGAGCGTTTCGGCTGGCTGGTCGCGCCCTCAAGCACGATCATCCAGCCCTCCCCGACCCACACCGGGCTCACCGACGACCCGCAGGCGACACTCGACGCGCTCTTCGCGGACCTCGTCCAATAACGCCCGCCGGCTTCCCTGACAAGCCCGCTACGGGGCCCGCCGTTCGAGGCGGGCCCTCGCATTTCCCGGGTCCGGCTTGGCCCGTGGCCTCAGCCGCCGATGCGGATCAGCTTCTTGTTGACGAACTCGTCGGCGCCGAAACGGCCGAGCTCGCGGCCGAATCCCGAGCGCTTGACGCCGCCGAACGGGAGCTCGGCCCCGTCGGCGCCGACGACGTTGACGTAGACCATGCCCGTGTCGAGGCCGTTCGCGACCCGCAGGGCCTGCTCCGGGTCGTTCGTCATCACATAGGACCCGAGGCCGAACGGGGTGTCGTTCGCGAGCTTGATCGCCTCCTCCTCGGAGGCGGCCCGGTAGACAGCCGCGACCGGACCGAAGAGCTCCTCGCGGTACGCGGGGTTCTCGGGCGTGACGTCGGTCAATACGGTCGGCGGATAGTACGTCCCGTTGCGCTCTGCGCTGGCAACCTTCGTTGCGCCGGCGGCGACCGCGCGCTGGACCTGCTCGTCGAGCTGGTCGGCCGCTCCCGCTGAGGACAGCGGCCCGAGCGTCGCATCCTCCGACGTCGGGTCCTCGGGCTTCACGGACGTCATCGCGGCCGTGAACTTCTCGAGGAACGGCTCGTAGAGGTCGTCGATGACGATGAAGCGCTTGGCCGCGTTGCAGGCCTGTCCCGTGTTCTCCAGGCGGGCGGCGACCGCCGACTCGACGACAGCGTCGAGGTCGTCGGTGCCGAGCACGAGGAACGGGTCCGAACCGCCGAGCTCTAGTACGACCTTCTTGAGGTTGCGCCCGGCGATTTCGGCGACCGCGGCACCGGCCCGCTCGGACCCGGTCAGCGAGACGCCCTGGACGCGGGGGTCGGCGATGACTCCCTCGATCTGGCTGATCGACGCGAAGATGTTCGTGTAGGCACCGGCCGGGAAGCCGGCGTCGAGGAAGATCCGCTGCAGGGCCTCGGCCGTTTCGGGGCACTGCGAGGCGTGCTTGAGCAGGACCGTGTTGCCGATCACGAGGTTCGGTCCCGCGAACCGCGCAACCTGATAGCCGGGGTAGTTCCACGGCATGATCCCGAGCAGCACGCCAAGCGAACTGCGGCGCACGAGCGCGGACCCCTCGCCGGCGAGCAGCTCAATCGGCTCGTCCGCCATCAACGACTCGGCGTTATCGGCGTAGAACTCGTAGATCGCGGCGCAGAATTCGACCTCGCCGACGGCCTGCGCGATCGGCTTGCCCATCTCGCGGACCATGATCTCGCCGAGTTCCTGGGCTCGCTCGGCGTGGAGCTCACCGACGCGGCGCACGAGTGCGGCGCGCTCCGCGACGGTCGAGGATGCCGACCACGTGCGGTGCGTCTCGTCCGCGAGCGCGATCGCGTCCTTCAGGTCCGCGTCGGAGATCGTCGGGTAGGTCTTGACCGTCTCACCGGTCGCAGGATTGATGACGGCGTAATCACCCATTTTTTCCTCACTCTCTCAACAGGGACGCCGGGGCCGCATCGCCGTGGAGGCGAGGGGTCCGGGGTCGTCCAGTCGAACGTTGATTTGTCCGCACCGAACGGTCGGGCACCGCAAAACGTGCACGGTAACGTAACCCATCGGCTGGCATGGGGGCATTGATACCCGCGGTCAATGGGCCAGAACATGGACATGGATCCGGCGGGCCTTCATCTGGGCGCCGCTAATGCCTGCCACCAGCCCGGTGATCCACGCGATCGCGCCGACGCCTCCGCCATCCACCATCAACGCATCGGTCAGCTTCGTGCCGCGCCGAGCTACTCTCCGGCGCTAGCCGCCGGCGAGGTAGCGCACGACATCCGTGGCGTCCGCGGCGAGCGCGGAGGCCTCGCCGTCGGCGACTTCGCCAAACGGGGCGAGCACCACCTCCCCGCGGGGCATCGTCCAGGTGGCTACGGCGCGGCCGCGGACAAGCGCGATCGGCCGAAAGATGCCGTTGACGGTCACGACGTCGCGAGCCTTCCCGAGGATCGCCTCGCGCGAGCGCCAGCCGAGCAGCACCGGGTCGAAAGCCCCCAGCAGCCGCGGCGGCGGCAGCGGGGCGGGCGCCTCGCGCCCGGTGATGTCCAGCAGTCCATCGTCGCGCTCGGTGAGCTCGGACGCGATTGCGTGCAGGCCGACCCGGACGTCGCGTAGCGGCAGGCCGGACCACTTCGCGAGGTCGCGCTCGTCGGCTGGGCCATGCCCGAGCAGATAGCGGCGCGCGAGTTCTGCGAGGGCGAGGTCGCGATCGATCGCAGGGGTCGCGCCGAGCCAGTCACGCACGAGCACGAGGGCCTGCTGTCCGCCGACGATCGGCCCGCGTACGGTGATCCCGCGACGCGAGGCGAGGATGAGCAGGTGCACGAGCGCCTGTCCCTCGGTCCGGACGCCCCGCGCGCCGATCCGCTCGCCGAGCTGCTGACGGGTCAGCGGGCCCTCGTCTGCGAGTGAATGCTCGATGACCTCCATCGCCCGCGCGGCCGCGTCCGGCGAGACGCCCTCCTGCGCCAGTCTGCGGGCGGTCGCGGTCCCTTGACCGGGCGTCGTGAGCGCGTGAAGCCAGGCGTAGTCCTCGCGGCGTACGAGGTGCAGGGTGCCGCGGTTAAGCCAGGTGATCACGAGCGAACGCTGCTCGCTGAGCGCCCGGTCGACGTCGGCGGCGCTCAGGCCCGCCGTCCGCGCTCGGATCGCGAGCCGTACCCCACGTGGATCTTGCGCCTGCACCGCGAGCAGACGTCCGGCGACGGCGACCGGGTCGCGCGCCCGATCGCCGGCGAGCAGTTGTGCGCTCAGGCGCTCGCCGAGCAAGCGCCGTCCAGCTACGCGGCGGCCTGGGCCGCTGCCCAGTCGACCGCCAGCACCGAGGCGTCGGCGGCCAGACGCTTGGCGGGCAGTTCGGCGCCGTCCTCGAGCAGGTCGACCGCCGCGTCCGGAACCGGCAGGTTCACCTGGAATTCGGAGCCGTTCGACGCGAGCTTGACCTTGACGGCGAAGAACTCTTCACCCTCTGGCGTGGCAAGCCACTGCGGAGCGTGCTGGAGCACGGTCACCTTGTCCGGGACGCCTTCGCGAAGTGCGCGGGCGGGGGGTTCGAGCACTGCCGGATCGTTGATCGTGATCACGGGCGTCGGCTCCTGCAGCGAGGCGGCGATGCGCGAGTGGTCGTTCGGGTCGGCGCGCACCGTGAAAATCGTCTGCCCCGGGATCAGATACTCCGCCGTGGCGGCGTCCAGCGGCACGCGACAGTTGGCGCGGTAGGGAGCGCTTCCGTCGGTCAGGCGTACCCCGACGGTCATCGCGCAGTCCACGAGCTGGCCGGCGGGCTGCTTCTGGATGTCCACAAGGCTCCCGCGGCCTGGGATCCCGGAGGCGGCCAGATCGGCGGGCACGGCGCTCGCCGCGGCAGCGGCAACGCTCGCCTCGGCCGCGGCGTTATCGGCGTTGATGCGTGCCTGGTCGATCTCGACACGGCTCGTGTCAGCGGGGTCGTAGCGGACCCAGAACTGGTCGCCGACGCTCGGCTGGGAGAACTGCGAGAAGTAGTCCTTGACGTGCACTTCGAACGGTGCGGCGTCCTCGGGGCGGACGAGCATCGTCAGGTCGAGCTTGTAGTTGTAGTTACGCGCGACGTTCATGCCCAGCGTCGTCGCGTAGTCGACTTTCGTGACAGCCGCGATGGCCTGCGCACCTTCTGTGAGCAGCTTCTTCTTGGAACCACCGAGCATCAGTGCACCCCCGTGCATCGCGATCCGGATCTTGGACGCGGCGATCGTACACGCGGCGCCACCGTATGTGGCTCGGCGCCAGGGCGCTGGGGACTGAGTCGGCTTCGGCGCGCGAGCGCGCGCTGGTCAACGTTGCGCGGGGGCGGGGCTGTTTTCTTCGGCTCCGCGCGGCGTGCCTGCTTGAGAACTGCGAAGAACTTCAGGCCCTGCCGGTCGTGACCGGCAGGGCCAGTGCGGCGCTAGACGACTTTGACGTTCGCGGCCTTGGGGCCCTTGTCGCCGGGCTCTGCGTCATACGACACCTTGGCGCCCTCGGCGAGGGAGCGGTATCCGTCCCCGACGATCGCGCTGTGGTGCACGAAAACGTCCTTGGACTGATCGTCAGGCGTGATGAAGCCGAAGCCCTTCTCGTCGCTGAACCACTTGACGGTTCCTGTAGTCATTGCTGTTTACCTCCAGCGTGGATAGTGCTGCGAACGCGGAGATTGACGAGCAAGAACTACGAGCGCGGGCACTGGTTTGCCGGGCCAATGCCCGACCGTGTACAGCAACGGTATCAGCAGCGGCGCACTTCGTCGGGTCTGTGAACAGGGCCCCTCGGGCCGCGTGTCGTCCGTTCACAGGACGCGCGTCGGCTCAGTCGAGTTTTTCGATGATCTCGTTCGCCCGCGACCATTGGCCGGGCGCGACGACGAGGTAGATATCGCCGCGGCCGTACCGGTCGAGCGGGTGATCGGCGGCGCAGGCCGCGTCGAGCCCGAGGTTCCGGAGCTGATCGCGCCAAGCCAGGGCCGTGGTCTGGTCCTCGAACGTGGCGACGGTCTCCCAGTCTTCAAGGCGCGGGTCGCCGATCGCTACCGGGGCATCCTTGGCGACGCCGCTGCGTCGGCGCAGGCGCATCGCTTGAGCGTAGCGGCCGGCCGTACCCGCCCGGTCGGCCGCGGCGGGCCCCCGGCAGCGCGGTTGCGCCGCCAGGCCGGCCCTGCTCTTACCTGCCGTTCGCCGTGCCGGCACGCGGGCGCCGGCGGCGCCGGCTTGCGTTGCCGCGCGGCTGGGGGCGCTCGTGCGCGCGGCGCTCGCCGCCCAGATTGTGCTTGATCCCGAGCCGGTTGGCGATCCGGCGCATCTCATGCGCGTCGGCGTCGGCGACGAGCGTGACGCCCACGCCGCCGCGACCTGCACGCCCGGTGCGGCCGACCCGGTGGACGTAGGTGTCGTGCCCGTCCGGCACGTCAAAGTTGATCACGTGTGAGACGCTCGCGACGTCGATTCCACGCGCCGCGACGTCGGTGGCCACGAGCGTGTCGACGGAGCCCGACTGGAAGCGTGAAAGTGCGACCTCGCGCTGGCGCTGGGACTTGTCGCCGTGGATCGCCGCGACCTTGACACCCTCGCCGTGGAGCTTTTTGGCGAGCCGGTCGGCTCCCCGCTTCGTGCGCACGAAGACGAGGGCGAGATCCCGCTCGCCCCGCAGCTCGCCCATCAGGGCGTCCATGCGGTCGTCCGCCGTGACCGGAACGAACCGGTGCTCGACCTTGGCGACCGATGTCGTGACCGCCGGAGTGTGCTCGTGCACCACCGCGTCGGTCGTGTAGCGCGAGGCGACCTGGCCGGCGAGGCCGTCGAGCGTCGCGGAGAAGAACATCGTCTGACGGTCTGTGGGGCAGGCCTTCACGATGCGGTCGACCGCCGGCCGAAAGCCCATGTCGAGCATACGATCGGCCTCGTCGAGCACGAGTAGGCGCACCGCGCCGAGCGAGATCGAGCGCCGCTCGAGCAGGTCCTCGAGGCGGCCCGGCGTGGCGACCACGATGTGGGCCCGGCCGGCCGCCCGCGCCTGGGCGCCGATCCCCACGCCGCCGTAGACGGCGCAAACCCGCAGGGAACGCGCGCGGGCGATCTCCTCGAGCTCCTTGGTGATCTGGCTTGCGAGCTCGCGCGTCGGGGCGAGCACAAGGGCCGACGGTGTAGGCCCGTTGGCGGCGATGCGCTCGACCAGCGGAATTCCGAAGGCCAGGGTCTTGCCAGAGCCGGTGGGTGACTTGACCAGGACGTCGTGGCCGGCCATCACGTCGCCGATGGCGAGGCGCTGGATGGCGAAGGGTTCAGTTATGCCGCGGCGCGCCAAGGCACGGGCGACGTTGGGCGAGACGCCCAGTTCGGCGAAGGACTGCATGGGTGAAGCTCCTTTGGGCGGCCAAGCGGCCGCAATCGGTTCGGAGGCTGATGCTGACCCGAAGACCCAAACCAGATTCGGAGCGGTACACAAGCGAGCTGCCTCGCGGCCGACGGAGTCGACCGCTGCTGGCCAACGTAGCAGGGGCGGCGCGGGGCGCCCGCTCAGCTCGCGGCCCCCGGATGCCCTCCGGACACCTTGTGGCGGCCTTCGCCGAAGCTCACGAGGCGCTGGCTGTCCTCGTCCCACAGCTTGAGCCTGACCGCCCTGATCCCGTCCCAGAACGAGAGCGTCGGCACGTCGTGGAAGACGGCGTTCTCGTCGTGGGCGCGCTGCAGGTTGTAGTTCGGGATCCGCGCGCTGAGGTGGTGGATGTGGTGGTAGCCGATGTTGCCGGAGAAGAACTGGAGCACCCGCGGCAGCCTCAGGAACGAACTTCCGCGCAGCGCCGCGTCGGCGTAAGTCCAGTGCTCGCGATCCTCCCAGTAGGAGTCCTCGAACTGGTGCTGCACGTAGAACAGCCAGATTCCCGCCGAGCCCGCCAGCAGAGCCGGCGGCAGCACGATGATCAGGTAGTCGCGCCAGCCGATCAGCAGGCAAAGGCCGCCCACGAAGATCGCCAGCGCGAGGTTTGTCAGCAGCACGCTGCGGCGCATCCGCGGCCGGGCTTCCTTCGCGACGATCCGCGGGCCGATGATCAGCGCCACCACCGGCCCGATGCCGAACATCACGAGCGGGTTGCGCAGCAGTCGGTAGCCAAGGCGCCCGCGCCGCGACAGGGCGTGGTATTCGCTGACCGTCAGCATCTTCACGTCGCCGGTGCCGCGCCGGGTCAGATCGCCGGACGTCGCGTGGTGCACGGCATGGTCGTGCCGCCAGCGCAGGAAGGGCGAGTACAAAAGCAGGCCCAGCGCGGTACCGAGCCACAGGTTTGCGCGGCGCGAGGCCAGGAACGAACCGTGCGAGCAGTCGTGAAAGACGATGAACGTGCGCACCAGCAGAGCTGCGGCTGGGATTGCGAGCGCGAGGGCGAGCGCCAGCGAGACCGAGAGCGCGTAGTACATCGCCACCGAGATCGCCAGGTAGGCGACGACGGAGGTCACGATGTCGAAGACCGCGCGCCCCAGCCGCGGCTCGGTGTACGGGGCGAGCACCTCGCGCCAGCCGCTGACGTCGAATTGTTGCGGCGCGCGCGGGGTCGCGGCGTCCTGCGTTTCTGCGGCGGCCGGCTGCGGCGGCCTCGCGACGGGGTCCATGGACGCGCCTCTCTATTGACGGCTGGGGCGGGCCAAACGCCTGTCCCCCATGCCGAGTGGTGTGGCGAGCGTAGCGCTTTCGCGGGCGCGCGCGGACCGCGAAGGCGGCCCGGGACCCGGGAAGTGAGGCCCCGGCGCGGTACGATGAGAGTTCATACTCTCGCCGCCCACGGTCCGCCACCTTGCTCCGTGTGCCCCGTGAGCACCCGGCCGCGAGACAGGAGTAGTGAGCTGATGGCAGGGCCAGGACCCCACCAGCTGCGCCAGCAGGAACGGCACGAGCAGAAGTTGCAGGACATCCGCGAGCAGGTCGCGCAGGGAAAGCTCGTGATCAGGAAGATGACACCCGAGGAGCGGGCACGCTACACGCCCGGCGAGCGCGGCCCGCAGCGCAGCAAGCGACGCCCTTAGGGGCATGGCCGTTCAGCCGCCGCCCGCACCGGGCGAGCCCAGCCAGGAGATGCGCGAGCAGGCCGAGGCCTGTACAGGAGGACTGGTTCGCGACCGCCGGATCCGTGAGATCGAATGCCGCTACCAGGGCGCCGACCGCAGGATGTGCGTCGGCGAGCCCGGCGTGGCGAGCGGCACGGTCGTCGAGGCGATATTCCAGCTCGGCCGCGACGTCTTCACGATCCACCAGTCGTGCCTGAATGAGCCCCGGCAGGAGCCCGTGGTGCTTCGCCAGTCGGACGTCTACTCGGTCACCGACTTCGAGTAGCCGCGAGGCGGCCGAGCATGCGTGACCCTTGAGTCACGCCTCGCCCGGCCCGAGCGACCGGCGAGTCGGCAGCCGCGGCAGGCAATAAACAACCAACAGATCGGATGACGGATGGCGTCAAGCGGAAAGAAGAAGACGACGATGGCGAAGCTGGCGCGAGAGAGCCGGCTGCGCGAACGCCGCCAGATGAAACAGGCCAAGAAGGATGCACGCAGGAACGCACCGCCGGAGCCCGAGTTGACGGCCGACATGGCCCTCGGCGCCGAGGGGCCGTTGACTGCAGAGGCCGCTGCGAACGGCGTCCACGCGGACGCCGAGCCGACACGCGCGCCGACCGAGGTTGACGGCGCCGAGACGGCGCCGAGCCTGACCGAGAGCGCCTGAGCCGCGCCGCCTTCCGGCGCGCCTCAGGGGTTGCGCAGGACGGTTTCGAGCAGTTCGACGTACTGGCCGAGATGCCGCGGGCCGAGGAACATCTCACGCACTCGCGTCTGGGCGGCTTCGCCCATCCGCTCGGCGGCGTGAGGGTCGTTCAGGAGCTGGACGACCCGCTCGCCGAAGCCGCGAAGGTCCGTCGGCGCGACGAGCAGCCCGGTCCGTCCGTCGGCGATCTGCTCACGTATCCCGCCGATCCCGGACGCGACAACGGGACGCCCCTTCCACATTGCCTCGGCAACGGTTAGCCCGAACCCCTCCGCCAGACTCTTCTGCACGACGACGTCCGCACGGCGCTGGAGGGCGTTGACGATCACCGCATTCTCGTCCGCGTCCTGCATCGGCAGCAGCGCCAGATGGACCCGCCGGCGGACCTCGGCCGGCAACGTCGACCAGAGCGCTTCGACTTCTTCGAGCACCTCCTTGCCCTCGGGGTCGTCGGCGACCGCGGTCACGTCGGGCCCGGCGAGCATCAGGTGCGGCTTGTCCTCCTGCGCGTGGATGTACTCGGCGAACGACGCCACGATCCCGACGGGGTCCTTGAGGCGGTCCCAGCGCGACACCTGCAGCACCAGCGGCGCGTCCAGCGCCAGCCGCTCCTCCTCGACGAGGGTGACCTGCGACTCGACGCGGCCCACGCTGCCGTCGAGCCGCTCGAAAACCGCCCTGGAGTGCTCGGCGGCGCCATTGGTCGTCAGACCCGACGCCCGCAGCACAGCGGAGACCCCGGTGAAGGACATCGCGTGGTTCTTTGGCGAGAACGCGTCGATCGACGGCGGGATGACCTTGAGCTTCGCGGGATCGAGCCCGTCCCAGACGTAGTCGGCCTCGGAGAAGACGTACGCGTGCGCCTGCTCGACGTAGGGGCGCAGGAAATCCCAGGCCGAGCGGGCGACGTCGTTCGGCGGGTCGATGCCGACATGCGCGCGCCAGACGACCCGTGCGCCGGTCTGCAGGATGATCGGGATCATGCCCGCGGTCTGCGGGTCATGGAGCAGCACGACGTCCCGCTCGCTCACCTGGGACGCGAAGCGCTCGGCATTCGCCTGCGTGCAGGCGGCGTAGGCGGCCAGCTCGTGCTCGCCGAGCTCTCCGCCGTCACCGTCGTGGCCGTGCAGGCGGTTGTGAATCCGCTTCGTGATCTTGAAGAACTCCTGGTTGCCCTCGATCACCACCCAGCGCGCGTCGATGCCCCCACCGCGTGCGTAGCCGATCAGCGAGCGCAGCATCTCCGCGACGCCCCCGCCCTGGGCGGTCGAGTTGACGTTCCAGAAGACCCGTCCGTCGAGCAGCTGATGTCCGCGCGTGAGGGTGTGTTCGAAGCCGGAGACCGTGTCGGCGGTGAGCACGCTGCGCAGCCGCTCGGGGTCGAGGGTGTTGATGTCGACCTCCGTGAGGTCCCCGCGTACGGCGTCGTCGATTGGCACGGGCCGGGAGTCTAGGCATTCCGGCTTGCCATCGCCTTTCCGAGATCGCACGCGCGCTGCACCCGTATCGCGGTGCGTGGCTCGCTCGCTCACGCGGCGTCGGCCGCCGCCCGCTGGAGGACCTCTGCCAGGTACTCCGCGGGTTGCGCGCCCTTGGCGGCGTAGCGGCGGTCGACGACGAAGAACGGCACAGCGTCGATGCCGAGCTGCGCGGCCGTGTACTCGTCGGTGCGCACGTCCTCGGCGAGCTCGTCGCCGGCGAGCAGCTCGTCGACCTCCGTGGCGGGCAGGCCAACCTCGAGCGCGAGCCGGCGCAGCGTGGCGTGGTCGGACACGAGTTCGCCGTCGGTGAAGTAGGCGCGCATCAGCCGCTCCTTCATCTCCCCTTGCTTGCCGTGTCGCAGTGCAAGCTGGACGACCCGGTGCCCGTCGAACGTGTTGCCGCCGCGCGAGAGGTCGAAGCGCAGGTCGAGTCCGTCGCCGGATGCGAGCTCGGTCAACTGCTCGAGCATCGCGGCGGCCTGCTCCTGTGTGCGGCCGTACTTGAGCGCGAGGTGCGCAGCGGCGTCGGTGTCATACGCAGCCGGCGCCGACGGGTCGAGCTCGAAGCTGTGCCAGGTCACGTTCACCGGATCGGCGCCTTCGTATGCCGCGATCGCGGCTTCCAGGCGCCGTTTGCCGACGTAGCACCATGGGCACGCAATATCCGACCAGACATCGACCTGCATCGGCCTGTCCTTTCAGTTGCCGCGCCGCAGGCGCGGCGTCCTCGTCTTGACGATAACGGGCGAGCGCGAGCCTGCACGGCCGGCGGGCCACGCTGGAAAGCGAGCGCCGGCAGAGGTCATCGGCGTGGACCCCGTGCGCGCTCCGGGATCAGGATCGCCTCCTCCTCGCCGGTACGGACGAGGTCGATGATCGCCTCTGCGACGAGCTCCGGCGGATGTGGCTCGAAGCCCGGCCGCCGGCCCGGTCCGGCGCCGGCGCGCAGCGTGCTGTGGAACTCGGTCGCCGTGACGAACGGGTAGACGGTCGAAACGATGATCTTTTCGTCGGCCAGCTCAGCCCTCGCCGTGCGTGAGAGTACGTTGAGCGCGGCCTTCGTGGCGGTGTAGCCGCCGGTCCCGACCGGGACCATCAGCGTCGTGCCGCTGCTGACGTTGA
>Ga0182016_10006750_pt1 | contig 11977 bp, 11 predicted proteins | sample 712S2MmetaG_FD_120491 | JGI IMG/M metagenome (GOLD analysis project Ga0182016, IMG submission 120491) | Permafrost microbial communities from Stordalen Mire, Sweden - 712S2M metaG | ecosystem: Environmental > Terrestrial > Soil > Wetlands > Permafrost | place: Sweden: Stordalen | collected...
AGCGCCAGCACACGGCGCGTTTCCCCAGGCGTGATGATGCCGTCGTCCCAGAGCCGCGCGGTCGCGTAATAGGGATTGCCTTCGGCCTCGTATTGCTCCCGGATCGGCTGTTTGAATTCTTCCTCCTCGACTTCGGACCACTTTTTGCCCTCGGCCTCGAGATTGTCGCGGCGCACGGTGGCGAGCACGCTTGCGGCCTGCTCGCCGCCCATTACCGAGATGCGGGCGTTCGGCCAGCTGAAGAGAAAGCGCGGGCCATAGGCGCGGCCGCACATGCCGTAATTGCCGGCGCCGTAGGAGCCGCCGACAATCACGGTGATTTTCGGCACCTGGGCGCAGGCGACGGCGGTGACCATCTTGGCGCCATCCTTGGCGATCCCGCCGGCTTCGTAATCGCGTCCGACCATGAAGCCGGAAATGTTTTGCAAAAAGAGAAGAGGCACGCGGCGGCGGCAGCACAGCTCGACGAAATGCGCGGCCTTCAGGGCGCTTTCCGAGAACAGGATGCCGTTATTACCGAGAATGCCGACCGGCATGCCGTGGATATGGGCAAAGCCCGTGACCACCGTCGTGCCGTAGAGCGCCTTGAACTCGTCGAACTCGGACGCATCCACGAGCCGCGCGATCACCTCGCGCACGTCGTATTGCTTTTTCAGATCGACCGGCACGATGCCGTCGAGTTCGCTTGCGTCGTATTTCGGCTCGCGCGGCTTCGCGAGCGGAATGTCGATGTTTTTTTTGGTATTGAGCGTGCCGACAATCCGGCGGCATAGGTCGAGCGCATGGCGGTCGTTCTCGGCCAAATAATCCGCGACGCCGGATTTTCTTGTGTGCACCTCGGCGCCGCCGAGGTCCTCGGCGCTGACTATTTCGCCGGTCGCGGCTTTGACGAGCGGCGGGCCGCCGAGAAAGATGGTGCCCTGATTGCGCACGATGACGGTCTCGTCCGACATCGCCGGCACATAGGCGCCGCCCGCCGTGCACGAGCCCATCACTACCGCGATCTGGGCGACGCCCAAGGCCGACAGCGTCGCCTGATTGTAGAAGATGCGGCCGAAATGCTCGCGGTCGGGAAACACTTCGGTCTGATGCGGCAGATTGGCGCCGCCGGAATCAACCAAATAGATGCACGGCAGCCGGTTCTCGCGCGCGATCTCCTGCGCGCGCAGATGCTTCTTCACCGTCATCGGGTAATAGGTGCCGCCCTTGATGGTGGAATCGTTGCAGACGATGACGCATTCGCGGCCGGAGACGCGGCCGACGCCGGTAATGAGGCCGGCGCCGTTGATATCGTCGTCATAGAGGCCAAAGGCGGCGAGCGGCGACAATTCGAGAAACGGCGTGCCGGGATCGATCAGCGTCATCACCCGGTCGCGCGGCAGCAATTTGCCGCGCGCTATGTGACGCTCGCGCGCGCGGGGCGGTCCCCCCTCGGCGGCTTTGGTGCGGCGGCTTTCAAGCTCCGCGACGAGCGCGCGCATTGCCGCCTGGTTGGCGCGATATTCCTTGGATGCGGTATCGACGCTCGTCGCGATGGCGGCCATGAATCCCCCTTGCGGGAGGGGATTCCACTACGTCGCCTCTGTCAACGCAACGGCCGGATTGCGGTTAGGCCCGCACTTCCTGGCGCTGGAAGATCACATAGCCGATGACGAACAGCATGATCGCGGTGGCGATCATGCCGACGATCTGCGGCCAGGCGATCAGAATGCTCTCGACCAGCGGCAGCGGCGAGCCGAGGACTGCGCCCTGGAGCTGGCTGAGATAGATCGGCCCGAGTGCCCGCGTGGTCGGATCGAGCAGCGCCACCACGACCTCGGCATAGAGCGTCGACGGCGACAGCCGCGCCAGGATCTGCTCCAGCACCGCCGTACCCGGGGTCTGCAGCCCGAGCGCCATGTAGCGCGGATCGGGCGGCACGATGGCTTGGGCAACGGCGCCCGCCAGCACTGGCCAGATGAAGGTAAGGAAGAGCCACAAGCCGAGCGTGACCAGCGCCGCCGTCGCGGCCGAGCGGAACAGGATCGAGAACAACATCGCCAGTGCGAGCCAGACGCCAGCATAGACGATGGTCACCAACAGGAACACGAAGCTGCGGGCGATCTCTTCGGCGCCGGGCGGAATGCCGATCATCAGCAAGCCGAGCCCGACCACGAGCAGCCAGAGCGTGATCAGGCTGATCGCCAGTGTCACGAGACCGGCGAGGAATTTTCCGAATAAGAGCGCGTCGCGATAGATCGGCTGTGACAAGATTCGCGACAGCGTACGCCGGCTATGCTCGCCGTTGACGGCGTCGAAGCCGAGCCCGATCGCCATCAGCGGCACCAGGAACGACAGGAACGACACGAAGGACGGCAGCGGATCGCGCGAGGTGGTGAACAGCCGCAGGAACAGGAACGGATCTTCGGCGGTGGTGTCCTTGATCTGCTGGATCGCGCCGTACAGCGCGGCGAGCGCGACCAGCACGACCAGCCATTCGAGCACGCGCATGCGCACGCTGGTCAAGTGGTCGGAAAGCTCCTTGAGCATGACCACGCCGAGGCCGGAAAAGGCCGAGCCCTCACGCCGCATGACGCGTTCCCTCCACCACCTCTTCGGGCTTGGCCTCGAAATAGCGGGTGTAGATCGCCTCGAGGCTCGGCTCCTGGACGCCGAGGAATTTCAACCTTCCCTGCATCGCCACGACTTCGGCGGCCGCTTCCGGCCGCACATCGCGGTCGGCATGCAGGCGAAGCTTGCCGATGCCGGTCTTGTCGACGCCGCTGACGCCCGGAATGAGCGCGAGCCGTTCGGCAAGACCCACCCCGTCGGCTTCGATGTCGACCACATAGCCGCCGCCGAGCACTTGGCGGCCGAGCTCGGGGACCGAGCCCATCAGTGCGATCTTGCCGGCGCTGAACAAGGCGACGCGGTCGCACACGCTCTGCACCCGTTCGAGGAGATGCGAGGACAACAGGACCGACACGCCCTCGGCCTTGAAGCCGCGGATAATGCCGAGGAGCTCGGTCGTGGCATGCGGATCGAGCCCCGAGGTTGGCTCGTCGAGGATCGCGATCTGCGCGCCCTTCATCAGGATTTCGGCCAAGCCGAGCCGCTGCCGCATGCCGCGCGAGAAGGTCGAGACGCGCTTGTCGGCATTGTCGGCGAGGCCGACGCGTTCGAGCGCCTCGGCGATGCGTTTTTTACGCTCGGCCGACCGAAAACCGATCAGCCGCGCCGTATACTGCATGTTATCGGCGGCGGTGAGGTTATCGTAGAAGCCCACCGTGTCGGGCAGGTAGCCGACGCGGCGCTTGACCGAGAGCGGCTCGCGCGCCGGATTGAATCCCAGCACGCTGACCTCGCCCGAGGAAATCTCGGTCAGCCCGAGCAGCATCAGGATCGTCGTGGTCTTGCCGGCGCCGTTAGGGCCGAGCAGACCGAAGATCTCGCCGCGGCCGACGGAGAACGTGATGTGATCGACGGCGGTCGCCGTGTCGTAGGTTTTGGTGAGGTCCTTGGCCTCGATGACGGTATCCTCGATCATCGCCGGCCGAACCTTGCCACGGCGCCGACCATCACCAAGAGCGCCACGCCGATGATGCCGACGCCCGCGATGCCCCACATGGTCGAAGTCGTCACGGTAACGCGGAAATTCGACGACGCCGACTCGCCGCGGGCGGACGCCCTGACGGTCGTGACGTAATCGCCGGCGATCGCCTTGTCGGTCGGCGTGATCAGCGCCTGCACTTCCTTGTTGTCGTTCGGCGCGATGCGATCGACCGACTTCGGATCGAACGTGATCTTCCATCCGCTCGGCGCAGAGCCCGTCAGCTGAACGTCCTCGGCGGGCGCCGTGCCGGTATTGGTGATGACGACCGGCACCGATTGTTCCTTACCGGCCGAGGCGCGGGTCGACACCAGACCCTCGCGGCCAGAGACATCGAGCCTGGGCTGGCCGGTGATCGTCATGCCAAGGTCGCTCGTTGCCGAAGCGTCCTCGGCCGACACCCGCGCCGTGACCTTATAATCGCCGGCGCCGGCCGTGTTCGGCGGCGTCACTTTGAGCTTCACGTCCTTGCTCTGGCCGGCATCGACCGGCACGGCGTTAAGCTCCTGGGTGCCATATTGCTCGGTGAAGGTGGCATCGAAATTCGGCGGCGCCTGCGCTGCCAGGCTCACCGTGAGCTTCTTGCCGCTGTCGTTCTTGATGCTGAGTTGATATTCGAAGCTCGATTTCGAGGTGCCGCGCAATTCCGGAAGCTGCGGCGTCAGCGTCAGCTTGGCCGGCAGGTCCTTGGCCAAAGTCACCGCGAGCGGCAGTTGCAAATTCGACGTTGTGCCGGTGGCGGCGACGGTCAGCGTTTGCGTGCCGATCGCCGCGCCTTTCGGGACATCGAGCCGCAACGACAGTGCAACGCTGGAGTTGCTCGCCGGCATCGCGGCGGCCACCGGCTGACCGCCGCCCAACAGCGTCGCGGTCCAGCCCTCGGGCACGCCGGTCACCGACAGCGCCAGCCGCTCGGGCGCCGTATTGTAATTCTGGATGCGCAGGCTGACCGTGGAGGTCTCGCCGGGTCGCACCGTCACCGCCGGATAATCGCTCAGTAGATAGAGGCCTTTGACGTCCTTCGGCGCGTCGTCAGCCTTGGCGATCGAGGTCACGTTCGCGGCGGGCGCGAGCAGCACCGCGCCGGCGGTCAGAAAAGCGGAAAGGGCGGCGATAAATTTAAATCGCATTGGCGTTAGCTCCCGTGCAGCAATTTGATCGGTTAAGCCCCCTCCCCAACGGGCCCTAACGAGCTCGCACGAGGAAGGCGGCATTGTCGGCGTAATCGTGACAAAATCATGCAGACAGCGGCCTATTTGGCAAGAGTGGCGCGAAATGTCCTGCGGTAGAGCGCCGCAGCTAATAGCAGGATCAGCCCGGATGCGCCGCAATCAAGAAATCAGTGCCGGTATCCTGGCGTTTCGCCGCCGCGAAAAGCTTGAAGTGCTGCTGGGGCATCCCGGCGGTCCCTTCTGGGCAAAGAAAGATCAAGGCGTATGGACGATACCGAAAGGTCTGGTCGGCCCCGGCGAAGAGCTTATCGCCGCGGCAGGGCGCGAATTTACCGAAGAGACCGGCCTCGAAGTCGCGGGCGCGATGATCGCGCTTGCGCCGGTTAACCAAAAGACCGGCAAGACCGTGCACGCTTTCGCCGCCGAAGTCGACTTCGATCTTACCCGCTTCGCCAGTAATATGTTCGAGATGGAGTGGCCGCCGCGGTCGGGCCTAAGGCAAAGCTTTCCCGAGATCGATCGGATCGCCTACTTCGCGCTGCCGCTCGCCATGACCAAAATTCTTGCTTATCAGCAACCGCTGTTGCGTGAGCTTGAGCAGCGCGTTCGCAGCCCGGATGGAGCGTAGCGCAATCCGGGGCAGACTTGCCGAAGGCCGCTCACGGACTTCGCTTCGCGCCATCCGGGCTACAATTATTCCTTCAACACTTCCGGCCAGTCGACTTCGTCGTGCGGCAGGACCCAGGGCTCGCGCCGCGCGGCCTCGCGCCATTCGTTCCAGGCCGGCAGCGCCATCACCGCCCGCATATAAGCCCCAGCCGTGTCGCCGACCGCAACGCCATAAGTGTGCAGCCGGGACACCACCGGCGCGTACATGGCGTCGGCCGCGCCGAATCCTCCATAGAGGAACGCCCCGCCGGCGCCGAATTTCGTGCGGCACGAATTCCAAATCGCCTCGATCCGCGCCACGTCGGCCTTGGCGGCGTCGTCCAGCGCGCGCGCTTTCACCGGCCGCCACATGTTCATCGGCAGAACCCGCCGCAGCGGCTGGAAGCCCGCATGCATCTCGGAAGCAGCGGCGCGGGCATGCGCCCGCGCGCCGGCGTCCTTCGGCCACAGCCCGGCGGCGGGAAATTTGTCAGCGAGGTATTCGAGGATGGCGAGCGATTCCCAGATCACTACATCGCCGTCGACCAGGACCGGCACCCGGCCGGCCGGGCTCACAGCCGTCACACGGGTTTTGAAATCGGACGCTTCGAGCGAAATCAGCGTTTCCTGGAACGCAATCCCGGCGACCTTCATCGCGAGCCACGGCCGGAACGACCAGGACGAGTAGTTTTTGTTGCCTATGATCAGACGCAGCGCCATGGTTTGTGTTGTAGCCCGGATTTCGCCGGGGCGAAATCCGGGCTACAAGTTCGAGGGAAACGCCGGCAAGACAATCCACCAAAGACGTAACCATGACGCTCTTCTCGCGTGTCGACCTGATCGCGCTGTTCTGGTTTCTCGGCGCCTGGATCGGCTACGCCGTCGTCATCGAGTTGTCGCCGCGCGGCAACCGCGGTTTGAACGGCCTGATGCACCGCTATCGCGGGCTCTGGATGCAGCGCATGCTGGCGCGCGACGCCCGCATGATCGACGGTCAGGTCATCGCCGGCCTGCAGAACGGCTCGGCCTTTTTCGCCTCGACGTCGCTCCTCGCGCTCGGCGGCGCGCTCACGCTGTTCCACTCGTCGGAAGACCTGCTGACGGTGATCGCCGCCTTGCCATTCGGCGAGCCGGTGACCCACGTTCAGTGGGAGCTCAAGGTCGTCGGCCTGATGATCATCTTCGTCTATGCGTTCTTCAAATTCGCCTGGGCGTATCGCCTCTACAATTATGTGGCGATCATGGTCGGCGCCGCGCCGCCGGCTTCCGAGCGCGACGAGCCGGATGCGAAGGCGCATGCCGCGGCCACCGCAGGAATCATCACCGATGCCGGCCGGCACTTCAATCGCGGTCAGCGCGCATTCTTTTTTGCGCTCGGCTATCTCGGCTGGTTTTTAGGCCCGTTGCCGCTCATCGCCACGACGGCCGCCGTTTTGGTCGTCACCTGGCGCCGGCAATTCGCTTCGGAATCGTCTCGGGCCGTGCGCGGCGCCTGAACTCAAAGCCAATTCAGACGATGCCGGTCACGACCGCGAGGAACGACACGAACAAGACTGCCGCCGCGGTGAACATGACCGTGAGCGCGGTTTCGACCCATTCGCTGGTGGCGGGCGCGGCCTCGGCTTCCGCCGCCGGCTCCGCGATGGCGGGCAGATCAGCCGCGGACATGTCGGTTGATGTCATATCGGTGGAAGTCATGGCGGCCCTTCCCCAAAGGACGAAGCGCAATGACCAAGTATCGGACCGCAGCGATGAAGGATTAGTAAAAGTACTACTGCGGTTGAGGCCGGACCGGATGATCCCTGCCCGGAGGCCCGGGGAATAATTCGGATGTTTCGCCGGCAAGCCTATACGCCAGCAAGCCAGCCCATTCGTGCATGGCCGTGTCGGTCATGGTCAGGCCCGCCGGCAGCAAAGCAAACGGCGCCGTGGCGTCGATCGGCCCGCGGGTACGGTAATCGACCGGGTAGGCTTCCACCGGGAAGCCCGCGGCTCGGAACGCCGCGATCGCGCGCGGCATGTGAAAAGCCGAAGTCACCAGGAGCCAGCGCTCACCCGGTTTCGGTTGCGCCACCAGCCGCGAGAAAACGGCATTCTCGATGGTATTGCGCGACTGCTCTTCGGCGGTGATCCGCTCGTGGGCAATACCGAGCGCTTCGAACTCTTTGACCGCGATCGGAGCCTCCGCCGTCGCGTCAAACAGCGAACCGCTGCCGCCGGAAAAGACGATGCGGGCGTCGGGATAGCGGCGGGCGAGTTCCGCCGTGACGGTAACTCGCTCGGCCGCCTCGTTCAGCGCCGCGGAACCACGCGCCATCGAGATCTCCGGCGCGATCGCGCCGCCGAGCACGACTATGCCGACCGGCGGCCCGAGCGCTGCATCCTGCGACGGGTCCCAGGCCGGGAAGCGCTCCTCGAGCGGCAAGATCAGCAGATGGCCGAGCGGCGAAAACCCGACGACGGCGATCAGCACGACGCTCGATACGACGAGCCAACTGGCCAGCCGCCTGAACGGCGTCAGCAACAGGACTATTCCAACGAGGCCGATCTCGATCAGGAGATTCGACGGCAATACCAACAGTCCCAGAACTTTTGACAGGACAAAGGGCATACCAATTATTCGCCAATTTATTCGCGCGACATTATTCGCGTGATTTCCGCCACGCCGCGTAGCGCGCCTTGGCGTCATCGTTCGGCGGATAGAGTCCCGGCAGCTTGACGCCCTTCTCGACTTCGCTGAACACCCAGCTTTCGTAGAGTTCGTGCTCGGCGCCTTCCTGGGCGACGAAATCCTCCATCCCCCTCGGGATCACCACGGCGCCGTCGTCGTCGACGACGATCAGATCGCCCGGAAAAATCGCGCAGCCGCCGCAGCCGATCGGCTCGTTCCAGCCGACAAAGGTCAGGCCGTTGACGGAAGCCGGCGCGGCGACGCCCGCGCACCAGACCGGCAGCGCGCTTCGCAGCACGCCGTCACGATCGCGCATGACACCGTCGGTGACCAACGCCGCGACATTGCGCTTTTTCATCCGCGCACAAAGAATATCGCCGAAGATGCCGGCGCTCGGCACGCCCATGGCGTCGGCAATTGCAATCACGCCCTCCGGCATGGCCTCGATCGCGGCCCGTGTCGAGATCGGGCTCGCCCAGCTTTCCGGCGTCGCCAAATCTTCACGCACCGGCACGAAGCGCAACGTGAACGCTGGCCCGACGATGCGCTCGCCACCCAAAACCAAAGGTTTCGGGCCGTTCATCCAGCAGCGCCTGATGCCTTTCTTCAACAGCATCGTGGTGATGGTCGCCGTCGGCACTTTGCGTAAAATATCGAATAACGCCGCAGTCATTGTTGTCCTCGCTGCAAAGCCAATTGTTTATCGCGTAAGCCATTTCTATTTTTTGAGCCATGCGCCGATCCGTTCGACCGCCTCATGCATCTCTTCCGGCGAGCCAGCGTAGCATAGCCGCAGGAAATTCCGTCCGTGCAGTGGATCGAAATCGACGCCCGGGGTCGCGGCGACGCCCGCTTGTTCGAGCATGCGGGTGGCGAAGTCGAAACTGTCGGTCGAGAAGCGTGATATGTCGGCGTAAAGATAAAACGCACCGTCGACCGGCAGAAACTTATCGAGGCCGGCCCGCGGCAGACCTTCGAGCAATATACGGCGGTTTTCCTCATAGCCATGCTTTATGGCATCGAGCTCGGCGCGGCCGTCGAATGCCGCTTCCGCCGCAATCTGCGACAATGTCGGAACCGAAATCGCGAGATTTTGCTGCAGGCGTTCGATCGGCCGCACCAAAACCGGCGGCGCCACCATCCAGCCGATCCGCCAGCCGGTCATGCAAAAATATTTGGAGAACGAATTGATGACGATCACATTGCCGGTGAGCTTCAGCGCACTCTCGGCGGCAAATGCATAATCGAGACCGTGATAAATCTCGTCCGATATGACCGCGATGCCTGCATCCTCGGCGCAGCCGACAAGATCGGCGAGCGCCGCAGCCGACATCATGGTTCCGGTCGGATTGGCGGGTGAGCCGACGATCACACCCTTCAGCGGCCGCAGGCGATGCGCGACGAGGAGCGCATCGCCAGTCATCGACCAGCGCGTGGCCGCGTTAGTCTCGATCAGGACTGGCTCACAGCCGAGAGCCGTGAGGATATGGCGGTAGGGCGGATAGCCCGGCACCGCGACGGCCACACGGTCGCCTGCTTCGAAAGCCGCAAGAAACGCCAGCATGAATCCGGCCGATGAGCCGGTGGTGACAACGACGCGCTCCGGATCGACGTCGATGCCATGCCATTCGGCGTAAGCGCGGGCGATCCGCCGCCGCAGCGAAGCGATACCAAGAGCTTCGGTATAGCCGTGCGCACCGCCCTCGAGCGCTGCGCGGACAGCGGCAACCGCACTCGCCGGCGCGCCCGCCGCGGGTTGTCCCACCTCCATATGGACGATGCGGCGGCCTTGCGCCTCAAGCCGCGCCGCCGCCGCCATCACGTCCATGACCATGAACGGCGGCACGTTGCTGCGAGCGGACGGCTTTAGCAGGCTTCTGGCCTTTTCCAGCATCTATGCGCCCTAAATCCCTGCCGCGGCTTGCGGCATACCGGTTGTCGTTATCCCGCCCCGCTCGTGCCGCATTCCACGGCTTTTCTGCGAGCGGGCTTCGTGACCTTTAACACGCCGGGCCGCGTGTTGACGCCATGCCGCGTCGACGCCATGACGTGCTGATGCTGTTGACGGGATGATTGACCCTTGGGCATCCGATCCATAGTTTGCGGCCTGGCAAGCGGCTTTCGACACTTGGGTATTCGGCATTTGGGCACTGGAAGCTTGGGACCGGTACTTCGTCTCACATGATTGTTGCTCGATCTCCTAGCAAGGCGCGAACCGTGAGGCCAGCATCGCGCGCCGTTTCGATACTCGTCGCCGCCGCGATGGCGCTGGCGAGCGTACCGGTGCGCGCGCAGACCGGATCCAGCGCCGGTATCCCGATGATCCGGGACGCCGAGATCGAACAGCTGCTGCGCGATTACACGGCGCCGATTTTGCGCGTCGCCGGTCTGGCGCAGCAGAACGTGCAGGTCGTCATCATCAACGACAAAGCGTTCAACGCCTTCGTCATGGATGCCCACCGCATCTTCATCAACACCGGCGCTCTGATGGAGGCGACCACCCCCAATCAACTGATCGGCGTCTTCGCCCACGAGACCGGCCACATCGTCGGCGGCCATCTGTCGAAGATGCGCCAGGAACTCGCCAATGCGCAGACCGCGATGATCATCGCCATGTTGCTCGGCGTCGGCGCCATGGTGGCCGGCGCGCGTTCTGGCAGCACCGACATGGGTAACGTCGGTGGGGCGATTTTCACGGCGCCACAGGCGATGGCGATGAATTCAATTCTGTCGTATCAGCGCGCGCAGGAAGAATCGGCCGACCGCGCCGGGGTGCGGTTTTTGACCATGACCGGTCAATCGGCCAAAGGCATGTACGACACCTTCAAGCGGTTCGCCGACGAGTCGCTGTTTGCGGCGCAAACCGCCAATCCCTACGCGCAGAACCATCCGATGCCGGAAGAGCGCATGGCCGCGCTGGCCGAGATGGTCAAAACGCCGTACTGGGACAAGAAGGATCCGCCCGAATTGCAATTTCGCCACGACATGATGCGGGCGAAGCTTTACGGGTTCGTCGAGCGTCCGTTGACGGTCCTCCAGCGCTATCCGTCGACGGATACTAGCCTCCCGGCCAGATACGCGCGCGCTATTTCGGCCTACCGGTTCGGTGACTTGCACAGCGCGATCGCGCAGATCGACAGCCTCATCCAATCAATGCCCAATAATCCGTATTTCTACGAGCTCAAAGGCCAGGCTTTGCTCGAGGGCGCGCATCCGGCCGAGGCGATCGCGCCGCTGCAACGCGCCGTGCAGCTTGCGCCCAACCCCGCCCTCATCCAAATTCTCCTGGCGCAGGCCCTCGTCGCTACCAACGATGCCAAGCTATCGGACGAGGCGATCCCGTTTCTGCGCACCGCGCTTTTGAAAGAGCCGGAGTCCGGCGATGCCTATACGACGCTTGCGATGGCCTATGGGCGCAAAAACGATCTCGCCGACGCCGACCTCGCCTCGGCACAGGCAGCCTTCGCCCGCGGCGACAACAAGACTGCGCGCGAGCTTGCAGCGCGCGCCAAGCAGCGCTTTCCGATCGGCTCGCCGGGCTGGGTCCGTGCCGACGACATCGTCGCCTTCAACAGGAATCAGAAAGACAACCCGCTTTTCAAGTGAACACCAGCAGGACATCCCAATGAACCGTCATCTCATCGTCACCCGCCACCCGTTGCGCTCGACCGCAGTCGCAGCGGCTATGCTGCTCTTTCCGGCGTCGGCCTTCGCACAAAACGCGGCGACACAGAGCCCGACGGCCGAAAGCCCGGCCGCCGCGGCGCCCGCGGTACAGGCCTTCTCGCCCGACCAGCGCCAAGCCATCGAGGGCATCGTCAAGGACTATCTGGTCCAACATCCCGAAGTGCTGCAGGAAGCGATGGACGCGCTGGACAAGCACCAGAAGGAAGCCGA
>Ga0182016_10006752_pt1 | contig 11974 bp, 11 predicted proteins | sample 712S2MmetaG_FD_120491 | JGI IMG/M metagenome (GOLD analysis project Ga0182016, IMG submission 120491) | Permafrost microbial communities from Stordalen Mire, Sweden - 712S2M metaG | ecosystem: Environmental > Terrestrial > Soil > Wetlands > Permafrost | place: Sweden: Stordalen | collected...
GCCGTCGATCTTGACGGCCGAGTGGGCGGGCGGGCGCTGGCGCAGCGTTCCGAGCGGCAGCGACAGCGCCGCCGGCACCACGCCCGTGTGGACGATCTCGCCCTCGGGGTCCCCGGTCGTGGAGGTCGCTCCGAGCTGGACCTCCACCTCGTAGGTCTTCACCAGCGGCACGAAGAAGCGCGCGAGCCGCGTCGCCCGTCCCACCAGCACGATCAGCAGGCCGGTAGCGAACGGGTCAAGCGTGCCGGCGTGCCCGACGCGCCGCACGCCCAGCGCGCGGCGGACGCGGGCGATCATGTCGTGCGAGGTTATCCCGGCGGGCTTGTCGGCCAGCAGGATGCCCGGCGCGCCGTCGCGATTCAAACCTGCGCGCGGATCGCGTCGATCAGCTCGCCGACCGGCAGCTCGCTCGTGAAGCCCGCCGCGCGACGGTGCCCGCCGCCGCCGAAGGCGCGTGCGATCGCGGAAACGTCCACGTCGTCGTCGCTGGCGCGCAGCGACACCTTGTGCGCCCCCACGCGCCCGCCGCTGCAGACCTCGCGAATCAGCGCCGCGACCTTGGTGTCCTTGACGGCGCGCAGGTGATCGACGATCCCCTCCGCGTAGCTGTCGTCGGCGGCGGTCTCGGCGAAGTCCTCCCCGGTCAGCACGGCGACCATCAGCCGCTCGGCGTCGAAGCGCCTCGTGGCCCCCAGCGCGCGCCCCAGCAGCTCGAGCTTGGCGAGCGGCGTGTCCTCGTAGATCTGGCGGTAGATGCGCCCGACGTCGACACCCGCCCCGATCAGCTCGGCGGCCATCAGGTGGGCCCGCGGCGTGGTGCTGTCATAGGAGAAGCGCCCGGTGTCGGTGAGCAGGCCGACGTAGAGCGCCTCGGCGATCGTCGGTGAGATCTCGACGCCGAGACCGCCCATCAGGTCCCAGACGATCTCGGCCGTGCAGGAGGCCTCCTCGACGACGTGGTTGATCGTGCCGAAGCGGGTGTTGTCGTGGTGGTGGTCGATGTTGATCAGCGGCTCGGCCTCGCGCATCGCGGCGAGCGGGTTGCGGTCGAGGTTGCCGCAGTCGAGGAAGATCGTGGTGCGGGTCCCGAGATCCCCGGGCGCCTTGGTGCTCAGCCCGTCCAGCGAGAAGAAGCGATACTCGGGCGGCAGCGGGAACTCCTCCGGAGCGATCACGATCACCGAGTCCTTGCCGAGCGCGCGCAGCAGCCCCTGCATGGCGATCAGCGAGCCGAGCGCGTCCCCGTCGACGTTCTCGTGCGTGACGACTGCGAAGCGGTCCCCGTCGGCGATCGCCTGCAGCACCTGCTCGCGCGCGCTGAGCGCGAGTGACGTCGCCTCGGTCACCGCGGCTCACGCAGCAGCGACTCGACGCGCAACGCACGGTCGGTCGTCGAGTCGTAGACGAACTCCAGTCTCGGCGTGCGCTTGAGCGACAGCTCGCCGGCGATCCGGCCCTGCAGCAGGCCGTGGGCGCTCTCCAGCGCCGCGAGCGAGTCCGACCGGGCGTCGTCGTCGCCGAGCACGCTCACGAACACGCGGGCGCCGCGCAGGTCTGGGCTTGTCTTGACGTCGGTCACCGTGATGAATCCGAACCGTGGGTCTGACAGCTCTCCGGCGAGCGCGTCCGCGAGGACTTGGCGAATCGCCTCGTCAACCCGGCGCATGCGCTCCCCAGCCATACTAGCCCCCGGCTCGGCTCACCGCTCAGGCGAGCGCGCGCTCCACCTTGCGCGTCTCGTAGACCTCGAGCACGTCGCCGGCCTTGATGTCCTGGAAGTTCGCGAGCACGATCCCGCACTCGAAGCCGCTGGCCACCTCGCGCGCGTCCTCGTTGAAGCGCTTGAGGCTGCCGATGGTCGTCTCGTTGATCACGGTGCCGTCGCGCACGACGCGAACCTTCGCCCCGCGCGTCACCTTCCCTTCAGTGACAAAGCAGCCTGCGATCGTTCCGATCCGCGACGCGCGGAAGGTCTGGCGCACCTCGACCTGGCCGACGGTGTCCTCGACCTCGTCGGGCTCGAGCATGCCCTGCATCGCGGCCCGCAGCTCGTCGATCGCGCGGTAGATGACCGAGTAGCCGCGAATCTCGATCCCCTCGCGCTCGGCGAGCGCCCGGGCGTCGCCGACCGGCCGCACGTTGAAGGCCAGGATCACCGCGTCGGAGGCCGCAGCGAGCATCACGTCGGACTCGGTGATGCCGCCGACGCCGCGGTGGATGATGTTGACCGAGACCTCGTTCTGGGGCAGCTTGGCGATCTCGTCCTCGACCGCCTCGACGGAGCCCGACACGTCGCCCTTGAGCACGAGGTTGAGTTCCTTGACCGTGCCCTCCTGGGCCAGCTTGAAGACGTCTTCGAGCGAGATCTTGCGGCCCGAGCGGCGCGCCAGCGCCTCGGTCTTCAGGCGCGTCGCGCGCTGGCTGGCGAGCTGGCGCGCGCGGCGCTCGTTCTCGACCACGTAGGCGTACTCGCCGGCCTCCGGCACGCCGTCGAAGCCGAGCACCTCGACCGGCTCGCCCGGCCCGGCGGACTTCGAGCGCGTGCCGAGGAAGTCGTTCATCGCGCGCACCCGCCCGACGCTCGCGCCGGCGACCAGAGCGTCGCCGATGTGCAGCGTGCCGCGCGAGACCAGCAGCGTGACGACCGGCCCGCGGCCGGGGTCCAGGCGCGACTCGATCACCACGCCCGAGGCGTCGGCCTGCGGGTTGGCGCGCAGATCCTCGAGGTCGGCGACCACCTGGATCGTGTCGAGCAGCTCCTCGAGTCCCTGGTGGGTCTTCGCCGAGACGTCGACGAACTCGACGTCCCCGCCCCACTCGGCGGGCTGCAGGCCGCGCGTGGTCATCTCGGTGCGGACGCGGTCCGGCTGCGCCCCCTCCTTGTCGATCTTGTTGACGGCGACGATGATCGGCACATCAGCGGCGCGGGCGTGGTCGATCGCCTCATCGGTCTGCGGCTTGGCGCCGTCGTCGGCCGCGACCACGATCACGGCGATGTCGGTGACGCGGGCGCCGCGCGCGCGCATCGCGGTGAAGGCCTCGTGGCCCGGGGTGTCGAGGAAGGTGATCGCCTTGCCGTTGTGGCGGACCTGGTAGGCGCCGATGTGCTGTGTGATCCCGCCGGCCTCGCCCTTGGCGACCTCGGTCTGGCGGATCGCGTCAAGCAGCGAGGTCTTGCCGTGATCGACGTGGCCCATGATCGTTACGACCGGAGGCCGTGCCGCGAGGGTCTCCTCGTCGTCGTCGAAGACCGGCTCGCCGACCAGGTCGTCGGCGGCGTGGACGATCTCGATGTCCTTGCCGAACTCGGTGGCGAGGACCGTGATCGCCTCGTCGGTCAGGGTCTGTGTGAGGGTCGCCATCTCGCCGAGGCTCATCAGCTTGCGGATCACCTCAGGGACGGCGACGCCGAAGTACTCGGCGACGCCCTTGACGGTCGAGCCGGAGTTGATCCGGATCAGGTCGGTCGCGCCGCGTGCGACCTCGTCGATCGGCGTGATCGTGTCGTCATAGGTACCGCGCCGGCGCCGTCCCCGCCGCGGCGGGCGCCGCACCGGCTGGCTGGCGGGTCCGCCGGCCTGGCGGCGCGAAGCCTGCGAGTCGATCACGACACGCCGGCGCCCGCCCGGGCCGACGGCGCCGGGGCGCTGCTCGCCCGTGCGCGAGTCGCGCGTCGGGCGCGAGCGATTCGCCTCGGCCGCCCGCGCAGCCTCGCCCGGCGAGGATTCCCCAGCGAAGTCCGTCTCCGACAGCGGCTTCGCGGGCTCGCCGGCGGGGGCGGCGGTCTGCGCGGCGCTTGCGGGTGCGCTCGCCGAAGCGGGAGCGGCGGTGCGCGTGGCCGCGCGCTCCGGCGCGGACGCGGTCGCGGCCTTGGGCGCCGGTGCCGGGACGGCGGGCGCCTGCTCCGCGGCGGCGCGCGGCTTGGCAGCGACCTTCGCCGCCGGCTTGGCGGCCGGGGCGACGGGCGCCGCGGCGGGCTTCGCCGCTGCGGCGGCGCCGTTGCTCGCGAGCGCTGTGAGCGCAAGGTCCTCGTCGACGCTCGACGCCGCGGCCTTGGCCTCGATTCCGGCGGCTGCAAGCCTGGCCAGCAGCTCCTTGGTGCTCAGCCCCTGCGCCTTTGCGATCTCATGCACGCGTTTCTTTGCCATCAGACCACCGATTCTACGGTCTGTGGGTCAATCGAGAACGAGCGGCGAAATGAGCGTTGCAGGCCGCCGCGGCGGCGCGAGCGCACGAGGCAGGCATCAGAGCAGACGTAGGCGCCCCGTCCCGGCATGCGCTGGTCGCGGTCGATGCGCAGCACGCCGTCGCTGATCGCCAGGCGCACGAGCTCGTGCTTTGGCGCTCGTCGTCCGCACCCTGCGCAGCGCCGCAGCGGCGGCTGCGAGGCGGCTATGACGCCGGCCCCGCGGCGGCGGGCGGAGGGACGGCGGCGGCGGGCGAAGGCACGGCTGCGACGGGAGCCTCGCCGGCGACCTCGAGCGCCTGGTGAGCTTCCAGGCCGCAGTAGCGCGAGCCGGGCAGGGACGCGTTCGGGCAGCGGCGGCCGTTGCTCATCACCGCCGCGCAGCGGCCGGAGGCTTCGAGCTGCTCGCCGTAGCCCTGCTCGGCCTCCTCGGCGGCGAACTCGCTCTCAGACTTGATGTCCACGCGCCAACCCGTGAGCCGCGCCGCGAGGCGCGCGTTCTGGCCCTCGCGGCCGATCGCGAGCGAAAGCTGATCGTCGGGGACGATCACCGTCGCCTGCTTGGCTGCGTCGTCGACCAGCACCTCCCGCACGCGCGCCGGGGAAAGCGCCTTGGCGACGAAGCGCGCCGGCTCGTCGTTGTAGGGAATGATGTCGATCTTCTCGCCGCGCAGCTCGGAGACGACCATCCTCACGCGCGAGCCGCGCGGGCCGACGCAGGCGCCGACCGGATCGACGCCGTCCACGTGGGAGATGACAGCGATCTTCGAGCGGTAGCCCGGCTCGCGCGCGACACCGGCGATCTCGACCAGGCCGTCGGCGATCTCGGGGACCTCCAGCTCGAACAGCTTCTTGATCAGTTCCGAGTCGCGGCGCGAAACGATGATGCTCGGCCCCTTCGTCGAGGGCGAGACCTCCTTGATCACGGCCTTGATCCGCTGCGAGTGGTCGTAGCGCTCGCCGTCGACCTGCTCGGACTTCGGCAGCAGCGCCTCCACGCGCTCGCGCAGCTGAACCAGCGTGTAGCGCGAGTCGGACTGCTGCACGATGCCGGTGATCAGCTCGCCGACGCGGTCGCGGTACTCCTCATACATCATGTCGCGCTCGGCTTCGCGGATGCGCTGCAGGATCACCTGTTTGGCGGTCTGGGCGGCGATCCGCCCGAAGTCGCCGGGTGTCACGTCGCGCTCCTCGATCTGGTCGCGGTACTGCTCGAACTTGGCCGGGTCGATCTCGGGGTCCTCGGGCTCGCGCATCTCCCCCGTCTCCGGGTCGATCGTCGTCGCCTCGTCGATCGTCTCGACGATCAGATGCGCCTCGAGGCGCTCCGGGATGATCAGCTCGATCACACGGAAGTCGGCGGTCTCGCGGTCGATCTCGACCCGCGCGTACTTGGCCGAGCCGGGCTGCTTCTTGTAGGCCGACAGCAGTGCGTCCTCGAGCGCGACCATCAGCTTCTCGGGCTCGATGCCCTTCTCGCGCGCGAGCGCGTTCATCGCATCCAGGATCTCACGTGACATGTGCCTACTCCTCCACCAGATGGGACCGCTTGATCGCGGCGTAGGGGATCGCGACGATCCCCTCCGGCGCGGCGAGGGTGACTTCCTGCGCACTGGCGCCGATCAGTTCGCCGACCACGCTGCCCGGCTCGCTCACCCCCGCGCACGCAGCGACACGTACGCGGGCGCGACGGCCGACGAAGCGCTGAAAGTGCTCCGGCTTGGTCAGCGGGCGCTTGGGGCCGGGCGAGCTGACCTCCAGCGCATAGCTTTCGCGGAGGTCTCCGAGCGCGTGCGTGACGCGCTCGCACAGCGCGAGCGTCACGCCGTCGGGATGGTCGATGAAGATTCGCAGCGTGTCGCCGGAGCGCTCGACGAGCAGCACTTCTACCTGCGGCTCGGCGGCCTCCAAACGCTGCTCGATATCTGTTTGTAGCTGTTCCATGACGAAAAAAAAGCGGGCTTGTGCCCACTTCGACGAACCGCCAACATCGCTGCACAGGCGGTACTCACCGAGAATAGCACTCTCGGAGCAAGGCAAAAATGCGCCCTGGCGAGGTCATCGGCGAAGCGCTTCGACCGCGTCGAGCACCGCCTCGGCGACCTCGCGTTTCGCGGCCGGCCCGACCTCGCGCTCGCCGTCCGCTGTGATGATCGTGACCGCGTTGCGCTCGGCGTCGAAGCCGACGCCGGCCTGCGAGACGTCGTTGCAGACGATCGCATCAATGCTTTTGGCGGCCAGCTTCCCCCTCGCCCGCGCGAGCCCGCCCGGGCCGTGCTCAGCCGCGAAGCCGACCACGGTCTGCCCTTCGCGCCGCCGCGCCGCCAGTGTGGCGAGCACATCGGCGGTCGCCTCGAGCTCGAGCTCGAGGCCCTGCCCCTTCGCGATCTTGCCCGCCACCGGCGCCGCCGGGCGAAAGTCCGCGACCGCGGCGCACATGAGCAGGACATCGGCGCCGGTGAACTCCTCCTCGCAGGCCGCCGCCAGCTCCGCGGCGGTGCTGACGTCGATGTAGCGAATCCCGCCGGCGCGCGGTAGCGACACGTTCGCGGCGACGACGACGACCTGCGATCCGCGGGCCGCGGCCGCGGCGGCGAGCGCGAAGCCCATCCGCCCGGAGGAGCGGTTGCCGATGTAGCGGACCGCGTCGATCGGCTCGCGGGTGCCCCCGGCGGTCACGAGCGTGCGCGTGGCGCTCCAGCTCCCGCCGCGCAACCGCGCGTCGACCGCGGCGAGCAGCTGCGCCGGCTCCGGCAGCCGGCCGGGCCCCCATTCGCCGGCCGTGGCCAGGCGCCCCGTGGCTGGCTCGAGCACCTCTATCCCGCGCTCGCGCAGCACTGCGATGTTGGCCTGGGTCGCAGGGTTGGCCCACATCCGGTCGTTCATCGCCGGCGCGAGGATCAGTGGGGCGGCGGCGGCCAGCGCCGCGGCGCTCAGCAGATTGTCGGCGTGGCCGTGGGCGAGCTTGGCGATCGTGTTGGCCGACGCGGGCGCGATCAGGAAGACGTCGGCCGCCGTGCTCAGCGCGAGGTGGCCGGCCGGGTCGTGGCTGGGGATCGCGTCGCCGGGGAAGGCGCCGCGCAGCGGGTCGCGCTCGAACTCGTCGGTGAGCACCGGGGCGCCGCTCAGTGCCGCAAACGACGCGGCCCCGACGAAGCGCTGCGCGTTGGCTGTCTGGATCACGCGCACGCTGTGGCCGGCCGCCGTCGCCAAGCGCACCACCTCGAGCGCCTTGTAGGCGGCGATCCCACCGCTCACCCCGAGCAGCAGCCGGGCCATCAGGGCCGCTGCTACCGGTAGTGGTACTTCAGCTTGCCGGCTGCTACTTCCTCGAGTGCGATCGTGAGGTAGTTCTTCGAGCCGGTGTCGACCATCGGCGGCGGGAACTCGTCAAAGCTCCCCTCCCCGAGGTTCTGGTAGTAGGAGTTGATCTGGCGTGCGCGCTTGGCGGCGACGATGACGCTCGCGTAGTTCGAGTCCACGTGCTCAAGCAACTTGTCGATGCGGGGAGATATCACTCAACCAGTGTACCGCAGGTAGATCTCGTCCAGTTCGTCGCTCGCGCGCGCCAGCGAATCGTTGACGACGACGAAGGCGAACTCGTCGCGCGCCGCGAGCTCCGTCTCGGCTATCGCAAGGCGCCGCGCCATCGCCTCGCGATCCTCCGCGCCGCGGCCCGCGAGGCGCTCGCGCAGCTGTTCGAGCGAGCGCGGCGCGATGAAGATCGCGACCGCGTCGGCCAGCGCGCTGCGAACCTGGCGCGCCCCGGCCAGCTCGATCTCGAGCACCACCGGCGCGCCGCCACGGGCGCGCCGCTCGAGCTCCGCCCGCAGCGTCCCGTAGCGATACCCGGCATAGCTCGCGTGCTCGACGAACTCGCCGGCCGTGAGGCGGCGGTCAAAGTCCTCGTCCGTCAGGAAGTGGTAGGCGACGCCGTCCTGCTCGCCCGGCCGCGGCGCGCGCGTGGTCGCCGACACCGACAGTTCGAGCTCGGGATGGCGCTCGCGCAGCGCCGCGATCAACGTGCCCTTGCCGACCCCCGAGGGGCCCGTGATGACGAATACGGCGCCCATGCGCGAGCGCGAAGCTTATGCCGCGCTTCGGCCGCTCCTGCGACGGCGCCCCGGTGATCGCGGCTGAGCGGCGCGCGTCGCGCGTCGCGATCAGCGGTGGAGCATCGAGACCAGCTCGGCGCGCTGGCGCTCGGACAGGCCGCCGATCGTCTTGCTGGGCGAGATGCGGCAGTGCGTGAGGATCTTGTTGACTTTCACGCGCCCGTATTTCGGGACGGCGAGCAGCATGTCGAATACCTTGGCGGTTTCAAGGAACTCCGGCGGGTCCAGCAGCAGCTGATGGATGGAGTGGCGACCCGCCTTGAGGTCCCGCTTCAGCTGTGCGCGCTGTGAGCGGATCTCGTTCGCTCTGGCCAGCGCATCCATGCGCTGATTGAACGAACGCTCCGGCGTGCCGGGACCCTTTTGGAGCGTCTGCTGACCGAGCGACATGGGCGGCGAGTCTATCGTCTGCGCGCCGCCATGCAAGCGCTGTCCGTGGAATTCACCTAAACCTCCAGTAGAGGTTCAGCCGCCTTCAGCTCACTTGAGCTATTTCCGGCACTTTGCAGGCGTTTTATCTTAAGGGTGGGACCGGGCCGCGAATCATCCCCCAATTTGCGCAAAAGCCCGCTCGAGTTCACGCGCGATTCGCCCGCCGGCGGCCGGATCGCGGAAGCTCTCGGTGCCCACGGCCACCAATGTCGCTCCCACGTCGATGAGATCGCGCGCGTCCGCGCCGCTCGCCACGCCGCCCATCCCGACGATCGGGATCGTGACGCGCCGCGCGACCTGCGCGACCTGCGCGAGCGCGACGGTGCGGATCGCGGGCCCCGAGAGGCCGCCGCTGCCGCCCCCCAGCCAGGCGCCCGAGCCGTCGGGGGCGAGCGCGAGCGCCCGCAGCGTGTTGATCAGCGACACGGCGTCGGCGCCGCCGGCCTGCGCGCCGGCCGCGCACGCCGCGACGTCGGCGGTGTTGGGTGTCAGCTTCACGATCAGCGGTTTGGAGCTGCGCGGTCGCACATGGCGCAGCAGCGCCTCGAGGCCCGCCGGGTCGGCGCCGATGTCCAGGCCGGTCGCGACGTTCGGGCAGGACACGTTCAGCTCGATCGCCGCCACCGCCGGCTCCACCTCCAGGGCGTCGATGAGCTCGCCGACCTCCTCGGGCGTCGAGCCCATGACGTTGGTGATCAGCGGCACCGGCAGCACGCCGGCGAGCGCGGGCAGGTCCGCCTCGCGATATGCGCGCAGCCCGCGGTTGGGCAGCCCGATCGAGTTGATCAGCCCCGCCGCGCTCTCCCACAGCCGCGGCGGCGGGTTGCCGTCGCGGGCGCTCAGCGTGATCGTCTTCGATACGTAGGCGGCGAACGGGAACTCCGCGAAGAGCTCATCCCCGAACACGCGCGCCGCGGCGAGCACATCGAAGCAGCCGGACGCGTTGATCACCCGGTGGCGGAGCCGCAGGCCGGCGAACTCGATCATGCCAGCAGCGCCCCGTCGAACACGGGACCGTCGACACAGACGCGCCGGTAGCCGTCGACGGTCGCGACGACGCATCCGTAGCAGGCACCGAAGCCGCATGCCATCGGCGCCTCGAGCGCGAGCTGTGACGCCACCTCGTAGCTCGCGGCGCGCCGGCGGACATCGTCGAGCATGGCCGGCGGTCCGCAGGCGTAGACCGGCCGCCGTTGCTTCGCGAGCTCGGCTTCGAGCAGATCGCCGACCAAGCCGTGGTGGCCCGCCGAGCCGTCGTCGGTCGCGATGAGCGGCTCGTCGAAGAGCTCGCCGCCCCTGGCGTGATCGCCGTCGCGGAAGCCGAGCACCGCCGTTCCGCCCCAGGCTCGCTGGACGGCGACGAGGGGGGCGACGCCGATCCCGCCACCTACCAGCAGCGGCGCCACGTCCGCGCCGGGCGCCCCGAAGCCGTGCCCGAGCGGTCCGAGGACGAGAAGCTCCTCCCCCGGCTGCGCCTCGCACAGGCGCCTGGTGCCCGGCCCTACGTCCTCCAGCAGGAACTCTGTCAGACCGTCGTCCGCGACCGCCATAACCGACACCGCACGCGCGAGGTAGGGCCGCTCCCCCTCGCCTCCGCCCCAGCGTTCGGCACTGGCGAGCATGTAGAACTGACCGGGCTGCGCCCGCGCCGCGGAGTCGAGCGCTCCGAGCACGACGTAGGGCCCATAGGTGCGCCGATGGCGCACCGCCACGCGACGGCGCCCGGGCGGAGCGCTCACCTCGCGTGCCACTCCTGCAGCGAGCGCACCGCCGGCTCGCCCGCCCGCGCCGCGCGAATCGCGCGCGCAGCCGCCTGGCCGCCGGACAGCGTGGTGATGCACGGAATCCCGCGGGAAACCGCGGCCCGGCGGATCTCCCAGCCGTCCGAGCGCGCGCCCGAGCCGGTCGGGGTGTTGATCACGAGATCCACCTCCCCGCCGGCGATCGCGTCGACGACGTGCGGGGACCCATCAGCCACCTTGCGCAGCGTCGTCACCGGGATGCCCATGCGCTCGATCGCCTGCGCCGTGCCGCCTGTGGCAACGATCCGAAAGCCGAGGTCGTGCAACTGCGCGGCGATCCCGGCCCCGGCCGCCTTGTCGCTGTCGGTCACGGTGATGAACACCGTGCCGCCGTCGGGGAGCGCCGAGCCTGCCGCGGCCTCGGCCTTGGCGAAGGCCGTCGGGAAGTCGGTCGCGATCCCCATCACCTCGCCGGTCGAGCGCATCTCGGGGCCGAGCAGCGAGTCGGCGCCGAAGAAGCGGTTGAACGGCAGCACCGCCTCCTTGACGGCGACGTAGCCGCTGCGCATCAGATCGGCCGGCAAATGCAGCGAGGCCAGCGACTCGCCGAGCATCAGCCGGCAGGCGAGCTTGGCGAGCGGAACTCCGACGGCCTTCGAGACGAATGGGACCGTGCGCGAAGCGCGCGGGTTGGCTTCGATCACGAAGAGCTCGGCGCCCGGCCGGGCCCCGGCCGAGACGACGGCGAACTGCACGTTGAGCAGCCCGACGACCCCGAGCTCGAGAGCGATGCCGGCCGTCTGCTCCCGGATCCGCTCGAGCATCTCGTCGCCAAGCGAGTGCGGCGGCAGCACGCAGGCGGAGTCGCCGGAGTGGATGCCGGCCTCCTCGACGTGCTGCATGATCCCTCCGATCACAACCTCGCGGCCGTCGCACAGCGCGTCGACGTCGACCTCGATCGCGTTCTCGAGGAAATGGTCGAGGAAGATCGCCCGCCCGTCCGTGCGGGCCTCGGAGCGATCCAGGTAGCCGGCGAGGTCCTCGGGCGAGTAAACGATCTCCATCGCGCGGCCGCCGAGCACGTAGCTCGGGCGCACGAGCAGCGGGAAGCCGACCGCGGCTGCGGCCGCCAGCGCTTCCTCGACGGTGCCGGCGGTCGCGTACGGCGGCGCCTGGTAGCCGAGCCGGACGAGCAACTCGCCGAAACGCCCACGATCCTCGGCGATGTCGATCGCGTCCACGCTCGTGCCCAGCAGGCGGACGCCGGCGCGTTCGAGACCCGCCGCCAGGCGCAGCGGCGTCTGGCCGCCGAATTGAACTATCACGCCCTCGGGCTGCTCGAGCTCGATCACCGCGAGCACGTCCTCCAGCGTCAGCGGTTCGAAGTAGAGGCGGTCCGAGGTGTCGTAGTCCGTCGACACGGTCTCGGGGTTGCAGTTGATCATCACGGCGTCGCGGCCGAGCTCGCGAACCGTCATCGCGGCGTGCACGCAGCAGTA
>Ga0182016_10006754_pt1 | contig 11971 bp, 7 predicted proteins | sample 712S2MmetaG_FD_120491 | JGI IMG/M metagenome (GOLD analysis project Ga0182016, IMG submission 120491) | Permafrost microbial communities from Stordalen Mire, Sweden - 712S2M metaG | ecosystem: Environmental > Terrestrial > Soil > Wetlands > Permafrost | place: Sweden: Stordalen | collected...
TTGACGGTTTCTATCGCGCCTTCGCGGGTTCTTGGGATTATACCAAGGGAGTTCAAGTCGGAACCATCAATGACGCAGCCTCCGGCTTTGTCTCGTTTTCCGTCGTGGCGCCTGAATCAGGCTATTATCCGCTCCGTCTCACGGTCTTCAACACTGACGGATCTCTTCAGGAATCCCTCTACACTGTGGGACCCAACGGGACCAATGTTCTGGTCAACGACGTGGCCAATGGCGGGTTGTCTGCCTATTACGCACTCTCCACCCCCTCCAGCCCGTACGTGCGCTATACCAGCCCGCGCCCGGTGCCCCGCCAGGTCGAATATCAGAACAGTCGCGTGCTCCTTCGCCTGCAAGATAGCGACAACAAGGTGAGCGACTCCACTGCCGTCTTCAATCTTGACGGGAAAAACGTGACCGTCACCAACCATCGCGTCGGCGATGTGCTCGAACTGACCTGGACCGCCACCACCCTGCAAACTCCGGCGGAAATTCACACCGGCTTGCTGACCTACAAAGACTCGGCTGGTGATTCCTTGTCCAATCAATGGACGTTCTTGAACCTCAAGGCCGTCTTTCTCCCGACCGCGACCCCGGGATATTGGCTCCCGACCAACGCGGTGGTTTTTGAGAACTTTTCGGAATACGCGGATCCGACAGTGTTCACCAACGATGTCCCCACCGAGAATTGGTATTTATCTCCACAACCGGAAAACCCCTTGGTCGATGTCGCTCCCATCTGGACCAATACCCCTGGTGGGCCGAACGGCTGGTACGTTTGGAACTGGGATGCTGCCGGCGACGGCAATGCCTTTGACCCCACCGATCCAAACGGTCCCGCTTACGCCAACTTCCTCTGCGTCGATTTGACCACATTCTCCGGCATTGAGGGCGATTCCCTCAACACCGCTCCTAACGAATACATCAACGGGGTCCCACTCGTTCAACTGGTGGCCGATCCCAGCCAGAATGTCCTGATGGCCGAGTCGGACAATCGTTCCGGCAGCTCCCCTGGTCAAACGCAGTTTGGCATGAGCGAGCGCTTTGATCTTACTGGCGTGACCAACCCGGTTCTCGCCTGGGCCTCGATCAAAAAGCAAAATCAAGACGACATCAGTGGCGTGGAATACTCCGTGGACGGCGGCAAGACCTGGGCTCCTGTGATCTATTACATGGACGGCCACAAGCAAGGCGATTCAGGAGATCCGGAGGACCTCCAAATTAATCCTGATAACACAGTCAACGTTATCAACAGCTTGTTCCACGACACCAATCCGGGCGAGATCCCGACTTGGGCTGATTCCACCGGCAATGTCAATAATACATACGCTTCGGGCATCGCCGCGCCGGTTAGCCAAAACCTGGCCCCGTTCTTCGCCCCGCGCGTCAACGACGACAAGTTTGACGCCAAACGCATCGAAGTGGTTCGCCTGCCCCTGGCCGCGAATCAGAGCAACGTCCGCCTCCGCGTGTTCCAGATTGGCACTTGCAGTTGGTATATTGGGCTCTCCCAAATCGCCTTCTTCGACGTGCCGCCTTCCGGTGCCATTGTCCCAACGGGCTTGCCCACGACGACCACGACGGGGTCTTCCCTGAGCGTCACCGCCGCCAGTGGCTCCATCACGGTCACTTGGACCGGTTCCGGCACGCTCCAGACCGCGACCAGCTTGACTGGAGCCTGGACTGCGGTAACCCCGACCCCGACCGGCAACAGCTATACGGCTACGATCGGTTCGGGAGACAAGTTCTTCCGCGTTGTCAGCAACTAACCATAAGGTTAGAGCTAATATCTTAAAATCAGAAGGGCCGGACGAAAGTCCGGCCCTTTTTCTTTGACGATGTCGTTCCCTCCCGGTAGGGCGAGACTCCGTCGAGCCGTAATTTTCCCCGCCAGGAATCAAGTCACGGCTCGACAGAGTCTCGCCCCACCTTGCAGGGGTTCGTCTCACCCTGCCGTTGACGAAGGCGAATCTTTTCGGCATGTTCTGCACATGGTCGGCGACGTGCTTCATGAAGATGTCGGACGCAAACATCCTGCGCGCGGCGTTCACATCTACTCCGGCCAGCCGACGATCGTTTTCCTCACTATTTGCGCGCAAGATCGAAGACCGTGGCTGGCCGATCCCGTGGTTCATGATCATCTACAAGCTGCCTGGCGAGCCGCCCAAACATGGCTGGTGGGTTATTATCTCTTGATGCCGGAACACCTTCATCTTTTCTGCGCTCCGCATGATCCGGGTTTCACTTTGGAGAAATGGGTGACGTTTTGGAAACGAAAGTTTCGGCGGTTGCACAAAGACTCGAATTGCCGCTGGCAATCGAATCCATTTCATCATCGATTGAGGCGGGAGGAGAGCTACGAGGCAAAATGGAACTATGTTCGTGAAAACCCGCTCCGCAAAGGGTTGGCCAAATGTCCGGAGGACTGGCCGTATCAAGGAATGATGAACACGCTCCCCTGGTAGATCCGTATCGCCAGGACAACCCAAAAAGGTGGGGTGAGACTCCGTCGAACCCTGACTAAGCTAGCAGGCACACTCTCATTAAATCGCTCCGACCTTACCGCTACTGAGTCGCCAAACGATAGAAAGTGGGAGCCTGGTTGGAAACGTTGGTGGCCATGAAGTATCCCTCTCCCAAAGTTCCGGCGACATTCGTCCAATTGGCCGGGGAGAGAGTGGAAGACTGCTGGAGCACGACGTTGGTGCCGGCATTCCATGTCAAGACAAGATTGGGACTGTCGAGCCGCGCGGCCAAGGAGCCCGGGCCGACCGTCGGGGGCGAAACGACCTGTGCCACGATCTGTTCCTGCAAGCCGGACGCGGCGTGCGCGCTATAAACAAACGAGCTTAGCGTTGGAGACGACGGAAAGAGCGGAGCCGGGCCAGCCATCTCCTTTGGCGAATCCGGGCTGTCGAAGGTGAAAGTCAGTGAAGAACCCGGCTTGAGCGGAGTGGTGAAGGTGACGAATTGAATGCTGTAACCGTCATCCGGGCCTCCCCCCTCCACCGTGTAGTTCCAGCCTGGAGGCGGCACGATTGAGGTCGGCTGTGATCCGAGGAAATCCGCCCCGCCCGCTGCCCAGGCGAACCAGAACATTTGAATCTCGGAGGTCGAAACCGCAGTGTTCTCCAAGGTCAAGGTGTAAGCGTAGTGCGCCGGCGCAAGCTTAACTCCTGTGAGTTGGGCGGCGGCTTGGATGCCTGCCGCCTCAACTGTGTCGCTCGCCGCTCCGACCAAGAGAAGGCTGGACAAGCAAAATTTCTGAAAGCCATTCCGTCTAAAACCAGAGCGGTCCAAATTAAGTGTAGATTTCATGGTCAATCTTGTCGCGATAGGCGACAGCGGGTGAAACCACTGCAGGCCTTTGCACAAGGGCCTGCATTCTAATCAGATCACCCCAGCAAGGCAAGCGGGGTTCGGTGACGATTTGGTGAAAGTGCGCCGCTCTGTTTTTGTAACGTCGAAAGCGCCAGGGGACTGGCGCAGTCCAAGACGCTTCGCGCCTCTCGTCCGTCGCCGCAAGGCGTGCCAGCTCAAGGCCATTGCAATGCGCGGTAAAAGCGGGAGGAGGAGACGGCATTCGTGTCCACCACCGTCAACCCATTGGTGCCGAGCCGGACGGTGGCAAGGGTTTGCCAAAGACTAGGAACTTGCAACGAGTCCGCAAACTGAATTTGATAGCTCTTGCCAAGACGCCCCCAAAGCATCAAGGTGCCCGGCCCCGTCGCGCCGAGACTCACCGGAATGGTGGGCAACGGCGTATTGGCAAACGGGGAGGGAGTGCCGGGCGGAACATTCGCGTCGCCGCCCGTCGCCGGGTAATTATCGGTCAATGTCTCCAAGAAAGCCACAATCTGGGCTTCTTCCGCCGCCGTCAACCGGAGATTGCCGATCTCCGCAATGTTCAGGTTGCTGGAAATTTCCGGCGCGGGCCAACCCGTGATGCCGAACCCGGCGTTGGTGTTCGCATCCAGCCGGGCCAGCGTGTCACGTGTATTATAGAAGTGGACCACTTGCGCGAGGTTGGAAAAGACCCCATTGTGACCGTAAGGCGGGGTGATCGCGATGTTGCGGAGAGACATGGTCTTGTGCAGGCCCAATTGGCTCCCATCCGGCCAGGCGGCGGCAATGTCCGCGCGGCCGCCCAAACCCGGGTCCGGCGGTGGAGTTCCCGGAATATTCCAATTCCGCGGCGCGCCAACGTTGGCGTAAGAAAAATCGGTCAGAAGCGGCGGGGTGGGATTGCCAAAGTCGTCCACGCCTTGGTAAGTGACATGGCAGTTGGCGCAGTTCGCCTTGCCGTTGAAAAGATTGAAGCCGCTTAACTCGTTCGAACTCAGCGTGGTCATGCCAGCGAGATAAAAGTCGAACTTGGAGGTAAACTGATTGAAGACAGGGCTCCGCTCGAACTCGGCAATGGCTTGGGTGGCGGCCGCATAAACCGCCGGGACGGCGCCGGGAGGCGGATTGGTCGCGGAAGCCAGGTCGCCTGCGGGAATGGCGTTCAAATCCAGACCGTAGATCTGCTTAAAAAGAGCGACGTAGTTGGTGTTTTCCTTCAGGCGGGTCACGACGGACCATTGGCTCGGCATACCCATTTCCACCGGGTTCAGCAGGGGAAGCGCCGCTTGCGCCTCCAAGTTAGTCGCCCGGCCATCCCAAAAGAGCCCGCCCGTATAAACATACGCGATCGGGTCCCAAAAAAAGGCGGGGCTAAACGCGGCGTAGCCGGCGCTCGGGGCATTGAGTGTGCCGAAATCACCAGCGGTTGACCCGGCCGAAACCGGTGTGCCATTGAGGACGTTGAGAGGATCAACAAATCCAGGTGTTCCGAAAGAAAGCTGGGTTGCCGGATCGATCGCCGGCGCCAGACTGTGACAAGTTGAGCAGGATTGGTTCCGATTGAGCGAAAGATTGGGATCAGTAAACAACAGATTGCCAAGGGCCTGCTCGGCATCCCCTTGCGCGTTCCCAATCAGGACCAAAGATCCCGTCAGCACCATGATGTAAAAAAACACGACTTTCATAAGCGTATTACTCCGCGGCTGCGCGAGCGCGAATGATTGTGAACTGCCACCTCTATTGCAGGCCCGAAAACTCTATCGGCCCGGCGCATGAATGTCATCTTAAAACAAGGCCCACGGAACAGTTGTGCGCTCTGCTGACCGGCCTTGCCGCTGACGTTGACTTGCGAGCCATCGACCGCCATATTTGCGATATGAGTTTCGATATTTCGGCCCTGCTGGATCAGTGGGACTATCAGCCGGGCCAGGTCGTGGTCAGGCGATTCCGCGGCAAAGATGGCGCGGACAAAATTCAACTTCGCGTGGACCTGGGCCTCTTACAGATGAACGCCAAGGGGCGGCCGGACGGCAAGCGACCCTACGGGCGGGAATCCCTCCTTGAATATTACCTTGACCTCCTGGAAAAATTCCGGCGCGAACACGAGCAGGATGACAAATCCTATCGTTTGACGCCCGAGGATTGCGCGCGATTGCAACAGGAGGCTATCCAGTACCATCACCGTTACATCTGCCTCTTTCAATTGGAGGATTTCAACGCCGTCATAGAAGACGCCAATCGCAATCTCAAGGTGTTTGACTTTGTCGGCAAGTATGCCGGTTCCGAGGAATTGGCCTGGTCGCTTCAACAATTTCGCCCGCAGTTGCTCATGATGCGCGTGCGCGCGCGCGGGGCCATGGCCCTCAAAGATAACCGCTACGATGAAGTGGTCCGCCTGGTCAACGAAGGCTTGGATGAAATTCGCCAATTCTACCGCGAACATGACCGCCCGGATTTGCTCGAAAACAGCGGGGAAGTGCAATCTTTGGAACTTTGGCTCCAGGAAATCAACAGCAAACGGCCCCTCAGCGCCCGGGAAAAATTGGAAAGCGCGCTCAACGAAGCCGTCAAGAATGAGGACTACGAAGAAGCGGCCCGCGTGCGGGATGCCTTGAAGAAAATGAATTGAAACGGACTGGACGGCTTTGCTATTTGACGGGAGCCATGAAAACGACCCGAAAATCCTTAGCCGCCGCCGTCGGCGCCGTGGCCGCGATCGTGGAGGTTTCGTGGGCGCGGAGGGTCCAATCCAGGAAACCGTTGTTGGCAAAGGGCAGCACCTCTCCGTTCGCGTTCAGCCATTCAATGCCATAGCGGAAGGCCTGAGATGAATCACTGCGGTTTTCCACATCGACCTGGATTTTCAAATAACCTTCCGGGCCTTTGGTAAATTGGACCTTCGAAGCGTGCAAGGCTTGCTTGAGAGCGGCCGCAAAGACGGTTCGCCCGTCCACCGGTGGCGCGGTTGCCCCCGCTGCTTCCACCGGCCTGGAAGCGGGAGGCTGGACCGGCGCGGGGGTGATAAGCTGTTGGCTCGGCGCTGGCGCCGAGGTTTGTTGAACAACCGGAGATGGGGCGATTTGATCCGGTGGAGGCGCCGAAAGAGGCGTGGCCAAGGAGGCCGGCTCGTTTTGGTTGCTTGAGGAAACGCAGCCCGCGGCGACCAGCCAGACTAAAAACAAGAGGGTGGCGCGTCTCTTGCCGAATAGTTCCGAAAACTCAACGCGCAGCGGATAATAGTTCATGGCGGCCCTCAGGGAGGTAAGTTGCCTGAAAAACCCAGGATGGCAACCTGGATTGTCAACGGGCCGGGAGTCTTTTCGACGCGCTGGCGGTTCTTTAATTTTCCACCCAACGAATTTTGGCGCGCCGGAAACGTAGTCCTGATACCGTCAAGACCGTTATGCGCTATCGTATTTTGGGTGAAAGTGGGTTGCGTTTGTCCGTTGTCGGCGTCGGCACCTGGCAATTGGGTGGGGAATGGGGCCGGAATTTCTCTCAATCCGAGACGGATGCCATCCTCGATGAGGCTGCCGCGGCTGGGATTAATTTCATCGACACCGCCGAATGCTATGGCGATCACACGGCTGAAAAACTGATTGGCAATTATCTCTCCCGCCGCGACCGTTCCCAGTGGATTATCGCCACCAAATTTGGCCATCGCTTTCGCGGCTTCATGGAGCGCGACGAGGCTTTTGGAGCCGACGACATGCGGGAACAACTTCAGGCCTCGCTGCTGGCCCTGAGGGTGGACCGCATTGATCTTTATCAATTTCATTCCGGATCGGATGCGGCGTTTCAGAATGACCTATTATGGAAGGCCTTGGCGGAAGAAAAGCAGCAGGGGAAGATCCGCCACCTTGGTATTTCCATTTTGGGCAAAGGCAGCGAACGCCAAGCGCGCGAAGGCCGCCCGCGCGGTGTGGAGGCTCTGCAGGTTGTTTACAATCGCCTCGATCGGCGTGCGGAAGATCTTTATTTTCCGCCGGCCCGACGCGACGGTCTCGGAATCCTCGCCCGCGTCCCGTTGGCCAGCGGATTGCTTAGCGGCAAATATCCTCCGGGCGCAACCTTTGCTCCCAATGACGTACGCGCACGGTTCGACGCCGCAAAAATGCAACATGACATGGCCGAAGCCGCGCAGATTGCCGCGCGGGAAGTCCCCGCCGGGGTTCCAATGTCACAATGGGCTTTGGCTTGGTGCCTGCGCAACCCGTTGGTCACAGCCGTTATTCCAGGATCGAAAAGTCCCGCTCAAGTCCGCGCCAACGCCGCCGCTGCCAACTTGGTGGAGGATTGATTACTTCAACAACACCGACTTTGGATCGTAGCTGTGGCACACTTGAACCGCCGACCGGATTATTGGGTTCAGCGGCTGAAGTGATTTTTCATACCGCCTGATCGCCGCCATTGCCGTGGGCGTGGCGTTTGGCCAGGGCGTCCATGGTGCGTTGCAGGATTTCCGCAGGGGTGCCGTCAGCGGGGATAGTCAGGAGAAGGCCCCGCTTGCCGTAAAACTCGGTCAGCGGCGTCGTGCTGCGGCGATAGGCCTCCATCCGCACCCGGATCGCCTGGGGACGGTCGTCCTCGCGTTGATAGAGCTTGCCGCCGCATTGGGGGCAGATTTCCGGTTCATGGCCGGTGATATGAGAAATCAAATTGCAACTGGCGCAGACCCGGCGTCCCGCCAGGCGAGCGACAATTTGCTCCAGGGGCAAATCGTAGTCGAGGACCGCGGTCAGAGGCAGTTGCTCTTTGGCCAGGAGCTGTTCCAGCGCTTCCGCCTGCGCGACGGTGCGGGGGAAACCGTCGAGCAGAAAGCCGCCCAGACAACGCAGGCACCCGACTCGTTCGCAGACCACGTCCAGCACGGTCTGGTCCGGGACCAACTCGCCGCGGACCATAAACCCCAGCGCTTTTTCCATGGCGGGCGACCGTTCGTCCGGCGGCAAGTTCTTGGCCCCGCGGAAAATATCTCCAGTGGAAAGGTGGCAAGCGCCGCACCATTGGTGCAGCAAGTCCGCCTGGGTGCCCTTGCCGACGCCAGGCGCGCCCAACAAAATGAGCCGCTGGGGATTCTTGCTGGGGGAGGGAGTCAGGGAGCAGACGGCCTCGGCACCGCGGAGCCAAGCCGCCCGGTTGTTGGCAAGGTTGGCCGGCGCGGCGACGGTAGGTTGGCCAGTTTTAGATTTCATAACATTAATGGTGCGGCACCGACCAAGGGACCATGACCGAATGACGACGGCACCCCTTCACCTTCGTGAAGGCGATCTTGCCCAGTTCCACAGACATCACGGCCTCACGGTAACTTCTTTGTTTCCCCGGCTCAAGCAAAGAACTTAGCCGGATTTTGCGCTTTTTGCAGTGTGCATTGCGCCGAAAGATCGCGGCAAATCTTGACTAACGCCGTTCTTTTTAACATATTTTCCCTTGCTGCCGGCTCGATTTTCATCCGTGAGCAGGAGAGTTTGTCGTGGCCGTTCAGCAGAAACCTGATTCCATGAAAAGGAACCGCCCTTTGTTCTCCGCGATCGGAGTTGCGCTGGTTCTCCTGCTCTCCATAACTGCATGGCCGCAAACGCCCAACGTCTGCGACGGCTGCACCATTGCCAGCAGCTATACCAATGCCGCGGGTAATGCCTTCGATCTCGTTGGTCCCGATGCGGCTTGGCTAACCGGCCCTGGCACGACCTTCTTCAATTATGGAACCGTGCAACAAACGGCGGAGAAATTCTTCGTGGGCGGTTTTGACGAAAGCGTTTTATTTCTGAATGAATCGTCCGGCACTTACCAATTGCTTACCAACAACTCCATCGCCAATTACTATCCGCTGGAATATCAAAACGCGATCTTTCGGAACCAAGGCCTGGTCTGGAAAAGTGGCGGCGAAAAGGCATCCCTCATTTCGATTCCGTTTGATAATCGCGGCGGGACCATTGAAGTGGATAGCGGCACTTTGATCCTGGGCGGCGGTGGGACCAGCGTGGGCGGCACCTTCAACGTCGCTTCGGGGGCCGTGCTCGACCTCACTGGCGGCAGCAACCCCCAGTGGGCGGGCCAGTTAGGCGGCAGCGGTTCCGGTTCGATCCTTTTGGGCAGTGGGGGCATTACCGCCAGCCCCAACTTAACCCTTGGCTTTACCAACAACCTTTTCCAGTGGCAGGGCGGCTTCCTGCAAGGAACGATTTACAATGCCGGACTCGTCACCCTTTCCGGCTCTAATGCCAGCACCCTGACGGGATCGAATACCACTTTCTACAACGAAGGAACGGTGGAACAAAGCGGCGGCGCCAACTTGTTGGTCGGCGGCTATGAGCAAAACGTCTGTATTCTGAACACCACCCAGGGAGTTTACCAACTGACTCTCGGCGGCTCGATTTACGGCGACGATCCGTTGGAGTTTCAAAGCGCCAGCTTCACCAATCAGGGCTTGATTTGGAAAAGCGGCGACGCGCAAATATCGTCCATTCTCATTCCCTTGAACAACCAGGGTGGCGCCATTGAAGTGGATGGAGGCTCTTTGATTCTAGGTGGAGGAGGTGACAGCTCCAACGCCACCTTCATAGTCGGCCCCACGGCGATCCTGGACCTCACCGGGGGGAGCGATTCCTTTTGGGCCGGTCAAATCAGCGGCAACGGCGCGGGGACAGTGCTATTCGCCAGCGGCAGCATCACCGCTTCTCCAGGCCTGACCTTGAACTTTCCCAGCGATGCCTTCCAATGGTGTGGGGGCATTTGGCAAGGCGTCATCTCCAACTTGGGGGTTATGACCATCTCCGGCTCAAATGTCAGCACCTTGACAGGACGAGATTCGACGTTCATGAATTTCGGGACCGTGCGCCAGACCGGTTCCGGCGGCCTGCTCGTGGGTGCTTTCCAGTCCGATGTTTCTTTCCATAACCAACCGGGTGCGGTTTACGACTTTGCCTCAGACGGTTCCATCGCTTTTGGCCTGAACGCCGCCGGTCAGGCACCGCCCCTTTTCATCAACTCTGGCCTGCTCAGAAAAAGTGGCGGGACCAATATTTCAACCATCGGGCTTGCTTTTACAAACGAGGGCGGCTCCACTGAAGTGGACAGCGGCGTGCTCTCCCTTAATGGCGACCTCACGCAAGGCAGTGGCACCTTTGCTGTAACCATAGGTGGGCAGGGGAGAGGACAATGGGGGCTATTGACGTTGACCGGAGCCGCCACGTTGAGCGGTCCTCTCGATCTCCTGCTGGCGCAGGGTTACGTCCCGCCAAAAGGGGCGCAATTTCCCATCCTTTCCGCAGCCAGTGTCAGCGGCGCATTCACCTCGTTCGACCTGCCGGCAGGTTTTGCCGTCAATTATGAGCCAGGGGAGGTTGTCGTTACGTTCAATGGCGCCACGACCTACGAGGTGTCCGCTGTCAACAACCCGCCAGGCGCCGGGTCAGTGGCCAATACCGGGTTTTTCATCGCCGGAACAACCAACTTCCTTATCGCCACCCCTTCCCCAGGGTATGCCTTTGCCAATTGGACGGAGGGGAACAGCATCGTCGGCACCAGTCCTATTCTAACCAATATCGTCACCTCCAACGCCACCTTCGTGGCCAATTACGTCGTAAGCCTCAATGTGAGCCTCACGGCCGGCGGCGCGAGCGTACCCGCGCCGGGCGAAGTCGTTTTGACCGCGCGCGCGTCTGAACTGGGCGCGACGATTTCTCAAATCAGTTTTTACGAAAACCAAAATCTTATTGGCAGCGTTTCCGGCGCGGTCGGCAGTGTGACCTTGCAAAATCTTGCGGCTGGCGTTTACACCTTTTCCGCCGTCGCGACCGATAGCCAGGGCGCAACACGCGCTTCCACGCCGCTCCAAGTCACTGTCCAGAGCACCCCGGGCGTGAGCGTCATCAATTTTGATTCGCTGGATACTTCCCAAGGCGCGGTGGGAGGGACGGGCTTGTTCAACTATTTGGCGGGCTTTGGCGTAGGCGTAAGCAATGTCACATTGGGGACGCGGTTGGAGACGGACCGGGGCGGCGACCTTGCACTCGGGGCGGTGCCGGTGGCCTCTTCGCCGCCGAACCTATTGACGCAGGCGGGCTTGAGCCAGCCGGCGCCGGTTTCGTTCACCTTGACGCTGGCCGCGCCGGTGGCCGGGTTTGGTTTTACCCGGGTGGGCTTTGCGCCGGGCAGCGCTTCTGCCGTGCATCCAGCCTGGTCGGCGCACGCGCTGGATGCCGCTGGCCAGGAGGTGCTATCGGTCAGCGAGGCCGAGCTGGCGATCGCTTCCAATGCCGTGGCACCGCGCGTTTTCGAGTTGGCCGCCGGCTCAATCAGCGCGGTGCGTTTTGATTCGGACCCGCGAGGCGCCTCCTCTTTTCCGGCGGTATTGCTGGATGATTTGGTGCTGGAAAGCACGGCCGTGTCCAATGGGCTGGCGGTGACGTTGGCGGGGCCGGCCAGCTTGGCCGGGCCCGGCGATATTACTTTGACAGCCAACACCTCCGGGGATCATGGGGCGGTCGATCATGTGAATTTTTATTTGGGACCGACGTTGCTTGGGATGGCCTCCAAGCGACCCTACACCTCGGCCTATTCCAACGCTCCGCCGGGAGTTTACACTTTTACGGCGCAGGCGGTGGACACGAATGGTTACGCCAAA
>Ga0182016_10006755_pt1 | contig 11968 bp, 8 predicted proteins | sample 712S2MmetaG_FD_120491 | JGI IMG/M metagenome (GOLD analysis project Ga0182016, IMG submission 120491) | Permafrost microbial communities from Stordalen Mire, Sweden - 712S2M metaG | ecosystem: Environmental > Terrestrial > Soil > Wetlands > Permafrost | place: Sweden: Stordalen | collected...
ACCGCGCGGCGTCAGACGGGCATTCTTGTGCACGTTCATCCGGTTCTCCCTTGGAATACTGAAGTCTCAGCAACCTCAGTCTCCTCGGTCAGAACCGGATGGACAACCTATTGAAAGCTCACACCTAGGTCACACTTGCGCCAACAGCCCGTCCTATATCAAAACGACAGCGGCAAAAGATTGATTCCATGATTCACGTCTGCTCGCTCTCGCGCCTGCACGAAACGGTCGAAGACACCGGCGCCCGTCATATCGTCTCGCTGATCGGCGACGAGGCCCGTCTGGAACGGCCGGCCTCGGTCGCGCCGGAGAACCATCTCTGGCTGCGGCTGCACGATATTTCGTCGCCGCTCGACGGCTACATCATGCCGGGCGAACAGCACGTCGCCGAGCTCATCGCTTTCGTCCGCGACTGGGACCGCCGCGCCCCGCTGGTCGTGCATTGCTACATGGGCATCAGCCGCTCGACCGCGAGCGCCTATGCGGCCGTTTGCGCGCTCAATCCGCGGCGTGACGAGGAGAGCATCGCGCAGGCGCTGCGGCTCGCTTCGCCGACGGCGACGCCGAACAGCCGGATCGTGTCGATCGCCGACCGGCTCCTGGGCCGCGACGGCCGCATGGTTGCGGCGATCGAAACCATCGGCCGCGGCGTGATGACCGCGGAAGCCGCGCCGTTCCGGCTCGATCTCGAGTGAGAATACGGAAGCGAAGAATTACTCGGCGAGCGACGGCCGCAGGACCGGCCGTGTGTTCGCGACCGGCGTCGCCGCGGGAGTTTCAGCGGCACGCGAATTCGTCTCCGGCTCTTCCGACTCGCGGCTGATGAGCTGGCTGCGCGGATTGCGCTGATAGAAATCGCAATAAGCAAAGCCAAGTCCCGCGAGCGAACCGCGGAAGCTCCGGTAGTCGAGCTTCTGCACCCGAAAGCACGGCGTGATCGGCAGGCCGGAGAGATGCGCGCACATCGAGCCGCCGTCGACCCTGACGGTGCCGGCCGGCAAAGCCGCAAAGCGGGGCTGGCCCTGGCCGCGAATGCGGATGGTGCCGACCACCGAGCCGTCGGGGAAAATGCGGCCCATCCCGGCCGTGCCCTCAAAGCACGTATAGTTGAAAAGCTTGCCGACGACGAAAGCGCGGGCCTGCTCCGGTCCGAGTTCCTCGGCAAGGGCCACGCCGGCCGCGAAGGCGCCGAGCCCCAACAGACACGCACAGAACACAACAACGCGCAGCAACATCGGCGACTCCACACACCACACGCTTAGAACCTTCACGCGTGGCATTATGTTAACAAGATTTCTTAACCGTCCCCTTACCATAGCGCCCCTCGCCGATGGTCAAAAGTGGTCACAAAAGTCCGTTGGGTTTACCCAATCTTTACCACGATCCGGCCGCGCACCTGCCCCTCGACGATCCGCCGCCCGGCGGCAATAACGTCTTCGAGGCCGATCTCGCTTGTCATCGCTGCGATCTTCGACCGGTCGAGATCACTTGCCAACCGCCGCCAGGCTTCCTTTCGCAACGGCAACGGACACATCACGGAATCGATGCCGAGGAGCGAGATACTCCGTAGAATGAACGGAGCGACCGAGGTCGGCAAGTCCATTCCGCCCGCAAGTCCACAGGCGGCAACGGCGCCGCCATAGCGGGTCATCGACAGCACATTGGCGAGCGTCGTCGAGCCCACGGCGTCGATGCCGCCGGCCCAGCGTTCCTTGGCGAGCGGCCGCACCGGGCCGGTCAGTTCTTTGCGCTCGACAATGTCCGTGGCGCCGAGGCCCTTGAGATAGGCGGCTTCCTCCGGCCGGCCGGTCGAGGCCGTAACCGCATAACCAAGCCTGGCCAACAGCGCGACGGCGACCGAGCCGACGCCCCCCGCGGCCCCGGTCACGATCACCGGCCCGCGCGACGGGGTGAGCCCAGCGCGTTCCAGCGCCATTACCGCCAGCATGGCGGTGTAACCTGCGGTACCGATCGCCATGGCGTCGCGGGCGCTGATGCTTTCCGGCAGCCGCACCAGCCAGTCGCCTTTGACGCGCGCCTTTTGCCCATAGGCGCCGAGATGGGTCTCCCCGAGGCCCCAGCCGTTGAGGATCACCTTGTCGCCCACCTGCCAGGCGGGATGCGAGGACGATTCCACGGTGCCCGAGAAGTCGACGCCGGCGATCATCGGGAAGCGCCGCACCACCGGCGCCTTGCCGGTGACGGCGAGGCCGTCCTTGTAGTTCACCGTCGACCATTCGACCGCGACCGTGACATCGCCGTCCATCAAATCCTTGTCGTCAAAATCGGTGAGCCGCACGGTCTGACCGGCTTCGGTCTTGTCGATGACGATCGCTTTGAAGGTACTCATGCCGCTGTTCCGCTCGTCATGGCCGGGCATAGCCGTTTGAAGAACGGCGTCCCAAGCTCGCCTATGCCCGGCCGTCCACGTCTTTGACGTTTCCGAGTGCGGAGTGTGTAAGACGTGGATGCCCGGCACAAGGCCGGGCATGACGGCTCAGGTCAGGCCGCGGCGGCGGCCATGCGCGCCACCGGCTTTTCCACGATCGGAAGATTGATGAGGCCCGATAGCACGCCGAACATGATGGCGAGCCACCACACTGCGTCATAGGAACCGGTGCGGTCGAACACGAGGCCGCCGAGCCAGACGCCAAGGAAGCCGCCGACCTGGTGGCTGAAGAAGGCAAAGCCCGCGAGCGTCGCGAGCCATCGGGTGCCGAACATCACCGCGATGATGCCGTTGGTCGGCGGCACGGTGGAAAGCCAGGTCAGGCCCATGACCGCGCCGAACGCTATGCAGGTGACCGGCGTCACCGTGAACGAAATAAAGGCGAAGATCGCGATCGCGCGGGTGAAATAGATCGCCGACAGCACATAGCGTTTAGGCACGCGGTCGCCGAGCCAGCCGGCGGTGACCGAGCCCACGATGTTGCAAAGCCCGATGGTGGCGATGGTCCAGCCGCCGATCTCCGCCGTGAGGCCGCGATCGACCAGATAAGACGGCAAGTGCACGGTGATGAACTGCAACTGAAAGCCGCAGGTAAAGAAGCCGAGAACCAAGAGAACGTAAGAGCGATGCGCGAAGGCTTCGCCAAGCGCGTGACGAAGCGACTGCGATCCCGAGTGCCGGTTTTCCGGCGGGGTCGCGAGCGCAAGCGACAGCGGCAGCACGGTCAACATGCTGGCGGCGAAAATCAGCAGCGTCTGTTGCCAACCGAACTTATCCATCAGCCCGACCGCAACCGGCGAATAAAGGAATTGCCCGAACGAGCCCGCGGCCGTGCCGAAACCGAAGGCGCGCGAACGCAAATGCGGCGGCACGATCTTGCCCAGCGCCGCCAGCACGACGGGAAACGAACAGCCGGCAAGGCCGAAGCCGATCAACACGCCGGCGGTGAGGTCGAGCGTCGGCGCGCTGGTGGCGTGGCCCATCAGCAAAAGCCCGAGACTGTAGAGCAGCGCGCCGACGCACAGCACCGGAACCGAGCCGAAGCGATCGGCGACGATGCCGCCCAGCGGCTGGCCGATGCCCCACAGCAAATTTTGCAAAGCGAGCGCGAAGGCGAAGACGTCGCGGCCCCAATGATTGGCACTCGACAACGGCGCCAGGAAAAATCCGAGCGTCGAGCGCGGCCCGAACGCGATGAGCGCGATCAGACAACCCGAGCCGATGACGAAGGACGGCGTGCGCCATCCGCCGCCAAATTTGGCAGTGCTTTGCATGATGTCCCGGCAACAAACGGATTCGAAATTACTCGGTTACCATAGGACATAGAACCCCGCGCACCAATGAAAATTGCCGGCGATGGGATGCGCTGGCGGCGGCGCATGAATGGCCTGCCCTTCGCGCATGGGTTAGCGGCCGAGGACGGCCGCTAAAGTTTCGCGATCGGCTCGCTCTTTTCCGGCACCACCGCGGCCTGCGGGCCCTTCGCGGCCGCGTCAAAATTCTTCGGCGCCGGCGTCGGGTTTTCGTTCAGAACTTCCGGATCGAGCCGTACGCCGACATTGGCGGGCCCTTTGCCCCACACCGGCTCGTCGTCGCCATTGCCCCAATTGAGCGGCCGATAGAAGGTGTGGACGCCAAGATGATAGAGCCGCGCCATTTCGTGGACCCAGCTCGGGTGCACCCAATAGGCATGATAATGCGTGGCGTGGCCGACTTCGGCGAGCCAGATTTTGCCGTCGAGCATATCCTTCGAGATGCGCTTGGCCTGCTCCCACATATCCGGCTCGTCGATCTTGTTGAGGTCCTTGCCTTCGCAGGCGAAAGTGAACTGGCAAGCGAGATGCCGCCCGGCGTTCTGATAAACCACCCCGCAGACGTCGTGCGGATAGACGCCGGAGAACACCCGGTTCATGACGACCTGCGCGACCGCTTCCTGGCCTTTCACCACTTCGCCGCGGGCCTCGAAATAGACGGCGTCGGCCAGACATTTTTCGGCAAGCACCCGAGGTTTGCCCTGGAGGCCGAGCTGCTGGGCGGGACTCAACAGACGGCTATTGTCCTTGCCGGCCACGATGTCGTCGGTGCCGGCCTCGCCGGGACTTTCGAGCGCCGCAAGCCGCATCCCCGGCGGCTCCGACGGCGCGATCAGGATCGGCCCCGCTCCCGGCGCCCAGCCTTGCAAGCTCGACGGCGCCCCCATCGCGCCGTTGCCGAAATAAATCTGCGCGCTGCGGTCGCCGCCGCCGTCATTGAGAAACGACAATTGGTCGAGCGACGAGGCCATCTTGTCCGCGTCGGCTTCGCCGGGCCCAGGCAGTTCCGGCGGCTTATCCTCCAAAGCAATATCGTCGTCGCTGCCGCGTGGCGCCCAGGCCGCCGACTCGTCCTCGCGCGCATCCTGTGATGCGGCGGATGGCGGAGCGCTGGTGTCTTCCGCGCTTTTCGGCCGTGGCGTCACAATGGTCGTCGGTTGCGGTGCAGCCGGCACAATCGCCGGCGTCCCATCCGGCGCGCTGATCGGCTGCAATTGCGGCAGGCTCGACGGATCGGGAGGCACGGGGGCGGCGTTGCTCGCCGGCAGGCGGTCGCCTTTGTTGGCGCGATTGACCGTCGGATATTCGACCTGCCGCGCCGGCCGCGCTGCGATCGGCTCGTCGATCTTCCAGGCAAAGGCATCGAGCGAACGCGGATCGAAATTGACGTTTTGAAACAACCCGAGCGGTTCCGGGATCGCGCTGCCGATCGGGCGCGTATAGCTGAACGTCGCCGCCTCGACGGTCCCGAACGGCGACGCGATCATGTGCCAAGGGACGCCGGCGCTCGGTCCATGCGCGATCAGCGCCGCGAGATCCTGATAACCGATCGAGGTCGGCATCAGCCCGATGCAGCAAGCGCTGAGCAACAAGCGCGCCGGATAACAAGCGCTAATCGCCCGGATACGCGACGCAATCATTACCCCTCACGCGACTCACGCACGCAACGCGTACTCGATTACGCAAACGCGACCGCAGCGGAGCGAATGCGACAGTTTTATTTATTGTCGCGTTAACGTTGCGAAGGCGTTAATTGCCCAAGGGGCGCGGGTTTTGGCGATCCGTTCGGGGATACAGGTTTCCCGCTACGCTCGGCGCAAGGCCAACCATTACCGCGTCATAGCGTCTGGTGGTATTTCGTTAACCAAAACACAATGCGGCAAGTCGATACTCGCGGCTGCGATCGCACTTTCCCGGCATATGTAATTTTGCAATGTCCCTGATCTCCGATTGGCAGTCGCTTGGTCTCGCCGCCGCGCTCTTGCTGCTGGTCGCGCTTGGCGTCGCGGCCTGGCGCCTGCAAGTCCGACTGCGCCGGCTGACGAGCGCGCTGAACAACATGCCGCAGGGCCTGTGCATGTATGACAAGAATCAGCGGCTGGTCGTCTGCAATCGGCAATATCTGGAATTGCACAAACTCTCGCCCAAAGCGGTGAAGTCCGGCCGGACGCTGCGTCAGGTCATCGAGCACCGCAAAGCGACCGGACTGTTCGCCGGCGACGTCGAACAATATTGCCGCGAGATCGTCGATAGCGTCGCGTCGGGTAAATCGTCGTTCTGGCGGGTCGGCGCCAATGACGGCCGTACCGTCCACATGGTCAATGCGCCCATTCCCGAGGGCGGCTGGGTGACGACGCAGGAGGACATCACCGAGCAATTGCAATTGCAGCGGCGCGAGGAGGAAATGGCGGCCCAAGAGCGTCGCCGCGCCACGATCGATGCGTTGATTGCCGCGTTCCGCGTCCGCATGGAATCGCTGCTCAAGACTTTCGGCGACAGCGCCGCCGCCATGAAGGCAACCGCGAGCACGTTGTCGGCTGCGTCCAACGAGGCCTCGCGGCGTGCCGAAAGCGTGGTCGACGCATCGTCGAGCGCCTCGAGCGGGGTCCAGACGGCGGCCTTCGCCACCGACGAATTATCGAGCTCGATCGGCGAAATCGCACGCCAGATCGATCAGACTCACAGCGTCGTCCGCGTCGCGGTCGACGAGGCGCAGGCGACCTCGGACGAGATGACGGCGCTGTCCGATACCGCGCAGAAGATCGGCGACATCGTCAAATTGATTCAGGATATCGCCGGGCAGACCAATCTGCTGGCGCTCAACGCCACCATCGAAGCCGCGCGCGCGGGCGAGGCGGGTCGCGGCTTTGCCGTGGTCGCTTCCGAAGTGAAGTCGCTCGCGGTGCAAACCGCCAAGGCCACCGAGGCGATCGTCGGACAGATCCTCGCGGTCCAGAGCTCCACGGCCGGTGCCGTCGCTTCGATCCACCGCATCTCTCAGCGCATGCAAGAAATCCAGCATTACACTTCGGCGGTTGCGGCCTCGATCGAAGAGCAGAACGCCGCGACCAGCAACATCTCGCAAAACGTCGCCACCGCCGCGCGCGCTTCCGAGACGGTCGCGAAGACACTGACCGAGGTTGCCGGCGCCGCGATGCACACACGCAAGTCGGCCCAGACCGTGCTCGACACCTCGCACGCGGTCGAAGCGGCGATCGACGGTCTGCGCCGGCGGGTCGAGGAATTTTTGGCCGAGGTTGCGGCCTGAAGCCCGCACCAAACCCCGCTCATTCCCGCGTAAGCGGGAATCCAGCGCTGGGTCCCCGCTTCCGCGGGGACGAGCGGGCTCTCGATCACCCTTCGGTGCCGGTAATCTTTCCCAGCGCCGCCTGCGCCGCGGCGAGCCGCGCGATCGGCACGCGGAATGGCGAACACGACACATAGTCGAGCCCGACTTCGTGACAGAACGCGACTGACGCCGGATCGCCGCCGTGCTCGCCGCAAATGCCGAGCTTGAGATTTTTCCGCACCTTGCGGCCGCGCTCGGTGGCGATGCGGATCAGTTCGCCGACGCCGTCGCGGTCGATCGACACGAAGGGATCGCCCGGCAGGATGCCCTTCGCCGTATAGATGCCGAGAAAGCTCGCCGCATCGTCGCGGCTGATGCCGAAAGCGGTCTGCGTCAGATCGTTGGTCCCGAACGAGAAGAATTCCGCGGTCTCGGCGATCTCGCCGGCTTTCAGCGCCGCGCGCGGCAATTCGATCATGGTGCCGACCTGGTATTTGAGCTTGGTCTTGGTCTCGGCCGCGACCTTGTCCGCCATGGCGTCGATGCGCTCCTTGACGATGTCGAGCTCCATTCTGCCGGCGATCAGCGGCACCATGATTTCAGGCGCGACCTGCTTGCCAGTTTCGCGGCTCACCTCGGCTGCGGCTTCGAAGATGGCGCGGGCCTGCATCTCCGCGATCTCCGGATAGGCAATGGCAAGCCGACAGCCGCGGAAGCCGAGCATCGGATTGAATTCGTGCAGTTCCCTGGCACGATCCGCGAGCTTTTGCGGATCGGCGCCCATCGCCTGCGCCACCTCGGCGATTTCTTCTTCGGTCTGCGGCAGAAATTCGTGCAGCGGCGGGTCGAGGAGCCGGATGGTAACCGGCAGCGCCCCCATGATGCGGAACAGATCGGCGAAATCGGCGCGCTGCATCGGCAGAAGCTTTGCGAGCGCCGCCCGGCGCGATTTTTCATCCTCCGCAAGAATCATCTCGCGCACGGCGCGGATGCGGTCCTCGTCGAAGAACATATGCTCGGTGCGACACAGCCCGATGCCCTCGGCGCCGAATTTGATTGCGGCGCGCGCATCGGCCGGCGTATCGGCATTGGCGCGCACTTTCAGTTTGCGCACGCCGTCCGCCCATTTCATCACCGTGGCGAATTCGCCGGCAAGCGCCGGCTGCAGCATCGCCACCGTTCCGGCCAGCACCTGGCCGGTCGAGCCGTCGATGGTGAGCGTGTCGCCCTTTTTCAGCGTCACGCCGCCGGCCGTCATGGTCTGTGCCCGGTAATCGACTCGGAGCGAGCCCGCGCCCGAGACGCAGGGCTTGCCCATGCCGCGCGCGACCACCGCCGCATGCGAGGTCATGCCGCCGCGCGTCGTCAAAATACCTTCGGCGGCATGCATGCCGTGGATGTCCTCGGGCGAGGTTTCGATCCGCACCAGAATGACCTTGCGGCCCTGCGCCTTCAGCGCCTCGGCGTCCTCGGACGAAAACACGATTTCGCCGCAGGCCGCGCCCGGCGAGGCCGGCAGCCCGTTGGCGATCACCTTGCGCTCGGCGTCCGGATCGATGGTCGGATGCAGCAATTGATCAAGCGCCGCAGGGTCGACCCGCGCCACCGCCTCTTCCTTGGTGATCAATTTCTCCTGCGCGAGCTCGACGGCGATGCGCAGCGCCGCCTGCGCGGTGCGCTTGCCGTTGCGCGTCTGCAGCATCCATAGTTTGCCCTGCTCGACCGTGAATTCGAGATCCTGCATGTCGCGATAATGCCGCTCGAGCTTGGCGTGGATGCGTGTGAGCTCGGCGAAGGCGTCCGGCAGCGAAGCTTCCATCGACGGCTTGTCGGAGCCGGCCTCCTTGCGCGCGGCTTCGGTGATCTCCTGCGGCGTGCGGATGCCGGCGACGACGTCCTCGCCCTGCGCATTGATCAGAAACTCGCCGTAGAGCTTTTTCTCGCCGGTCGACGGATTGCGCGTGAAGGCGACGCCGGTGGCCGAAGTCTCGCCCATATTGCCGAACACCATGGCCTGCACATTGACGGCAGTGCCCCAGCTTTCCGGAATGCCGTGGAGCCGCCGATAGGTGATGGCGCGCTGATTCATCCACGACCCGAACACCGCGCCGATCGCGCCCCATAATTGGGCGTGCGGATCCTGCGGAAACGGATCCCCGCCCTCCTCCGCGACGCGCTCCTTGTAGCGGGCGACGATCTGCTGCAGATCGCCTTCATCGAGATCGGTGTCGAGCGTGTAGCCGTTCTTGTCCTTGAGCTCGTCGAGGATTTCCTCGAAATGATGGTGCTCGATGCCGAGCACCACGTCGGAATACATGGTGATGAAGCGCCGATAGCTGTCGAGCGCAAAGCGCGGGTCGCCGGATTTCTTCGCCAGCGCTTCGACCGTCACATCGTTGAGCCCGAGATTGAGCACGGTATCCATCATGCCGGGCATCGACGCGCGGGCGCCCGAGCGCACCGATACGAGCAACGGATTCTCCCCATCGCCGAATTTCTTGCCGGTGATGCGGCCGATATTGATCAGGCCTGCCTCGACCTGGGCCTTCAGATCCTTGGGATAGGTTTTGCCGTGGTCGTAGAAATACGTGCAGACCTCGGTGGTGATGGTGAAACCGGGGGGCACCGGCAGGCCGAGCTGCGCCATTTCGGCAAGCCCCGCGCCCTTGCCGCCGAGGAGATTTTTCATCGTCGCGCGGCCGGCCGCCTTGCCGCCGCCGAAGGCGTAGACCCATTTGCCCTTGGGACCCGTGCCTTTGGGGCTCGAGACGGCTTTGGCCGCGGGTTTCGCCGCGGCTTTGGCTTTACGGCGAGCCGGAGATTTTTTTACCGGCCGGCGGGCGGTTTTGGAGCGTGATTTGGCCATGACATCGTGGTTTCGATTACGGGCGATCTAGAGATGGCAATTGCCGGAAGTCGACGCAACGTCAATGCGCGGCCGCCCCTGCGCGATTTCTCGCTTCTAATGGACGAAATGATAGATGCCATTGAGCCCCATCAATCCGACGATAATCAGATAGATGGCGACGATAAAATTCAACAGGCGCGGCATTACAAGGATCAGAATACCGGCGATGAGCGCGACAAGCGGGGTGATATGGGCGGCAGTGAGGTTCATGTCTTATCCTCGGGGCTGGGTGCAATGGGGTAGGCGGAAGCGGCGGCTCGGCAAAAGACGTAGCGTAAACGCACGAGCCGCCGTTCGGTTCTAGCATAACGCCATAGGAGCGAGGGAGTGCCCTCTCACCCCTCGATCTTGGAGAAATCCGCAACCGCCCGCGTCGCGGCGCGGATTTCGTTGAGGAGCTTTAGCCGGTTCTCCCGCAGCGCCTTGTTCTCGACATTCACCGTCACCTTGTCGAAGAAGGCATCGACGCTATGCCGCAGCCTTGCCATGGGGCGCATGGCGGCTTCGAAATCCTCCAGTTCGACGGCTCGTGTGGCCACGTCTTTGACCAGATCGATCTCCCGCGCGAGCGTCTCCTCCTCGGTTTGCTGGTAAAGTTTGGGATCGGGCGCTCCAGTATATTCGCGACCGTCCTTCTTCTCCTCGATGCGGATGATATTGGTGGCGCGCTTGTATCCGGCCAGCAAGTTCTTACCGTCTTCAGTATCGAGGAATTTTCCGAGCGCCTCGACCCGGCGGACGATGAGAAGGAGATCATCCTGACCTTCTAGTGCAAATACCGCATCAACGAGATCGTGCCGGGCGCCTTGATCCCGGAGCTGCGCTTTGAGGCGGTCGGCTAAGAAGGCGAGCACATCATATAGAACCGATGAAATCCCTTCAACTTTGATGTGACCTACACGGTCGTCCGGCATTGAACGAATTAGCTGAGCAATTGTTTCGAGGATAATAGTTGGGCTACGAGTTATTCGTCCGGCGTCCGCTAAGCTCTCTGCAATCTTCGCTGCCTCCTCTCGAGTTACCCGCCGTACTAAAATTTCTAGGTGCCGAACGAATAGAGCCAACAAACGTAAGCGCGATCCATTGTCGATGACGATTCGGATTATCCCCAGCGCGGCTCGCCGCAGCGCATAAGGATCCTTCGATCCCGTTGGCTTTTCGTCGACCGCCCAAAAGCCCACTAACATATCGATCTTGTCCGCTAATGCGACGGCAATCGAAACCGGATCGCTCGGCACAAGATCATCCGGCCCCTTCGGCTTGTAATGATCCTCACACGCATGAGCGACGGCTTCGTCCTCGCCTTGCGCCTCGGCATAGTATTTTCCCATCAAGCCCTGAAGCTCAGGAAATTCGCCAACGACCTCGGTGAGCAAATCCGCCTTACAAAGCTGCGCCGCGCGCTTGGCCTTTTCCACATCGGCGCCGACGAGCGGCGCGAGTTCGGCCGCGAGCGCTTCGATGCGCGCGATGCGATCGGCCTGCGTGCCGAGCTTCTCATGAAACACGATATGCTCGAACTTCGGCAGCCGGTCTTCGAGCCGCGTCTTCAAATCAGTCTCGTAGAAAAACTTCGCATCCGACAAGCGCGCCCGGATGACGCGCTCGTTGCCGGCGACGATCTCCTTGCCGCCGTCGCTGGCTTCGAGATTGGACACCAACAAACACTTATCGACCAGTTTCGCATGCGCGGCGTCGCGCAAGACAAAACATTTCTGGTTGTTGCGGATGGTGGCGCGGATGACCTCTTCGGGGATTTGCAGGAATCTTTGATCGAACGACCCCATCAGCACCACCGGCCATTCGACGAGGCCGGCGACCTCGTTGAGCAGGCCCTCATCCTCGACCACTTCGAGCCCTTGCGCGAAGGCAAGTTGCTTTGCCTCGGTGCGGATGATGTCGCGGCGGCGCTCGGGGTCGAGCACGACCTTGGCCTCCCCGAGCTTGCGCTGATAATCGTCGAAGCGCCGCACCGTGAACGGCTCCGGTGCCAGAAACCGATGGCCGCG
>Ga0182016_10006756_pt1 | contig 11967 bp, 8 predicted proteins | sample 712S2MmetaG_FD_120491 | JGI IMG/M metagenome (GOLD analysis project Ga0182016, IMG submission 120491) | Permafrost microbial communities from Stordalen Mire, Sweden - 712S2M metaG | ecosystem: Environmental > Terrestrial > Soil > Wetlands > Permafrost | place: Sweden: Stordalen | collected...
CTCAACCCTCAACCAGCCCTTTTCTTCGCGACCACAAAAATCGGCGGCAAGAGGATCGCCTCTTGCCGCCACCGGTATTGACTTCAACCGTATTTGCTCTCTGCCTTTAAACCTCGATGAACAAATCCATGCCCAAATCTGTTTACTGCTCTGCACCCTGCTCAGGCGCAGGAGGCGCATCCGGACCAGGCGCCCAATCCATCCTGCTCTGCGGCCCTCCCGGGGGAGGCGGTGTACCCGGGCCGTCCCCGGCGGCAGGAGGCATCCCTGGGCGATGCCGTACTCCCGGCTGCCAGTTGCCGCGTCCCTGCCCGGCCTGTTCCCGCGCAGCTTGACGCTCCGCCCGGTCGGCTTGCATCGTCTTCCATTGTTCCGGCGTCAGCTTGCTGCGAATCGCCAGCAGGAACCGCGCGTTCGCCTTCTCGAGCTCAGCGCGTGCCTGCGCTACCTTGTCAATCTGCGCCAGAATCTGGCCCTCGTTGGGCTGGTCCTCTTTCATCATCGGCTCCAGTTCGAGCTCCGATTTCTCCAGGCTTCCACGCAAGTCCACCAGCGTCTCGCGATGCTGCTGCAGCGTGTCGTCCATCGCCTTGCGCTGCGCATCGGTCAGCTTCAGCTTCTCCGCAACCTTCGGATCGTTCCACCAGCGCCCATGCTCTCCCGGTCCTGCCATCGCCCGTTCAAATGGAGGCCGATGGTCTCCAAAACCCGCTTCTGATCCAGGCCCGCCCATTCCAGGTCCGCCTGGGCCCGGCCCCTGTGCAAACGCTACTCCGGCAAGCAAAACTCCGGCTATCGCCATCCCCAGTTTCAATGTCAAACTACCCTTCATCGTTGTCTCCTCCCCCCAGAAACTGAGGGCCTCGTTTAAAGTCCTGCCTGTTGCGCTTGTCTGTCTCTCGCGCCCGCCGCTCGCTTACTTGATCCCCTCTTCGGACATCATTTGGGCCAGCGGCTCCAATGCATCCGGAACCTGCCGCGATACCGCGCTATCCACATCGGCCAGCAAAGCCTCATCCGTAATCCTGGCCCGCGCCTGCTGATCCTGAAGTTGCCGCGCCTGCTCCGCCGCCCGCTGCTGGGCCGCAATCCGGGCCAGCTCTGCCCGATGATGCCGCTCCAGCAAACCGCCGCTTACGCTTCCAGCCACTAGCACGCATCCCAGCGCCCAACCCGCCGCAAGCTTCCAGCTACGCACCCGAACTTCGCCCGCTACAGTCCGCGGACGGCTGTAAACCGCATCGCTCCAAGTATGAACGCTGCTCTTGAAATTCTTCAGTGCCTCATCAAGTTCCGTGTCCTGCAAATCCGCAATCTGTCCTTTTTTTTCATCCCGCAAGTCCACTGCCTGCTCCTTAATTCCATCCGTCTTGCTATCGAATCTCCGCATCATCGCCTGCCCCCAAGTTCCAGCCGCACCCGTGCCACGGCCCGCGAAAGGTGTGCCTTTACCGTCCCCTCGCTCAATCCCGTTGCCGCCGCAATCTCGCTCAATTCCTGCTCTTCCACATAGCGCAGCAGAAACACCGACCTCTGCCGTTCGCTCAATCCCTTCACTGCCGCCCAGACCTGCTTCACCCGTTCCCGCGCCAGCAACTGCTGCTCAATCGAGCTCTCCCCGCTCGGCAGCCACTCGCTGGCCTCGTCCAAATCCACGGAGTTGGTCCGCGTCGTCCGCCAGAACTGCATCCGCCGGTTCCGCCAGTGGTCCTTTTGCAAATTGATCGCGATCCGCATCAGCCACGTCATCGCGCTCGACTCGCCCCTGAAGCTCCCCCAATTCCGGTGCGCCTTCAGGAAACACTCCTGCGTCAGCGTCTCCGCCAGGTCCACGTCGCGCGTAGACGAAAGCAGGAAACGGAAGATCTGCGGCCGGTGCCGCTCCACCACCCGCGCAAACTCCTGCGCCGCAGCGTCGTCTGCTGTAGTTATGGCCATCGCGTCGATTGCGGTGCCGGCTGCCATCACCCATGTAGACGCCCGCACCGTGTCCGAGTTTACAACCAGGCCCACAATTCTCGTTCATTCCCAAAACGGGTAGTCTAGAAACTCTTTCACAACTTGGTTTTGAAAGGGCACGACTATACAGCTTGCGGAAAAACTCCCGTCGGTGGGAGGCGGGGGTTTCAACCCCCGCGTGAGGCCTGAGGAATCAACGACGGCTGTAGCCGCGGACGGGAACTTTCCTCCAGAGTCGCTCGAACTCAATGGTTTTTCCGCAGCCTCTTCAGCCGTGCCGCTATGCTTCAGGAAAATCGCGGGCTTTAGCCTCTGAGGGATTGCCTTGAAGCGCCTCTCGCTCCGTTATGAAACATGCAGTTTTCTGTCCTCAACAAGGAAATCCACTCATCTTCTTTCCGTCCAGGCCGAAAACATTAGTGCCGGACAAGCTTCGGTTGGAGAACCTCCGTGAACCTAACGAACAGAGGCAGCGAGCTGAGCGTAGGCGTCAGAATTCTCGATTGCGACCACAGGGAAATGTCCGAAACCATCAACGATATCCTGGCGGATCTCCTGGCAGGCAAGGAGCGGGCCCGGACCGGCCGGCATCTGAGCAAGCTCGCCGCTTTCGCGCTTTCCCATTTCGCATTGGAAGAAGGGATTATGGCGGCCACCAAATACCCTGGGACCGCTCTGCACAGCCTCAGGCACCAGCAAATGATGGGAGAAATAAGAGCGTTTGTTGTCCGTTACAACCGAGACCGACTACCCATGAATGGCATGGCGCTCAACTTCGTGTACCAGTGGCACGCCGACCACATCGAGCGGGAGGACATGAGCTTTGGCCTGTGGTTGAGTGAGATCGACTGACGCTACCCGCGATCTCTGCCACTCGATCGGCTCTACCAGCGGCAAACGAACTTGTGCCAGGTTCCGGTTGTTCCGTTGAACACCCACCACCAGTCCTTGTGGTAGTGAAACGAGCTGTAGTAGATCTCGCCCGTTGCTCCGGTGATCAGTCGCTCGGAGCCGAGATTCAACTCCCAACCGCGGCTGGAAGAAAGCACGCCCCACTCCGTGTAATAAGTCGTGGCCAACTTGACGTCGCGGATCGGCAGCCATTGCCCCTTGTACTTGTCGCCGTCGTGGAAATGTTCCCTCTGGTTCACGTCCATGGGCAGAGCGGCGCCGGAAACCAGCCGTTCCAGCGCCGCCTTCAAATCCCGACTTTGAAAGGTTGTGTCAACAAATTTTCCAGGCCCCTCTTTAATGCTGTATTTCACCGGCCCCTTGACGACGTACCGATTGGTTTTCAAGATCGCTACTGCCGTTTGCTTCACAATAATCCGGGCCACGTCGCGCTTGCCGACCACGTGATTGAAGTCGCCACCGTTGCACAGCGCGTTGGCGCAGGCTTCGTCCGCCTGCCCAATCATGCCCTGGCTCCAACTTTCGAAATCCTGCTTGGTTCTTTGCACGGTGCCGCATGCTTTGCAGCAGATGTATGTGTGTGCCATAAATTGGACCTCGGGGGGAGAATACCGGTGCATGCAGCCGGAGATGCATCGGAGCCCAGAATTGATCGTTCGAATCCCTATCCCACCGGCTGTCTCGCGCCAAGTATACACATGATCGTCCCTCTGAGCGAACGCAAAATCAAGCCCTGCCTGAACAAGCCGTCACCCAATCACTTGCCCCGCAGCGTTGGTGTGGAAACGAGCCAGCCTCCCGCCGTTTTTCGGGGCAGCGCCAGTGTAGCCGCAGCGCTTGTCGGCGTGGCCGCGTTGGCCGGATGGACCTTTTGCTCAGGAGCCTCTAGTGCCGCCTTGACCGCGCTGGACCCGGCAGGAGCCATGGCAGGAGCAATACGGTCCTGCATCTCCTGCGCGGGGACAAGCTCAGGCCTTTGCGCCTGGTCACTGCTGGCTTTGGCCGCATTGAAGCTTTCCGTGACATCCTTTAGCCGCTCGGCTTCGTAGCCGCGGCGCTTGGCTACGATCTTGTAATCGAAGGTGAGAGATGAGGTTCCGCCCTTGGATTCGCGCACTTCGAATCCGGCCGCTGTCTTGTTGATTACGTACAGCGCTTCCGCGTCTCCGTTAGGGGTGATGAATACGTGGTAATCGGCGGTTTCACTGCTCGTCTCTGCAAACGCCGGATCGATTTTCACCACCGACACCCCACGCTCCATCACGCCGGTCCCGTAGTCTTCCATCCAATTCTCCGCGGACTGCGGAGCGTATGTTTCCACCTTGCGCGCGCCTCCGCCGGTAGATACCAGGGACTTCATCTGCCCTGTGCAGCTCAGGTCGCCGTTGCCGCCGATGCCGCAGGTTCCATCGGGCATGGATGCCATCAAGGATTTGAAGAGTCCGTTAGTCGCGGGCTCAGGGATCTTCGTGCGTGCGTTCGTTGTGCCCGCTGAGCCGGTGTTGAAGAGATAAAGGGTAGGCTGGCTATTGCTGGCGTTCCACATGGCGGCCGCTTGGAAACTCCCGCTATTGGATACGTACAGCGCCGTATTCTGGCTTGAGTTGTTGAACACGCCGGCTCCGACGGAACTTCCCGAGTTATGGACGTAGAGGGCTGGAACCTGGCTACTGTTGTTGTTGAAGTATCCGCCATAGCCGCCATCGGAAGTGCCCAGGACGCCGCCGCCCAAGGCCGCATTGGAAGCATCGCCCCACACTCCCCATGTGGGTTGCTGGTCGATAACAATTGTCCCGGCACTGCTGGCGGCAACAGAGGTTCCCTCGACACCGCGGCCACCGGTCGATACCCCGGCCACGCCGCTGCCGATCGCGTAGTTGGCGTCCGGACCGCCGCTTGCACTCCCGAAGATGCCAGTGCCGCCGGCCCCAGTTGCGCTGCCATATACGCCAGTACCATCTTCACCGCCCACGTTCTCTCCATAGACGCCGTAGGAGACTGTTCCCGCGGCTTTACCGAGCACCGCAATGGAGCTTGCGTTCGGGACATACCCCTTCAACGCGATACCGAGGCCCGGATTGCCGGTGGCGTCGTTCTCCGCATAAACAGCGGCACTATTCGTGGTGCTGTTTTGAAAATAGCCGGCAACCCCTGTGCCCGTGGTGGTCGCGTATAGAGCATCCCCCGTTGCGCTTGTCGCAGAGATGGTGTTGCCGAAGCTCGCGCCGCTCGCAAACGTGTTGTAAATCCCCAGTTGCGGGTAAATTGCGTTGAACGTGCCTTCCAGCGTTGGCGTGATGTTGGTGGCGATGGGGGACGCGATGTCGGAGATCAAATCGCCTATATTCAACCCCAGGCTGACCGCTCCCGATGTAGTTATCGCTGTCACTGGGCTGATTGCGGTCACACTGCCGATGGTTCCGGGAAACGTCTGGCTCGGCGCCCAGTGGAACACGCCGCTGCTGTCGATGTCGAAGAGATTTGTGCGGGCCGCTGTTCCACTCTGAAATTGAAGGTAAAGCAGTCCGCTGGGGGTAGCCGTGTTATTGCCGACAGTCGCAGCAACCCAGTCAAAGGTTTGCGGCGAAGCGGAGTTCGTTGCCGTTGACCAGGCGCTGGCGGTCAGGTTCAGATGCTGCGAATTCTCTGCGGCCGAGGTCGTCGCCAGACCAATTGGATCCACGGTGAGCGCTCCACGAATCGTCGCAGTTCCGCCTACGTCCAGCGTCGCTCCCGGCGTGGTCTCATTGATGCCAATATCCGTGCCTGCTTGAGTGATTACCGAGTTGCCCAGTGTATCTGCTGTGGTCCACAGAGGAACCGTGTTGGCGGTGCCGGAGCCGGTCACAGTGGGGGACGCGTTGGGCTGCGCGTCAGGAGTCGCAGCACCCTTCTGCCCCGACGCAAGAGAGGATTGAGTCAACCCGGCCAACTGTTCCTGCGTGACAAAATCCGACGCGGCGTGGCCGGAAAGCGACTCGGCATCGGCCGATTTCATGGCATATGGAACGCTGGAAAGCAGCACCCGCTCTTGCTCTGAAGATCGCTCAATGCTCACACCCAGCCAGCGCGCCGCACCGCCCGCAAAGACCGCCTGGGGAAGGCCTGCGGAATTGGCAGAGCCCAGCAACACGGAATACGAACCGTCTTCGCCAACGGACACCCGTTGCGTTTCCGTCCACAGCGGCTCGCCGCCCTCGGCAGCTGCGTATATGCGAAACTCAGCTTCCACGGTCTCGCCGGTCCTGGTTGCCAACTTGCCCGCGTAGCGCACCTGTTGCGGAACTACCGCCGTTCTGGCCATAGTTGGCACTTCCGCACCCTGCGCAGTTTCCTGCGCGATCGAAGCTGCGGAAGAACCGATGCAGATGGAAGTCAAAAGGAGCGATGCGGCCAAGACGGAGCGCAGCGGTTCGCCGATGGATAAAAAAATCCTGGTCGCATTTTGCATTAAGCTCTCTTTTCTAAACTTGCCGGGACAGTCCGGTCGAATGGGAAGGCGCTGGATAGGAACACTTTCTGGATAGGAACACTTGAATGTAGTTGCAAAGGGCCTTTTGTGACAAAAGGACTCCTGGAGTTTTTCAAACCGCCTTGAGCCGAGTCGAAAATTCTGCATTTGCTTTCGACCGGCGCGAATATCAGTGGACTATCTCCAATGAACTCGACGCAAGGCCCGCCACCAAGCTGGGTGCCCCATCCATTGTGCGTTCTTTGCACACTGGGTGGGAAGCCTTAACCCTCAACCTACCCAGTTCATAGGGAGCATCACGACTCGCACTTGCGAGTTACGTGTCCAATGAACACATCTCAATCCGCAACAAAAGCTGGGTGCCCCATCCATTTCATAGCCTCATCGTGAAATGGGTGGGAAACCTTAACCCTCAACCGGCCCCGTTCATGGGGAGCGGAGCGCACTTCAGCCGAGTCGAAAACCTGCCCTGAGCTTAGTCGAAGGGGATTTGCTCCCCGGGAACTTGTCGGTCTGGAATTCCATCTCGGAGATGTACTACGCACCCCAGACCCACCACGCTAGCCCCCGCACACGCTAAATCAGCTTCCTGTTGCTGACAAGGCATGCGCCGCATCTGTAAACTGTTTGGTAAACGCTTTCCGTTCATACGAAAGCCGAGGGAGGTTCATGCTGCTCGCCGCGCTTCGCCAAGAGGTACTTCGCGCCAACCAGGAAATTGCCCGCCGCGGCCTCGCTCCCCACACCTTTGGCAACGCCAGCGGCATCGAGCGCTCGGGCCCTGAGCCGCTCATCGTCATCAAGCCCAGCGGCGTCGACTACGCCTCGCTCACTCCCGGAGACCTGGTTGTCACCAACCTCGAAGGCAAAGTGGTTGAAGGCACCCTGCGGCCCTCCAGCGACTTGGATACCCACACGTATCTCTACCGCGAATTTCCCGCCATCGGGGGCATCGTCCATACCCATTCGGAGTTCGCCACCTCCTGGGCGCAGGCTGGCCGTCCGATTCCTTGCTACGGCACCACTCATGCCGACTACTTCCACGGCCCGGTTCCCGTCACTGAACCCCTCAAAGCCGAGGAGGTAGCAGACGCCTACGTCCGCAACACCGGCGCAGTCATCGTTCGCCGATTCAAAATGGAAGGCCTCGATCCCGTTGCCGTACCCGGAGTCCTGGTTGCGGGTCATGCTCCTTTTGCCTGGGGGAAATCCGCTTCTGAGGCTGTCGAACACGCCGATGTCCTCGAATACATCGCCCGTCTGGCATTTCGCACCACGCTGCTCCGCTCAGGTGGCGACCAGACCGGTGCGTCCGACTGCGAGATTCCGGTGTACGTTTCCGAACACCACTATCTGCGGAAACATGGCCCCAGAGCAACTTACGGGCAGAAATAATTCCGGCTTATTCCCCCGAGGAAATGCGTCAAGATGACCATTTTTCGGTGCATCTCATTCAGATTGACCCTCTAAACCACTTCCCTTCAAGAACCTACCTGTTTCCATAGCCAGATCCCGTTCCATGGATACTGCATACCGTTTCCTGCATTCTTCTTGGAAGCTGCTAAATCAGCCGGTTGACGATTGGCGGAACTTATCGTCCTTATCTCACGTATTCTCATGGGATTGCAATTCGTCTCATAACCAACGTTACATTTCACCTACATGGCAACTGACGTGCAACACGGAACACCGATGTAGAGCAATCCCTCATGGAAACGAGCCTCTTCAACCGTTTGCAGGCGACAGTGCTGGCCGTGGCCACACTCGGCCTCTTCTTGCTTGCGGTTTTGAACTTTCGCCAGGAGAGCCAGTTCCAACAGCCTGACATCGGGGTCTGGTGGACTGAGGCAAGAGGGGGCCTGGAAGCAGTCAAAGTCCTTCCCAACAGTCCCGGCCAACGCGCGGGAATCCAGGAACACGACCTTTTGACTGGCGCAGAAGTACTGCCCGACCTCCCAGTTGCCCGCGGGGAGATGCAGACGCAGGACCTGCTGAACAGTGACAAGCCGCTGACAGCAAGCGAGACTCCGCGGCCTCAGATCACAGCCAAGCGGCCGTTGCCCAAAAACAACGTCACGAGGCTCTCCGATTTGGACCGCGTACTTTACGACACCGGGGTCTACGAGAAGGCGAACTTCGCAATCACCCGCGCCGGCATCCCGCTGGACACTCCAATTGTGGTGGTTCCCGAGCCGCTCGATCGGGGCCTCGGCCAGGCCCAGCGTATCATCGGTTTGGTTTATTTGGCGATTGGCATCTATGTGCTTTTCCGGCGCTGGGGGGCCTCGCGCGCCACTCACTTCTACCTCTTCTGCCTGGTTTCGTTTGGCCTCTGCACGCTGAAATATACCGGCGAACTGGACAAGCTCGATTGGACTGTCTTCTGGTTGAACGTGATTGCGGAGTCGTTGCAGCCCGCGCTCTTTGTCCACTTCGCGCTCAGCTTTCCCGAGGAGCGCTTCAAGCAGATTAGCCGACGCTGGCTGTTGCCTCTGATCTATGCGCCGGGCATCGGACTGCTCGGCCTGTGGCTATGGTCTGTCCAGACACGCGAGGCGACCGGGCTGCTGAAGCACCGCCTGGACCAAACCGGCACAGCCTACGACGCATTCTTTTACGTACTCGCCGCGCTGCTTTTCCTGCGCAGCTACAAGAAGGCCGACACCCCGCTGCTGCGCCAGCAACTGAAGTGGGTGACGCGCGGCACGCTGTTGGCGGTGTTGCCCTTTACGTTGTTCTTCGCCGTCCCCTTCCTGCTGGACCTGAACCCGCCGCGCTTGCTGACCGATCTGGCCGGGCTGTCGCTGGTCATTCTCCCGCTCACGTTCAGCTGGGCCATCGTTCGTTACCGGCTGATGGACACCGACCTGATCTTCAAGCGGGGCGTGGCTTACACGCTTGCTACCGGCCTGCTGCTGGGCACGTACTTCGGAGCCATCGCGCTCATCTCCGTGATGGTTCACAATGCGATGCCGGAAGCGGTAAGGGAGTGGGGACTGGTGATCGCGATCCTGATCACTGCCGCCATCTTCGACCCGCTCAAGCGTAGAATTCAGGGTTGGGTTGACCAGGTATTCGACCGCCATCGCTACGATTACCGCAAGGCGCTGGTGGAATTCGGCCGCGGCCTGAGCTCCGAAACCAATCTTCAGGCCCTGCTCGAGTCCATCGTCGAGCGCCTGCCACGCACCCTGCTCGTCGCGCGTGTAGCCGTGTTTTTGATGCAGGATTCGGGGCATCTCCGCCTGGCTGCGGCCCATGGGCTGACCGAAAGCGACACTGCGCAAGGCAAACTCAGCCAAGGTACGCTTCAACTCGGCTTCCTCGACTTCGACCACGCGCAGGACCACTCGCACATATTCCTTGAGAATGCCCAACAAGCCTTGCATCTTCCCGAGGACCAGCAGCGGACAGCCGCGCAACTCGACCTGAACTACTATCTACCCTGTCGCGTGCAGGACGGATCGGCGACTCGCACCATTGCTGTTATCGGCCTGGGCCGCACCATCGGCGGCGACTTCCTCTCCAGCGAGGATGTTGAGTTGTTGGAATCCCTGGCCAGCTACATCGGCATCGCCCTTCAGAATGCCAGCCTCTACTCGCGCCTCCAATCCAAGATCGGCGAATTCGAGCGCTTGAAGGAGTTCAACGAAAACATCGTCGAGTCCATCAATGTCGGCATCCTCGCCCTCGATCTCGACGATCGCATTGAAAGCTGGAACGCGCAGATGGAGGCCATGTACGCGCTCAGCCGCGCCGAAGCAATTGGCCAAGCACTTCGTGCGGTATTCCCCTCAAACTTTGTCGACGCCATTGATGGCTTCCGCAATGAGCAGGGCGTGCATCATCTCTACAAGTTCCGCCTCACCACGCGTGCCGGAGAGCTGCGCACTGCCAATATTGCCGTCGCGCCTCTGCTGTCCCGCGATTTCGTTTCCGTGGGTCGCATCATCCTCGTGGACGACATCACCGAGCGGGTGTCGCTCGAGTCGCAGCTTGCGCAGGCCGACAAGCTCAGTTCCATTGGCCTTCTGGCCGCTGGCGTGGCGCATGAAATCAACACGCCCCTGGCCGTCATTTCCTCTTATGCGCAGATGCTATCGAAGCAAATGAAGGGCGATACGCGGCTCGGGCCGGTGCTGGACAAGATCACGCAGCAGAGTTTCCGCGCCGCTGAAATTGCGAATGGGCTGCTCAATTTCTCGCGCACCTCAACCACCGAATTCCGTGAAACCAATCTGAACCAGGTGATACGCGATACTCTCTCTCTGCTTGAGCACCAGTTCAAGACGGCGCAAATCCATGTCGAGCTCGACCTTGTCGACCAGCTTCCTGCCATCAACGGCAACCCCGGAAAACTACAGCAGGTCTTCCTCAACTTGTTGCTGAACGCCAAAGAAGCTATGCCGGAAGGTGGGCGTCTACGTGTGGCTACGCTGGTCAACGGCCATGTTGAAGCGCTGGTCACAGACTCCGGAGCAGGCATCGCACCTGAGCACCTGAAGCGCATCTACGATCCTTTTTTCACTACCAAGACCACACCCAAGCCCGGCGATCGCCGCGGCACGGGACTCGGCCTCTCGGTTTCCTATGGCATCATCCAGGAGCACGCCGGCAAAATTCATGTTGAGAGCGCCATCGGCTCCGGCACAACCTTTCATCTAGAGTTTCCGCTACTGAGGAATCCAGTACATGCCTGAAGTCGAACTGCCGTTGAATTTATCCAATTCCGGGTCCGCCACCAGCGACGCCTCCAATGGCGCCAGCATCCTCGTGATTGACGACGAGGCGGCGATCCGCGAGTCGCTTGAAGTACTCCTCACGCTCGAAGGATACTCGGTAAGGATGGCGAACGACGGCGAGCAAGGGCTGCGCGTTCTTGAAATTGAGAACTTCGATCTTGTGCTTCTCGATCTTGCCCTGCCAGGCCAGAGCGGCATTGAATTATTGCCGCAGATCAAAGAGCGCCAGCCCGAACTACCAGTAATTATGATCACTGCCTACGGCACCGTTGACAATGTTGTCGAGGCTGTTCGCGCCGGCGCGGAAAACTTTGTTCAGAAGCCGTGGGACAACGAAAAGCTTCTCGCCGACATTCGCTCCGCCGTCGCACGCCACAAAGCCGAAGAAGAAAATCTGCAACTCAAGCGCACCCTCAAGCAGCGCTACAACTTTGTCAACATCGTGGGCAAGAGCGAGATCATGCTGCGGGTTTTCGACCTGATCGCGCAGGTTGCGCCCAGCCGGTCCACAGTTCTAATTCAAGGTGAAAGCGGCACCGGCAAGGAGCTTATTGCCAAGGCCATTCACGCCAACTCGCCGCGCAAAGACAAGCCCTTCGTCCCAATCAATACCGGCGCCATGCCCTCCGAGCTTTTGGAGTCCACCCTCTTCGGCCACGTCAAGGGCGCGTTCACTTCCGCCATCGCGTCCAAGAAGGGATTGTTCGAAGTCGCCAATGGCGGCACGCTATTCCTCGATGAAATCGCAACCATGGGCATGGATACGCAGGCCAAGATTCTGCGCGTTCTTCAGGACCGCCGCTTCATGCACCTGGGCGGCATCACGGAAATTCAAGTGGACGTGCGCATCATTGCCGCCACCAACATCGACCTGCGCCAGGC
>Ga0182016_10006757_pt1 | contig 11967 bp, 9 predicted proteins | sample 712S2MmetaG_FD_120491 | JGI IMG/M metagenome (GOLD analysis project Ga0182016, IMG submission 120491) | Permafrost microbial communities from Stordalen Mire, Sweden - 712S2M metaG | ecosystem: Environmental > Terrestrial > Soil > Wetlands > Permafrost | place: Sweden: Stordalen | collected...
CCCACCGGTCGACCCTGTCCATGCAGGGGGCGAGCTACACCCCGAAGGCCCCGGCCGGCGGGACCGACGACTACCACTGCACGCTGGTCAATCCCCACGTGACCAGGAACAGCTTCATCGTCAAGGCCCAGTTCCACCCGAACAGCATCGAGGTCCACCACGCCATCCTCTTCCTGATCCCGCCGAAGCTGGCGGCCCAGGCCGTGACCGACGACAAGGGCGGCAAGGGCTGGACGTGCTTCGGTGAGTCGGCCCTGCCCGGCACCGCGTCGATCAACCAGATCTCCAACACCCCGTGGCTCACCGCCTGGGCCCCGGGCCACGGCGCCGACGTCGAGCCGGCCGGCACCGGTGTCTGGCTGCCCGCCGGCAGCCTGGTGGTCGAGCAGATCCACTACAACCTCCTCCAGGGGGACAAGCCGGTGCGGGCCAGCCTGCAGCTCACCACCGTGCCGTCCTCCACCCGCCTCCAGCGCCTCGAGCTCGACCTGCGTCCGGCGCCGCCCGACGTCCCGTGCCCGGCGGGCGTGACGGGCCCGCTGTGTGACCGGCAGGCCTCGCTGGCCGACCTCGCCGCCCGCTTCGGGCCGTGGGCCGCGACCTTCGACGACATCATCGAGCAGGCCTGCGGCCGCAATCCGTCGGACCCGCCGGCGGGCGACACGACGTCGTGCACCTGGCCCATCGCCGGGGGCGAGACGATCGTCCGGCTGGGGGCGCACATGCACCTCACGGGCCGCTCGATGCGCATCACCCTCGACCCCGGCACGCCGAAGCAGAAGGTCCTGCTGGACGTCTCGAACTACAACTTCGACTACCAGAAGTCGTACACGTTGGCCCATCCGGTGATGACCCACGCGGGCGACACCGTCGAGGTGAGCTGCACCTACGACCCGACCCTGCGCCAGGAGCTGCCCCAGCTCCGCAAGCTGCCGGCCCGCTACGTCGTCTGGGGGGACGGTTCGTCCGACGAGATGTGCCTCGGCCTCGTACAGACCGTCAACGGCGTCTACCACCCGTAGCCGCCGGGCAGGGGCGTCAGTCGCCCGCCCAGCACCCGAGGATGACGTCGGCCACGGTCACCGCCACATCCGCGGCGCTCGTGGGCGGCACCCCGAACTGCGGCGGCAGTCCGGTGTCGTCGACCAGGAGCACCTTCCAGTCCTTGCGGACGACGACCGAGCCGTCGGTGGTCTGGAACGCGCCCTGGCCCAGTGACTCGAGGTCCCGCGCCCTGCCCAACTGGGCCGCCAGGCCGTCGAAGTACGCGGTCGTCTCGGCCCAGCTCGACAGCTCCTTGACCGACACCTCGAACGAGCCCGACGGCTCGGCCGCGGGATAGGCATAGGTGCACGCATAGCGGTGGTCGATCCAGGTGGGAGTCGACACCGTCGCCCGCTCGCCGAGCGCGGACGCCATGTCCTTCTGGGCCTCGCTCGAGCACACCTGGACACTGATCGCCGACGGCGTGGCGCCGGCCGGCTTGGGCGCCAGTGACGTGGTCGGAGCGGCGGCCGGCGTCCCACCGCCGGAGCACCCGGTGACCACCAGCCCGGCCGCGACGAGGAGGGCCAGGGTTCTGCCGCGCACGGGCCGAGCGTACCAGCGGCCTCCGGCCGAGCCCCGTCGGGGCCCACCGTCGCGCCGTCGGGGCCCGACGCACCCGCCGCGCCGACCCGTGCCCTCGCTCAGGTGCCGGGCGGCTCGAGCACGGCCACGAGTTCGACGTGCTCGGTCATCGGGAACAGGTCGAACGCCCGCAGTGACGCCAGGCTCCATCCGGCCCCGAGGGCCACCGCCAGGTCGCGGGCGAAGGGCGCCGGCTCGCACGAGACATAGGCGATGCGCCGGGGAGGCGGGTCCAGGCCGACCAGGGCCGTCATGACGTCCCGGCCGGCACCGGCGCGGGCGGGGTCCAGGACCACCAGGTCGGGTCGGCCCAGGCGGCGGGTGACGACGGCCGGCGTCACACCGGCCCGCAGCACCTCGATCCGGTCGAGACCGGCGGTGTTCCGTCCGAGATCGGCCACGGCCGGTCCGCTCCGCTCGACCGCGACCACCGACCCGGCCGGCCCCACGGCGCGCGCCAGCGCCACCGTGAAGAGCCCCGCACCGGCGTAGAGGTCGGCGACCCGCTCGCCCCGGCGGGGCTCCAGGCCCTCCAGTACCACCCGGGTGAGTGTGGCCGCGGCCTGCGGGTGCACCTGCCAGAAGACGCCGGCGCCCACGTCGAAGTGGTTGCCGTCGACCTCGAAGGCCACGTGGTCGGGCGGACGCAGCGTGCGTCCCTTCCACACCAGGCCGACGTCGAGGGTGGGGAGCCCGTCGATGCGGTGCTTGCCCGTGTCGACGAGGACCACCGCCGTCCCCCCGTCCGGAGAGGCCAGGACCTCGAGCTGGCGGGCACCCTTCCACGACACCGAGGGCACCCGGGCGTCATTCACCCCGTCGGTGGCGATCGGACACCGGTCGACCGGCACCAGCTCGTGGCTCCGGTGCCGATGGAGGCCGACGGTGCCCTCGGCGTCGACGGCGAATCCCACCCGCGTGCGCCACCCCAGCCCACCGGGTGCACCGGGCACCTCCTCGACCGGCACCCGGAGGTCGAGGCCGGCCAGGCGGGACAGCTGCTCGGCCACCAGGTCCTCCTTGAGGCGCCGCTGCGCCGGCAGGGCCACGTGCTGGAAGTCGCACCCGCCGCACCGCCCCGGGCCGGCATGGGGACACACCCGTTCCACCCGGTCGGGGGACGCGTCGAGCACCTCGATGGCGTCGGCCCGCAGGAACGACGACGCCTCGGCCGTGACCCGGGCCCGCACCCGCTCGCCGGGCAGGCTGTGCCGGACGAAGACGACGCGCCCGTCGGGAGCCCGACCCACGCAGCCGCCGCCGGCGGCGACGGACCCCACCTCGAGCTCGATGACGTCGTCAGGAGCCGCGGGGGTGACCATGTCCGGTTCTTAGCACCGCCCGGCCGTCCGCCGGGTCGGGGCACGGAGTACGGCGACCCGACGGCCGGGTCGTCCCGCCGGGCCCACGATGGCGACGGTACGGTGAGTCGACGCCGGCGCCACCGGGCGGCGGCTCGGGACACTGGAGGACGACGTGGACATCGACGAGGCGCTCTACACCACCCGGGCGATGCGCCGAGTGAAGTCCGACCCGGTCCCCCTCGACGTCCAGGCCCGGATCCTGGACGCCGCCATCCGGGCGCCGTCGGGCGGCAACACCCAGAACTGGCGCTTCCTCCTGGTCGATGACAAGGACGTGATCGGGCGCATCGCCCCGCTCTACCAGCACGCCATCGGCGAGCTGTGGCAGACCGTCTACGCCGACCGGCTGGCCGCCGCCGAGGCCGACCCCGACGCCCCGGAGAGCGTCCAGATGCTCAAGGTCCAGCGGTCGGCCCAGTGGCTGGCCGACCACTTCGAGCAGGTGCCGCTCTTCCTCTTCGCCTTCATCCAGGGCGACCCCACGGGCGGATCGATCTACCCGGCCGTGTGGAGCGCCCAGCTGGCGGCCCGGGCCCAGGGGGTGGGCAGCTCGCTCACGGCCGTGCTCGGCTTCTGGCACCCCGACGAGACCTTCGAGATCCTCGGCGTCCCCACCGACGAGCAGTGGATCATGGCCTGCTGCGTCAGCTTCGGCTATCCGACGGGTCGTTGGGGCGTGGCCGAGCGCCGACCCGTCCAGGAGGTGTCCTACCGGAACCGGTGGGGGTCACCGGTCGGCTTCGAGGTGGACCGGCCCCTGTGGACTCCCGGGTCGGCCTGAGCGAACCGCCCCAGGGCACGTCCGGCACCTCCACCACCGCACCAAACGCCCTGGTCAGCACACCACTGCTAGAGTGCCTGCCCGACAGACCCGCGGCTGTAGCTCAATGGTAGAGCCTCTGATTTCCAATCAGATGACGAGGGTTCGATCCCCTTCAGCCGCTCCACCTCGACCGCTCCACCTCGACCGCCTCGACATCGAGGACCTCCGAGCCGGTCGAGCTTCGGTGACCGGCGGACCTTCAGTCCCCCGTGCCTCCGTGGCACGTCGTCGGGGGCGTGAACAGCGGGGTGGTGTCGACCGGCTCCGTCGAGGGTGGATCGAGGATCACGGTGTTGTGGCCGGTCCAGGTGTCCTCGCAGGCGAGCAGGGCCCGCTTCTCCGGTTGCTTCTTCGACGCCGCGTCACCCCCCATCCAGAGGTCGACGTGGTTCAGCTTCACGCCGCCGCAGGGCTTGCACTGGTCCTCGTGGATGAAGTACTTCTGCAGGAACGGCACGTAGATGATCTGGCACCACGGCCCGTTGAGGTCGATGCGCTCGGCGAAGGTGATGGGGTCGGCGTAGGTGCCGGTGCCCCCGGCCGCCTGGTGGATGCACGGATGGGCGATGTCGGTGCTCGGCGGCGAGTTGTCGACGTAGCCGTAGAAGGTGGTGAAGTCGGTCACCGAGGACGGGACCGTCGTCGGGGTCGTGGCCGACGCGCCCGCCGGGCCGGGTGCGGCCAGCGACGGTCCGACCGTGATGGCGAGGACGGCCCCCACCACCAGGAGCGGCGCGATGACCCTCGCACGTCGAGCGTTCCCCATCGCTGTCCCCCGTTTCTCCTGCCGGCAGTGGCGGCGACCCGCTCCGCCCACGTCCCGCCCCGTGGCGGATGCCGCTCCCGATGGTACGCCCCGACGGATCGGCGGCGCTACCGGTGGCCGATCCCGTCCCGGGGACTACGGCGCGTCGTTGACGACGATCGAGTCGGCCACCTTGTCGTGCAGGCACTGTCGTTCGCCGTCCCACAGGCACCACAGCGGATCGAGCAGTCCGATCCAGCCGAGGAACCCGGCGAGCCAGAAGATCGCCGCCCGCGCGAACGACCGCCCCCAGCCCAACGTCCCACCCGAGACCCGGAGCGGGCGGATGTGCAGCCAGGCCATACCGAAGGTGCGGCCGAACCTCGCCACCGCGATGGTCTGGTAGGCCAGCATGACCAGTCCGGTGAGGAACAGGCAGGCGAAGACGGTCAGGTAGATCCAGACGAACCCCGGCGTCGGGACGTTCCCGGGTGTGGACGTCCCCGAGGCGTTCGGAAAGATCGGTCCGAAGCTCGGTCCGAAGATGCTGAGGGCGACCACGAGGAGGACCGCGAAGACGGGGACGAGGAGCAGGATGTCGAGTACCCGGGCCCCCAGCCGGCGGCCCGGCTCCGCCAGTGCGCCGGGGCCGGATTGCGGACGTCCGAGTCCCGCCCCCTTCCACGGGGGCGCACCCCACCCGGGAGGAGGGAACCCGGCCCCCTGCGGTGGTACCGGGGCCACCGGCGGCGGTACGCGGAACTGGGTCCACGCCGCTCCGTCCCAGTAGCGCTGGCCCCCGTAGCCGTCCGGGTCCGGGTACCAGTTCGCCGGCGCACTGACATCCGTCATGATGCACCGGTGGTGGGGTGGTCGCCGGGCCCGCTACGGGGACGGGACCGGTTCAGGTCACGAGGGCCCTCCCTCGAGGATCGGGTTTCCGCCATCCAGCCATCATCCCATCATGGTCGACCCGTACCGGTGCGCTCCGACCCGGCGACCTGTCCGTCCCGGGCGTCCGCCGCCGGGCCCGCCCGGTGCGGCACGGAACTGACACACTGCACCCATGGCAGCTCGGAGGGACGGCATCGCACGCGGCACGGTGGTACTGCTCGGCGGGCGGAGCGAGATCGGGGTCGAGACGGTCCGCCGCCTCGCGCCCGGCAGATCCGTCGTCCTGGCGGCCCGGCGCAGTGACGACCTGGCCGGTCCGATCGCCAGCATCGAGGCGGCCGGGGCGTCGGAGGTGCACACCGTCGAGTTCGATGCCGACGCCACCGACGACCACCAGGCGGTCCTGGAGCGGATCGCCAGCGACCACGGCACCATCGGCGTCGTCGTCGTCGCCTTCGGGGTACTGGGCGATCAGGCCCGCGCCGAACGGGATCCGGCCCGTGCGATCGGCATCGCCCACACCGACTACGTGGCGCAGGTCAGCGTCCTCACGATCGTGGCGAACATGTTGCGGACCCAGGGCGGCGGTCAGATCGTCGTCTTCAGCTCGATCGCCGGAGTGCGGGTCCGACGGGCCAACTACGTGTACGGATCCGCCAAGGCCGGACTGGACGGATTCGCGTGTGGGCTCGCCGATGCGCTGCACGGCAGCGGGGTCCATCTGCTGCTGGTCCGCGCCGGCTTCGTCATCGGGCGGATGACGGAGGGCATGACGCCCGTTCCGCTCCTGTCCAGCACCCCCGGACAGGTCGCCGACGCCGTGGTCGCCGGCCTGCACGCCCGGGCGGGACGGGTGTGGGTGCCGGTGCGGCTGCAGCTGGCCGCCGGGGTGATGCGACTCGTGCCCCGGGGCCTCTGGCGCCGGATGCCCCGGTAACCCGCGGGGTGATGGGCACGATCAGGCGAGGTGCCGTCCGAGGAACTGGAGCGACGGGGGTTCCTGCGACACGAAGAACGGGTCCGTGTGGCATCCCCCGGAGATCGTCACGGTGGTCGACGCGGGGACGACCTCGGCCAGGGCCACCACGCCCGGATGGAAGGGATCGTCACTCCCCGACGCGATGCGCACCGGCATCCCGGCGAGGGCGTCGACATGGGTGACCGCATCGTTCGCCGAGAACTCCTCACGTGAGGCGAAGGCACCGGCGTTGGCCCGCTCCGCCTCGTCGTAGCTGGTCCAGATGGCGGGGCTGATCGCCGCCACGGCCGAGAACGTGCCGGGGTACTTCTCGGCGAGGAGTATGGCTCCGTAGCCGCCCATCGAGATCCCCATCGTGCCGATCTTCCGGGGAGGTGCACCCAGTCCCGATTCCTGGCACCGCGGGAGGAGCTCGTCCATGACCATGGCCATCGGGTCGTCCCCGGGATGGGGGTTCCAGTAGCCCCCGCCACCGTCGACCGTCACCATCGCCATCGGTGGCAACGGAACACCGTCCACGTGGAGCGCCACCGCCTGGGCCGGCGTCATGCCGGCCAGTGCGTCCGTGTGATTCCCTCCGAACCCGTGGAGCATCACGATCAGGGGCAGTGGATCCCCCCGTGGGTGCCCCGGCGGATAGGCGATCGAGTAGCCCACCCGCGTGTTGCGGGCCTCGGAGAAGAAGGCACCGGACTCCGACACACCGGGGGACGGGTGGACGAGGGGCGGCGAGCTCACCGAGCACGCACCGTCCAGCGCATCGAGGGTCTGCTTCCCCGGGAGCACCCCGTGCGCGACCAGCTCGGCACCGGAGGCGGCCGCCACGACCACCGCGCCCACGGCGGCGGCTCCCCACCCGATCAGCCGCCGCCGACTGAGCCGGCGCGCCCCGGGACCACCATGTTCCGCCATCCGGTCAGCCTCCCACGGACCGTCCCGCAGGCGGACCTCCTCCGATCGGTCGGCCCGGTCGCCAGGCGGCCGTCCGGGACTCCCCCACCGGGTACCACCCGGTCTGACGCCCCGGGGGACCGAGTGGGCGGAACGGCACCCGTACTGCGGGCCGGAGGCGATTGACAGCACCGCCGGGGCCGCCGACCCGGTGGGCGCGGCGGGCGGGAGTGGCGTCACGTGCTCCAAGCTGTCCGGTTCGGCGTCCAAGACGGTCACGATCTCGAAGTGTGCGCCGAGCGCGGGCCCGGGGTACGGGTCCGCCAGCCAGCCGGGCGGCAACTTCGGCGTGGGCGTCCTGACCTGGGCCCGGAGTGGCGCGACGACGACGCTCGGCCAGTCGACCATCGATCTCCTGGAGACGCGCGGGCCCTGCACGGGCACCTCCGAGGAGGCGTACTGGACCAGCACCGTGGCCGCCGCCAGCACGTCCGGTCCCGGAATCCCGGCCGTCGGTGACCCGGTCTCGGCGTACGTCTGCCTGCACTTCACGTACTCCGGCGGAACCGAGCACGTGACCCGGATCGCGCTCGCCCGGGGCACGAAGGTGCACCTCTGACGGTCGGCGTCGTCCGGCAGGTCCAGATCCGCCACCCCTCGACCGATCCGAGGCGTCCTCGGGCCCGACCACGACGTCGACCGGTGCGCCCGGGTGATGCCCACCCGGCAGTCCGGCGCCACCCGACGTCAAGGGGGCCCGGACCCCGCCGTCAGCCGCCGGCGTCGAGGTCCGGACAGTTCGCCGGCGTCGGTGCCGGGGGCTGCGTGGCGCCGTTCAGCCGACCGACGGCCTGGATGTCCGCGGCGATCAGGTTCGGTGGCAGCGGGGCGTACCCGAGCACGGCCATTCTCGACTGTCCGTTGCAGGCGAGGTAGTCGATGAACTCGCCCAGCGCGCGTCCCTCGGCGGTGGCCAGTGGCGAGGCCGTCTGCGGCCCGTCACACGTGGCACCTCCGGCCGCGGCCAGGGACGGTGCGCACGGGGTGACGAGGTAGCTGTAGGACGAGAGCGGGTAGGCACCGGTCGCCGTGCTGGAGAACACTCCGGCCAGATCCTGGGACAGGTCACTGTTGGTCGTGGCCGAGCGGAGTGCGGTGGACACCGCGGCCGACGTGGGCGGCACGAACGCGCCCGAGCCGTTCTCCACGTCGGCCACCGGGAGCTGACGCTCGGAGGCATACGGCACCTCGACGTAGGTGATGGCGCCGTCGAAGGACGGGGACGACACCAGGTTGACGGCGTTGTCGGAGCCGCTCTCGCCCACCGGGGTGTCGGCGTACCACCCCGGATAGGCGGACTGACCGGGCTCGACGGTCGGCGCCGGCGTGGGCCACCATGCGGTCGGCTGGCCCGGGTTCCCTGACTCGAAGGCGGTCTGGGCGGCGGTGAAGTCGGTGCCGTCTTCCTGGAGTAGATACTGGCTGAGTAGGTAGTTCTCACTGCCGGCGTCAGCCCGGTAGACGGGGATGATCCTCGTGTCCGGCAGGTCGCCGGCCAGCTGCGGGTTCAGGGCGGCGATGGAGGGGTCGTCCCACGAGGTGATCTCGCCCAGGAAGATCTTGCCGATCACCGAGGCGTCGAGGTCGAGGTCGGTGATGGGCTGTCCGTCGTTGCCGTCCAGGTGGAACGCCAGGGCGAGCCCGCTCGCCGCATCGGGCACGTACTGGTAGGGCTGGGTCGGAACGTAGGTCGACTGCTCGGCGCCGTAGGGCAGGTCCGACGCGGCGACGTCGACCTGGTTCTGGCCGAAGGCGTTGAGGCCGGTGACCGAGGAGTTGACCGTCCAGTCGATGGCCACGCCGGGGTCGACCGTCGCGAACTGACCGACCCACTGCTGGATGGCCACAGCGGCGGAGCTCGAGCCCTCCACGCTCAGCGTGGTCAGCGTCGACGGGACGACGGGTGCGGACGGGGTCGACGACGCTCCGACGATCGGGCCGTTCGACGCCGTCACCGTGAAGGTGTAGCTGTCCCCGCCGGTCAGTCCGGTCACCACGACCGGAATGAACCCGCTGGAGGAGGTCTCACCCCCGGCTGCGGCATCGGACAGATCGACAGCCGTCACGGTGAAGGACTCGGCCGGGCCGACGGGCGGCGTGAAGCTCACCGACGCATCGCCGTACCCCGGCACCGCCGACACGCCGGTCGGTGTTCCGGGAACCGGGACCGGCACGACGGGCGCCGAGGCGGCCGACGGTGAGCCGGTGCCCCTCGCATTGGTGGCCGTCACCGTGAAGGTGTAGGTGTCACCGTCGGTCAATCCGGTCACGACAAGTGGACTCGACGCCCCGCTGGCCGACTGACCGCCCCGGGCGGCATCGGTGACGTCGGTCGCCGTCGCCGTGAACGAGGTGATGGGTGAGCCGTTGTCGTACGCCTCCCCGAAGGACACCGACGACTGACCGGTGGCGATCGTGGCCCCGACGTCGACCGGAGCCAGTGGCGTCCCGGGGTCGACGGCCACCGCCTCCGAGTAGGGGCCCTTCTTCATCCCGACGGCAGCCAGCACCTCGACGGTGTAGTGGGTGCCGTCCTTCAGGCCGTCGATGATGCAGCCGGTGGTGGGGGCGGTGGCGGTGCAGTGCCGGCCCCGCTTCGAACCGACGGAACTCGTCGCCGTGTACCGGGTGACGATCTCCCCGGTCGGGGCCGCGACGGCCGTCCAGCTGACGGACACGTCCTTCAACCCGGCGACCGCCCGGACGCCGGCCGGTGCCGCCGGGGGAACGGCCGGCGCCCGGCCGGTGGCCCCGGCGGGCACGGCCGTGGCCAGGCCCAGGGCAACCACTGACGCGGCCGTCACCGCCACCGTCTGCATGACGCGGCCCCGTACCGCTGATCGCATGATGGTCCTTCCCTCCGCCGGGACCGGCCCCGATCCCGGCGCAGTTTCGCGCCGCATCGGCCTGCGTGCCATGGTTGTCGCGCAACGTTCACCTTCGCCCCGGAGCCCGCACGGTAGGTTCTGCGCGTGCGCCTGGGGACGGAATCGGACGTGGCGGACCGGTTGGCGGCCCTGCCCGGCGACGAGCCACGGGTGGTGGTGTCCGGCAATTTCGCCGCACCCCTGGTGCTCCTCCGGATCCTCGACGCCTCGCTTCCCCGGGTCCGGGCCTTCACGCTCAACATCCAGGGGGAGTGGCCCCGCCGGGCCGGCTTCCTCACCGAGACCCCCTTCGTCGGCCCCGGTGTCCGCGGTGACCCCGCCATGGAGTACCTGCCCATGCGGCTCTCCCTCGTGCCCCGCCTCTTCGGGACGTCACGGCCCCCCGACGCCGTGCTCCTCCACACCTCGCTGCCGCGGGACGGCCGGGTCTCCCTCGGGATCGAGGTCAACATCCTGCCGGCGGCCGTGGAGCAGGTCGTCGCCCGCGGCGGGCTGGTGGTGGCCCAGATGAATCCGTGCATGCCGTTCACGGGGGGCGACGCACTGCTCGACGTGGACCAGGTGGACCTGGCCATCGAGGTCGACGCGCCCCTCCCCTCCCCCGGGCCCCGCGCCACCGACGCCCTCGGCGCGGTGATCGGTGACCGGGTGGCGGCGTATGCGGCCGACGGCGGGACGGTGCAGCTCGGCATCGGGCAGCTGCCCGATGCGACAGCCGCCGCGCTGAGCGGACGCCGGGGTCTCGGGGTGTGGTCGGAGATGGTGAGCGACGGACTCCTCGAACTCGACCGCGCCGGAGCGCTCGACCCCGCCCGTCCCGTCAGCGCTTCGTTCCTGTTCGGCTCACCGGACCTCTACGCATGGGCCGACGACAACCCACGCCTCATCATGCGGCGCACCGAGGTCATCAACGACCCGGGCCGGATCGCCGCCCAGCCGGGCATGCTGTCGGTCAACACCGCGCTCCAGGTGGACCTGTTCGACCAGGCCAACGCCTCCTACGTGCGCTCGGATGTCTACTCGGGTTTCGGGGGCCAGCCCGACTTCGTGGCCGGCGCGCTGCACTCGACGGGCGGGCACGCCGTCGTGGCCCTGCGCTCGTGGCACGACCGGAGCGACACGTCGACCATCGTCCCCCGGCTGACCGAACCGGCGACGTCGTTCCAGCACTCGGTGATCGTGACCGAGCACGGCTCGGCCGAGGTGTTCGGGAGGAGCAACGTCGAACAGGCACGGCTCCTCGTCGACCGTACCGCCGACCCCCGCGCCCGCGACGCGCTCCGCGAGGCCGCCGGCCCGGGGGTCGCCTGACGCCACCCCGCCCGGCTCCACGCCCCTGCCGGCTCCCGTGCGCGGGTCCGTGGGGCGGCTAGCTTGCCCGTCGTGGAGGCCGATGCGAGCGGGGTGACCGGGGCCGGACCGGCGGACGCCACCCCGGCGGGGCGCGGCGGCCGCTCGTCGGTCCTCCTGATCCTGGCCTCAGCCCAGTTCCTCATGACCCTGGACAGCTCGGTCATGAACGTGTCGATCCAGTCGGTGGCCGCCGACCTCGGCACCACGGTCACCGGCATCCAGACCGCCATCACCCTCTACACCCTGGTCATGGCCGCCTTCATGATCACGGGTGGCAAGATCGGCGCCCTGATCGGCCGGCGCCGGGCCTTCGGGATCGGCCTCGTCGTCTACGGCTGCGG
>Ga0182016_10006764_pt1 | contig 11956 bp, 12 predicted proteins | sample 712S2MmetaG_FD_120491 | JGI IMG/M metagenome (GOLD analysis project Ga0182016, IMG submission 120491) | Permafrost microbial communities from Stordalen Mire, Sweden - 712S2M metaG | ecosystem: Environmental > Terrestrial > Soil > Wetlands > Permafrost | place: Sweden: Stordalen | collected...
CAAACGGATCGAGGAGGATCTAGTCGCGATTTACGGAAACGCTGAGTTGGTTCAGTCGTTTTTTGGTGCCAAGAGTGTACTCTATGCCAAGGACTAGGCAGTACGCTGAAGATTTATGCGGTTGATGCCGCCGGCAATGAATCGGCGCCAGTCTATTTCAACCTGTTTATCAATGCGGTCCCGCCAACAGCGGTCATTCAGCAGGTATCGCCCAATCCAACCTCCGCGCCAGTGACCAACGTACTAGTCACGTTCTCCGAAGCCATTAAGACGAACTCGGTCAGTCTGGCGAATTTCGTTCTCACATTCAACGGCACGGCCATTAGCACCTTTCAACCCGCTCTAACGGTGTTATCGAGCAACGAAATCCTCGTAGGCAACCTCTCGGCTGTCACCGGCACTGCGGGCACATATCAATTAATCATTAACCTGGGAGGTATCTCAGACTTGGCGGGCAATATAAACCCCGGAGCTGCTGTAGCCATGTCCTGGCAAAACGTCGCAAGTGGATCGCCTCCGGTGATTACCCAAGTCCCCAACACCACTGTCCAACCCGGCGCCACTCTCCAAATATCCGTCGCCGCCACGGACCCTCAAGGCACTGCGATCACTTTCAGTTTGGGCGCGGGGGCCCCGAGCGGCGTAACGATTACCGGAGACGGACTTTTAACGTGGACGCCGACATGTGACCAGGGCACGAGCAGCAACCGGATCACTGTTTGGGCAACCGACACTCTCTCGCCGCCACTCAGCAGTGCCATGTCTTTTGCCGTGTTGGTTGGCGATTGCGGGCAATTCGCCGTTGGCTCAACGATCGCCCAAGTCGGCACGATAGCCAATGTGCCTTTTAGTCTGGCGGCATCGCCGGGAATTACCAACCTGAGTTTTGGTCTGTCTTACCCGGCCAATCGCTTTACCAATTGGGCCATTACGGCCAGCAATCTAATTGGCGGTTCCGCCACGGCGCGGCAACTCAATTCATCCCGCGCCAATTTTACGATTGGTGCCACTGCCGGTTCGATCTTGCAAGGCACAACCCTGTCGGGGGCTATTTCGTTTATGCCATTGCCGGGAACTTCCGCGTTCGTGCCCCTTGCGTTTACCAATATTCTCGGCGCTTGGTCCAACGGCAGTTCGCTGGCCATTGCTGGAATTACGGGAAGGGTCGTCGTCATCAGCGCGCAGCCGTTGCTGGAAACACAGCCGGGAGCAAATTCAAATATTCTCGTAACGCTCTATGGCAATCCGGGCGCCAGTTACGAAATTAGTTACACGACGAATTTGTCCGCGCCTACTTGGTTGGCAGCAGGGCGCGTTCCGATGACCAATCTCTGGCAAACCTTCAGCTTTGTCATTGTGTTGCCGCAAAGCTTCTACCGCGCCGCGCAATTCTTCGCCGACCCTCCAATACTGGATGTCAATCCCTCCACGAGTAGCCCCATTTCCCTCTTGCTTTACGGTCTGCGGGGCACCGCATACCACATTGCAGCATCCACAGACCTTTCCCCGCATGCTGACTGGCAAACGATCACCAACTTGACCCTGACAAATTCGTTCAATTCCATCTATATTTCACCACCTACAAATCCCGCTACATTTCTCCGGGCTTTTCATTACTGAACAGATGTCATTTACCGCCCGGCCCCGTTTTCCCGGTCAATGATGTGGTTCCGCTCGTGGCACCGACGAGAGCGCGGGTAACTCGACAAACGCCACCTTGTTCACCTTGGGGCCGCCTAGAGCGATCCCCGGCGTCCGGCGTTTTCAGGCCAAAGTTGTGAACAGCAATTGCTCCATTGTCTTGGCAAGGACAGGAGCTTGACTTGATGAATTGGGAGACCAGTGCCGGCAGAATGGTATGTGGCATAATGAATTGATTATTCGTTGAGGCAGTTCATGGCAGAGTTGGCTTGTCGGCTGATTCCTTGTCAGATTCGGCGCCCTTGGTTTCGGGCGTGACGGTGGCGGCGGCGGCAGCATGACGCAAGCGGTAACTGCGGCCGGTGATTTGGATGAGCTCGGCCTGCTGCAGGAAGCGGTCGAGGAAGACGGCGGCTTCCGCTGTTTTGGTCAGCAATTGACGTCTCCCATTGGACCTGGCAGACCACAGCCCTCCGCTTTGACCATTTTCCGAAACCACGCTTCCAGATCTTCCGAAGCGAAACGGTGAAAGCATCAGTCAAGTCTATCTTCCGCAAATTTAAGCAGCGGGAATTTGCCGAATTTGATGTATTTCAGGTCGTTGCCGGCCTCCTCTTTGACCTTCACCCGTTCATCCACCGCGTCCGAGTATTTGCATGGCTTGGCGATCGTTTTGCCGTCCTCGTGCGCCCTTTTGAAGTCCTCCCAAACCTTGGTGAGGCGGTGGCCTTCCGCGTAGGTCTGGCTGACCACCAGTTTAATTTCCGTGCGTTCCTCGTCCTTCCAGGCTAGAACCACCGCTGCGCCTCGGTTTGGGCTTTCTCCCAATCGTCGATGACCATGACCCACGCATCTTTGTCCTCCATCAAGACGCGCTTTCTCTGGCCGTTGACCTCGCCGTAGTTCAACTGCCAGGTGAGCACGCCCCTGATGGGTGTCTGCCGTTTCGTCAGTTTAATGGTGCTGTTGCCATTCAGTTCTGAATGTTGCCAGGACTCAGGGCCTATCGTTGCAGGATGTTGACCTAATTCGAGCACTATTTAGATATCATCCATATTCCACTCCTCGCAGATTTTGGAAAAGAAAAACCCTCGTAAGTCCTTGCTTTCCAAGGAGCTTACGAGGGAGAACGGATGGTGGAGCGTAGGGGTCTCGAACCCCTCACCTTCTGAATGCCATTCAGACGCTCTACCAACTGAGCTAACGCCCCATCCAATGGGTTAATTCTTGAAGAGGTTCGCGTTTTCCGCAAGCGAAAAACTTTCGCCCCTGCTTTTGGACCGATTTTCCGTTGCGCTACCGTAGCGCCTGCGGCAAATTACCTACGGAGACACCGCCCATGAATAGCACGCCAAAATCTGAAGGAACCGCGCCTATGCAAACCGCCTCTGGCCTGAATCAACTTGAGCAGCTCAAAAAATTTACCCGTGTGGTCGCTGATACCGGGGATTTCGCGCTCTTAAAAGAGTACGCTCCGGAAGACGCCACCACCAATCCGACTTTAATCCTCAAAGCCGCGCTCAAGCCGGAATATCACGCGCTGCTGGAGAAAGCAGTGCGAGACGGAAAAAAGACCGCCCAAGCACCAGACGATGTGATGAGGGAGTTGCTCGTTTTGTTTGGCTTGGAAATATTAAAGGTCGTGCCCGGACGCGTCTCCACCGAGACGAGCGCCAAGATTGCTTTTGACGCGGACGCCTTGGTGGCCGAAGGGCGGCTTTTTATCGAGCGTTATGCCAAAGCGGGCGTGGGACGCGAACGGGTCTTGATCAAATTGGCCACGACTTGGGAGGGGATCCAGGCGGCCCGCGTTTTGCAAAAGGAAGAGATCAACTGCAACATGACCCTCCTCTTTTCTCTGGCCCAAGCCGTGGCCGCGGCGGAGGCGGGCGCAAAACTCATTTCGCCCTTCGTGGGACGGATTCTCGATTGGTACAAGAAGAAGAATCAACGGGAATATCTCCCCGCGGAAGACCCGGGGGTGCTCTCAGTCCGCGAGATTTATGCGTATTACAAGACGTTCGGACATCCCACCGAAGTGATGGGCGCCAGTTTTCGCAGCAAAGGAGAGGCGTTGGAATTGGCCGGATGCGATCTCCTGACCATCAGCCCGGAACTGCTGGGCGAATTGAAAAGCAGCACAGAACCCGTCGCGCGCAAACTTTCGCCCGAAGGCAGCCGCAACCCCCAACTTTCCCGGCTGAAGGTGGACGAAAAAAATTTCCGCTGGCTGCTGAATGAAAGCGCCATGGCCACGGAAAAGCTCTCCGAAGGCATTCGGACCTTCGCGGCGGACGCCGCCAAATTGCAGGAGTTTATGGCCAAGATGGCCTGAGAACGGCGGCTGCGCGTCCAGGAATGTAGCGCTCCTTAATAGCGAGTGAAAAATTTTCGATGAACAATTCGCAATCCGGCGCGTCAGTGGGCGGATCGGGTTAGATTGAGAATTGTTCATTGAAAATTGGTTATTTGTCATTTGCGGTCACTAGACTAGGCCCTGATCAAGTCGGCGACGGTCCCCAAAGGAGGCAGGACTGCCCTTAGATTTCGCTTTGAACTTTGGGCGAAGCATCTAAGCTCAAGGCGTTCGTTGAGCAGGCATTGCCATGTATCGGGAAAAGAAAATCGTCGTCGTCATGCCGGCCTATAACGCGGCCAAGACCTTGGTCCAGACCTTTGAGGAAGTCATGGAACAAGGGATTGTTGATTTAGTCATCGTGGTCGATGACGCCAGCCGTGATGAAACGACGGCCATTGCCAAGAAGCTTCCGAACACCACCGTCCTCACGCATAAGAAGAACCTGGGGTACGGAGGCAACCAAAAGAGTTGTTACCGGCTGGCGCTGCAGTCCGGCGCGGACATCATCATCATGGTGCATCCGGACTCGCAGTACACTCCAAAATTGATTCCGGCGATGGCGTCCATGATTGCCAGCGGACTTTATCCCTGCGTCTTGGGGAGCCGCATTCTGGGCAATTACGCTTTGCGCGGGGGCATGCCGGCGTGGAAATACGTGGCCAACCGCGGCCTGACCCTGGCGGAGAACATCCTGCTGGGCGCCAAGCTCTCCGAATACCATACCGGCTACCGCGCCTTTTCGCGTGATATCCTGGAACGCCTGCCGCTGGAAGCGAACTCGAACGATTTTGTTTTTGACAACCAGATGCTCGCGCAAATCCTCTGGTACCATTACACCATCGCCGAGGTCAGTTGCCCGACGCGCTATTTCAAAGAGGCGTCGTCCATTAATTTCCGCCGCAGCGTCAAGTATGGTTTTGGCTGTCTGGGCACGGCCTTGTCTTACCGCCTGGCCAAGATGAACCTGCGCGGCTCGCCTCTATTTCCGCCGGTGCCTTGAGGCGGTCAGCGTCGTGGCAGAACGGGCGGTCCACCCGCCCGCCAGGGCGGCGCGCAACGGAGTGCGCGCCCTACCCACCCAGTTAAATGGACCAGCCTTGGCGGTAGGTCCGCTTGACGATCTCGGCCACTTCCGGGGCGTTCTTGGCCGTCATGGCGGGCCCATCCCATTCCAGTTTTTTGCGCGCGCGCAAGGAGACACAGCCAAGCAGGATGATTTCTGTCAAATAGGCGGCAATGTCGAAATTGGAATAAGGAACTTCGTGTTTGCCATCGTGGCAAGCCTGGAGCCACTCGCGGTGCTGGCGTTCGTCCGGAGAACCGCGGAACTCGTTGCGGGGGAGCGTCTGCGGAATCGCTTTGGCGGCCTCGTGATTCTGCACTTTGACCAATTCTTTGTCGCCTTTGAGTTTGACCAGTGTTCTCAAGTCCTGGTCGCCATCATCCGGCGAGAAAATGATGCCCTTTTCGCCGATCATGATGCAGCCGCTGTTGGATACTTGGCCGGCGAGCGCTTCGACGTCAGCCGTGACTTCCGCCGGCGGTTTGAGGCCGCCGTCAGACCAATGCAATGTCACCGCCGGCAGGCCTTCCCGGGCCGGGAACTCAAAGTCGATGCGTGAATTCTTGGGATACATATCCGGTGTCATGCCCTCGGAACGAGCGACGACCAGTGTGGGATAGCCTAGCTTGAGCGCGCGGAAGGGCCAGTTGACCGTATGGCAGGCCATATCACCCAGAGCGCCAGTGCCAAAATCAATCCAACCGCGCCAATTGAAGGGCTGATAAACCTCAGTGCCACCGATGCCGCCATGCGGTCCATCCGGCCAATTCAATTTGAAAGGGCGTTCGGGTGCGGTGCCGAGCCAAAGGTTCCAAGCCAAATCCGCCGGGACGGGATCATTGCCAGTTGGCCGTTCAAGACCTTGGGGCCAGACCGGACGATTGGTCCAAACATAAGCTTCATGCACCGGTCCAATCAAGCCGGCCTGCACAACTTCCACCGCGCGGCGGAGCGAGTCAGAGGCGCTGCCTTGGTTGCCCATTTGCGTGGCCACGTTATATTGCTTGGCCAGTTCACGCAACTTGCGCGCTTCAAAAACGTCGTGGGTGAGCGGCTTTTGACAATAAACGTGCTTGCCCAGCTTGATCGCGGTCGCGGCGATCACCGCATGCATGTGGTCCGGGGTGGCGACATCGATCGCGTCGAGATTCTTTTCCTTTTCCAGAAGTTCGCGATAATCCTTATAAACATTCACCGTCTGGGGCGCGGAGAATTTGCCTTTGGTCACTTGTTTGTAAAGCTCTGGAAACTGCGCTTTGACGCTTTCCGTGACCTTGGAATTGGTGTCGCACAACGCCACTACATTGGCACCGCCCGCGACGTTGCACACCAGATCGCTGCTGCCCTTGCCCGCGCAGCCAATTTGCGCAAGATTGATCCGGCTATTAAGGTTCTGCCCGCGCAATAAATACGGGCCCGTGACCACCGCGCCGGTGGCGGCGAGCGCCCCGTAGCGGATAAATTGCCGGCGAGAATGGCGTGAAAAAGTGATATGCTTGTTCATATGGGTGCAATCTGGCCATTCCGCCGTCCAATTGCAAGCCGACAATTCAGGTGGAATCGGCTTGAGCCGCGCATCGTCTGATGCTCGAGATGACAACTATCGTGTGTCGGCGGACGCTTATGAATCACAAAGCGTGGGAGCCGGCGTGGTAGAAGCCGCCGCCTTGCCTTTCCTGGTGCGCATCCCAATTTTCGCGCATGGAAAGCGCCAGAGGACTGGCGCAGTCCAAGACGCTTCGCGCTTTGCCTGCACACATATTGAGATGCGCCCCCGGCTCTGTTCCGCGCAACTTTGCACTTTCTTCCGCGCCGGGGGCTTGTTAAGAGTGAACCATGATGAAAAAATTTCTCTTTCACGCCGCAACGCTAATTGCCGCCGCCGCCGGCCCGGCCGCTTTCGGGCAGGACCTGGCACCTTTGCCCATTCAACTTCCTCCCCCAGCGATGAAAGGCACGCCGCAGAATATGCCGACCAATACGACGGCGCTGCCGCTTTCCGACAAGCCGCAGCCCCCTTTTATGGCGCCCAAAGGCGCGTCCAACGTGGCTCTCAACAAACCCGTCACGTCGGGCGACCCCAATCTCATCGGCGGCGATCTCAAGCAGATCACCGATGGCAAGAAGCAAGCCTACGAAGAGAACGTGGTTACGTTGCGGCGCGGATTGCATTGGATCCAAATCGACCTGGAGAAGGACTTCAATATTTACGCGGTGGTTTTGTGGCATGACTTCACCACGCCAGTCGTGGTGCGGGACGTGATTGTGCAAATTTCCGATGATCCCGAATTCAAAAACGGCGTAGTCACCGTTTTCAACAACGACCAGAAAAACAGCGCCGGGCTGGGGGTTGGGACAGACCGGGAATACTTCGAAAATTCCCTGACGGGCGCGGGCAAAGTCATCGACGCCAAAGGCACGAAGGGCCGCTACGTGCGCTGCTACAGCAAGGGCAGCACCGACAGCGCTCTGAACACGTACATTGAAGTCGAAGTGTACGGCCTGCCGGCGTCGTGAACCGCTGGCTGGTAGCGGCATTGGTGCTGCTCACGGGATTAGCGCTGGGGCTGCGGGCCCCGCGCTTGGCGTTGCGTCCGTTGCATAATGACGAAGCGGTCAACGCCATGAGGTTCGGCCTGCTTTGGACCAGCAATAGTTACAGCTATGACCCGAATGAATTTCACGGTCCGACCCTGCCCTATTTAACCCTGCCCGCCGCCTGGCTTGACGGGGCGCCGGATTTCGATCACTTCACCGAGTCCACCTTCCGCGCCGTGACGGTGGCCTTTGGCGCCGCGCTGGTGCTGGTGCTTCTCCTCGCGGCCCCGGAACTGGGCCGGGCCGAAACACTCTGGGCGGCGGGGTTGACGGCCATTTCACCGGCCATGGTTTTTTACAGCCGCTATTACATCCACGAGATGCTGCTGGTGTTTTTTACGGCGCTGAGTTTTTTTGGCGCGTGGCGTTACCTGCAAAGCGCGCGTCCGCTCTGGGCCTTGGCCTCAGGGATTGGCCTGGGGTTGATGGCCGCCACGAAAGAAACATTTGTTTTTACCGTGGCGGCGGCGGCATTCTCCGCTGTCGCGGCCGGCGTGTGGTCGCGCTGGCGTGACCGCGACCAGCCGGCCTTCCAGCCACAATGGCGGCGGAGCCATCTGCTTTGGGCGCTGGTGGTCGCGACCGCGATAGCGCTCCTGTTTTTCTCCTCCTTTTTCCGCAATCCGGCCGGGCCGCGGGACGCTGTGCGAAGCTATCTGCCGTGGTTGCATCGGGCGGGAGGGGCCACCCCGCACGCGCACGAGTGGAGCTTCTACTTTCAACGCCTGCTTTTTTTTCACAGCAAAGGCACGCCGGTGTGGAGCGAGGGGTTCATTGCAGCTCTGGCGGCGGTGGGATTTTGCGCGGCGTTGCTGGGCAGAGGGGGAGCGCCGCCGGCGCGCTGCTGGCGGCGGCTGATCGCATTTTACACATTATGTTTGACGCTGATTTACACGGCGCTCGCCTATAAAACACCTTGGTGTCTGCTCGGCTTTTATCATGGCATGATCCTGCTGGCGGGGATGGGAGCCGTCGTCGTTTGGCGCGCCTGCGGCTCGCATTGGCTGCGGACCCTTGTGTTAGTGGCGCTGGCCGGAGGCTCGGGCCAATTGGCCTGGCAAGCTTGCGCCGAAAATTTCGCAGTCGATAAAGGCGGCGTGCCCTATTGTGACAGTCCCAAAAATCCTTATGTTTACAGCCAAACCGTGCCTGATGCCCTGCGCCTGGTCCGCACCGTCGAGGCCATCGCCCAGGTTTCGCCGCAAGGCTACGAGATGGTTCTGGAAATCATGGGACCGGAAAGTTGCTGGCCGTTGCCGTGGTATTTGCGGCGCTTCAAGAACATCGGCGATTGGGACGAAATTCCCAATCGGCCCCTGGCCCCGATCATGATTGTCTCCACGACCCTGCACGCCGCTTTCGATGACCGCCCGGAAAAAACCCATCTCATGGCCGGCTATTTCGAACTTCGCCCCGGCGTTTTCTTCGAGCTCTACGTCAGCCTTGACCTCTGGCGCGCCTACATCAAGACGCTGCCGCCGGAGGATAATTGACGGTGGGCGTTAAATCGGCGTTTACTGAGAAGCCGCGCCGACGTTGAATGTTGCGATGAAACTGGCTGATTTCCCGGAAGTGCGGGCGTTGTCGCCGCAAGAAAAGCACCAATTGGGGGATGAGCTTTGGCTCTCCGTAGCGCCGCAACTAGAATCGAGGGCCACGTCGCAAGGGGAAAAAGGAACCGTTGGAGGCCCGGCGTGTGGCGTTTCTGAAAGATCCCTCACCGGCGCTGACCTTGGAACAATTTCAGGAGCAGATGCGGAAGCATCGTCAATGAATGCTTTGAACGAAATTCAACCTACAAGAACTTGCCGAGCAGAGTATTTTCTGCGATGGTTCAATCATGAACGTCAGTGATGAGATTGTGGATTTTTTAGTCCACCACATCCCGGCACAAGCGTTGGTTAGTTTTAGGGCGTCAGAAGAGGCTCGCCAACGTGTCTGGGCCTTGGTCGCCAAGGAAAAGGAATTAGGTCTGCTCCCCCAGGAAAAGCTGGAATTGGATGATTTCCTCAAACTCGAACATTTGATCGTTCTTGCGAAAGCGAAGGCTTTGGCGGCAGGGCATGGGTGAGGTCATCGGGCAGCAATTGCGACGTGAAGTCCGCATGCGGGCTGGCGGACGTTGCGAGTATTGCCTGATGGATGAAAGGCTGTTGGTCTGGGGTTGCGAGGTGGACCACATCGTCAGCCGGAAGCATGGTGGCGCCACAGAATCGTCAAATCTCGCGCTTTCATGCGCGCGGTGCAATCGTGCGAAGGGCACCGACATCGGATCGATTCACCCGGAGAGCGAGGATCTTGTTCGATTGTTTAACCCGAGGCGGGACCGGTGGGAAGACCATTTCAGCCTTGCTGGCGTTCGGATTGTGGGGTTGACACTCATTGGGCAAGTGACGGTTACTCTTCTGCAATTTAACCTGGATGAACGGCTCCTCGAGCGTGAGTTGCTACAGAAAGCGGCGAAATACCTGAAATGAAGGGGATTCAAATAAATATGCGGGGATTAGGTCCCGCCATGATCGAGGAGTACGCGACGATCAGGTTTTTCATGCTTGTCAAGCAGTGGATTTCCTGAGCCTGCCGCCACGGCAAGAGCTTTTCGGCGTGAGGGCGGGTTGACAAAGGCAGTATTCGCGGCAAGCTAATGCAAATGAAAACCTCGCTTTGGGTCGCCCTCATTTCAATCGTTCCAAGTTTGCTTTTGGCCGATGATTGGCCGCAATGGCGGGGGCCGAATAGGGACGGAATTTCCCAGGAGACCGGGCTGCTCAAGGAGTGGCCTAAGGAAGGTCCCCGTCTGTTGTGGAAAACCGAAGACATCGGGCGCGGCTATTCCACGCCCGCCGTGGTTGGAGACCGCCTTTATGTCATGGCCAACGAAGGGCTGGAAAATGAGTTTGTCGAGGCGTTGGATGCAACCACCGGCCAGCGCGTTTGGTCCACCCGCGTGGGCAATGTGGGCAATCCCAAACAGCAGCCCAACTTTCCAGCCGCGCGCTCCACTCCGACGGTCCAAGAGGATGCCCTGTATGTCCTCAGCTCGGACGGTGATTGGGTGTGCCTCGAACGCAAGACCGGCCATGTCCGCTGGCAAAAGAATGTCCGCACCGAGTTTGGAGGCCAACCGGGCGAATGGGCCTATGCTGAATCACCTTTGGTGGATGGCGAGGCTGTCATTTGCGCCCCGGGTGGCAGCAACGCGACCGTGGTGGCGTTGCGCAAGAACACAGGCGAACTGCTTTGGAAATGCGCGCTGCCCGAAGGCGACGACGCGTCCTATTCCTCGGCTATCGTGGTGGAAGCGGGCGGCATCCGCCAGTACGCGCGCTTGCTGACGAAAGGATTGGTGGGAATCGAGGCCAAAACGGGCCGTTTTTTATGGCGTTATAGCAAGCCCATCAGCCGTTATGGAGCCAATATTCAGACCCCTTTGGCCAGCGGCGATTATATCTTTTGTTCCGCTACTGGAACTGGTTCCGGTCTCATCAAACTTAAAGCCGACGGGGGCAAGATCGAACCGGCCGAGAGTTATTTCCAACCGAATATTCCGACGGCCATTGGCGGCGTGGTCAAAGTCGGCGATTTTCTTTATGGCGCGACGGGCGACGCTTTGATGTGTGTCGAGTTCCTGACGGGCGAAATTAAATGGAAAGAACGGTCCTTGGGCGCGGCGTCCCTCTGTTACGCGGAGGGCCGCCTTTATTTGCATGGTGAAAAGGGCGAGGTCGCTCTCGTGGAAGCCACGCCCGAGGCCTACCGTGAAAAAGGACGCTTTGCCCCGCCTGCGGAACCTTCCCATCCCAATGCCATGGAAAAATCATGGGCCTACCCGGTAGTCGCCAACGGCCGACTTTACCTGCGCGACCATGGCGTCATCTGGTGCTACGCAGTCAAGGCGGCGGCTGGTCAATGATAATTGCCGGGACGAACTCCGCGGCCCATGGAGTTATGACGACCCGACGTCGTGGCACGCGCGGGTCATACTCCGCTGATTGGTGGCCGCCGAGACTTCTTTGCTACGATTTTGGCAAGGGGGGCAACAAAGCCAAAATTTCCTGCTGTTCCTGATACCACTCTTGCAACGGTCGCGATAAGACGGACGGCTTGAAGTCCTTGTAATGGTCCAGGCCCAAAGCGGCGTCCACTTGCTTCTTCAACGCCTCGTTGAGATCAGACTCAGACCGCCTGATCTGGTGGAACTCGGGTGAGCTGGTTTCCGTGTTTGTAATTAGTTCTACTGCGATGTTTGTTCAGGATAACTAATCTTTGGCGGCGGCTCGCCGATCAGCTCATAA
>Ga0182016_10006765_pt1 | contig 11956 bp, 7 predicted proteins | sample 712S2MmetaG_FD_120491 | JGI IMG/M metagenome (GOLD analysis project Ga0182016, IMG submission 120491) | Permafrost microbial communities from Stordalen Mire, Sweden - 712S2M metaG | ecosystem: Environmental > Terrestrial > Soil > Wetlands > Permafrost | place: Sweden: Stordalen | collected...
GTCCGGCGACTGCATCGATGCTCATCACGAGAAGTAAGTCTCAGGGCATCGTTATACTTCTTGAAGATTCCTGCGCCCATTGTATTGGCACTGACCGAGAGCGAATCCGATCCGATATACATGCAATTGACTTCGCGATCTCGATAGTCTAGATGCGGATGATGTGTTGCGGATTTGAGGCTGTCCGGGAGATTACCCGGTCCAATCGAAATCCGATCACCAACTTGGAGCCATCCCCAGATAACATGCGCTTGCCGCGCAGTGCGGTCAAAACACACACCATCGTCCTTGAATGTTGCCCGCCTGAACAGGCCAAAATATAAGAAGAGGTCGCCCTTCCCTACGCCTTCATTTTCAAGATGAGTTTGAGAGCTTCCGTCCTGGCCATATAAAAACGTGCCGCTGCAATTGTTGGAGGCAAAACTGGGGCGCAGGCCGGGACGGATATCCGGGTCGAGATGAGCTTGACCTGAGAGAGAAATCTTTCCTCCCGGTGAAGTGAAAACCGACTTTGGCAGCCCGTACTTTCCCTGGCGTCCGAGGTCCTCAAATCGGGTCCGAACTTTGTGCTTATTGTTCTCGGGAATCGGGACACTGAACATCGTACCGTCTGGCAAGATTGGGCTGGGGCAGCCCCCCGCAGTTCCATCAAAGCCCTTACGGCTCGGAATGATCCTTTTGGGAAATGTCATGCAGTGCTCTTTCCGTTCGGCTGAATTCGTAGGCCGGCAGATCCGCTCTGGCATTGGGGGCACTTGCGCTCGAAGATGTCGCTGCCATTGACGCCGTAGACATGGCCACAGATGACGCATCCAATTTGATATACGGTCTGGCCCCTGTCCGTCCCGGGCAGGTTGGTGTTGCGAATCACAACCTGGCTGTTGCAATTCACAAATCCGGGTTGCGTCGTGTTGCCTTTAAGCAAGTGCTGGCTATGGATCCCCTTCCGTTGCGAAAAATGGATCTCAGCCTATTACGCCTGACATGATCCTGAAGCGGCACATCCGACCGGCACTGGAGCGGATGGGCGTCACGAAGCGGATCGGCTGGCATTCCTTCCAACATGGTCTGGCAACCATGTTGCGGCAAAAAGGAGTGGACATCAGGACAGCACAGGAACTTCTACGCCATGCCAGCAGCAGGATCACGCAGGACATTTATCAGCAGGCGGTCAGCGAAGAAAAGCGTCTCGCTCAGGACTTGGTTTTCAGGGGTCTGCTGGATGGGGCTCAACTCAGCACCCTTTAGCACCCTCAGAGACCTAGGAAAGCAACTATCATCGCCACAAACCCTTGATTTTCTTTGGCTTATGGCGGGGACGACGGGGCTCGAACCCGCGACCTCTGCCGTGACAGCAAATCTCCTACCGCCCCTCAAATCTCATTGCGGCAACACTCTGCGCTGGTGACGGAGAGGAGCGCTCCAAATCGCCGATCTTGCGCGCCAGCGCCTGATAGCGCGGCTCGTCTTTCAGGGTGAGCATGTCGGGATGCGAAAGGATCGCCAGGAACTCAACATCGTGCTGGCTATAGGCATCTTCCAGGATCGTCAGTGCCTCCTGTTTTTTGCCCATGAGCGCGCAGGTGGCGGCCAGCATCACACCGTGCAGCTTGCCCTCGCGATAGTATTCTTTCTGCTTCGCATACAGCGCATTCAGCAGACCGCGGTCTCTGCCGTGCGCATAACCAGCCCGTGCGGATGCAATCACATCTTCGAGGTCCGGATCGTTTGCCTCCTGCGCCGCGCGCTCTCCCTCGGCTAGAAAACCAGGATAGTCGCGAAGGTCCAGATCGATCCGCATGAGATAGAAATGAGGGGAGCGAAAGTCGGGTGCCGACTGCTCCACTTCTTTAAGCAGGCCCAGCCCCTCCTGCGTGTGGCCTGCGTTGTACAGCATCAGCCCCTTGTCGGCGAGGGTCGGGCGCGAGGACGGATCGAGCTCCTGCGCCTTGTCCATCTGATCCAGTGCCTCGGGGAAGCGGCCCAGTTCGCCGAGCGAATTCGCATACCAGCGCCGGGCCTGGGAATCGTTGGGATTCAGCGCAATGGCCCGCCGAAACTCCTTATCCGCATCCGCAAAATCCCACGTACCATACATCTCGGCAAAGGCCAAGGCGCGGTGTGCCTCCGGAAGCGAATCGTCAAGCGCCACGGCCTTGCGCGCTGCTGCAATCGCCCGTGAAAAAGCATCATCATCCTTCGCCGTGGTGTATTCGCGCAGCAGGTTGTAGGTATCCGCCAGCCCAGCATAAGCGCGTGCATCACTGGGATCGTGCACAATCGCCTGCATAAAAAAGTCAAGCGCCCGGTTCAGGCTCTCCGGCGTCCGCTGGTTCCACTCATACCGCCCGCGCAGATAGAACTCGTTGGCCCGACCTTTTTCCAAATCGGAGACTGCCAGACGTGAACTCTCAACAGATAGCGAACGATACGCCAGGAACCTGTGTGCAACGCTGACCGCCGACGCCCCAACCGTTAGCCGTGCAGTGGCATCGAGTGCCACCGCAAACACTACCCCGGCGGCCAGCACCATCAGCCACTTACGCTTCGCACTCCACGTCACGCGGTACGCTTCCACCGGCGAATCCGCGGGCGCAGGGGCAGCCTCGACGGTTGCAACCGGCGTATGGGCGATCTCAGGCTTTTCCTCGATATCCGGTTCAGAATCCGGCTCAAATGCGCCGGCCGACTCGAGCCACTGGTCCAGTTCCGCCGGATAGGCATAGACCGATGTCTTCGCCGTCCCGGGCACCCGGTGCACGGGCAGCCCGCGTTCACTACCCCAGCGCTTGACGGTGCGGTCGGCCTTGCCCAGGTAGGACGCAATCTCCTTCCACCCCACCAGCCGTCGCGCTGCATCGACTCTGTCGCTGGTTTCTGACAGATCGGGGTGAGAAGACGGCATACGTGCACCTTGTATCAAGTCTATTGGCACTATTTGTCACTCTTCAAACACAACGTGTCACTAGGCGCGCTTTCGATTTCCACCCATAATAGCACCTGTAAGATGCGGCAGAACCGTGCGGGACGGTCCATCCGTCACAACTCACCAACCGCAGCAGTAACTTGCCTGCTGCGGATGGGTACGCGTCCGCCCCGCGGCGGCGGCCGCCGACTTCACAACCCGCGAGAGGATCATCCGATTGCGCATTCCCTTGAATCTGTGCGTAAGACTGGCGATAGCCTGTGTGTTTGTGGCGGGGCTCGTTCCCGGCATGGCCCAGACTACGCCTGTGATCTTCAATTTACCCTTGGCCGTTGGAACGTTGGGATACGGCGTAATCGAGGCCGGTGACGGGAACTTCTATGCCATGTCGATGCCCAACGCCACCCAAAATACCTGCCCCGGTAATTCGAATCAGACGTGCTCGTACATATACCAAATCACCAAGAACAACACCCTCTCAACCTACCATTCGTTCCAGGCTGTCAACGGAACGAGCGGGAATCTCGTGAACACGGACGGCCTGAATCCGACGGCCCTCATTACTGGCAACGACGGGAATCTTTACGGCGCATGCAAGTTCGGTGGTCCGGGGGGATTCGGCACCATCTTCAAGATCACTTCCAACGGTACGTTTACTGTGCTCGCCAGCTTTGGGGTCAGTACCACCACCTCTGGCGCCCCCGATCCAGGGAACGTGCCGCTCGGCCTCATTCAGGGAATCGACGGAAATCTATATTTCGTTAACGCATCAGGGGTTTACTCCCTTAACCCCAGTGGAAATTCCGGCGCCGTCACCACCGTCGCGACCTTTCCGTATGGCCTGGTGGAGGGTAGCGATCCGTATGGCTACAATGCCTCTTCAATCATGCAGGCCGGCGATGGAAACTTCTACCTCACGATGGGCACGACACCGGGGACTCTCGCAGGCGACACGGGCGTGAATGCCGGAGGCATCGTTCAACTTACCCTCGGCGGCCAGTTGAACCTGGTCCACGCCTTCGCTCTCGATGGCAGCGAGGGCAACCAGCCGCAGGGGCCGCTCGTTGAAGGCCCTGACGGCTACCTCTACGGCACAACGAGCACCTCGACCAGCGGCGGAACCACTGCCGGCGGACTGGCCTTCAAGGTTCTGCCCGGCGTCGCCGGCGCTTTCCTCTCGCTGGGGCCTTTGCCGGGCACCACCGCCGCCCGGTCCAGCGGCGCTCTATTCGTTGGCAGCGACGGCAATCTCTACGGCACCACCGCGCTGGGCGGCAACCTCACCGTCGCGCATTGCGCTGGGGTTGGATGCGGCATGCTTTTCCAGATGACGCCGACGGGAACTTTCACCACGGTGTACGCTTTTCAGGGTGGAAGCGCCGCCAGTCCCAACGCTCCGCCTCTCCCCCCGGAAGATGGCGCCGCGCCGGAAGACCCGGTGGTGCAATCGGACGATGGCGACTTCGTTGGCAGTTCGGCGGGTCTAACCGACATAAACTCCCCGGTCTTTTTCGAACTCGATCAGGCGGGGAAGATGGCCCCGCCGGTCAGCCTTACCGTCAGCCCGGCAACTGCGGGAATAGCCACGCCGGTAACGGTCACCTGGAGCGTGTTGAATGCCTTTTCCGACACGGCCCAAAACTGCGGAGCGGTGGTGCAGGGCGGGGTCCCGGGAATCAACGGCTGGTCCGGGCGGCAAACGGGCGCGCTTGCCAATGGCGTTTATAGCGGAAGTACGAGGATCACGCCGACCCAGCAAGGTGCCTACACCCTCGGATTGGTTTGCGGCGGTAATGAAGTGGGATTTGCAAGTCTTGAGGTTTCCGCAGGCTTCACGATCACGTCTCTTACACTGCCTCAGGGAACAGTCAACTCCCCCTATAAGAATTTTCTAACCGCAATTGGCGGCACAGGGCAGCTCACCTGGTCGGTCGCGAACATGCCGCTAGGTCTTACTCTCGATCCATCCAGCGGCGAAATTGCCGGCAAGCCTCAGCAGTTTGGCAATTACACGCTTGCCGTCACGGTCACTGATTCTTCCAATCCGCAGAGTCAGGCCACCGCGTCCGTTACACTCAACATCGTCTCAGGGCTGGTAATCGAGACCACTTCGGTGACCAAGGCGACCATCGGCGCGCAATATACCCAGAAGATCAACGCGCAGTTCGGTCTGCCAACTTATCTGTGGACCATCACCAGCGGAGCGCTGCCGCCGGGAATCACCATGACCTCCGGCACTCCGAATGCAGTGCTTTCCGGCATTCCCACCCAGGCCGGCAATTACACCTTCACTGTGCAGGTCGCCGACTCGGAAGTGACTCCGTCCACGCAGACCGCGACCTATGTCCTCAAGGTTTCCCCAGACGTGCAGATCGCCTCCGTCGAGTTCACCCAGGCCATCCAGCAGTATCAGACCATCGACGACCTCGAAGCCTCTTTGAGCAACACCGGTGAGCCGCCGGTTCCGCTTATCGCCGGCAAGTGGGCCGTGATGCGCGTTTACTTCACCGAGCTCAAAGACGCCACGAAGGTTACGCTCACGGTTACCGGCTCGGTCGCCGGGGTAAAGCCATTCATGCTCACGCCCGGATGCGCACCGCTCGATCAGCGCGCCGGCGGCTTCTGCAAGTCGATGGACATCTACTTCGTTCCGCCGCCCGGCGCATGGTCCACCGTGCTCACGCTCACAGACGACGCGGACAACCAACTTGAGCAGGAAACGCTCAACGTAACCAGCCGCACCACCTCGACGGTCCTCTACAAGGCCGTGAGCCTCTGCTCAGTTCCCAATCAACCCAGCTCCTGCCAGGACCCGACCGGCCTGCTCAACCTCACCTGGTTTGCGAACAAGGTTCTGCCCACCAATCTGGTGATCCCCTCGATCACTGCGCAAAGGGTCTACAAGGCTTTACCTGCCGGTGCCAATCTTCTGGACGGCTGGGAGAAAGCCATGGCACAGAACATGCTCAACCTTTACTCGCCCGCGGACCAGCAGTCGGACACGACTGCTGGCCAGCGAACCGACTACATCGGCATCTACAGCAGCACAATCGATACAACCGGAATGGCCTATCTTAACTCCCACGGCCTCATCATTCCCAACAGCGCGCCGCGCCAGGGTGTGGATGGCACCCCACAGGTGCTCGCGCACGAAACCGGCCATACGCTTAGCCTGACCCACACCGGAATCGACACACCATCCGGCTCAACGGTTGGAACGTGCTGGGGCGACGGCCAGACCAATCCTCCGCAACCCATAAACTGGATATTTATCAACAACAAACTGCAGAGCCTCTCCGGCAACTTCGAGTACGGCTTCGACGTGGGCCAGCAATCCATCGTGGATGGCAGCATGACATTCGACATGATGGCCTACTGCATGAACCGATGGATATCACCGTACAACTACAAGAACATGTTCCCATTGCTCAGCGGAGGCAACGTTGCATCGCCAAACGTGAAGACGAAGGTCGAGTCCGAGTCTGAGGCCACGCCGAAGCCGCTGATCAACTACACACAAGGCTCCTACATGCAGGTGGGCGGAACCATTCCGTCGACCGGCATCGCACTTGATCCCATCTTTACGGAAAACAGGCTCGGCACCTCCGACGCCGGCAGCGGAAACTACTCTATCCAGGAGCAGGGCGCAGGCGGCACGGTGCTCTTCACGCGATTCTTCACGCCCATCCTCGGCCAGACGGATACAGTCGGATCCGACTTCGTCACCGATGGGACCTTCAACGAGTTCATCCCGGCCATATCCGGCGCAACGTCTGTCGCTGTGCTCGACTCGACTGGCAACACGCTGCAATCGGTCATGCTTGGCACGCCGCCCACTGTCACCATCACCAGTCCCGCGGCTGGCTTTGTCGGCTCGGGCCAGCAGAACATCAGTTGGACCGCAACCAGCTCCACGGCAACCAACTTCTACTCGCGCATCTACTATTCGACAGACAATGGCACAACATGGCAGGATGTGCTCGACACGCCTGGCACCGGCGCCGTACTCGACTTCAGCGCGCTGCCCGGCGCGGCTGCAGCGCTTCTCCGCGTCGACGTCTCCGACGGCGTAAACACCGGCAGCGCGACGTCGGTTGTCTTCAGTGTTCCGAAGAAGATGCCGTCGACCGTGGTTATCAACTCGCCGGTCAGCGGTTCGACATTCGCCGCCGTCAATCCCGTCTCCCTGGCAGGCGCGGCCTACGACGCGGATGACGGTCTGCTGACAGGAACCGCGCTGCAATGGTCCGACAACATTGAAGGCAATCTCGGCTCCGGCGCGCGACTTCAGGTAACGACGCTCAAGCCGGGCCCGCACACCATCACACTCACAGCCACCGACTCCGACGGCAATGCCATTACCGCAACCACGCAGATCACGCTCGGCGGCGACCCACCGGCCGTTACGATCACCACCGCAAACCCCTCGGCAAACTCGCCCACTTGCTACACCGCCACGATCAACGCCACACCGGGCGCTCAGGGCGCTGATCTCTCTTCGGTGGGCTACAGCCTTGACGATGGCGCAACCTACACATCGATTCTGCTCACCAGCCTGCCATTCACGTTCCCGGTCGCGGGCTCTGGCAACATCGTTTTGGTCGCCGCGGCACAGGATGCAAGCGGACAGGTCGGCGTGCAATCCACCGAGCTCAGCCTCGGTAATGGATGCACAGCCATCAACCTCTCCGCACAAGGCGGTGCCGGCCAAAGCACATTGATCGGCACGAGCTTCACCACTGCGTTGTCCACGCTCGTCGTCGACCAGAGCGGCAATCCCGTCTCCGGCACGACCGTCACGTACTCCGCGCCAGCGAGCGGCGCAAGCGCAACGCTCTCGGCAACCGCGGCCCCTACCAATTCCTCGGGAATCGCCACCGTGACGGCAACCGCCAACAACACCGCCGGATCGTATAGCATCACCGCAACCGCATCCAACGGTGAAACCACCGCAACCTTCGCGCTCACCAACACAGACTTCCAGATCGCCGCGGCTTCATCCATGCTGGTGGTCCCGCGCGGCTCCAGCGGGACCGACATCATCACGCTCAACGCGCTCGACGGCTTCAATGGAACAGTCAATTTCACATGCTCGGGACTCGCAGGCGGTGCAACCTGCACCTTCTCGCCCTCTTCGATCACGCCGACCGGTGCAAACTCCACCGCCACCATGACCGTAGCCGCAACCGCGTTAACAAAGGTCGAGTGGCCTTGGACAAGCACCGGGCTGCTCGCCTGCATGATCTTCGCGTTCTGCCATCGCCGTCGCCGCTACGTTCAGTGGCTGTCGCTCGCTGTCGCACTCGCCATCGGGTCGATCGCGCTGGGCGGATGCGGCTCTTCCGCAAAACAGACTCCGCCCGTAACATCCACCGTCACTGTCACCGCAACATCTGGCTCAACACAGCGCACAACAACCGTAACGGTACAGATCGGCGCCTCGTAAACGGTCGACTGGACCCGACTTTCGAACCAGACTCTTCCAAGGTAAATCGCCGTTGTCCTTAACTTGAATCTCCGTCCGTGCGGTGCGGCCGAAACTGCAATGTCGTCAGTGACGCTTGTCGGCTTGTGGGAAGTGATCGTCAACCGACGACAAAAGCGGGAACCCATCTTACTTTTGCCACGGAACCCATTCTCTTTGGGTTATGGCCTGTTGGCAGCAGTAGAGCCAAGGGCCAATGCACTCATCGAGCAATTCACATTGATCGGTGCTTGGGCAAGTGGCCGAAAAACCGGCTTATCGGACAATTGCCCTTGCGATGAACTTCCTGGCAAAGACTTCTGAAAAAACAATTCGAAATTGATGGGAAACTGCGTTCGGTTTAACTGTTTATGAACTTGGCCAGGGATCAGTACTGAAGAGTCGGCCATGGGCAACTCAAGCCAATACCCGGGAAAAAACGTTTCTCGGGCACTGGCCTTTATCCGGCCCGCAAGCCGTATACACGATGCCGTGGAGACCCGGTTCAATCGGTGTGTAAAGTGGGCGTTATTGATCGACGGAATTCAGGGACATCAAGCCGCGGCGACGATGCGACACCCCCAAGCTGCTTTCAGGCCACTCTCAGACGGGATCCGCGGCGAACTTCCGCTCCCGGCACCTGTTCATTACGCATCGCAGCCGCTTTGATCGCGTCTGCGTCCGGTCGCAGTTCTTGAACACACGACTCCAGAGACTTAGAAAGCTCGTCTGGGAGTAGCGAGAGCACCGTCTCCCAGACAACCCCTTCAATTCGCGCATCAATCCTGCAATAAGACTTCGGCACCGCGGCTTCATCGGTAATCCGCACGGAATCCTGGCTGTTCTTCTGCGCGCGCAACGTGAACTGGTAGCCTTCGATCTTTTTTATGTCCCGGCTGAGCAGGTAATAGAGCACCATGTTCTTCGTTCGCTCCACTTTCCCGGCTGCGGCCCGGGCCCGGTCGGCAAGTCGCGCAGCCTCGCTCCGGCAATACTGCTCGCGGGCCTCCATCATGCGCAGAAAGCGGCCGATCCGGTCGACCTTCTCACCGTGTGCCTCGCAGAATTGCTGGAATCGGGCAACCAGGTCTTCCGCAGCCTGGCCTTCTGACTCAACCTGCCCTTCGATCTCTTCGAGCAGTCCGTCCAGTTCCATGTCGATATCAAACAGCGAGCTTGTTTCCGCAATCGATGCCATGTGTCTTACTCCTTCTGAACGTTCTGAATTCTTCGCAGCCTTTAGGGCGCAAGCTTCGAGCGCGAATCAGAACACGGTCTCAGCCTGGTGGCTGGGGATGCGGTAGGACCAGCCATAAGAGGATGAAGAGACGCTTGTTCATGGGAGTATCTCCTGGGCACTGAAGGGCTTCAGGCACTTCCCATTGGCTGTGCTATAGAAGCGGGACCGAGCCGGCACCTGGCCAATTGGCCCATGTTGCGGTCGACGGTCCCTCGCGATGGACGATGGGCATGATCGTCGAGAGGGAAACTGGGGTTTTGGAGGCGGAGATCAGCCGGAATTGCTGGCGAAGAGGCAGTTGCAACAAAAATCGGCTATTTGTAGAAGGCTTGTTCCAACTCATCCGCCAGACGATAGCGGCGGGCCTTGTTCGAGGCATTGGCGACGACCAGGAAGCCTTCTTCGGCCCAGCGCTGGCAGAGCGCCGCCGCGGCACGCTGCTTGATGCCGAAAAGGGACGCAATCTCGCGTGTAGTGATTTCGCGCGAGGTGGCAAAAAGAGGAATCGCCTTGCGTTGCTTTCCATCGAGATCGCGGAGCAAACTCGACTGATCGCTTCCGCCTTTTGCCGCTTCCTGCTGCGCCTGTGCCTGCACTTTTTCGAACGAAGCGGCCATCCCTTTAATAAAATAGGAGATCCACGGCGTCACATCCGCTTCGGCACGGCCCAAGTAGTAGTTGTGCGAGGGGCCGACATCGAGCGCGCGATAATAGGCTCCGAGATCACGGGCGTAATACTCTTCCAGGGCATAGAGCCCCTTCAGCCCGTAGCCACCTATCTGCAAGATCAGCATAGTCACCAGACGCGCCGTCCGGCCGTTGCCGTCGTAATAAGGATGGATGGTTGCAAACTGATAGTGAGCGAGCGCGGCCTTGAGCGGAACGGGCAGGTCATCCGTGGCAGACAACCAGACGATCAGTTCTCCCATCAGTCCGGGCACGTCCCGCGCCTCGGGCGGCAGATTGACGATGCCACCGCTCCGGCTGTCCTGGATCACGTTTTGAGCATCGCGGTAGGGCGTAGGCTTCACCCGCGTCTTGCCGCCGCCCATCACCAGGGCATGGAGTCTTCGGATGGCGACTTCGCTCAGAGGACTCTTGGAGCTGGCCAGTTTCTCGACTTCGTCCAGCGCAGCATAGTATCCCAGCACCTCGGCCTGCTCGCGCTCCCGGCCCGGAAAGTGCTGCCCTTGAGCGACAACCTGGACGACCTGAGCCTGGGTCAGTAGATTGCCCTCGATCGCTGTCGAGTAGTGCGTCGAGTAGAGTCGCGCCGTCTCGCGCAGGCTTGCCAGCACACTCGGCGTAATCGGCAAAGCGTCGATTGAGTGGCGGACGGCTTCGATCTGCATCAACCATTGAGCCACGGCTGGCGTGATCGCAAATCGGGGAGTGAAGCCCTTTCGATTCTGTTTCATCGTCTTACGGTTCTCTGGCATGGCCGCTGATATGATGCCGCTCTCGTGCTGTTATTATGCTGATAAATTGCCGATATTGCAAGACCGCCTGAGCTGCACAAGCGAACTTGGGGCTTTGAGCGAGCTGGTCTCACGGTCGGCCGCTAAGCTGCGTGCATGGGAACAACACTGCCAAAGGGCGCGCGCCGCCCTCCGGTCGAAGCCCAGAGTACGGGATAGGCGGGAGCCAACGGCGGGAACGAGCCATACAGATCCGTCAGAAAGACGAGGGTCTGCGGCAGAATCCCGTGCTCATCGAGCCAATCAAAGCATGGGCCAAATTCGGTGCCGCCGCCTCCCACCGGGTTAAGGTGGACCGGCTGGCCGGCCTCGTATGTCTCCGCTTTCTGCACTTCAGAATCGAAGTAGAGAACATGGACACGTTGCGGCCGTGCGCCGCCCAGAATCGAACGCACCTCGGCCTCAAAGAGCGCGAGTTGCCGCGCGCTCACGGACCCAGAGCAGTCGACGGCGATCGCTACCTCCCCGACGCCCTCGCGGATGACTCCCGGCAGGTAGATGCCCGCCCAGACATGACGGCGATTGGGGCGCATCCAGCTATAGTCGGCCGCGATCGTATCCGATCAGAGCCGCCGTAGCATCTCCCGCCAATCGACCGCAGCCTCTTCCGCCCCTTCCAAAGTTCTCTTGAGTCCGGCCGGAATCCGCGCACGTTCGGCATCGAGCTCGACGCCATAGCGCCGAAGCTGCGCGTCGCTGGTGACCAGATGAAGCGCAGTTCCCTGTCCTACGCAGGGGTCAATCACCGAAGCCGGCCCAGTGAAAGAGAGCAGAGAGCGAAGCTTCACTCCCTCGGCCGCCGGTAATGGGTAGTACCCCATTTTCAGGCGCGCGACATTCCGCATGGA
>Ga0182016_10006767_pt1 | contig 11955 bp, 10 predicted proteins | sample 712S2MmetaG_FD_120491 | JGI IMG/M metagenome (GOLD analysis project Ga0182016, IMG submission 120491) | Permafrost microbial communities from Stordalen Mire, Sweden - 712S2M metaG | ecosystem: Environmental > Terrestrial > Soil > Wetlands > Permafrost | place: Sweden: Stordalen | collected...
CCTCCACTCCCTTGGTCGATGTGGGTACTCCCATCTTCCGGGCAAGTTCGAGACCGCGCCCGCCCTCAACGATGCCCGCGAACAGCGCCACCTCAATATTCCTGGAGCCCTTTCTTATTTTCAGTAAGAGATCAGTGCCGATATTGCCCGGTCCTAGAATGGCTGCCTTTACTTTTTTCATCCGCTACTCCTGTACACTGCCTGATCACTAACTCTTCGAAAAAACTGCTTTCACCGAACCTAATCCGCCGAAAGTGGCGTTGAATACATCGCCGGGAGCGACCTCGAATGCCTTGGTAAGCGAGCCGGCGAGAACAATCTCACCCTTGCCGAGACTGATTCCCATGCTGCCCAACTTGTTGGCGAGCCAGGCCACGGCCAACGCGGGATGACCGAGAACGGCGGCACCGGCAGCGGTCTCCAGAATCTGTCCGTTCTTCTCCAGCACCAATCCCACATACTTCAAATCGACCCCATTCGCAGGTATGAGTTTCGAGCCCAGCACCAACGCTCCGCTGGAACCGTTGTCTGCGATGGTGTCTTCGATCTTGATCTTCCAGTCGGCGATACGGCTGTCCACGATTTCAAAGGACGGAACCACTGCTGCCGCGGTGCGCAGAACGTCTGCGGCAGTCACTCCCGGACCGGTCAAGGTTTCTCCCATGATGAAGGCAATCTCTGCCTCGATCTTGGGTTGAAGAAACGCGCCGATGGGTAACAGGCGTTCCTGATCGAAAAGCATGTCGTCGAACAAGTGTCCGAAGTCGGGCTCGCTGACTCCAAGAAATTGCTGCATGGCTTTGCTGGTCAAGCCGACCTTTTTGCCTACAACGTGAGCTCCTGCCGACAGTCTGGCTCGCACGTTGACCATCTGGATCTGGTATGCGTCGGCCATCGTCAGCCCTGTTGGTCCTGCGGTGAGCGGCGAAATAGCCTTTCCGGACGCCTGGGCCTGGCGAAGACTTTCGGCGTATTGCTCAATAATCGTCTCCTGCATTCAATTGCTCCTTGGATACATTGCGGGATCAGCCACGGGCTGCCCGCTCGATTAGTTCACGGGAAAAGCTAGTCATAAATGATCCACCGCTCTCCGTGACACGAATCATGTCCGTGATGCGCGGGCCTCCGACGCCTGGTTTGAAAACCGTTGGAAGCAGCAGGTCCACCACCATATTCTTTGCGATGATGTGCGGCAGGCCCTTGCCGACGACGGGGAAGAACTCCGATTGACGAATACCTACACCGTAACCGATGTGGTCGAGAATTAGACTGCCATAGCCGTGAGCGGCGACGCAGTCATGCACCAGATTGTAGATTTCGCTTACGCACACGCCCGGGATTAACGCCGCCGCCGCTTTTTCCTGGGCGTCTTTGAGAATCTCGTAGATTTGCCGCGTCTCTTTTGGAATGGTGCCCAGCGCCACGGTGCGGCACATTTTCGCGGAATAACCCTGGCAGGACGCGCCCAGATGGATGACCACCGGTTGATTGTTCTCAATCACAACATTGCCGGCGTAGGCGTGTGCCTGCATCTGCTTGGGGTGGGTCAGCACTTGCATGCGGAAGGTTGCGCCCTCCGAGCCTGCTTTGCGCATGGCATAGTCGGCTTCGGCTAGAACAGCGACCTCGGTGACGCCGGGGCATACGGCGGCAGCGGCTGCTTCCATGCCAATCGCCAGGAAGTCGCTGGCGTGTTGCATGCAAGCGATCTCGCTCTCGTCCTTGATGGCGCGAACGCGATAGGTCAAATCCATCGCCGCCCGAAATTCCATGTCAGGAAAGGCCTGCCGAATGGCGTCGAAGATCCCAAATTCCACGAAGTACTTGTGGAAGCCGACGCGAGGGGCTTTCAATCCCAGGTCGCGCATGGCCGTGACGATGGTCTGTCCAATGTTTGAACTGGGAAAGCGATAGACCAATAAATTTTCCGCGCCCGAACAGCCGCGGACGTATTCCGCATCCAGCCACAAGCAGCAGAGAATGGGAGCGCCAGTTGCTGGAATCACGGCAGCCATGCATTCGATCTCGACGGTACCGGCGTAGTAGATAAGATTCTCGCGGTCCGCGAAGAGCACAGCGTCAAGACCAGCTCGCTCCATCTCAGATTGCAGAGCAGCAATGCGTCGCATGAGATGAGGTTTCATCGCTCACCTCCGGCATGGTGCGCGGCGTGATGCCACACGGCCGATGCGGCACGGAACTTTGCGCGCAAGATTTCAGCCAACTCATTCGCCAGGTCCTGCTTGCTCCAACCCTGCTTGTACCCCCGCACAAGGATCGGCGCCGCAAGGCGTACTTCATCATGAGGACCGGGTAGCGCGACCAGAAGACATCCGTTGTGCTCTCCGACGGCGATGCGCACGCCGTCTTTATGATGGCGGCCTACGCCTTTGTCAAAGTACACCAGGTAGGGAGTTGCGGCCGAAGCATCCAAGCTCTGGATGGCCTCAACGCTGAAGTCTTTATCCTCTGCCCCAACGCCTCCCGTCGTGATGGCAAGTCCGTATTCTTCGGAGGCTTGGGCCAATGCTTCGGCGAGCCGGTCGCGATTGTCGGCGACGGGCGGTGCAGCCTCGGGCAGAAAACCTGCCTGTTCAAAGACCTTCAGCAGATAGGGAGTGTTGGTATCTTCGATGCGTTTCTCCTGCAACTCAAAGCCGGTGGGAAAGACGCGAATTCTCGCCCTGTGATTGCTGACGATCTCCGCGCCAATGGCGGTGCTTCTAGCTAGCGTCTCAATGGCGTCAGCTTCGCTCAAGCCAATACCGCCAAGGATTCCGGCGGAGTGTACCGCCGCATCCGGTGCTAGCGTGACTCCGGGAATTGCGGCCACTGCGTCCAGCAGAGCGCGTTCTCTGCCGAAAAAGCTTTCAGCTCGCAGAGTGCGCTGCAGAACATCTAACGATACCTGCGGCGGGCGCACATCGATGACCATTACCTTGTCAGGGGGCAGTTCCAGAACTCGAGCGACTGCGGCCGCCAAGTCCGTCAGATTGGTGCCTGACGTATCGATGCCGTCGATGCGAAGTTCCGTCTTCTCCAACAGGTTGATCTCCATGTCAGGCAATCTCCCCGGCAACGACGTCAACCTTGATATCGATCATTGGCGCATCGATGATGGCGCGCCCAACATCCAGAATGTCCACGTCATGGGCGACGATGGCGGGAATCTCTTCCATCGCAATATCCCCGGCGAAAGCAATGGTGGTGCTCTCACGCCGGCCAGATTGACGCACCATAGACGAGACCAGATCGAGATCGTCCAGCCTTCCGGTGTCTACCATGAGAATCTCGGCTTCCATCTCGATGGCTGCGCGAGCCTCAGAGGGCAAACTTTCCACCAGGCCGCGCAACTGAATGACACGGACATAACCCTGCATGGCAGTAACGGCAGCCAGCGTCTGACGCACGCCCCCGAACATGCGAACGTAATTCTTGTCGAGATAGAGGAATGGGCGATCGGAGATGCAGTTACTGCCTCCGCCAAAATGGATGGCCCGGCGCAGTTGTGCTTTGATCTCATCCGGCATCTTCTTGGTTGCGCCCGAGACCACCTTGACTCTACTGCCAGCCAAACCCCGCGCATTGCGGGCTGCCCGCGCGATTCCTGAAAACTTTGCAATCGCACCCGGCACACAGTCCTCGGCCATAGCTATGGCCTTTGCCGGACCGCGCATGGAAAGCACCGGATGTGTGTTGTTCAGGAGAGTGTCGCCATCCGTAATTTCTTTCAATACGATGCAGCCCAATGCTTCGGCTTTGTTGCGCGCCATCTCAACTCCGCACACGAGGCCGGGGCTGGTAACCCGGACCTCGGCGGTGAAGAGGCATCCTTCGAGCGATGCAAAAATCTGATCGCGAAGATCTTCTTTCCGCGAAGAGCGCACCGCCCGAAGAAGGGTTGCCGCGGGGGATTCCGTGACGAACGTGGCCCGATGCGTCACACGGCAACCAATCCCAGCGCAGCGACAGGATCAATGCCGCGCTGTTTCAGCCACTTTGGTAGCAGCACTGCATCCACTTTGCGACTTACAGACGGAGCGCGCGCCACAAGCAGTTCTGCAAGAGATGTGCTGAGGTTCACGCCACCAATCGCGCCATCGAAGATAATGACTTTGTCGGTCTTGGCGGCCTTGTAGGCGAAGCGCATGGCAGAGTCGGTGCTTTCTGCAATCAGCGCATGCTTCATGTATTGCACGTTCTGGGAATCGCGATTCATCGATTCGGCCTGCTCGGCACCAACCACGATGGTGGGAATGTGCTCCGCAAAGAACGCTGAAGGATACCCACCCCACGCGTAGTTATGAACGCACATACGAATCGCCGGATTGATCGGCGCGATGCTGTTGATCAGTGGTCCGTTTTTTCCATAGAACGCTTCCGTGTACCACGTGTAAGCCGGCAACGCAGTGTCCTCGATATCGAATAGATCGGTATTGGCGCCCACGAAATTGGCGTAAATGACGCCTGCGGCGAAGACGTAAGGAACTGGACAGGGAAAGTCCAGCACCGCTATACACTCGTCGATTTCGCCCAGCAGGGTCATAATCTTGCCGTAGTACTGGCAGCCTTTTATGGTTAACCGATCATTCAACGCGAACAGATCATTGTCGGCATCCACGCCAACAACGCCAGCAGGAGACATATCGAGAAACGAGGCGAAGGCAAACTTGCTTTGCACGAAGTCCGAAGCAAAGATGCAGCGTGCCGTAAAATTCGCGCCACGCGGCCCCAGGTTCTGGTGATAGGTGGAGCGCGTTTCTATGCGGGCATAAGACATTCCGAAAGGCTTCACCGCGCGGTCAACCTGGCGATGGAAATGAACTTCGCGCACATCGCTGTTATGGGCATGCACAATCCAGTCGGCGTCATAAATTGCCTTGATGCCATAGAGCGTTCCGATCTCCGTCGGAATGGCAATACCTTCGTCGATTGGGGCGACACCCTTGGCCTTATTCGGACCAAAGTAGGTGTCGAGTTCAAATCTCTTGATATATTCCTCGGTCTCACGGAAGCGAAGGCCCACACCTGCACGCAGGCGGATGTTCTTGCAACCCGTGCGCTCCGCGATGACATCGTGAAGCGTCTTGAGCATCTCCGCATAGGGATGGCCGCCCGCCATGGTGAAGCCATGATGCGAGGCACAGATGTTCACCGACTGGCCCGGTTTGATCATGGACATATTGACCCGTTCCAGTGCTTTCCTTGTGGCGTCGCGAATGACCGAGAGTCCTTTTTCAGAGGGATAAATCAGAGCCGGTGTGTCATCGAACAAATCGCTCAACATGAGCGAGGTCATCTCCGGGTACTCCGCCGCGCGCTTGGTCACAAATTGGGGGGCAACACCGTATTGGGACTGCCGGGCGGGAGCCGGCATCATCACCTTGCGCATTGTGCTATCTCCTCTCGCTCGAAACGATCGATTCAAAGAGCTTCAAATCCTCTTCGAAACAGAAACCGTGGTTTTGATACTTGGCCTTGACTGCATCAGGAATCTCTTTCAATGTGGGGGTGATGCCGTACCACTGCCAACCACCCTTGGGAGGAGTCGGGGTAATTCCATAGGCTTGCAGGAGTCGCAAGGCTGGCTGAATACACTCCACCGAACAACCGCTGCGGAGGCCGGTCCTGAGGGTGATCTCTTCCGGACTGTGCGCGCCTTTAATGATCGCAGCAGCCACCTCCTCGGCCCTGGTTGCCGAGCAGTAGCAGAGAATCTGGCTGGGATGGAATCCGGCGCGTATGCAGAGAGCATCCACTTGCTCCCGGGGCAGATCGTCCACTGTGACGGTGATTACATGGGATTGCGCCAGCTTTTGGAGCGTTATAGCCCGCGACTCGCAGCGCTGCTCACAGTTACCGCAGGCTACGCAACGTTCAGAATCGACGACCGGCTTTTTGTCGACCATCGTAATCGCCAACGTGGGACATACTTTGGAACAGATTCGACAGCCGCCGCATACGTTCGGATCAACCGTGGCAAGAAATGCTACCAGCTTCATCGCCTTCACCAGCTTTCGAACCACGCAAGGGCGCATTCGCAGGCAGTGCCAGAAACAGGCAGCCATAAGGCCATTGTGGTTCTACATTGTAGAACTGCGTTCTTAAATTCGTGTCGATATTAGTACAGGCGAAGAATATGTCAAGAAGAATCGCTTGTGACGCGAGGTTCCCGGACGGCTTGTCGAAATCGGTACACTCGAAGTAGGGCGGGTTGCTGCTCGCTCTCCCGTGGCTCCCTGGGCTTGGCGCGGGTTTGTAGACAGGTGGCCTATGCCGCGATGTTCGAACCAGTCATCTTTGACGGATCGACAATGCGCTCGAACTGCTCGGCGGTAACAAGGCCGAGTTTCAACGCGGCAGCCTTCAGTGTGAGGTCGTTTTCCAGCGCGTAATGCGCAATCTTTGACGCCTTGTCATATCCGATTACGGGCGCGAGCGCAGTTACCAGCATGAGGGAACGGTCCACGTACTCCTTGATCTTCTTCAGATTCGGCTTGGTCCCTTCGACGAGGAACTTGCGGAAGTTGGTGCAGCCGTCGGCCAGGATGGTGATGGAATTGGCGATATTGAAGATCATCAGAGGTTTGTAGACGTTCATCTCCAGGTATCCGCCTGCGCCGCCGAAGCCTACGGCCACGTCGTTGGCCATCACCTGCACGGCAATCATGGTGAGCGCCTCGGCCTGGGTGGGGTTCACTTTGCCCGGCATGATCGAGGAGCCCGGTTCGTTCTCGGGAATCTCCAGTTCTGCAAAACCCGCTCGCGGGCCGCAGGACATCAGGCGAATGTCATTGGCGATTTTGTAAAGGGACACGGCCAGGGTACGCAAGGTTCCGGAGAATTGAACGAGCGCATCGTGGGAGCCCTGCACGGTGAATTTGTTGTGCGCGGTGATGAATGGCAGCCCCGTCAGCGTAGCGATCTGGGCGGCAACCGCTTCGCCGAAGCCGGGCTCTGCGTTCATGCCTGTGCCCACGGCGGTGCCGCCGAGGGCGAGACGGTAGATACCATTCAGCGCACCTTCGATCCGCTCAAGATTGTCGGCGAGCATGCCTGCATAACCCGACCATTCCTGGCCGAGGGTGAGTGGGGTGGCGTCCTGCATGTGGGTGCGGCCAATCTTGATAATATCGCTCCACTCACGGGCTTTCGCGGCGATCGAATCATGCAGCGCCTTCACGGCGGGGATCAGATGCTGCTTTGCATTGACCGCGGCCGCTATGTTCATTGCTGATGGAAATGAATCGTTGGACGACTGGGACATATTGACATGGTCATTGGGATGGACCGGCGTCTTGCTTCCGAGTGGAGTGCCTGCGAGCTGAGAGCAGCGGTTGGAGATCACCTCATTTACGTTCATATTGAACTGCGTTCCGCTGCCTGTCATCCATACGTGCAACGGGAACATATCATGATGCAGTCCAGCAAGGATTTCATCGCACACCTGAACGATCAGCTTATGGCGCTGATCGTCGAGCTGACGGCCAGCGTGGTTGGCATTGGCAGAGGCTTTCTTCAGGATGGCGTAGGCGCTGATCATCTCGCGTGGAATTAGATCCTTGCCTATGCTGAAGTGTTCGAGCGAGCGCTGGGTCTGCGCACCCCAGAGTTTGTCGGCAGGGACATCCACCTCACCCAGACTGTCGGTTTCCTTTCGAATGTCCGGCAAGTTGATCCTCCTTTGGTTATTGAGTCACTGGCGCTGCGTGCTGAGAGAACACGACGATGGGTCTTTCTTTGTGCAGGGCCGCCATCGTCTATTGGTCAAGGTTCAGGTTTATAGATGAGAGCCTTGCGAACGGAGTTAGCCGTGGAGGATTTACAGGCAAACAGCCACTCTGAAGTCTATGGGGCTGCCTCCCCCCTGTTTTTGGAATAAACTCCTGACAGGTGTATCCACATGAGATCGGGCGGAGAGATTTCGGCTGAGCGATACTCCATTATATTTTCCTCAATGACCGAAGGCGTAGTGATCCACGATGCCAACGGAAAAATCACGGAGTGCAATGAGAGTGCCGAGCGAATACTTGGGCTGTCCCGTACACAGATTCTTGGCCGAACTTCGATCGATTCACGCTGGCGAGCGATCCACGAAGACGGTTCTCCGTTCCTTGGTGAGACACACCCCGCCATGGTAACCCTGCAAACGGGAAAGCCAATTTCAAGTGTGATTATGGGGGTGTGCAAACCGGACGGAAGGCTGACCTGGATTGCAATCAACGCGGCTCCGCTCATCGAGAGCAAGTATGAACCTTCGGGTGTTGTGGCGACGTTTTCCGACATCACCGAATACAGGAAAAGTAGAATTGCACTTCACGACGCGGAAGCAAATCTTTCCGCGCTGATCGAGAGCACGGACGACCTTATCTGGTCGGTTGATCTGCGCCACGGATTGCTGACCTTCAATCAGGCATTGCAGGATCACATCAAGAATAGCTTTGGGGTTGAGGTAGCACAGGGGATGCGACTTGAGGACGTATTGCCACGGGAAAGAGCCGCATTGTGGCCAGGCCTTTATGCGCGCGCGCTTGCCGAAGGGCCATTCCGGACGGAGTATCCGCTGCAGGATGGCCGTACCCTGGAGATGACTCTCAATCGCATTGTCCGGAATGGAGTCACTGCGGGCGTTTCCGTGTTCGGCAAGGATGTAACGGAACGGAAGACAGCGGAGCGGGCGCTGCTGGAGGCAGAGGGAAGATACCGGGAGATATTCGACGGCGCGATTGAAGGCATCTATCGAACGTCGGCGGAAGGTAAGGCTCTACTTGGGAATCCAGCGCTGGCAAGGATGCTGGGTTACGCTTCTGCGGAAGAGTATCTATCGACGACCGCCGACGCAGGTTCGCAGGTGTGGGTAAACCCGAATGACCGTGTGGAGTTCCTTGAACTGCTCGGAGAGAAGGGAGTGGTTCGGGGGTATGAATGCAGCCTGAAAAGAAAAGATGGGGCGACGATCTGGGTTTCGCTGAACAGCCGCTTGGTCAAGGGAGCCGACGGTCGAGAAGTTTATAACCAAGGTTTCATTGAAGACATCACAGAGCGGAAGAAGGCGCAGACAGAACGAACGAAGCTGGAAGCGGAGTTCATACAGGCGCAGAAACTGGAGGCTGTTGGGCGGCTTGCAGGTGGAATCGCGCACGACTTCAACAACCTGCTGATGGTAATCATGGCAAAGACCGAAGTGCTGGCGCTTGATCTGGAAGGCGCTGCGCTGGAACAGACGGAAGAGATACTGAAAGCCTCGCGACGGGCTGCCGAACTGACGGGACAACTGCTGGCCTTCAGCCGGAAGAATACGGTTCAACCGACGGTAATTTCTCTCAACCAGTTGGTGAGCGGCGTGTCGGATATGGTGCAGCGTCTTGTGGGTGAGGACGTCGACGTTCGGGTTGTGCTGTGCGAGAAGCCGTGGCGCGTGAAGATCGACCGGTCGCAGTTCGAGCAGGTAATCATGAATCTGCTGGTGAACGCCCGGGATGCCATGCCGGAAGGCGGAATGCTGACGTTGGAAACCTGGAACACGGAGATCGGAGAGGATTACATCCCAAGTCATCCGCTGGTTCCAATCGGTAAGTACGCAATGCTGGCGGTGACCGACACGGGTACAGGCATGACGGCCGATACAAAGGCGCGATTGTTCGAGCCATTCTTTACAACGAAGGAGCCGGGAAAAGGCACGGGGCTCGGACTGTCCATGGTGTACGGCATCGTAAAGCAGAGCGGCGGATTCATCTGGGTGTACAGCGAACTGGGAAGAGGCACGTGTTTCAAGATCTACCTGCCGGTGGTGGATGGGGACACGGATGCGATACCCGCAGCGAGAGCAGCCAAGGTCTGCACGGTGAAGAAGAAAGCGACGATTCTGCTGGTGGAGGACGAAGACCTCTTGCGGGAGGTTATTTCAGAGTTTCTGATTTCAGGCGGCCACAAGGTCATTGCCACGGGCAATCTTGAGGAGGCATGCCGGTTGGCGATGGAACAACGATTGGATATCGACCTGCTGCTGAGCGACGTGGTGCTGAAGGGCGGCAACTCAAAGCAACTTGTTCAGCGCCTGACAGAACAGGGCTGTACGTTCCGGGTGGTATATATGTCCGGCTATACGCCGAATGCGATTGTGCATCACGGTGTACTGGACCCCGGAACGCTATTCCTTCAGAAACCGTTCAGCCAAGCCACGCTGCTGGACAAGATTGAGGAAGCTCTCTCGCTGGCAGATTAGACCGTGTCTAATCCTGGGACGACGCCTGGACACGTTGGGATGCTGCCAGAGAAGTTGAACCTTTCCAGAGGGCGGGCTCAGTCTCAAGCTTTTCTTTGATTGCGCGGAGCTTTACCCACAGATCTTCGCCCGGAAGACAACTACTCACCTGCTGGCGCAACATGATTGAGGCTTGATCGTTCTCGATATCCCAGAACTCAACCTTACCCTCCAAACGATTGAGTGCGATGGCTGCCTGCTGATCGTTGGTATCCGAGAGCAAGACAAGAAACTGATCGGTAGCGTAGCGCACAATGGAATCAGAGCCGCGGAAGTTGGATCGCAGAATCGATGCAGCGGAGCGAATGGACTCTTCGCTGGCAGATTGCTGTCCATCAGAACGCACTTCAAACAGGCACAGGGTTGTCATGCTGCCATTGCGGTTCGAGAACTGTGACTCCTCACGGAAGAGATGATCGAGATAGCTGCGTTGAAATGTGTGGGTTTCAGGGTCGATGAAAGAATATTCTTCGAGTCTTTCGATGTAGGCGATGGAATCCATAAGAGCCTTCGAAACATCGCGCAGGGACGTGCGGTGGGACTTCTGGCGCATTTCGAGAATCACTACCAGGGCAAGGACTGCAATCAGAAGCTGGGGCAGGAAGCTGACTTCAAGGCGGAGGGTTCCAGACAGTCGCGGCATCAGGAAAGAGACCACGGCCTGCGCCGCGACAACGAGTAGAAGGATGCGTGTTCCCCAACGCTCCTGAGCGTTCTGACTGGTGACCCATAACTCGGGGGCCGCGACCTGGGAATGGGGCGACTTCTTTTGCGTGCTAGTCAATGCGGGTGTTTCCGGCTGCAATCCTTGCATTTCTCGCGACTGACTCTGCATGGCAATTCTCCATTGATGATTCTGCTACGAAACGCACCAGCGAGTGACCATGCCTGGCGCTAATTCGGGCCGGTGCGAAAACACGCGGCAAGTTCTATCTCGCGTTCAGGCCCAGCCCTTCAAAGCGGCTGAGGGACAACAGTTCGTCGGCGAGCCGTGCGGTGCGCTCGCCAGCATGCTGGATGGACCTTGCCTCGCCGGCGAGCCGATGGTCATCCGCCAGTTCTTCGGCGAGCATGGCAGAGTATCCGTTGATGACCAGTAGCATGTTGTTCAGGTCATGGGCAATTCTTGCTGCGAGGCGGCAGACGGATTCCATCTTCTGTGCGTGTTGAAACTGGAGGTCAGATTCTTCGGCTTGCTGGGATTGATCGATTGCGGGGATCTCCTGCAGGAACAGGATTGCGCCGCCGATCCTGCTTCTGGATTTTCTCCAGGGATGGAGATGCCAGTTCATGCGGCGCCGTTCGCCATTCGTGCCGGGCGTCCAGTCATGCTCAAATCTGTGCGATTCGCCAGCGAGGCAACGCTTCTGGGCCAACTCCCAATCTGCGGGAAGCGAGGAGAAGAGCTCCTCATGAGTTTTTCCGAGGAGGCCGGATTTGTCGGCTCGCAATAGTGCGCTGTATTCGTCGCTTGCAGCAAGATGGCGAAAATCCTCATCGAGCATGGTCATGGCGAATGGGGCGTTCTGCACGATGATCTCCAACGAGTTCTGTAACCCGACTGGAATAACTCCGACTCCTTCAGGACGCAGCATCGCCAAAACTGCACGGGACTGCGGATCGAAACCGGCGGACCTATCCATTTGACGGCTTCCTGTGTTCAAGTCGACTCCTCGCATCGCGCTGTTTGC
>Ga0182016_10006771_pt1 | contig 11945 bp, 12 predicted proteins | sample 712S2MmetaG_FD_120491 | JGI IMG/M metagenome (GOLD analysis project Ga0182016, IMG submission 120491) | Permafrost microbial communities from Stordalen Mire, Sweden - 712S2M metaG | ecosystem: Environmental > Terrestrial > Soil > Wetlands > Permafrost | place: Sweden: Stordalen | collected...
TGGCGGAGAGAGTGGGATTCGAACCCACGGTACTCGTTAAAGTACACACGCTTTCCAAGCGTGCGCCTTAAACCACTCGGCCATCTCTCCGGGGGGTGGTCTATCTTCTTGAATTTACCACATTGGCGCCTGCCGTTCAGGGATCCAGCCATCTTGGACAGACAGGACGGAGCGTTTGTTCCAAACGGTATGAAATCGTTTACGCAGTGGCACCCATTGATTTATAGTTCGGCGTTAATCGCCGTGAGAAGAAAATGCGTAGTCAACGGCGAACTTCACGTATCACGAGGACTTCCATGCCTTCCATCTCTCGTCGCGATCTTCTCTCTTCCGGCTTGGCGCTTTCGGCTTCTTCCCTGCTGGCCCGGTCGGCCTGGGGGCGCGCCGCCGCGCTGGCGGGCGGTTTTCCGGGCGCGGCATCGGCCGAGGCGCCGCCAGCAGTCGCGCCGCGCGAGCGACTGCTCTTCGATTTCGGCTGGAAGTTTCAATTCGGCCATGCGTCTGACCCTGCCCGCGATCTGGGTTTTGGCTTCGGACAAGGCGACTTTGCCAAGACCGGCCAGTTTGGGTTTGCGAAGGGTAACTTTGATGACTCGAAGTGGCGGGCGCTCAATCTTCCTCATGACTGGGCGGTCGAGTTGCCGTTTGTGCGCGACGATGAAGAGGGCTCCCACGGCTTCAAACCGCTCGGCCGCCGCTATCCCGAAACCAGCGTGGGCTGGTACCGGCGCGAGTTCGACATACCGGCTGGAGACCTGGGCCGGCGCATCGCCGTCGAGTTCGACGGCGCTTTTCGCGACGTGCTGGTCTTCGTGAACGGCTGCTTTATCGGTCGCAACGACAACGGCTATGCGCCCTTCCGCTTCGACCTGACGGACTTCCTGAACTATGGCGCGAAGAACTACATTGTGGCGCGCGTCGATGCCAGCCTGGGCGACGGATGGTTCTATGAGGGCGCGGGCATCTACCGTCACGTCTGGCTGACGAAGAGCGATGCGCTGCATCTGGGCCAGTGGGAAAGCACAGTGCGCACCGGGGCAGGCGGCGATGGCTCGGCCACACTCACGCTCGCCACCCTGGTCGTGAACGAGGGCAAGATGGCGGAAGACGCCAAGGTGAGCTGGCAGATTCTCGATGGCGCTGGGAAGACCGTAGCCACCGCGGCGACTCCTGCGCAATCGATCTCCGTGGACGGCACAGCCAATTTCGCGGCTACTGCGAAACTTGATAACCCATCCCTCTGGTCGGTAGATGCGCCGAATCTCTATTCGGCGATTGTGACTGTCGAGGCAGGCGGCAAAGTGCGCGACGCCGAGCGCGTGAGCTTTGGCGTGCGCACGGCGGTCTTCGATGCGGACAAGGGGTTCTTCCTCAACGGTAAGCCGATCAAGCTACAGGGCACCTGCAACCATCAGGATCATGCGGGTGTGGGAGCGGCCGTGCCCGATCGATTGCAATGGTTCCGGCTTGGCGTCCTGCGCGAGATGGGCTGCAACGCCGTGCGCACATCGCACAACATGCCTACCCCGGAATGGGTGGAAGCCTGCGACCGCATGGGCATGATGATGATGTGCGAGACGCGTCAGATGAGCTCCAATCCAGAGGGCCTGGCTCAGTTGGAGACGATGGTCAAGCGCTATCGCAACTCACCGTCGATCGTCATGTGGTCCATCGGCAACGAGGAGTTTCTGCTCCAGGACGCGATGGCCGAGCAAGGCGCCAAAATCGCGGCGGCCATGGTGCGGCGCTGCCACGAGCTGGACCCCACCCGCGTGGTTTCAGCCGCGGTCAACGGCACCAACGAAAAGGGCGTCTCCGACGCGCTCGACGTCATAGGATTCAACTACAACCTCAAGTATCCCGACGATTTTCACAAGAAGTATCCCAAGCGCCCTCTCTATGGCTCCGAAACGGCCAGCTCGTTCTATACTCGCGGCGATTACTCGACCGACCCGCTGCGCAATACGGAAAGCTCTTACGATCTGAACCCCGCCAAATGGGGCGAGACCGCCGAGGAGTGGTGGAAATTCTACGCTACGCGGGGGTGGGAAGCGGGCGGCTTCCTGTGGACGGGATTCGACTACCGCGGTGAGCCCTCACCCTACGGATGGCCCTCGATCAACTCGCAGTTTGGCGTTATCGATACCTGCGGTTATCCCAAGGACACGTTCTACTACTACAAGTCCTGGTGGAGCAACGAGCCGGTCCTGCATCTTTTTCCGCACTGGAGCTTCGAAGGCCGCGATGGCGAAGAGATTTCCGTATGGGCGCACTCGAACCTGGACGAGGTCGAGCTGTTCTTGAATGGCAAGAGCCTGGGCAGCCAGAAAGTTCCGCATCTGGGTCACTTGGAGTGGAAGGTCAAATACGAGCCTGGTTATATCGAGGCGCGGGGCTCAAAGGATGGCAAGGTAGCGCTCACCGAGAAGCGCGAAACCACCGGGCCAACCGTCGCCATCCGGCTGACGGCCGACCGGACGGAAATCAATGCCGACGGTGAGGATGTGGCGATCCTGAAGGTCGAGGCGCTCGACAAGGAGGGGCGGCCCGTTCCAACGGCGGGCAACCTGATCGGATTCAAGGTCTCAGGCGCAGGATCGTTGATTGGCGTGGGCAACGGCGACCCCAACTGCCAGCAGAGCGACAAGGAGCCGGTGCGATCGCTCTTCAACGGTTTGGCGCAGGTGATTGTGCAATCCTCCAAGCGGCCTGGCGAGATCCACATCGAAGCTGTAAAGGAAGGATGGGACGGGCCGGAACTGACCGGCGCCAAATTGACCATCACGACCAAAAAGGTGGAACTGCGCCCGTCGGTCGCTCTTAGTCCGCTGCGTGTTCCATAGCGCCGTGTGCAAAGTTGCGCTATTCGGATTGCAACCGATTCCTCGCCGCTTTCTTCTTGGTCTCCGGGCTTCTATCGGTGGAGGCGCGGACCACCAGCTCAGGCTGAAGGATAAACGTCTTGTTTCGAGGCCGGGACTTCGACTCCAGGAGAGATAGGGTCAAGCTGCCGGCACGTTTTCCGATCTGCTCGGTCTGCTGATCGATGCTCGATAGCGGAACGTGGAGTTCTGTATCGTAATGGAGGTTTCCACAACCTATAACTGCAACATCTTCCGGGACCCGCAAACCCGCGTCGAGAATCGTATGAATAGCTCCGATCGCCATTGGATCGTTGTAACAAAAGACGCCATCGGGGCGAGGCCTCAGGTCAAGTAACTGCCTCATCAGTTCGGCCCCGCTCTCCCTGCTTTGCACATCTACCGGGCGTTGCGTGGAAATATAGGCTGGCAAGGATTTCAGTTTGTTTCTTTCCAGGGCTTTGCAATAGCCTGTGAGACGCCCGATTCCCGGACTATTGTCGGGTCCGCGCAAATGAGCAATCTTTTTGCAGCCGATGTGAATGAGGTGTTCGGTGGCAAGCAAGCCGACTGCCTCGTCGTCGATGCCCACGTAATTTGCATCGAGCGTGGAAAAGCGCCGATCGATCAGAACCAGCGGCGGTCCCTGCTTCACGATGCGCTCGAAGATCGCGGAGCTCGCACAGGACGAGGCGATAACCAATGCATCCAATCTGCGGCCGAGGAGCCTGTTGACTTCCTGCTCCTCCAGTTTCGGATCTTCTTCCGAAGTGGAAATCGTAAGGCAATAGCCCTTTCTTAAAAGAACCCCTGAAAGAGATTTCGCGATCTGCGCGAAGAAAGGGTGCAGCAGATCGGGCACAATCAGACCGACGAGATATGTTCTTCCCGTAACCAGCCCGCGCGCCGCAAGGTTGGGAGTGTAATTGAGTTCCTTTACTCGGTCCAGAACGCGTTTCCGGGTCTTGTCGCCTATGTCCTCGTGGTTCCGTAGCACTTTCGAAACTGTTACAACAGAAACCCCAAGGTCGCGGGCTATGTCCTTCATGGTAGTGGGCATAGCGTCAATATACAACAGCGCGCACGGCCGGATAGTGCTAGGCAAGGCTCCCCGCGCGCCAGCCGCAGCTTATGCTTCCACAAACAGAATCCGCATGGGCGCGGGGGCCGCAACGCTTCTGCCCTCTTCGGCCAGCCTGCCCGTCTTTGGGTCGCGCGCAAAGACGCTCACTATGTTTGAATCCTGGTTGGCCACCAGCATCCAGCGCTCCGAGGGGTCTAGCACAAAGTTCCGGGGCGTCTTTCCGCCGCAATTGGAGCGTCCCATCGGTGTCAACGCGCCAGTACTTCGATCGGCCTTGAAGCTATAGAGAAAATCGTTGTCGCGATTGGCAAAATAGACAAAACTCCCATCTCTGGAGATAACCGTATCGCAAGCGCGCGTGGGGCCTTTGTAACCCTCGGGCAGCAGTTCGATGCGACTGACGAGCTTCAGGCTCCCCTCTGCCTTGTTCCACTCCAATACATCCACAGTCGAGTCCAGTTCATTGACGGAGTAAGCGGTGTGCCCATTGATGTGGAAATGCAGCGTGCGCGGACCGGCGCCCGGCCGGGCATGATAGGTTCCGGCTGGGGTAAGTTTGGCGGTGGAAGCGTCGAGGCTGTAGATATGGATAACATCGCCGCCCAGGTCGTTGATATATGCGAAGCGATTGTCGGGAGAGAAAGAAGCAAAATGGGCGTGCGCGCTTTGCTGGCGATCGGCGTTGGGGCCGTGCATGGCGTAGTGCTCAGTCCAGACGGCTGGGCTCAACCGGCCCGCGGCGATCGAAAAACTGGCCGCGCTGCCGCCGCCGTAATCGGCGGAGATCAGCACGCGGCCCGTCTGGTCCACTGCCACATGGCATGTGCCCACGCCGGCAGAGTTCTGTGCGGAAAGCGGATGCAGCGTCCCGTTTTCGATGCCAAAACTGGCTGCCGCGCCGGTCGGCTTGCCGTTATACGAATCCACCTCAGATGCCGCGTAGAGGAACTTGCGGTCGGGAGAAAGCGCGATCCAGGCCGCATGGGGAAGATTGGCGGCTACTCCGGCGGGCGTCAGTTCTCCATCTAAAGGGTTCCAGTCGTAGGCCAGAATTCCATCTGGCGTTCCCGAGCCGATAAAAACCCGTTGCCGGCTGGATGCGGCAAGCGAGGGCGATGCGGCGACGGCAAAAGTGGCGGCGGAGGCGGAAAGCAGAAAGTCCCGGCGAGAGAGTTTTGTCATGGCAGAGGAATTGTCGCCGATGGGACGTGGAGTGCGCCAGTCGAATGCGTCATTAATTAACGTTAACGCCGAAACTGGCACGCGGTCAGTTCCCTGCCCCGCGTGCCAGCCTCACCCGCCAACCTGCTCACCGGTTTATGGTGAAGACCACGTTGACCGTGGTTTCAACTTCAATCGGCTCGCCATTGAGCAGATACGGACGATAGAGCCATGTCTTCACGGCATCCAGCGCCGCCTGTTGCAGAACGGGCGGACCGCTGACCACATGCAGATTCTCGATGGTTCCGGACTTCGAGATGGTGGCCGCCAGCACCACCGTACCCTCGATATGCATCACCCGGCCTATCGTCGGATAAGTGGGTACGGTCTTGCGAACCAGAAGACCAGCTTCAATCTCGGAAGAGATGCGCATTCGCGCCTTCGGTTCCCCGCGTACAACAGGGCGAACAGAAGGGCCCGCAAACACCGGGCCTGGACCGCCGGGACCAGCAACATCCGGACCCCAGTCCGCGACAGAGACCGGCGAGTCTACGGCCGCTTCTGGCGTGTTCGCCACGAAGATGAAGCGAGGGACCGTGGTCGGCACCACAAGATGACCGCCCTGCATCTCTGAATTGGCGGGAGAGCTATGGACTGGTTGAGGCTTTAGCGGGTCTGGATTCCGTGGCACCGAAGGAGCTACCATCAGGAACGCGACGAACTGCCGCTGCAGCGCTTCGGGGTAGATGAGCGGAATCAGAATCAGAGCCAGCAGAATGGAGCTGTTCAGAGTGAAGGCCGCGATCATCCAGCGGCGGCTGCGGGTGTGGATTCTACCTGCGGATTCGAACGTGGAGTCTTCAAACATGGCCTGCCTCCCTTGAAGCTGCAAATCAGCCGCGCCGGCCGGGAGGTTTGGAGGCTTCTGCGGGCGCAGCCGGGCGGGCCGCTGCTCGCGCTGACTCGGCGCGAGCAGCGGGACTCAAGGCACTGCGCCCAAGCGACGATGGCCTGTCGCCGGGGATCCCGGCACTCCGTTCATCCCAATCGGTACCACTGTATCTGTGTAGACACCGCCGCGAGGAAAACTGTTCCCAGCCCGTGTAATTAAACTGTGCATCTAGCAATTGCTTCCTACTACCCGGCCCGCTCAATGTAACCTTTTTCCTTGGTGACTCGTAAAGTTGGATAGAAGGGGGAAGGGCGGATGCGGAACGACACGAGCAACGTCCTGAATGCCTTTCGGCAAGGCAGCCCCGAAGCGAGCGAAGCCGCCTGCGAGACGCTCTTCCGCCTGCATCAGCGCGCGGTCTACGGATGGATTTTGCGCATCGTCCGCAACCCAGCCACGGCCGAGGAGCTGACCGTCGAAACCTTCTGGCGCATTTATCAGGCCCGCGCCCGCTTTGAGCCTTCGCGCGGATTCGAGGGCTGGGCGCGCCGCGTCGCCACGCACGCGGCGCTCGATTGGCTGCGATCGATGCGGCGCGAGATCGAGTTACCGGAGGACTGTTCCGCCGAGTTAGCAGCCCCGCCAATTGTGGACGCGGCCGTCTCCGCGGAGATTCGGCGCAAGACCGCGCTGGCGTTCAGCAGGCTGGCGCCGAAGCTGCGTATCGCCGCAACGCTGGTGGTGGTCGAAGAGCAGCCGCACAAAGAAGTCGCCGAGGCGCTAGGAATCTCAGTCGCCGCCGTCAAACTGCGCGTCTTTCGCGCGCTTCGATTGCTTAGAAAGGATCTGCAACAGCAGGGAATAACGCCATGAATGCACACGACGAGGACCGCATGAAGAAACTGTTGCAACAGGCCTTGCCGCCGGTCGATAGCGATGCGGGGCCAAGCCGCGATCTGTGGCCTGCCGTGCAACGGAAGATGAAGTCCGAACCCATCGCACCGCCGCTGTTCTCCTGTGTCTGGTTCGATTGGGCGCTTCTGGCCGCCCTGGTGGCATTTGTCGCCTTCTTGCCGCAATCGATCCCTGTATTTCTCTATTACCTGTGAACCCGCGGACCTATTCGCCCGCAAATAAGGAGGAGTTATGAATACCCATCCGTATCTTCGCGCTTACCTGGCTGGCATCTTTGTGCCCACGCTCATCCTGCCGGTACTTCTGACAGTATTCATCGTGGTGCGGATCGTCCTCAAGGTGCCGGTCCCCATCGAACAGGCGCTCATCTTTCCCATGGCCGTGGCGCCCTCGCTCTTCGGATTGTGGAATATGCTCTGGCTTGGATCGCATGAGCGCACACATTTTCCCATCGGCCTGCATGGCGCGGTGCTTCCATTGCTGATGGCGCCCGCGGGAGCGCTGACGGCCACTTGCCTGGGCGTGCTTGTGCTCGGCTCTCATGGCGTCACATGGTTCCAGGCTCTTCACGTGCCATATGCGCTCATCGCGCCGTGCTTTGTGGCCGCGCTCGCAGCCTACTATCTCATCTGGAAATACATTGTGGGTAGTCTGAATCGGGCGCTGGGCATTGCATGAGGAACTCTGCGAAACGCTCTACGAGCCCGGCGCGAAAAAGTCTTCAAGCCCTGCGCGCTTGGCGTGCGCCGCCATCGAGCCTTGTATCTCCAGCGCCAGCGCCAGCGCATTGCGGCCTTGGCCCGCTGTAACTCGCGGCTCCCGGCGCGTGCGCACCGCATCGAGAAACGACTCAATCTCCAGCCGCAGCGGTTCGCCGGGCGTAACCGCTGGCTTGGAGGAGCTCAAGCCCGCCTTCGATTCCGCGGGATTTGTGAACTGCGCGAGCATCTGCGCGATCACGGCCGGATCGATCTTGGCCATAGCGGCAAACTGCGCAATCATCGCGGGGTCAACCTTGGCCAGGTCGATCTTCCCCGACGCGATTCCCTCTGCAATCCCCGGCGGCAGCATGGCGGCAACCTGCGGCGGCAGCGACGCGATCAAATCGGCTGGCGAAGGCTTGCCCACGCCCGCCTCAATGCCAATCATCAGAAGATCCTGCCGGGCGTAGTCGATCGAAACGTACCGGCGCGGCTCGAAGAAACGCAGCTTGCGGACGCGTTCTGTTGACACACGCGAAGCGGTGAAGTTGGCCACGCAGCCGGATTCAAACTCCACGCGGACGTTGGCGATATCCACCTTCGGCGAGAGAATCGGCAAACCCACAGCCCGCACCTCGCGCACCGGAGAGTTGGCGAAGGTGAGCACAATGTCCAGATCGTGGATCATCAGGTCGAGCACGACATCCACATCCAACGAGCGCGGCGTGAAGACCGACAGCCGGTGCGCCTCAAAAAACATCGGGCGGCGCAGTTGCGGCTGCACAGCCAGCACGGCGGGGTTGAAGCGCTCCAGATGGCCGGGCTGTAGAATGCATCCGCCGATCTGCGCGCCGCGAATCAGGTCGTCAGCCTCTGCCAGCGTGGCGGCCAGGGGCTTTTCCACCAGCAGATCCAGACCCGCATCCAGCAGCGCCGCGGCTACGGCATGATGATGCACCGTCGGAACAGCAACGGTGGCCGCGTCGAGATTGAGATCGGCGGCTAAGGCCTCGTCCACCGTTGAGAAGACTGGAATCGCGTACTTGGCCGCGGCATCGGCGGCGCGCGCGGGGTTCGGCTCGACGGCCGCGACCAGCGCAACCCCCTGCCCGGCCGTCTCCAATTCGCGGTAGACGCGGAGATGATTGCGTCCAAAGGCCCCAGCCCCAACAACGGCTACACGCACGATGGTTTCGCCGGCTATTGCGCAGCCTCGGTTTCCGGCCCTTGTCCTTCAACGGCCTTCAAGCAGCGGCTGTAAAGGCTGAGCAACTGGGTCACTTGCTCCTCAGGCTTGGGTGCGGATGCGCCGCTGAACCCGGTTGAAGGCGTGGCAGGGCGGCCCACCCCTACTGTGGCAGCCACAAATTTAAGCAGGTCGAGTGCGATGTCTTCATTGCGGCGGGCGCCGAGGCCCACATTGGTAAGAGCGTCCATCTTAAGAAGTCTCCAAAGGGATGCTACCAGATTGACGGCTTACAACTCATCTTGCATCCCGCCTGCGTCTATCGTCTCCGGTCGCCGCTGTAGTCTTTAACTCATGCGCACTGCCAACATCGGAATGGGCGGAAACCTGGCCAGTTGGGCGGGGACGCCTGAAGATACGCTGGCGGCGGCGGCATTGCGGCTTGAATCGCTGGGCCGTGTGGTTCGCCGTTCGTCGCTCTACTCCACCGAGCCGGTAGGGTTTGCCGATCAGCCCCGGTTCGTAAATGCCGTAGTGGCGCTGGAAACCGGTCTCGCCCCGCGAGCGCTGCTGAATGGCCTGCTGGCTATCGAACAGGAGTTTGGCCGCGATCGTTCGGCTGGCTTCGCGAACGGACCCAGAACCCTCGATCTCGATATTCTGATCTTCGGCGATCTTGAAATCAGCGAGCCGGACCTCGATATTCCCCATCCGCGCCTGGCCGAACGTGCTTTCGTGCTGATCCCTCTCAACGAGATTGCGGCTGATGCGATGGAGCCGCGCCGTCGAAAAAGCGTTGCCCAGTTATTGGTCGATCTGCTCGAAGCCGGCGAAAGCGGGTCCGGCGCAGTAGTTCGGCTGCAAAGCAATGCCTGGAGTACCCGGTAGAATCGTTGAGTGGCTCTCGAATTCAGCGTACTTACGGCAAGCGAAGCGGGCGGACGCCGCAGCGAACTGCGCCTGCCTCACCGCACCGTGCAGACGCCGGTCTTTATGCCCGTGGGCACCGCCGGCACGGTCAAGGCCGTTCCCCAGGATGTGCTTGAAACCCTGGGCGCCGAGATCATCCTCGGCAACACCTACCATCTTTACCTTCGCCCCGGCCACGAGGCTGTTCGCCGCATGGGCGGGCTGCACAAGTTCATCAGTTGGCCGCGCGCCATGCTCACCGACTCAGGCGGCTTTCAGGTCTTCAGCCTGAGCCAGTTGCGCAAGGTCACGGACGAGGGCGTGCGCTTCCGTTCGCATCTCGACGGAAGTTCGCACTTTTTTACTCCCGAACATTCCATGGACGTGCAGATCGCCCTCGGCGCGGACATTGCCATGGCTTTCGACGAATGCACAGAGTACCCCGCCGATCGCAATCGTGCTCAAGAGAGCCTTCGCCTCACCATGGCCTGGGCGCGGCGTTCGCTCGATCACTTCCGGGCCCATCGCAGCGAAGTGGTTTGGCACGAAAACCTTGGGGTGCCCCTGGTCCCTAGCACTTGGGAACCAGGGAACGCGACTGACAGGGTGCCCCAGGTCCCTAGCACTTGGGGACCAGGGAACGCTACTGACCGTACTCAGTCTCTCTTCGGCATAGTCCAGGGCGGAACCTACCGCGATCTGCGCCGCGAAAGCGCCGAGCGCCTGGTCGAGATGGACTTCGACGGCTACGCCATCGGCGGTCTCAGCGTGGGTGAGCCGCGCGCGTTGACCATGGAAACCATCGCCGAAGTGCTGCCCCTTCTGCCCGCAGACAAGCCCCGCTACCTGATGGGCGTTGGCTACCCCGACGAGATCGAACAATATGCGCGCATGGGCGTGGACATGATGGACTGCGTGCTGCCCACCCGCGCCGCGCGCCACGGGCTGCTGTTCACCAGCGAAGGGCGTCTCAACATCAAAGGCAGTCGCTACGCGGAAGACCAGGGCCCGCCCGACCCCGCCTGCGAGTGCATGGTCTGCCGCCGCTACACCCGCGCCTACCTGCGCCACCTCATGCACTCCGGCGAAGCGCTCTCGGCGACGCTCAACTCCATCCACAACCTCGCATATTACCTGGGGATCATGGAGCGGGTGCGGAAGAGCCTGCACACAGAAGATTGAGCTTTTCCAATATGGCTTTACGCCATATTGACGCATAAACCAAAGTTGACCATGCTCTGAGTGGCATAACTCTATAGCCTCGACTTATACCCCCTAGCAAGACTCTGCAGAAGTCCAAACCTCGCGTTCTGCTTGGATAAAACGATAAGTAGAAGATGATGGAGCTGCGGCAACGGGCACAGGCGTCTCAAGAGGTCTTTGAAAAGCACAGCCGTAAAGGCGAGCGGGAACTGTTTATGGACCGGATGGAGCAGGTGGCGCCATGGCCGGAGTTGCCGGCTCTGGCGGAGCCTCACAATCCCATGGCGGGCAACGGCCGCAACCGGCAAGCTTGCCGATCGTGCTTCGAAGCTACTTCTTGCAGCAGTTGTCCGGTTTTTCCGGCCCGGTATGCAAGAAGCGTTTGATGACTCTCCGGAGCCGCGGCGCATATCGGCGTGGACAGCAAGGAAGCTGTGGTGCATTCGGTGATAACTTCGGCGGCCACTTGGCAGACAAGCATAGGCTGCCTGACTTACAGCACGGCGATGAGAAGAAGGTGTGGGGCGACGCGGATTATTACAAACGGGAAAGCCCCGGCTGCCGGGGGATACTTACTTACAATCGTTTATGCAGTGTTATGAATTCCACTCTTGCTGAAGAGGTATCCTCCTAAAGGATCCCTCTTGTGCTTCATGGAAATTCCATTGGACCTAGTAAGTGATGTGGATGCCCATGGTGATCACGCGGTTTCCGCCGATGGTGTTGTACACCGAGCCGAAGGTCGAAGCGTTATTGGGGCACCCCGCGGTGGCGGAGATCACGTTCGACCCTCCCGTGATGCAGCCGCCGGTGGCGTTTAGAGCCTGTTATTAACTTTGCGTGAGTTGCCGCGCCAGATTTGCAAGCATGAGAATGGCGAATGCGAGGTAGTGGAGGCCAGCGAAGATTCTGGCCAGTCGTTCATAGTCTCTGGCCAGACGGCGGAAGCGGGCGGCCCATGCAAAGCTTCTTTCCACCACCCAGCGGCGCGGCAGCAGGACAAATCCTCGTTTGACCTCGGTGTGTTTGACCA
>Ga0182016_10006772_pt1 | contig 11943 bp, 10 predicted proteins | sample 712S2MmetaG_FD_120491 | JGI IMG/M metagenome (GOLD analysis project Ga0182016, IMG submission 120491) | Permafrost microbial communities from Stordalen Mire, Sweden - 712S2M metaG | ecosystem: Environmental > Terrestrial > Soil > Wetlands > Permafrost | place: Sweden: Stordalen | collected...
CCGATCGCGGCCACGGCAGCGGCGATCACGAGGCCCTTGGCAATCCTGTTCATCTCGATGCTCCTGTGTCGCGGCGACCGGTGTCCGCCGCCGTCGGCCCACATCTGGGCCGCATCTGTCACCAGGCTTTGTCAGCGCGGCCCGAGTTTGTGCCAGGATGTGCCAAGCCGGCCGGCCGACAATCCTTGCGACACATTCGCCCTCCGGCACGGGCCGCCAAGCGCCTATGGTCGGGTGGTGGACGCCGCGCCGCACATCCTGATCGTCGATGACCATCGCGAAATCCGCGAGCTGGTCGGCCGCGCCCTGACCCGCGAGGGCTTCCGGGTCACCGCGGTCGGCGAAGGCAAGGCCATGCAGCGCGCCCTCATCGACTCCCACATCGATCTCATCCTGCTCGACCTGATGCTGCCCGGCGAGGACGGGCTGTCGCTGTGCCGCCGCGTCCGGGCGGACAGCGACGTGCCGATCATCATGCTGACCGCCAAGGGCGAGGAGGTGGATCGCGTCATCGGCCTGGAAATGGGCGCCGACGACTACTTGCCGAAGCCGTTCGGCAGCCGCGAACTGATCGCACGCATCCGTGCCGTATTGCGCCGCAGCCGCCACGCGCCGGCGCCATCCGATCCGCCGCCGGCGACGCCGCGCTATCGCTTCGACCGCTGGAGCCTGACCACCGACACGCGCGAATTGCAGCGCGACGACGGCGTGGCCGTGCCACTCAGCACCGGGGAATACGAGCTGCTGCTGGCGCTGGTGGAACGGCCGCAGCGCGTGCTGAGCCGCGACCAATTGCTCGACCTGGCGCGCGGCCGGGCTGCCACGGTGTTCGATCGCAGCATCGACACTCAGGTGAGCAGATTGCGGAAGAAGCTGGAACACGATGCGGCGGAACCGCGGATCATCAAGACGATCTGGGGTGGCGGCTACATGTTCGCCGCCGCCGTGAGCAAGGAATGAAACGCTGGCTGCCGCGCACGCTGTTCGGCCAGATGGTGCTGATCCTGCTGGCCGGCCTGCTGGTGTCGCATCTTGTCGGCACGCTGATCTTTGCCTCCGACCGGGCGCGGGCGGTGCGGGCGATCGGCGGCTATGCCGCGACCCAGCGCATCGCCAACCTGGCCCGGCTGGTCGATGAGGCACCCGCGCCGTGGCGCGCCCGAATCGTTGCCGCGGCGAGCGACCCCACACTGCTGGTGACCCTGTCGCCGCAACCGCCGGCGTTTGCCGCGGCGACCACCGACGCCGACTCGCAGCCGATCGAGCGCTACCTCGCCGAGCAATTGCCCGCGCCGTTGGCAGAGCACCTGCATGTCGCGGTCTCCGCCGCGCTGACGCCGCCCGGCTTTCCCGCGGGTCCGCCAGGCGCCGGCTATGGCCCCCACATGGCGATGGGCGGCAGGGCAACGGGCGACGGACCAATGAGTGGCACACCGATGGGTGGCACGCCGATGGGCGGCATGACGATGGGCGGCGTGCCAATGGGCGGGCCGCCATGGATGGCCGGTTTCGGTGGCAGGCGAGGGTTGCAGGCCGCCGTTCGGCTTTCGGACGGGGCGTGGCTGACCTTCGTAGCGGCGCTGCCGGGTGGCGGACCCGCGGCTCCCTGGCCATTCATCGCTGCCCTGGCGGTGATGGCGGTGGTCGTCGTGCTGGCCTCGGTCTGGGCGGTCGGACGCGTGACGGCGCCGCTGGGGATGCTGGCACGCGCCGCCGAACGATTGGGGCGCGACGTCAACGCCCCGCCGATCGCTGAGGCCGGAACGCGCGAAATGCGCCAGGCGGCGCAGTCGTTCAACCAGATGCAGCAGCGGATCCTCCGCCTGTTGGACAATCGCACCCGCATGCTGGCCGCCTTGTCGCACGATCTGCGCACGCCGCTGACCCTGCTGCGGCTGCGCACCGAGGGCATGCGGGAGGCGGAGGAGCGCGAGCGCATGCTGGCAACGATCGGCGAGCTGGACGCCATGGTCGGCGCCTCGCTGAGCTTCGCGCGCGACCAGGCCACGACGGAGCCATGGCGGCGCACCGACCTGGCCGCGTTGGTCGCCTCGATCGTGGACGACATGGCGGATGCGGGACTGCCGGTGACTCTGGCACCGGCCGAACCGGTGGTGCTGGAATGCCAGCCGGGCGCGTTGCGGCGGGCACTGGTGAACCTGATCGACAACGCGATCAAATACGGCAAGACGGCCCGGGTGGCGCTCGCGGCGACCGCGGCCACGGTCAGCATCACGATCGAGGACGACGGTCCGGGCATTCCCGAGGGGGAACTGCAACGGGTGTTCGAGCCGTTCTTCAGGCTGGAACAATCACGCAGCCGGGAGACCGGGGGGAGCGGGCTCGGGTTGTCGATCGCGCTGTCGATCGTGCAGGCGCATGGCGGCGAGATCACACTGGCCAACCGCGCGCCGGCGACCGCCTGTGCCGGCCCGAGTGGGTTGCGCGCCAGCATTCTGCTGCCGCGCCAAGGCTGAACCGCCGGTCTGCTTCGGGGCGCGCGATGGCCACACCGCCGATGGCCGGCCGATGCAGGCGGCGTCGTCGATCGCTAGACCAATGCCGACGCTCGCCGCAGCGCGGGCTTCAACCGAGCCGCCATCTGCCGCGCGACTGCCTCGCATTGTTGACGCAGCTCCGGCACGGCGGTGACTTCCCAGAACACGCCGCGCGTCAGCGTGCCGACGGCAAACAGCCGTTCCGATGCGACGCCGTGGCGATCGCGCAGCGCCCCCTTTGGCGTCACATCCAGCCCCAGGCGCAAAGGATCCGGACGCGAGATGCCCTGACGCAGCAGCGCCTGCAGCAGCGGATCGGCCACCCTGGTGATGTCGGATGCGAGCCCACAGCAATTGACGACCCGCGCGACCCGCAAACCAGCGAGATCTGCACTCCCGTGGCGCGGGCGAAATTGCACGCTCGCCTGCTCCCCCGCCAGCCGGCAGTCGGTGATCCGTCCGGCATGGATGCGCAACTGCCCACGCGCGAGCGCGCCCTCGATCTGTGTTGCGACCGCCGGGGCCATGCGATGCCGATGCACGTCCCACAATGGTCGAACGTGGCGCAGGAAACGTTCGCGGTCCGTCGTCGGCATCGCCTGCCACAAGGCCGGCAGACCTGGCCGGAGGGCATCGACCACGGTCTGCCAGGGTTTTCCCGCAGCGACGGCGTCCCGGGCCTGCGCGCGCACCATGCGGGTCAGGTCACGTAGCGTGGCGGGAAGACCAGGCGACGGCGGCGGGACCGCGGCGGGAACCGCGGTATGCGCAAGCGGCAGCAACCCACGGGGCGACAGCGCATGAATCGGACCGACATGCCCCTGCGCCAGCAATGAGACCGTGCAATCCACCATCGTCAGCCCGGTACCCAGCAGCAACACCGGCGCCGTGGGATCGAGGCCACGCAAGGCATCGCTGGCCCAGGGATCGGGTCGCCAACGGCGGGAGCGGCGGAACGCGGCATCGCCGGGCAACACCGGCACAGCGGGGAAATTACCGCCAGCGATCACGGCCGCATCCATCGACAGGCTGTCGCCGGATTTGAGATGCAGGGCAATCCGCGCACCATCATCGTCCAGCGCCACCACCTCCTCGTGCCGCAGCACCAGCGTATCCGGCGGTGCGCCGCACAGCGCGTCGAGCAACAGATCACGGAGATAGGCGCCATAGAGATGGCGTGGCACGAAAGCATTTTCCGCCGGTACCACGCCGGCCAGGACAGGCCCGGAACGACGGGCCAGCCAGTTCAGGAAATCCCGCGGACGATCCTGGAACGCACTCATCCCGGCGGCCGGCGCATTCAGCAAGTGTCCGGCATGCTCTGTGCCGTAGGCAAGGCCTGATCCGAACCGGCCCGAACGGTCGAACAGATGCACGCGTGTGCCGGATGGGGCTTTCCGCAGCAGGTGGATTGCCAGCAGTGAGCCGGCAAATCCTCCCCCGATGACTGCGATCGACATGTCGGCCATGGCGTGCTCCCATTTTTCATACTTATACGATAGGGAATATAGGCAAGCGCCGACGCCGGCGTCAACCGAAAATCGCGGCGGCGGATCTTGCGGGCCTTGACCCTGCGCGGGCCAGGCGGCAGGAGGACTCGATGCTGTCCAGCAAGGCAAAATATGCGGTGCGTGCGGCGATTCGTCTCGCCGAGCGACCTTCGACCGAAGATTGGGTGCAGACCGCCGAGGTCGCAGCGCAGGAGCGGATTCCGCGCAAGTTCCTGGAGGCGATCCTGGTGCAGTTGCGCGATCACGGCATCGTTGAAAGCCGGCGTGGCGCGCATGGTGGGCATCGGCTGATGCGCGATCCCGGGGCGATCTCGGTGGCCGACATTATTCGTATCGTGGACGGGCCACTGGCGTTGACCCCGTGCGCCAGCGTGACCCGGTTCCGCCCGTGCGCGGATTGCGTGGACATGAAGTCCTGTCGTCTGCAACCGCTGATGCGTGAGACCCGCGATGCGGTCGCTGCCGTGCTGGAGAATCGCTCGCTGGCGAGCATGGTGAGCGGGGCTTCGAAACCGAAGCGCAAGCCAGTGGTTGCGGGACGCAAGCGCGCCGCGACGCGGGCTGCCTGAACCGGCGCGACTGACGCTCGGCCAATTCCGCGGTTGACGCTCGGCCAATTCCAAGGTTGACGCTCTGCCAACTCCAAGGCTGACGCTCTGCAGGACCACGGTGCTGCGGGCAACGAGCCGTTCGGGTGACGCCGGGTTCGCGGAGGGGGCCGGTTTGCATCTCTCAGTCTGCCGGGCATCTGCCTTTGCTGTTCCCGGAATTACCAATTCATAGAATATGAATCTTTTTTCCATGCCCATATTGCATTGTCGGAGAAAAATGCTCTCTTACTCGTCCGGGCCACCCATCGGCCCGCCCGCGATCACCAACGAGGTCGTCATGGCCGCCGTACCGACGCCGCAGCGCGCTGCCTTCGCCGCCGCAACTGCCTTCGCCACCGCGCCGGATGCCGCACATCGGCGCAACCGGTGGGCGCCGATCCTGGCCCTACCACCGAGCCTGCCACTCATGCGTTGTACTCGTGCTGCGCGACCGCGATGTCGCTGCGACGCCGGTCCAAGTCCACTCCCCCATGACCTTCAGGCATCAAACTGATCCTGCATCCGGAGCATGAGCCATGCTGCAGTCCCATACGATCGATATCGATGGCGTATTCGTCGGCGCCGCGATTCGCCTCGACCGAGGCTATCGCTTCATCGCCACCAATATGCGCCTCGAGGAACTTGACCAGACGATCTGGCCAACACTCGCCGATGTGCAGCGGCTGGCACGCCGCCTCTATCTGACCGGGACCCTCGCCGCGCCGGAAGCAACGCCAACCGCCCCCGCGCTGCGCCGGGTCGCCTAGGGAACTTTGTGCATCGCTGACGGCGGGAATCCGGCCGAGATGCACGCCAGCATGGTGTCGCATCGCATCGACGCACATGCGAAGCGCACCGCGACCTGCCGTCGCCCGGTGTACCGCTGCGCCTGGTAACGCCCGCCGGTTAGCACCGCGCAAGCCCGGGCCGGCGGTATGTCTCCGCTGTCGCGATGATTTTTTTGATTGACTCGGCGCCGCCTAATTGCACACTATTCCTATCATAGAGATAGGAATATGCGAGGACCTCGCGATCCGGCAAAGGAGTCGGCTCAATGATCGCAGGCCACATCGCGCCTTATGGCACAATGGGAGCAATACGAATGATCAGACGACGGACATTGCTTGCCACGCTGTCGGGATTGGCCATCGGCAGGGCGGCAACGCGCGCCATCGCGGCGCCGGGAAAGACGTTGCGCGTCGGCTTCCAGAAGGGCGAGCCGATTCTGCTGGCCGCAAAGCAGAAGCGCAGCCTGGAAACGCTGCTGAGTCCGCTCGGGGTGGACGTGCAATGGATCGAATTCCAGTTCGGTCCGCCGATGTTGGAAGCCATGCGCGTCAACGCCATCGATATTGGCGCCGTCGGCGACACGCCGCCGGTGTTCGCCCAGGCCGCACATGGCGACTTGCTTTACATCGCCGCACAGCGCTCCGGTGGCCAGGCGATCCTGGTGCCACCCGGCTCGACGTTGCAGACACTGCACGACCTGAAGGGCAAGAAAATCGCGTTCGGCCGCGGGTCCAGCGCGCACAATCTGACCCTCGCCGCGCTGGAGAAGGCCGGGCTCAGCTACAGCGAGGTTCAACCGATTTATCTTGGTCCCGCGGATGCCGGTGCAGCGTTCGAACGCGGTGGCATCGATGCCTGGACGATCTGGGATCCCTATTACGCGCTGTTCGAAACCAAGCCGGGCGTGCGTGTGCTGGCGAAGTGGACCGACATCACGGAGCAAAACTCGTTCTTCATGGGACGCCGCGGCTATGTCGAGGCCAATCCTCAGGTAACCGCGAAAGTCGTCGATGAGTTCAGCAATATCGCCAACTGGGCACGGTCGCACCGGGCGGAGATCGCCGCATCAGTGGCGGCGGAGACCGGGATGTCGCTGGACGCGGTACGGCGAGGTGTGGATCGCGACCCGTTCGTCGTGCTGCGCGTGGACGCCGGCATCGCTCGTATCCAACAGAAGGTCGCAGACCGGTTCAGCAATCTCGGCCTGATCCCGCACCCGATCAATGTCAGCGAACAGGTCTGGCGCGCCGGCGCGTGAAGAAGCCTCCCCCGCTTGCGGAAGCGGCCGAGGCACGGCAGCGCCTCGGGTGAGGGTGATCGGGTCACTCCGCAGCTTCTCCCTCGCCCGCGCCAGCTTCGCTTTGTGCGTGCCCGATACCCTCACCCGCCGCTTTGCGGCGACCTCTCCCGCGCAGCGGGAGAGAAATAGTTGGGACCCAACCATGAATCGCATCCTCCCGTGGCTTGTCCCTGTTCTCGTGCTGCTGGCCTGGCAGGCGGGTTCGCAGTTCGGCTTGATCGAGGCCAATGTCCTGCCGGCACCCAGTGCCGTCGCGGCGGCCGGTTGGCATCTCGCGCGGTCCGGTGAACTCTGGACCAACATCGAGGTCAGCGCCGCGCGTGCGTTGGTCGGATTTGCTATCGGCGGCGGCATCGGTTTCGTGCTCGGGATGACCAACGGGCTGTCGTCGATCAGCGACACGCTGACCGACAGCACACTGCAGATGCTGCGCAACATCCCGCATCTCGCCTTGATCCCGCTGGTGATCCTGTGGTTCGGCATCGACGAGGAGGCAAAGATCTTCCTGGTCGCGCTCGGCGTGTTCTTTCCGATCTATGTCAACACGCAGCATGGCGTGCGCTCGGTCGATCCGCATCTGCTGGAGATGGGCCGCGCCTACGGCATGTCGGAAGCCGCGCTGTTCCTGCGTGTGGTGCTGCCCGGCGCGCTGCCGGCGATCTTCGTCGGCCTGCGCTATGGACTCGGCATCATGTGGCTGACGCTGATCGTGGCGGAGACGATCTCCGCCTCGTCGGGCATCGGCTACATGGCGATGAATGCGCGCGAGTTCATGCAGGTGGACGTCGTGGTATTCTCGATCCTGGTCTATGCGGCGCTGGGCAAGCTGGCCGACAGCGTCGCGCGTTTGCTGGAGCGCACGACGCTCCGCTGGAACCCCGTTTACGCGAAGGCCTGAGCCATGACCGTCAATGTTCTCGAGCGTGCGGCCGACGCTGTGACACACGCCAGTTCGCCCGGCGCCGCGATCACGCTGCGCGGCGTGACCAAGACATTCGGCACCCACCGCGTGTTGCAGGGCATCGATCTGACCGTCGAAGCCGGCGCGTTCGTCGCGATTGTCGGGCGCAGCGGCTGCGGCAAATCAACCCTGCTGCGATTGCTGTCTGACCTGGATCAGCCGAGCACGGGCAACGTCGTGGTTGACCAACGGACAAAAGGCTGGCGAGACATCGTGCGGCTGATGTTCCAGGAGCCGCGGCTACTGCCCTGGCAACGTGTCGCGCATAATGTCGAAGTAGGCCTGTCCCGTGCGCACACGATGCGCGACCGTCGGCGGCAGGCGGAGGATGCGCTGGCGCAAGTCGGCCTCGACGGACGCGGACACCACTGGCCTGCCGTCCTGTCGGGCGGGCAGAAGCAGCGCGTCGCGCTGGCGCGCGCACTGGTCAGCCATCCGAAGCTGCTGCTGCTGGACGAACCACTCGGCGCGCTGGACGCGCTGACCCGCATCGAGATGCAGGACCTGGTCACCAATGTCTGGCAGGACAAGGGCTTCACTGCGATCATGGTGACGCACGACGTGTCGGAGGCGGTGGCCTTGGCGGATCGCATTCTGCTGCTGAAGGATGGTAAGGTGGCGCTGGATATCGATGTTGACCTGCCGCGTCCGCGGCGCCACGGCGATCCGTCCGCAGCCCGGATCGAGGGGCGGATTCTCGACCAGCTGCTGCGGCGCTGAGCTTATTGGGAGCAGGAGACCACGGCATGACCGTCGAATTCATCGGCATGATCCATCACCGGCACGCCTCGGAGATCCATCCACCGGCGAATGTCGTGCTTGACCGTGGGTATATCCGCGACTTCGCCCGGGCGGCGGAGGCGGGCGGCTTCGACAAGGTGCTGGTCGGCTATTTTTCCGATGCGCCGGACGGCTTCCTGGTCGCCGCGAGTGCTGCCGCGCATACCGAGCGGCTGGGGTTCCTGCTGGCACATCGCCCGGGTTTCGTCGCACCGACCCTGGCGGCGCGGAAACTCGCCACGCTGGACCAGATTACCGGCGGTCGCGCGGCGGTGCATGTGATCAGCGGCGGTGACGACGTCGATCAGTTTCGCGACGGCGATACGCTGCACAAGGACGAGCGCTACGCCCGCACCGACGAGTACGTGCACATCCTGAAGCGCATCTGGACGGAACCGGGACCGGTCGATCACTCCGGAACGTATTACCGCTTCGCCGGCGCCTCGACCGCAGTGCGGTGCGTGCAGCAACCGCGCATCCCAATCTATTTCGGCGGCGCGTCCGATGCGGCGATCGCGGTGGCCGGCAGGCATGCCGATGTCTATGCGCTATGGGGCGAGACGCATGCGCAGGTGCGGGAGATCACTGCGCGGGTGCGGGCCGCGGCGGCGCAGCACGGGCGTTCGGTGCGGTTCAGCCTGTCGCTGCGGCCGATCCTGGCGGCGACGGAAGACGCGGCGTGGGAGCGGGCAGAGCATATCAAGCAACGCATTGCCGAATTGCGCGCGAAGGCCGGGCTGGGTTCGCGCGAGCCGGCCAACGAGGGATCGCGCCGGTTGCTGGAAGCGGCGGCGCAAGGCGAGCGGCTGGACACACGGCTATGGACCGGCGCGGCGCTGCTGACCGGCGCGCGCGGCAACACCACCAGCCTGGTAGGCACGCCGCAGCAGGTCGCCGAGGCGCTGGGGGATTATTATGAGCTTGGTGTCACCACGTTCCTGATCCGCGGCTTCGATCCGCTGGACGACGCGATCGAGTACGGGCGGTCGTTGCTGCCGCTGACGCGGGATGTGATCGCGCGGCGCGAGGCGGCGAAGGTTGCGGCCTAGAGCGTGATCGCTTGAGGATGAATAACCGGCGGCGCCAAGACCCCGGACGCAACCGAACTCCGGAGCCGATGCAATCTCGCGCGGGCGGGACGGTGGCATCCATCAAAAGGTCAGCCGGCAGCATCAACGACGCCGGGCGGCCCAGGCGGCCAGCCACACCGGTATCACCTGCTCGGATCAACGGCAGGTTCGCGTCGCGTCAATGCCGGCCGCGCACGATCTGCGCGCGTTGCTCCACGGGAACGGCGTATCGAACGGGGCAGAGCGTGATGCTTCTGGTCGTCATGAATTCCGCCATGAGGCGCTCCGATTCGCCGCGTTGCACGGGAGCAAGGTCTTTGCATCGGCGCCAGCGTGCCTGGGATTCCGGAGTCGGTGCGGCGCGCAGACTCGCCTGGAAACCACCGGCCTGTAGTTGCTGGGTCATGGCGCTGATTACTCCCGATCATCGTTACGGCAGGGCAACTCGGCGGATGCACCCCTCTCGGGAGGAACCCGCATCACGGCTGCAATGTATCGACTGACCGCCGGGCCCTAAAATCCGGTTTGCGACGTACGGCCCGGTACGTAGTTTTACATACAGTTAGATGCACCGCATTTGACCGGGCCGGTTGCCGGGACCGCTGCTGCGCCGCGTCGTGTCGGCTTCCCACCGACGCGAGGCTGCAAACCGATCCGCACCCCTTGCATCCTCCGCTTGCCGCCACCCTCCGCTTGCCGCGGCATCCCCTGCCCGTGCAGACTCGCCGCATCTGCAATGGGAGACGCCGCGCATGAAGGGTCTGTTCCTGGACGCTGTCGATGACCTGGCCGAGGTATTCGCTCGCGTCGTGCGCGCCGATGATCCGCCGGTGACGGTGAACGAGCAGGAACAGGTCGATCCCGAAGCGTTGCCGGGACTGCTCGCGGGGTATGATTTCGTGCTCGACGACCACTCGCAAATGCCCACCGAGGTGATGCGCCGCTGCACCGGACTTAAGCACATCATCTTCCTCGGCACCGGCGCGCGCAGCTACATGCATCCGGAGGAACTCGCCGAGCATGGCATCACCGTGCACATCATCAAGGGCTACGGCGACACCGCGGTGGCGGAACATGCGATTGCCCTGATGTGGGCGGCGACGCGCAGCATCGCGCGGATGGACCGGGCGGTGCGCGCCGGCAATTGGCTGCGCACCGAAGGGCCGCAATTGACCGGCAAGACGATCGGCTTGCTCGGCTACGGCGGGATCGCGGCGGAGGTGGCGCGCATCGCGGCGGGATCGGGCATGCGCGTGCTGGCATGGAACCGCTCGCCGAAAGCCGCTGCTGGCGTCACGTTCGTCGATCTCGACACGCTGCTGGCGGAGAGCCAGGTGCTGTCGGTGCACTTACTGCTGAACGACGAGACGCGCGGGCTGCTGAGCGCGGAACGGATCGCGCGCATGCGGCCGGGAGCGATCCTGGTGAACACCGCGCGGGGTGGCATTGTCGATGAAGCCGCGATGATTGCCGCATTGCAGGACGGACGCCTGCGCCACGCGGCATTGGACGTATTCGCCACCGAACCGCTGCCGGCCGGGCATCCATTGACTCGGCTGGAGAACGTAACGCTCTCGGCGCATTCGGCGTTCCGCACGCCGGAAGCGAGCGAGAACCTGATCCGCCGCGCGCTGGACATCGCTTGCACGCTGCCCGGCCGCGCGTAACCGGGCGGCACAGAGGGCCAGGATCGTCGTCAGCCCGGCGAAAGTGGGCCCATCGGATTTGGCCCGTTTGATTTGGCCCATGGAATTTGGCCCCGTTTGTGCGGGGGATGATGTCGGCAAGGGATCGCCTTTCGCTGCACCTTGCGACCGGCGAGTGACTGACGCTGCGACTGGCGCGGCCAGCCAGGGTCGCAGCCGCCGCGTATCGGACGATTTCGTCTGTTCGTTGCCCTGTCTATACTGGGTGGATGTGCCCGCCTGGCGGAATGGTAGACGCTGCGGACTTAAAATCCGAAGCCGAAAGGCGTGGGGGTTCGAATCCCCCGGCGGGCATGCCGTCCCACAGCGCCGGTGCGAGGATCGCCCCCGTGCAGCCGGCCGCAGTGCCGGCTGACGCAGCGCGTGAACGGTACTTCGTTCGTAACGCTTACGTGGCTACCTGGCCGCGGGCGTCCCTTCCGCCATCAAGCAGCCCACAGCCCGATCCCCCGCCGCGCACAACCAAACGTGACTGTGTCGTGACCGCGACATGGACGATGTTACAATGCCCGGTTCGGATCGGAACGAGGCCGCCCGGCAATGCCGCAACGGCGTGACCAAGGGTTGAATGCCATGGACGATTTTCAGCAGGCGGCGGCGGCGGCGCAACGCCGCTACACGGAGTTGGCCTGGACCGCGCTGCCGCAAAGAGAGCAGGCGGAAGCGATTTATACCGAGTTGCGCCGGATCGATACAGAGCGTACCGCGGCAGCGCCCGCCGCGTCGAAGCAGCGGCCC
>Ga0182016_10006773_pt1 | contig 11943 bp, 8 predicted proteins | sample 712S2MmetaG_FD_120491 | JGI IMG/M metagenome (GOLD analysis project Ga0182016, IMG submission 120491) | Permafrost microbial communities from Stordalen Mire, Sweden - 712S2M metaG | ecosystem: Environmental > Terrestrial > Soil > Wetlands > Permafrost | place: Sweden: Stordalen | collected...
AATCCGCCAGGTCTCGGACGAAAGCTTTTGGCAATTTCGCACCGCCGCCACCCAATCCCTCGTTGAATACGCGCGCGCGCGCCTGGCCCGGCATTATGCTGCTGCCGGTGCCTCGGCCGAGACCGTTGAGCAGGCAAAACATCTCTTTGATCCAAAAATATTGACCCTCGGCTTTGCGCGGCGCTTTGCCACCTATAAAAGACCGAATCTGTTGTTGAACGATCCAGAACGCCTGCTGCGCTTGTTGTCCAATCCGCAACGGCCGGTGCAACTCATCATCGCGGGTAAGGCTCATCCGGCGGACTTGGCGGGACAGGCACTCATCCAAAAATGGATTCAGTTCATTCGCCGGCCCGAGGTCCGCCCGCACGCGATTTTTCTCAGCGACTATGATATGCAGTTGACCGAGCGCCTGGTGCAAGGCGTGGATGTCTGGCTCAACACGCCCCGGCGACCTTGGGAGGCATGCGGCACGAGCGGCATGAAGGTGCTGGTCAATGGCGGGATTAATCTCTCGGAACTGGATGGCTGGTGGGCCGAGGCTTATGTCCCCGACTTGGGCTGGGCCTTGGGCGACGGTGCAGAGCATGGCGACGATCCAGCTTGGGATGCGGCCGAAGCTGAGGCGCTCTATGAACGACTCGAACGCGAGGTGATTCCCGAATTTTATACCCGCAACGACAAAGGTATTCCCGTTGCCTGGGTCAAACGGATGCGGGAAAGCATGGCGCGACTAACCCCGCGTTTCTCGGCTGACCGCACGGTGCGCGAATATACCGAGGAACAATATTTACCGGCGGCGTCAGCCTGCCAATCGCGGATCGCCAACAAAGGTGCCATCGGGAAGCAAATGGTGGACTGGCGGCACAGTCTGGATCAGAAATGGTCCACGCTGCATTTCGACACCGTAAAGGTGGCGACGCGCGACGGGCAACACATCATTGAGGTTCAGCTGGGTCTGCATGGCCTTGATCTCAAGGCGGTGCGGGTGGAGCTTTACGCCGACGGCATTAAAGGTGGTCCTCCCGTGCAACTGGAGATGACTTGCCTGCACCCGCTGGCGGATGAAGCCGGCGGCTACGCTTTCAGCGCAACCGTGCCGGCGACCCGACCGCCGACGGATTACACGGCGCGAGTGATGCCGCGCTGTGACGGCGTGGCCATTCCCTTGGAAGACCCGCGAATCTTATGGCAACAATGAGCAAAACACCGCCACGTCAATTACCTGATTAGACTTCGATGACTTCCGGATAGCTGCTATGCCGCAGTGCGGTCGGTTTTTCACAAGCCCATCAACTTTGGGGAGCTGTCCCATTGCCTGCGCAAACATCTGGACCGCCCGGGCGGTGGTTCCCGGTCAAGAAAGTTTCGCCGGCCTTGACCGGGTAACGCCAATTTTCCAAACCGCCCAGTCAGCGCATTTGCCTCCGGGTTAATCCGTGAAATTAGTGTCCAAACCTTGCGGATATGGCATTTGAACTGCTAAATAAGCGCTGGTTGAAGCCATGACCCGCATCGCCCTCTGGCTGGCGCAGCACCAGCTCAAATCCAAGACGCCCGCCCGGCGGCTGAAGGCGTTGCAGCGTTTGCGCACGGCCATCGCCGACGCGGTCGTCGCCCTTGACGACAAGATCACCATCGCGCTGCTCGACCATGTGCTGACCGATCCCGAGGTGGAAGTCCGCTGCGAGGCCGCCGCCATCCTCGCCGACCTGCGCGACGTGCGGACGGTGCCGGCGCTCATCCGCGCGCTGAACGACCCCAACGACGCGGTGCAGGAAACCGCCATCGCCGCGCTCAAGCGGCTGGACGACCGCGCGGCCGTCGCGGCGCTCGTGCCGAAACTTGCCACCGGCACGCCCACCATCCGCTGGCGCGCGGCGCAGACGCTTAAGTCGCTGGGCTGGCGGCCGCAGACGGTGGCGGATCAAATCCATTATCACATCGCCACCGGCGAAATCCGGCACCTGGCCGGCTTCGGCACGGACGCGGTGAAGCCGCTGGCGGAAATGCTGCGCACGGCCACGGGCGACAAGAAGGTCGCCGCCGCCGAAGTCCTGGGCGAGATCGGCGACCCCGCCGTGTTCCGGCCGCTGCAAGGCCTGTTGCGCGATCCCGAACCGTCCGTGCGCAGCGCGGCAATTTATGGGCTGGAGGCGGCCGGCTGCCGCGAGGCCGTGCCGGCGCTGGTGGCGGCGTTGCGCGACAGCGCGCGCAATGTCCGGCTCGTCGCCGCGCAGGTGCTCGGCACCTTGGGCGACCTGCAGACGGTCGAGCCGCTGATCCGGCTGGTGGATGACAAGGATTGGGAAGTCCGCCGCGCGGCGGTGCAATCGCTCGGCAAGCTGGGCGACACGCGCGCGTTTCCCACCGTCGCCAAGCGGCTCGACGACACCGACCAGGAAGTTCGCGAGGTCGCCGCCGATGCGCTCGGCCGCGTCGGCAACGAAAGCATTGTCGAGAAGCTGGTGATGACGATGGTGGATGCGCACGGCGGCGTGCGGCAGGCGGCGGCGCGTGCGCTGACAAAAATTTATCCGCGCTGGGAAAGTTCCGAGCGCGTGCAAAAGATGCTGCCGGAAATCCAAAACGCGTTGCGGCACCGCGACGCCAGCGTGCAAAACGCCGCCGCCGGTCTGCTCAAGCGCGTGACCCGCACGAACGGCGACGCTGCCGCGCTGGCGCTGACGGGAACCGACCAGCGCCCGCCGCCGCTGACGGCCATGCTGCGGCAACTCTTTTCGGACACGGACGCGGATGTGCGCGTGGCCGCCGCCGAGACCGTCGGGCGGATGCTGTTGGCGGGATGCACGGAGCTATTGAAGGCGGCGCTGGCGGATGCCGACCCGGGTGTCAAACTCGCGGCGCAAAACGCGCAGGCCAAACTGGCGGTGGGCGATGCTGCCGGCGGCGGCAAGGTGACCTTTCTTTCGCAGACCGCGCCGGCGGCTCCGGCGGTTTCATCGGCGGTGGAAGACGTGCTGATCTGTTCGTCGTTCGGCGAGGTGCTGCACGAGCGCAACTGCCGGCATCTGGCGGACTGGCTGAAGGTCCTTGAATTTGTTTTGCCGCAGGCGGAGCAGTTGGGTGCACAGATGACGCTCGGCGAATTTCGCCGGCTGGAAATCCACACGACCGGCGCGCGGGTGGTCATCCTCACCGTGCCGGAAGGTGGCGTGATGCTGCGGGTAAAGAATGATTTTCCCGCCGTGCCACTCACAAGCGGGGTGGCGGTGGGCGACGCGCTGAAAGAAGCGGCCACCGAATGGCTGCGCCGCGCGGCCTCGGTGCGCGGCGTGCTGCTGCGCGGCCTGCGGTTTCCCGACCAGACCATCGTGTGCGACGTGGATTCGCGCGACCTCACGGCGGCGGCGCTGGAGCAGGCGTATCGCGCGGTGGCGGACACGTTCCAATGGCTGCTGCCGCGCCAGATTCCCTCCGCGCGGCTCGTGTGGAGCTATGACCGGACGGCGCTCCATTGCGTGCGGCGGGCGGACAAGACAATTCTTGGCGCGATGGTTTCGACCAAGCCGGGCGAGGCGGACCTGCCGGGCTTGGAACGGCAACTGGCGGAATTTGTGACGCTCGCCCCGGCTTGAAATGGTGCATCTTGACACGGTTTTCAAATTAGGGATTTCTCTGTTTCATTAACACCCGGCTTTAGCCGGGTGCCGCAACCCAACCCGCGATCCCAGCCGTTTTAACGGCTTCCCGTCACCCCGCCAAACCGTTAAAATGGTTGGATCGTCCGGCGATGGCTGACACCGGGCTTAAGCCCGGTGCTAATGATATGGCAGGCTCGTTAAGAACAGTGTCCAGATGCGCCCGGTTTGAACCGCGCGCCCGATTCACATTTGTTTACTTGTTTGTAACCGGACACTGCTTGCGCCGGCCTGAATTTGACTGCATTATTTATTTCCATGAAACACCTGAACCTGCTCGCCCGCTTTCTGTTTGTCATCATCGCCGTCCAAGCTTGCACCGCCGCCGCCGGGGATTACCAGATCGTGAAAACCGCCCGAGTGATGGGCCAGGGCGGCATTGACTATGTCTATGCGGACAACGACAACCGCCGGCTCTACGTCGCGCGCGGCGGCCAGGTTTTGGTCTTTGACGAGGATACCTTCCTGTCCGTCGGCACCATTACGAATGCCCGCGCCCGGGACGAGGCGGTGGATCCGGTGTCCAACCACGGCTTTTGCAGCAGCAGCCCGATTGTGATGTGGGATGCAAAGACGCTCGCGCCGCTCAAGACGATTGACGTCCAGGGCCGGCCGGATGCCATTTTCTTTGAGCCGCTGACGGAACGGGTTTATGTCCTGAGCCACAGCGCGCCGAACGTCACCGTGATTGACGGCAAGGATGGAACCATCGTCGGCACGATTGACCTTGGCGGGTCGCCGGAGCAGGCGCAGAGCGACGGGCAGGGCCATGTGTATGTTGACCTCGAAGACAAGGACAGCATCGCCGTGGTGGACGCGCACACGCTCAAGGTCACGGCCACTTACGATATCAGCAGCAAAGGCGGCGGGCCCGCCGGTCTCGGCCTTGACGCGAAGAACCATATCCTCTTCGCCATGTGCCACGAGCCGGCCACCTGCGTGGTGGTGAACGCCGATACCGGCAAGATTCTCGCGGCCCTGCCCATCGGCACCGGCACGGACGGCGGCGGTTTTAATCCAGCGACGATGGAGGCCTTCAGTTCGCAGGGCGACGGCACCTTGACCATCATCAAGGAAAACAGCCCGACGGACTTTGCGGTGGAACAGACCGTGACCACCAAGCCGCGCGCCAAGACCTGCACGCTCGACACGAAGAACAACCAGATCATTTTGATCACCGTCGAGCGGCCGGCCACGGTTGTCACCACGGACACCAATGCGGTGGCCGGCGCGGCGGCTCCTGCCGGCAAACGGCGCGGCGGCTACAACGGCCCGGGATTATTGGACATCATTGCCGTGGGCAAGTGAGGTGCCGCTGTCTTAAGGCAGCTTCTTCAGCAGTTCGCCGGCCTGTTCGCGGACTTTGACCTCCACGTTTGGCAGGAGCAGCGCGTCCAGCGTGCGGCGCGCGGCGTCCGTCTCATGGTTCTCCACCTGCACGTCGGCGAGGGCGAGCTGATAAAACAGATTCTCCGGTTCCAGTTGCGCGGCCAGTTGCAGGTGTGATTCCGCCAGCGATACGTTGCCGCCGCGCGCCAGTTCCACGATGCCAAACAATTCATGCGCCGGGCCGAAGTCCGGCATGAGCGTGAGCGAACGCAGCAGGTCGGTGTGAATCTCCCCGGCCACGTCCTTCGGCAGGCGTGACGGATCTTCTGGATTGCTGGCGGCGCGATGATACATCTGCCACGCATGGAGAAAATACGCGAGGAAGCTCGTCGAGCCGCGTTCGATGGCGGCGTGCAACTGCCGGAGCGCCGCGTCGGTCTGTTCGCGCTCGGCGGCGAGCAGGCCGAGCCCCTCGTAGGGCAGGGGACTGGCGGGCGCGAGCTGCCGGGCGGCGGAAAATAATTTCTCCGCATCGTCCAGTCGTCCGATGCGGAAAAGCTCGTCGCCGAGCCGGAAATAATTTTCCACCGGCGTCAGCCAGCGCGTCGCAAAACCTTTCGGCGCGGCCACATTGTCCGTCAGCACAAACGAAATGCCGGTGAACTGACCGCGCTCAAGATAGCGGCGCAGCTCCTTTTCCAGCGCGGGCAGGGGAACCTGCAGCGCGTTGGTGAAAGCCTGGAGCGGTGTCTGACCCGAGTGCAGCAAGGGCGTGAACTGCTTGAAGCGCTCCTTCAGCACCGGGTTGTCGCCGGCCATGAGATAATGCGTGAGCAGCCACGACTCCGCGTAAAACATCCCTTGCAGCGTGCGCTCATTGTATTCCGGCGAGTCGTGGCCGACGGCAAACAGCTCCTTGAGCGGCAGCAGCGGACGATTTTGCAGCAGTTCCAGATGATGTTCAATCGGCATCGCGATGTAGGCGCTGCGGCCGCCGGTCTCAAACGTGGAATAAATCTCCGCCATGCCTTCCTTGAGCCAAAGCGGCCAGATGCGGTCGTTGCGGCGCAGGAGCAGGTGTGTGTATTCGTGGAAGATGACATTGAGCTGTAAGTCCTCGCCGCGCCCTCCCGGCAGCGCGAGGACGATGAGGTTCTCGTCGGTGCCGTGGTTGAAGAAGCCGGCGAGATTTTCCGGCTGGCCGTGATACAGCGGGAGAAACGGCTTCATGCTTTCGTGATCGGGAAAGGCCATGACCACGATGGGCGGCGACGCCACCGCCGCCGCGCCGGCGAGTTGCGAATAGGCCTCGCAAAACTGCTCGAACTGCGCCGCCACCTTGAAGGCCGGTTGCGGCTCGCCGCAACTGAATACGTTGAAATGTGCCGTGCGCGCCTCGAACCATTGCCGCTGCACCAGCGGCACGTCCGCCGGCGCGGCGACGGCCGGGAAGCTTCCCAGCAGCGCAAGGCAGAGGCAGAGACGTTTCATGGCTGGCGGAATTTAAGCGAGAATGGCGCCGTTGTCATCGCTGTTGGTCAAATTTCCTTTTCTTAATCCGTTTAGCAGTTATCCTGCTGTGCTCTGATTTATTGAAAAATGGACGCCGCACACATACGCAATTTCAGCATCATCGCCCACATTGACCACGGGAAGACCACGCTCTCCGACCGGCTCCTGCACATGACCGGCACCATCGCCACGCGCGACATGTCCGAGCAACTGCTCGACGCGATGGATCTCGAAAAGGAGCGCGGCATCACCATCAAGGCGCATCCGGTCACCATGCTTTACACCGCCAAGAATGGCGAGACCTACGAGCTGAACCTGATTGACACTCCCGGCCACGTGGATTTCGCCTACGAGGTGTCGCGTAGCTTGAGCGCGTGCGAAGGCGCGCTGCTCGTCATTGACGCGGCGCAGGGCGTCGAAGCGCAGACGGTCGCGAACTACCATCTCGCGGCGAAGCTCAACCTCACCATCATTCCCGTCATCAACAAGATTGACCTTGGCCATGCCGATGTGCCGCAGGCGAAACGGCAGCTTGAAGATGTCCTGGCGATTCCCGCCGAGTGGGCCATCCCGTGCAGCGCCAAGCAGGGCATCGGCATCCAGGAAATTCTCGAAGCCATCATCGAGCGCGTGCCGCCGCCGAAGCCGACAGGCGAACCCAGCTTGCAGGCGCTGGCGTTCGATTCCTATTTTGATACCTACAAGGGCGTGGTGACGCACGTCCGCGTCTTCAATGGCGAACTGAAAGCCGGCCAGCAAGTGAAGCTGCTCCATTCGGGCAAGAACGTCGAGGTCAAGGAAGTCGGCAGCTTCAATCCCAAACCTTACATCCGTGAGAAGCTCGAAGTCGGCGAGACGGGCTATTTCACCGCCAACATCAAGTCCGCCGCCGAGGTCAAGATGGGCGACACCATTACCGACGCGCGCAATCCGTCCTCGGTGCTGCCCGGCTTCAAGGAGATTCATCCGATGGTGTTCAGCGGGATCTATCCCATCAACACGGCGGATTATGAGCAGTTGAAGCAGTCCATGGGCAAGCTCAAGCTGAACGATTCCGCATTCGTCTATTCGTCCGAAACCTCCGTCGCGCTGGGCTTCGGCTTCCGCTGCGGGTTTCTCGGCCTGCTGCATTTGGAGATTGTCCAGGAGCGCTTGCGCCGCGAATACAACATGGACATCATCGCCACCTATCCCAGTGTGGTGTATAAGGTCACGCTCTCGGACGGCACGATGAAGCAGGTGGACAATCCGGCGTTCATGCCCGATGTGACTTACATCGCCAAGATTGAAGAGCCGATGGTGAAAGCCTTCGTCATCTGCCCCAATGAAAACATCGGCGACATGATGTCCCTGATTTCCGAGAAGCGCGGCAACGTGGACCACACCGAAACGCTCGACTCCCGCCGCGTCATGCTCACGAGCCTGATTCCGCTGAACGAAATCCTCATTGATTTTCACGACCGCATCAAATCCATCACGCGCGGCTTCGGCTCCATGGATTACGAGCCGGACGAATACCTGGAATCCGACATGGTGAAGCTCGACATGCTCGTGAACACCGAGCCGATGGACGCCTTCTCCTGCATCGTGCATCGCACCAAGGCCGAGGGCCGGGGACGTTCGCTCGCTGAGAAGCTCAAGGAAGTCATCCCGCGCCAGCAGTTTCAGGTGAAGATCCAGGCGGCCATCGGCGGCAAGATTGTCGCGTCCGAAGTCATCAGCGCGTTCCGCAAGGACGTGACGGCGAAATGCTACGGCGGCGACGTCTCGCGCAAGCGCAAGCTGCTGGAGAAGCAGAAGGAAGGCAAAAAGCGCATGAAATCCATCGGCAACGTCAACATCCCGCAGGAAGCCTTCATCGAAGTGCTGAAGGCGTGAACCCAATTATCGGTTATGACCAAGAATAAAATTTATCGCGTGCTGGGGTTTATCATGATCCCGCTGGGATTCTGCCTGACCATCGCGGCCTTTCATGAGGAGGGCCGGCCCGTGCATGGCATCCCGTGGGTCAAGCTCGGCCCCGTCGGGCTGATGCTCATCATCGGCGGCATCGGCCTGCTGTTTCTGCCCAACAAGATCAAGTTCAAGTAACGGCGGCCTGACCGCGCCCATGCGTCTTCGATTGGTAGGGCTGATCCGCCGGTCAGCCGGGGCCAGCGGCGCGGCAGCACCGCCCTGCCTTTCCTGATTAAAAATTCAGGGGGTTCCGCTCCGGGTTGAACCCTTTGGCCGGATTCTTGTCTTTATATCTTCCGTCGGAATGCGTAATTTGTTTTTCACATGATTTTGCTGCGTTGGTTCATTTCCAAGGCCGTGCGCGAGGCGTGCACGGTGTCCAAGCATTACCGCCGCCTGCTGGCCGCCCAGCGCGATGTGCTGTCGCCGGACGCCATCGCGGCGGTGACGCTGAAGCTGGACGGATTGCGCGCGGCCATCGCCGAAGGCCATGCGGGCAAAATACGCGTCGCGGCGGAGGAACTGCAGTTTGCCGGCGAGAAGAATCTTAAGCCGTATCCGCACGCGGCGTGGCGCGAGAACGTCGAGGTGCTCCTCGTGGCGCTCGCGGTGGCGATGGCCATTCGCACGTTCTTTCTCCAGCCGTTCAAGATTCCCACCGGCTCGATGCAGCCAACGCTCTTTGGCGTGAACTCGGTGCCGGATTTCACCAAGATCAATTACTGGCAGGCCGACAAGGAAAAGGAGCGCGCGGAGCTGTTTGAGCAGTTGCGGCTGCGCGACGATTTGCAGTTCCCCACCGGCTGGGCGCGCGTCAAGGCGTGGCTGCACGGCGATTCGTATGTGCATCTGGTGGCGCAGGCGGATGGCAACATCGAGGCGGTCAGCCCGCCGGTGAAGTTTCTGATTTTTACCATCAAGCAGAGCCTGACCATTGGCGGCGTGGAACATGTCATGTGGTTCCCGCCGGATTTCGGCGAGGCGCCGCTCGTGCGCCGCGCCGGACTTGACCCCGGCCACGTCTATAAGAAAGGCGACGATGTCATCCGCATGAAAGTCAGTGCCGGCGACCATCTGTTCGTGGACCGCATGAGCTATAATTTCCGCAAACCCACGCGCGGCGAGATCATCGTGTTTGCGACGCAGGGCATCAACAATCCCGACGCCAGCGGCATGAACCAGATGCCGCAGGATCAGTTTTATATCAAGCGCCTCGTGGCGTTGCCCGGCGAGAAGGTGCAGATTGGCGACGACCGGCACCTCGTCATCAACGGCGAGCGGCTGGATGCCGGCACCCCGCACTTTGAACGGGTCTATGGCTTCGATCCCAAATCGCCGCCGCATGAAAGCAAGTTCTCCGGCCATCTGAACGGCGCGGTGGCCGCGAGTTTCGGGCAATACAGCAACCTGCCGTATTTCCCCGACAGCACGACGGTCTATAACAACGATGGCAACAACTACATGGTCATGGGCGACAACACCTGCAACAGCTCGGATTCGCGCGTGTGGGGCAATTTTCCGGCGCCGAACGTCATCGGCAAGTCGTTCTTCGTCTATTGGCCGATCACCGACCGGTTCGGCTGGGGCAACCGGTGAGTGTGTTGGAGTCCAGGCTTCAGCCTGTGTTTTACGCAGCCAATGCTTGAGTTATATTGCCCGGCAAGCTAAAGCTTGAACTCCAACATGAAGGAAACCGTCCTCATCACCGGCGCTTCGTCCGGCATCGGATTGGAGCTGGCCAAATGTTTTGCCGCCGACAAATCCAATTTGGTGCTCGTCGCCCGCAACACCGCCGCGCTGGAAACCCTCGCCGCCGAACTGCGCGGCAAATATAAAATCGAGATCCACGTCATCACGGCGGATTTGTCGCAGGTGGGCGCGGCGCAATTCATCTTTGACGCAGTGCAGAGTCGGGGGCTGGTCGTGGACGTGCTGGTGAACAACGCCGGCTTCGGCTTGCACGGCAGCTTCGCCGAACTTCCACTGGCCCGGCAGTTGGAAATCATCCAGGTCAACGTCGCGTCGCTTGTCGCGCTCACCGGTTTGTTCCTGCCCGGCATGATTCAGCGGAAGCAAGGCGGCGTCCTGAACGTCGGCTCGGTCGCCGGATTCGTGCCCGGCCCGGAAATGGCGGTGTATTGCGCGACGAAGGCGTTTGTGCAGTCATTCACCGAGGCCATCGCCGAAGAACTGCCCGGCACCGGCGTGACGGTGACCGCCTTCTGCCCCGGCGCGACCGACACGAACTTCGGTCAGGTCGCGCGCGGCTCGAAACAGCGGCAGCACAACGTCGCCAAGATGCCCGCCGACATCGCCGCGCGCTGCGGCCACCGGGATTTCCGCGCCGGCAAGGTGGTGAGCGTGCCGGGCTTGGGTAATCGCCTCGTGATCTTCCTGATCCGTTTCCTGCCGCGCTGGCTGCCGCGCCGGCTGTTCAAGCATTACAACCGGATGGACGAAAATCCGGCGGCGGGAAAATAAAAATTCCCGCCCGGCAGTGCCGGACGGGGTTGAGGTTGATTAAAATTATTTCCCCAGCGCCACGTCAATCACGGAGCTAAACCGGAAAGATTTCATGGGCTGGTCAGCCGGTTTCATCCGCTTAGTGAAGCGCTTTAATCACGTCTGGACGGGGGGATGCCGTAACTTAACACATGCTCGCCATCGGCCGGGTGCTGGATGAACACCTCGTCGTCTTTGAAAGTTATGTTCACGGGTTGCGGCAGTTGGCTGAACTGTTTCATGACGAGCGGGGCGATGGCAAAAATGTCGGCCCCGCCCGGCGGCGGGAGACTGCCATCGGCGGCAAAAAGGGCGTCAACTTTTATCCGCACAGTTCGGGTCGCCGGGCGGCGGGGAAAGACCCGGCCGGCGATGCGTTTGGCAAACGTCGTCATCCGGCCCGCAATGGGGACAGGTTTTGTTTTCATTCTGGGCAATCCTAACCAGCGAACATTAACCGCCGGTGAAAATCGGATGAATGTTTTTTCATCCTGGTCACGGAAAGTTTACGACAGCCGGTTTCACTGGCACGCGACCGAACACTGCTCCATTTTCACCAAGCTTATCAATTCTTTGATCCGCTTGCGTTTCCTTGAATTGTGCGGCGGTTGATCCATTATCGCCTGCAACGTCTCTTCCAACAGATCAAGTTCATCGCGATCGAGATTTTTCATTTGCTGAGGGATGGTCGGGTGCTGGTTCGCCGCTGGCCGACAGTGGCATGGCGGCTTTTGAAAAGAAAAAAGTTAGCTGGCGGCGGAGCGGATGGCGGGCATCCCACTCCGCCGCCAGCGCTCCGGTCAATGGCCTGAATTATGGGATGAACCATGGGACGAACCCTTGCTGACGGAATTCGTCTCCCCCGTAACTTCCGGGGTTGAAGCCGAAACGGTGCCCTCATAAATCACCGCCGGGTTGGTGCCGCTCGCCGGCACGGCAAACTGCAACTGCCCTTGCAGGCAGAACTTGGCCGGCTGGTTGG
>Ga0182016_10006780_pt1 | contig 11937 bp, 12 predicted proteins | sample 712S2MmetaG_FD_120491 | JGI IMG/M metagenome (GOLD analysis project Ga0182016, IMG submission 120491) | Permafrost microbial communities from Stordalen Mire, Sweden - 712S2M metaG | ecosystem: Environmental > Terrestrial > Soil > Wetlands > Permafrost | place: Sweden: Stordalen | collected...
AACCCTCTCACGCTCGGAGTTTTTCCGCATCCTGTAAAGGCCCGTGTGTTATCGCCTTCTTCTTTCAGGGGCCTCGAAGGCCCCTGCTCCCCCCGCAAATACAAGACCGTATAGCCTGTTTCATTCCCAGCGGGTCGGCGACGCCGGTGGACGACTGATACAAAACCAACGAATATTTCTTTAGTGAACTGTAGGCTCGGGGCGCTAGAAGGGCTTTTCTGTGAGGAAGGGTTCTGGCTTGAGGGAGCCGTCGCGCTGCTTGACGAGCATCTGGACCTTGCCCTCGGCGGCGTCGAGTTCCTGCTTGCACGCAGCTGACAGGCCTACTCCCTCTTCAAAGAGCTTGAGCGACTCTTCAAGAGCGAGATCGCCCTTTTCCAGTTGATCGACGATGGTTTCAAGCTTCTTGAGCGACTCTTCAAATGAGGGCATAACGGCGGCTCCATTGACTCCGGCGATTGCAGAAAGACCGGACTGATTGAGTGTAATCGACGGAGAAGAGTTCTCCGGGGCTGAACAGGCTGCGGACAAAGGGATCTGGGGCTGTATACCTTCCCCGGTCCCCAAATGCGAGGGACCGGGGGCACCCGCGTTATGCGGGGCTGCTCTTACATGGGGTTGATGCCCTTGGGCAGCACAGAGGCGACGACTTCAGCGGCTACGCTGTAGAGGCCAAACGGAGCGCTGACCTGCACGCCCTGCACATAGGGGCGGACCGCTTCAAGCATCTCCCGGGCTATTTTGATGCCTTCTTCGCGCGCAGCTTCGGGCGTATCGGCCTGGGCCATGCGCAGCATGATCTCCTCAGGCATGGAGACGCGGAGATCGTTCTTCATGAACTCGGCATTGCGCAGGCTGGTGAGCGGCCAGATGCCGGCGATGACCGGGATACGGTGGTCCTTGATGCGGGCCAGGAAATTCTCAAGCAGGCGTAGATCGAAGACCGGCTGGGTGATGGCGTACTCGGCTCCGGCTTCGACCTTGTAGGCGAAGCGCTTGAGCTCGCTGTCGATGTCGGGCGCTCCTGGATTGGCGGCGACGCCGACCGTGAAGTTGGTGCTTGCGCCAATGGAGTTTGCGCCGATGTCGAGGCCGTGATTGAGCCGCTGCACCATGTTGACGAGTCCGATGGAATCGACGTCAAAGACAGTAGTCGCGTCAGGATAATTGCCCAGCTTGTGCGGATCGCCGGTCATGCAGAGGATGTTGTGCAACCCGATCGACGACGCCCCCAACAAATCCGACTGGATGGAAAGAATGTTCCGGTCGCGGCAGGTGTAATGCAGGATGGTCTCAATGCCGGTGTGCTGCTGAATCTGAATGCAGAGGCTCTGCGCGCTCATGCGGGCCGAGGCATGGGGCGAGTCGTAGACGTTGACGGCGTGCACGCCGAGCTGCGCCAGGAGCTTGGCACCCTCAATTTCGCGGGAGCAGTCAATGCCCTTGGGGGGAACCACCTCAGCCAGGGTAACGAACTTGCCTTCGGCCAGCAGGGAACCTATGCGGGAGCGCTCGGCCAGCGGCGCCGGGGGCGTTTCAGGGTTGGGCACGGGCACTGCGCCGGAACCGATGAATTGCGCCTGCTCGTCCATGGCGCGGATGGCGGAGCGCATGGCGCGAATGTGGTTTGGCGTGGTGCCGCAGCAGCCGCCAACAATTTGCGCGCCCGCGGCGATGGCCTTGCGGGCAAAGCTGGCCATATACTCCGGCGAGCAGAGATAAATGTTGCGGCCTTCGACTTCGCGGGGCATTCCGGCATTGGGCATGGCGGCCAAGGGCAGTACGGTGGCCGGACGCATGGCTTCAATGGCGGTGAGCACAGTGGTGGGTCCGGTGGAGCAGTTGACGCCGACGGCGCTGGCTCCCCACTCGGTGAGCAGGGCCGCAGCCTGCTCGGGCGAGGCTCCGTCGAGGCAGGTGTCTTCGTCGTCGACGGTGACCATGACGAGGACGGGAAGCTGGGGCGCGACATCCTGCGCGGCGGCGAGGGCCTGGCGGGCTTCATTGAGCGCGGGCATGGTTTCAATGATGAGCAGGTCGACTCCGCCCTGGACGAGGACGCGGATCTGGTCAGCAAAAGCGGCGCGGGCTTCGTCGAGGCCGGTTCTGCCCAGGGGCTCAAGGCGGACGCCGAGCGGGCCGACGGATCCGGCCACCCAGGCCTCGCCGCCCTGCCGGTTCGAAAGGTTTTCGACCGCCTGGCGGGCCAGCCGGACGCCGGCGGCGTTGATCTCCGTGGCTTTGTCGGCCAAGCCGTAGCGAGCCAGCCGGATGGGGTTTGCCCCAAAGGTGTTGGTCTCAAGAATCTCGGCTCCGGCCTGCAGGTACTCCTCGTGTACGGAGAGGATCAGACCAGGATCCGAGAGATTCAACTCCTCATAGCAGCGGTTGATGAAGATACCGCGGGCATAGAGGACCGTGCCCATGGCGCCGTCGGCCAGAAGGGGGCGATTGGGAAAGATCTCGGCAAACGTGGTCATTCTTTAGCCATGCTAAGCCACGCCAGCCGGGTACGCCATAGGAGTGGCCTGCTTTGTTATACTTCGGGAGTCATATACTGGGCAGAAACAGTGGAAGAAACACCGGTTTTTGCGGTCTCAAGAAGGCACCCAAAACCCTGCTCAAAACTCAATCGGGCCCGGTGCCCGTTGGAATGCCATCATCCGCGGCAAGGTCCGCGCGTGCGATCGAGGTAAGGGATTTTGAACAAGAGAAGTCTTTGGATCAGCGCCAGCGCTGCCCTGTTGATTGCAGCGGGTCTGGCGGGTTGCGGCACAACCTCGTATTTTGGCGGACGCGTCCTTCCCCCGAGCGGCCTGAGCAATCGTGTCATGATCGCAATCCAGAACCCCAGCGTGTTTACCAAGGGCGCGCTAGAGATTGTTGACGCATACTACGACATTCGCAGCGGCCGCACGGGCCAGCCGACGTCGTTCTCGGTCTCAGGGTACGGTGGCGCTCTGCCCATCTCGATCCAGAGCATGCCAGAAGAGAATGTAGCCGCTGTTTACGGCTCCGGCGATGGCACCCTGACCACAGTCAACTACCAATCGGAGAAGACTACGGGCACGGTCGGGGGCTTGAATGGACTTTCCTCAAGCATCTTCATGACCCGCAATGGGACGTATATTTTCGCGGCCAGCCAGGCTTCACACGTGTTTACAATCGTGAACCAGGGGAACGGCGCCTCTTATCCGCTAAGCCTGCCCGGCGTTTACCGGGTGAGCGTGAATCCCGGCGGCTCAATGGCGCTGGCGTTTGTTGAGAATTCGAATTACGCATACTATCCGCGCCAGCTGACGACTGCCCAGTCGCTCGCGTACTCAGGCGGACCTTCAACCTGGCCGAAGGCGGCAGTGGACTGCGAGCCGCAGAATGCTCCCGGCTGGTGCATGTTTCAGGCGCAGAGCCCTGACCAGGTTGACGCAACCGGCAACTACTACGGAGCTCCGCTGGTGTTCGACAGGCCGAGAAAGGCAGTGTTCTCTGCCGACGGCAGCACCGCGTATGTGCTGAACTGCGGACCAGAGTGTGGCGGGACCAATGCCTCGATTTCTCTGCTGCCGGTGGCGCCGATGATCTTCCTCATCGGCCAGCAGTCAGGGCTCCTGCCGTGCAATGCGTCGCCCTGCACCAATACGCATACCTTGCCGATCACCAACATACCGATTGCCGGCGGAGCGAGCAATGCGCTGGTCGACTCGTCCACCATGTACGTAGTTGGACAGAAGCTGATGCCCGACGGCTACTTTGGCGGCTATTTGACGGTGCTGAATCTGGCCACCAATACGCTGGTTCCGTCCAGCGGCACTTCGCCGAACCCGGTGTCGATCAGCGACGGAATGCCCGGCGCGGTGAGCCGCATGATTGAGGCCGACGACAATACGCTTTGGATCGCCATGACCAAGTGCAACGAGGGCGAGCGTTTCTACAACAACCAGCCGTATGGCTGCCTGACGATGTACAACACTTCCAACAACCAGGTGGTTCTGCTGGAGCCGTACATCGGCGACGCCACGGGTATCGCGGCCGTCACCGGTCTGCATAAGATTTACACGGCGCAGGGCGGCCAGGTGTACATCACTTCAACCAAAGACGGCACGGCCATTGATAACCAGTACGTGACGGTGACCGGCACAGCCTACGACGTTGCTTACATGGACGCAATTACCGACACCAACAACACCGTCTACTAGACCACTATGGCTGCTGACTGCGTAGCCGATGTTCTTGCCATAGCCGCGCATCGCGACGATGTGGAGCAGACTTGCGGCGGGACGTTGCTGCGGATGGCGGCGCGCGGTCTGCGGACAGCGATCCTCGACCTGACCCAGGGTGAGGCCGGCACACGGGGTAGCGCGGAAGAGCGCGCGCAGGAAGCGGTTGAAGCGGCAAAGCTGCTTGGCGTGGGCTGGCGGCAGGCGCTCAGCCTGCCCGACGGCGCGGTTGAAAATACCCTCGAAAACCGAATTCAGATCGCCCGCGTGCTGCGCGAGGTGAGGCCGCGCGTGGTGATCCTACCCTATTGGCAGGCGCGCCATCCGGATCATGCGGCGGCAGGGGCGCTCGGTTACGACGCCTGCTTTCTCGCTGGACTGAGGAAAATCGATACCGGCGCGGAGCCGCATCGGCCGTTCAAGATTGTGTACGCGAGCCTCTATGCCGATGTGCGGCCGAGTTTCATTGTGGACATTACGCCGTTCATCGAGCAGCGCCACGCGGCCCTGATGGCTTACCGGTCGCAATATGCCAACCAGGCGGCAGGCGGCGGGCTGTTTGTTCCCGAGGAAGAGATTCGCGAGCGCACTTTTGCTGAGGCGCGCCATTACGGGCTGCTTGCGGGCGTGCGCTATGGGGAACCTTTCGTGCAGAAGGAAGTGGGCCTGGTGGACGATCTGACTCTGCTGCCGGTGCAATCGATCTGAGGGATAACCGAAAGACATGCCGGCGAGTTTTGCACTATGACAATTCCGGTGTCAATATAGTTGGCCGAATGGTTCAGTTAGGCCGCCATGAGAAGTCGGTGCGATCCATTGCGGGGTGGCGAATCTCCGAGAATGGTACGATTTGCGACTTTTAAGTAATTTTAGAGTCTAAAATAGGTGTGTACGCGCCGATAATGGCATGGTATCGTTGTTTTCCACGTAGGAAACGTATCTTTCAAAAGTCGCATCAACCCAAGGGATGAGGTTAGTATGAGCTGGAAAATCTGGAAAAATCCGATTCGCCGTCGCTCTGAGACTCAACCTATTTACCCAGGATCAGTGCTGAAGGTCGTATTCCGTCAAGGTGAAGACGGCTATGTTGTTGCCGAGTGCTTACAGCTTCCGGGATGTATGTCTCAGGGAAAGACCAAGGAAGAAGCCAACCAAAACATCGTCGACGCAATCAAGTCGGTCTTGGCGGTCAGGATGAACCAAATCTTGTCTGAGGCAGTTGCTGAAGAACGGTTCCCTGACGATCTTCTAGAGGAAGAATCGTTCCGCGTCGAAGGCCCTGAATTGGTCTCTTGCTAGCGATTCCGATAGGCTTCGCAAAACGCCTCTTCTGATATTCCAGCTTTCCTCAACTCCGCTTTCAGCAAATAGCGGTCTACCTGTTTGTGGTCTGGAATTGCGATCACAAGCGTTGGAGGCTTGTCAGCGTGCGTCAAAGTGAAGTGGTTCTTGCCGTAGCCAGCTTGCCAGCCGAACTGCTCGAACACTTTCGTGATCCTCTTCCCTGAATCCAGGGGAAGGTTCTTAGTCCCCACGTTGGGCTCCTGTTGACGCGGTTCTTTAGTGCGTTACACTTATATCATCCGTTCGTAGAAATGCCCACCAAGGCCCGTTTCGCCTGTCCCCGCCAAGAGATCAGCGATTCGGGCCTTCCTGCGTTTGCCCGCCGCCACGGTGGACGGGATGTCGACGGGCCTTTGCTCTTGTTTGCCACCGAGAGTAGCGGAGCCTAAGTCTACTTCCCCCTCCGTCGCTTCTTCTTATACCGGTTTCTTATCCAATTCCAAAGTTTAATAACTTTGTGTTATGAGCGGGGCTGCGGCACACTGGGTATAGGAGGCCGCTCGCGATGCAGACATGGGACCCGCAGGCGTATGAGAAGAACGGCGCATTTGTGCACGGCCTTGCGGGAGGCGTGCTCGGGTGGCTCGACGCGCAGCCTGAGGAACGTATTCTCGACCTTGGCTGCGGCGATGGGCAGCTGACAAAGCGGATTGTTGCGACGGGCGCAAGGGTTGTGGGCTTTGACGCATCGCCCAAAATGGCCGCGTCAGCGCGCGCGTTGGGGATCGAAGTGGATGAAGGCAATGCCGAGTCGCTGCCGTACGGGGATAGTGCATTCGACGCCGTGTTTTCAAACGCCGCGCTTCACTGGGTTCGCAACCAGGATGCGATGATGGCGGGCGTACATCGCGTACTGAGGACGGGCGGCCGTTTTGTTGCGGAGATGGGCGGGCTCGGCAACATCGCCGCCATCCGCACGGCGCTCATCGCCGTGATGGCGCGTCACGGCTTTGATGGGCGCGAAGACAACGTGAATTACTATCCGACGCCGGAGATCTACGGCCGGCGACTGGAAGGTCACGGATTCAGCGTTGAACGCATTGAACTGATTCCACGTCCTACGCGGCTTTTGGAGGGCGGGATGAGCGGCTGGATCAGGACGTTTCGCCGCGGCGTGCTGGAAACGCTGCCGGAGGCGATGCGCGATACGGTGGTGCGTGAAGCGGTCGACTTGCTTGAACCGATTCTGCGCGACGAGGAAGGGAACTGGACTGCGGATTACGTGCGCCTGCGGTTTATTGGGATAAAACAGGGACCGAGGGAACAAGGGACCAAGGGAACCGGGAAAAGGGAATAGGGAATAGGGAACAGGGAACAGAAAGGCTTCGGGGTTGAGTGCTTGTTTTCCCACCCATCACAAAAAACGTGATGGATGGGGCACGGGGATTCCATTACCCGTGCGTGATTTCTAGTGCTGGAAGAACATCCATCCGCCTATCGCAACGAGGGTCGTGGCAAAGATACGCCGTAGCAGAACTTCAGGGATCATTTGCGCACCGGTCGCACCGAAGTAGGCGCCGACGAGAAATCCCGCGGCCAGCAGCGCGGCAATGCGAATATCGGCATTGCCCTTGCGGTAGTACTCCATGAAAGCGAGAATGCCGACCGGCGCCAATAATGCGCCCAGCGACGTGCCCTGTGCCTTGTGCTGGCTCATTCCATAGAGCCAGACCAGGGCGGGCACAAAAAGAATGCCGCCGCCTATGCCCACAACGCCGGAAAACGTTCCGACAATCACTCCGATCAGCAGAGTCAGCCAGATCATGCGCGCTCCCTCTTGAGAAACGGCCAGTGCGAATCGCCGTGCCTTAAGGTTCAAGCCTAAATGATTGCGGAAGTCGAAGAATTGGGCAGGAGGCCCAGGGCTGGAGCCCGAATGAACGAGGGGGGCTTGTTCGTGAGGTTGAAGCCTCACGCTCCCTCCGAAAGAGCGGCGGAGTTTTTCAGCAAGCCGGCCGGGGAGCCGTCCACAAGAATGGAAGCTCCCCGGCATTCTTTCTTGAGATGGAGTTAATCGGCTTCGAGAGTCTTGAGGCGGAACAGGAGCCCGGCAACGGCTCCCGCGACCGTTGGCACGAGAAGGAAGAGCCACACCTGCGAGAGAGCCTGGCCACCGACAAAGAGGGCCGGTCCCAGGCTGCGGGCCGGGTTGACGCTGACGCCGGTGATGTGGATGCCGAAGATGTGAATGACGACGAGGGTGAGGCCGATGACCAGACCGGCAAATCCCGATGGCGCGCTCTTCTGGGTGGCGCCCAGGATGACAATGACAAAGATGAGCGTAGCCACAAATTCAAACAGGATGGCCGAGGTGATGTTGTAACCGCCCTGGTATCCGGGGCCCCATCCATCCTGGCCCAGCCCGCTGGCGGCAATGTTGTATCCGCCGGCAACTCCGCCGACGATAGCGGCGAGGAGCCATGCCGCGAGGATTGCGCCCACAAACTGGCCCACCCAGTGGCCAATCATGTGCTTGAACGACATGCGACCCGCGACAAACACACCGAGGCTGACAGCGGGGTTGATGTGGCAGCCGGAGATCGGTCCGATTCCGTACGCCGCACCTACGAGCGCCAGCCCAAACGCAAAGGCGATGCCGAGAATGCCGACCTTGTCGCCGGCAACCACGGCGGTTCCACAGCCGAAGAGCACAAGAATGAATGTGCCCACCAATTCTGCAATATATCTCTTCATTTTTCCTCCTGCCGTTTGATTTTCGAATCAACACGCAAGCCGGCAACGTGCGCGTCCGCATCACCGCAGGCCTAATTGGCGCGCCTGCCTGGCCATCGACGGCTCGGCTGCGGGGGAAGTCGTGCCGTCGTTCTGTGCCGGATGAGCAGAGGAAGTCTTGCAGAGAAAAGTCGCTATAGTCAAGAAAAAACATCGGTTCTTTCGCCGTTTCCCGGCAGTGAATCAGGCCGCCAAAACCCCCGCCGGACGTTGCAAATTCATCAAACGTTTGCAATCTGTTTGCCTGGCTGCATTACTCTGTAAGTGGTTCCATGCGGCCTTCGCAGCTTAAAGAAATCAACGGCCGCAGGGCGAGGGCTGACCGTTTGAGCCAAACAGTATTTGTTCTTGAAGATGAGGCCGACATCGCGCGGCTTGTGCAACATCACCTTGAGGCCGCCGGATTTGACGCCCGCCTGTTTCACACGCCCACCAATCTGATTTCCGACGCGGAGCGCAAACCGCCCGCGCTGTTTCTGCTCGACATCATGGTTCCGGGCGGGGATGGGCTGGACGTGTGCCGGCGTTTGCGCACCCATCATGGTCTGTCGACGATTCCCATCATCTTTCTGACCGCGCGGGCGGGCGAAAACGATCGCGTTCTTGGGCTCGAACTGGGCGCAGACGATTACATTACCAAGCCTTTTTCCACGCGGGAACTGGTGGCGCGCGTCAAGGCTGTTCTGCGGCGCTTCGAACGTCCTTCTTCGCCAACGGTGATCAGTTTTGAAGAGGTGATTATTGACGCAGGCGCCATGCAATTGATGGTGCGAGGCGAGCTCACCACCACCACGGCAACCGAGTTCCGGCTGCTGGACTACCTGGCGCGCCATCCCGGCCGTGTCTTCAGCCGCGATCATCTGCTGGACGCCGTTTGGGGCGATGCCCGTTTTGTTACGCCGCGCTCGGTGGATGTGTATGTTCGCCGCATCCGTGAGAAAATCGAGGTCGATCCGGAAAACCCGCGCTACCTGAAGACCGTGCGCGGCGCCGGTTACCGGTTCGAGCTGCCCAAGGGCGAGTAACCTCATTGACGCACAAATTCTTTACCAAGCTGCTCGCGCTCTTTGTTCTTCTGCTTCTGTTCCACACGTTGATGATGGAACTGGTGTTTCATCTGATGGAAGCAGAGACGAGGGGAAGAACGCTGCAAATGCTGGGGCGCGAGGCTCTGTGGTCAGGGCTGATCGCTCTGGTCGTCGCGCTGCCGCTGGCGGCGTGGGTTGCAGGGCGCTTAAGCGTGCGTTTGCAGAGCGTGGTGGCGTTTGCGCGGCGCATTGCCGACGGTGATTTGACTGCCCGCCTGGAGCACCCGGAAAAGGATGAGCTCTCTCCAATGGAGACCGCGCTCAACCAGACGGCGGCGCGCCTCGGCAAGAACTTTGCCGAACTGGAAAGCCGCCGTCAGGAGCTGGCCACAATGCTCGACTCCATGCAGGAGGCGGTGGTGGCTCTCACGCCCGAGGGATTCGTGCGCTGGTCAAATGCGGTGATGCAACGGGTGGCAGGCACGCAGATTCACTCGGGCCGGCCGCTGGTGCACTCTGTGCGCGATCCTGAACTGCTGGCTTGCGTGCGCTGCGCGCTCGAGCGGCGCGAAGTTTGCTTTGGGCGCGCCAGTTCGCTTGCTCCGGGCCGCGTGTTTGAAGTAAATGCAGCGCCTTTGGCGAGCGGAGGCGCCCTGGTGGTTCTGCACGACGTGACCGGAATTGAAGCTGCGCAGAAATCGCGGCGCGAATTTGTGGCCAACGTAAGTCATGAGCTGCGCACTCCGCTGACGTCGATTCAGGGTTACGTGGAGACGCTGATCGAAGATCCGAATCCGAATCCTGAGACCACGCGCGAGTTTCTTGGAGTGATTCTCAAGAACGCCACCCGGATGAATCGGCTTACTGAAGATCTGCTTGCGCTGGCAAGCGTGGAGAGCCCTGACTACAGGCTCACACTGCAGCCGGCGCGCGCCAATGTTCTTGTGAAAGATGCGATTGATTCGCTGGGCGGCATCGTGGTTGACTCCGGGGTGAAGCTGCAATCGGCGGGCGCGCCAGATGCCCTGGTGATGGCCGATCCCGACGCGATGAACCAGGTGTTCGGCAACCTGATTGAGAACTCGCTGAAGTATGCGAGTGCGGGCAAGCGAATCCGCGTGGGCGCACGTGCGCTGGCTTCAGAGGTGCAATTCACTGTGCAGGATTTTGGGCCCGGCATTGCCTCGGAACACCTGGAGCGCATCTTTGAGCGCTTCTATCGAGTCGACAAGGCTCGCTCGCGCGAGTCGGGCGGAACCGGCCTGGGTCTCGCCATCGTCAAGCACATCATCCAGGCCCACGGCGGGCGCATCTGGGCTGAGAGCGTTCTTGGCAAAGGCGTTTCGTTTCACTTCACTTTGCCGCTGGTACAAGAATCTCCTGCTGCGATCCCTATGCCAGCTCCTGAGTAGATTGAGCGCGGTGCGGGCGCAAATTATTGAAATCGCAGCCAGGCGCGCATGCTCCTGCCTGGGACGCAGATCGAAAATATCCTTGAATTCAAATGCCCGTAACATTCGACCTAGACAATGGATAGCGGCAGTGAAGACTGCACGGGAGCGTGAAGTGAAAAAGACTTTTGTTGCGATTTTGTTCGTTATGCTGGCTGTGAGCGCAGCCCAGGCCCAGAATCTGACCGGGGCAGGTGCGACATTCCCTTATCCGATTTATTCGAAGTGGTTCACTGAGTACAGCTCGGCGCATCCGGGCGTTAAGGTCAATTACCAGTCGATCGGTTCCGGTGGCGGCATCAGCCAGGTGACCAAGGGCACCGTTGATTTCGGCGCTTCCGACATGCCCATGACCGATGACATGCTGAACTCGTCGAGTGTGAAGTTGGTCCACATTCCCACAGTGCTCGGTGCCGATGTGCCGGCATTCAACCTTCCCGGTATCAGCGACCTCAGGTTTAGCGGCGACGTGCTCGCAGACATCTTCATGGGCCGCATCGTAACCTGGGCCGATCCGCGCATCGCCAAGGACAATCCCGGCGTGCATCTGCCCGACCAGAAAATCATCGTCGTTCATCGCTCCGATGGCAGCGGCACCAGCTTCATCTGGACCGACTACCTGAGCAAGGTGAGCAAGGATTGGGCTGCCGGACCGGGCAAGGGAACTTCGCCGAGCTGGCCCACGGGCGTGGGCGGCAAGGGCAACGAGGGTGTGGCAGGACTGGTGCGCCAGCTTCCCGGAGCCATTGGCTATATTGAGCTCATCTATGCTCTCCAGAATCACATCAACTTTGGCTCTGTGAAGAACCTGTCCGGCAACTACATCAAGGCGTCCATCCAGGGCGTCACCGATGCCGCGGCAAGCGCGAAAATGCCCGCCGACTATCGCGTCTCCATCACCAACGCTCCCGGCGCAAGCGCGTACCCGGTCTCGAGCTTCACTTACCTGCTGATTCCTCTGCATCCCAAAGATGCGACCAAGGAAAAGGTGCTCAAGGACATGCTGAACTGGATTGTGACTTCGGGCGAAGGCGAGGTGTCGGCGCTCTCTTACGCGCCGCTGCCGAAGACCGTTGCCGACAAGGTTCTGAAGACGGTGTACTCGCTTCCGTAAACAAACGACCTGAGCAAAATGAAGTGCCTCGTATCGACCCAGTCTTCTGC
>Ga0182016_10006781_pt1 | contig 11935 bp, 10 predicted proteins | sample 712S2MmetaG_FD_120491 | JGI IMG/M metagenome (GOLD analysis project Ga0182016, IMG submission 120491) | Permafrost microbial communities from Stordalen Mire, Sweden - 712S2M metaG | ecosystem: Environmental > Terrestrial > Soil > Wetlands > Permafrost | place: Sweden: Stordalen | collected...
CGCCCACCCCGACCCCAACGCCCACTCCCACACCGAGTCCAACACCCACTCCGGCACCCACTTCCCCGCTCTGGGTCCGCATCAATTTAACTCCCGCGGCTGCTCAAAACGAGCCGGGAAGCCTGCGGCTCCGCGGTTCGTCAGGACGGTTCGATCAAACGACCGCCATCGCCAGTAGCTTCGTTCCCAATCCCGATTGCGACACAGTAGATGTGCATTTTGAAAACGTCCCCACGCAAGACACCTATTCACTGTCGTACATTGCAGGCGACGGAGCCGAAACGAAGATCATCCAGAACGCTCCGTTCAACGGCCTGCAGGACAATTCATCGCATAACACTTGAGGAGGAACCATGAATGGAAGCAATCCGCAGTTAGCTCAACTATCCCCGAAACCCCTATCCGGTCAGTCCCATGGAACCGCGCCGGTGGTGTCTGTAAACCTAAGGGGCAGGGTCACCAAAATCGATACCATCACAGGTCCATCGCAGAGCGCTCTTACCGTTTTCCCTTTGCCTTTTTGTCCAGGAACGGCGCCCCAACCGACTCCCAACCTTAACGTTCCAGGCCCTCAGAACGACACGAAGACGGGAGCCTGTTTCAATATCTTCCAAATTCATTTTCACCTGGCCGGCATTGATTCAAGGAACGTCAACCTGATTCGAATTGTCGACCGGACAACCGTTATAGGAGGCCAAACGAACCACACCGAAAAGAGTGACGGCCCAAGCGGCGGCGATAGCAGCAGTCGCCCACTAGCAGGTTGCGATACGGTGGCCACGCCAAGCGATTCCTTGATCGCCGTTGTTGACTCTCCTGGCGCGCAATCCTCAGGGCACCCAAATCCGGCGGCGTTTCCGCTCAGTTATCACGCCCATTTCATACTCTCGGCTCATGATTCCATGTTCGGCAACGCTGTGTTGGCCAAGATTAGCTATGACGTCATCATAGATAAGCAAGCTATCGACGACCCAAATCCGACCAATACATTCAGCGTGACAGACCAGCAGATATTCTGAAAGCGGTGGACCACAAGGCTCGACCATTTCGCGCCGACGATCGGCGGAGTCCTGCGGGTCGCAGGCCCGAAGTATCCATCATCCTGCCCGTCTACAACGAAGGCCCGCGACTGTGCCAAACCCTCGCGGCCATCCGCGATACGGCGAACGTCAGCTACGAAATGATCGTGGTGAACGACGCCTCCACCGGCGCCTGCTGCGATGTTCTGCGCGCCGATCCGCCGCCGTTCGACAACCTCGTGCTCGTGGACCTCCCGCAACGCCAGGGCGTGGCTCAAGCTCGAAACCTCGGCGCCGGGCGGGCCCCGGGCGTTGCCATGGACGCGCACTGCCGCGCCGGATGGCTGGAGAAGCTTCTGGACGAACTTCACAAACCTGGTGTCGGCATCGTCGCCCCGCAGATCGGCAGCATCGAATGTCCCGCGGCCACCACATTCGGTCTGACCATCCGCGATCGGGAATTGGGCGTCGGATGCCTGCACCGGCAAGCCGATCAGCCGTACCCGGTCCCGCTAGCGGGTTGCGCGTGCTTGGTCATGACCAGGGAGTTCTTCGACGCGGTTGGCCGTTTCGACACCATGCGCACCTATGGAATGGAGGACGTGGAACTGTGTATCCGCTGCTGGCTTCTAGGGTATTCTGTCATCATGGTCCCCGACGCGAAAGTGGCGCATTGGTTCAAGAAAGAGCCGTTCCCGGTCGGGTGGCACGATTACCTGTACAATCGCCTGCGAACCGCCGTGCTGCACTTTGACGGGGAACCGCTGGCACGAATCCTGGCTGCCCTGCGCGCCAAGCCAGCCTTTTCCGACGCCGTATCCAGCCTGCTTGCCAGTGACGTTTGGACGCGCTACAGCATGGTGCGCAACCACCGAAAGTACGATGCCGCGTGGTTCTGCCGGAAATTCGAAATCTCCCTATGACCAGCCTGAGTGCCGTCGTCATCAGCCTGAATGAGGGCGAGTCCCTGCGCCGCACCGTTGATAATCTCAGAGACACTCTTCCCCCCCAAAGCGAAATCATCGTGGTGGACGATGGCTCCACCGACGGCAGCGTGGACTTCCTGGGCGACGGGTATCCCGGCGTCATGCTGCTGCGTCCGGCTGAGCGGCTGGGCGTCGCCCGCGCGCGCAATCTCGGTGCCCGGCACGCCACCGGCGACGTCCTGGTGTTCAGCGACGCACACGTGCGCGTGCCCGAGGGTTGGTCCGGCTCGCTCCTGGAGTTGCTGGATCGTCCGAACGTCGGCGCAGTCGCGCCCGCCATCGGTATGATGCAGCCGGCGGCTGCCGCGAGCACGGGGTACGGCCAAAAATGGTCCGACGCCAGTCTGGCTGTCGGATGGCTCGGACAGCAGAGCAGCACACCCTACCCGGTACCGCTACTCTGCGGCTGTTTCCTTGCTCTGCGACGCGATGTTTTTCATGAAATCGGCGGCTTCGATTCCGGTATGGTCCTGTGGGGCGCGGAGGATTCCGAACTGAGCATCCGCCTCTGGACCCTCGGATATGAGTGTTGGGTGGCGCCGGAAGTGGACGTGCAGCACGCCTTCCGTGCCCGGTTCCCTTACGAGGTCAAGTGGGAGCCGGTGCTCCACAACAGGCTGCGGCTGGCGACCATGCACTTTGGACCGCGCCGCCTGCAGCGCGTCGTGGAACGGCTGAAGAAGTACGATGAGTTTGCCGCCGCCAGCGTTCGCCTGCTTACAGGAGATCTGGCGGCGCGCCGTTCCACGCTGCGCTCGCACCGCCGGTACGACGACGACTGGTTCTTCGGCAACTTCCCCAACGAACTCAGGTCCGAACTCTCGGAACTTGGTTCCACGAGACCGGTAAGCGTGAGCGCGGCGCCGGCCGCCTCCGTCAGCGCCTGCCTGGTGTCATGGAAACGCCCACAAAACCTGCCCATCATCGTGGAGGCGTTGCGCCGCGTCGAGTGCATCGACGAGATTCTGATTTGGAACAATAACCCCGCCATCAAGCTGGAGTTTTCCGACCGCAATACGCGCGTGATCCAGTCCGGCGAGATCCTGAACTGCTACGGGAGGTTTGTCTGTGCAGCGCAGGCGCGTAACCCTGTGGTCTATGTGCAGGACGACGATGCGCTCAATCACGACATCCCCGGATTGTACGATCAGTTTCTGCGCGACCCCACGCGCATCTCGCATGTCTTGGCGTCGACGCACTGGGGCCAGCGCAACCGGCGGGTCTACGGCGAGGCGCACGCCGCGCTCATCGGCTGGGGCGCGTTCTTTCGCAGGGAGTGGCTGTCGGTTTTGGACGAACTGCCCCAGCCCATGCGCCAGGATCCGCTATTCCGGCGCGAAGCCGACGCGTTTTTCAGCCTGTTACTGGGGCGGAAGCACAACGCCGTGCCCGGACAGATTGCGCACCTGGACGGGCATTCCACGCCGGGCCTTGCTTTGTGGTGCGACCCGGGCTACAAGAGCTTGACCAGCCTGGCTATCCGCCAGGCGCTGCGGTGGCTGCGCCTAAGGAGAAACCCCGCGCTTCCGGCGCCCTGGAACGTCGTCATTCCCTGTCACAACTACGGGCGCTATCTGCGAGAGACCGTGGAATCCGTGCTCGCCAGCGATGCCGATTACGAGATCCACATCGTCGATGACGCCTCCAGCGACGAGACGCCCGGTATTGCCGCCAGCCTCGCGCGCAAGTATCCGCACATTCAATACCTGCACAACGAGGAGAAGCGCGGCCCGGGTTATTCGCGCAATCGCGGAATCGCCGCAATGGAAAGCGAGTTTGTCGTGCTGCTCGATGCGGACGACCGCATCGGTCCGGACTACCTCTACAGGGCCGGCCAACAGCTCGCCCGCGGCGTCGACGTAGTCAATCCGGACGCGGTCCTGTTTGGTGCGACTCAAGACCGCTGGGTGGTTCCCGAAGTGACGACCCTCAAGATGTTATTACAGAGGAATTCGGTCCACTGCTGCTCGGCATTTCGCCGGCAGCTCTGGTCGCGGATGGGCGGAATCGACGAGCAAATGCCGTGTTGGATGGACTACGAATTCTGGATCCGGCTGGCCGCCGCGGGCGCGCGCATCCAGGGACTCCATGGCGACCACTTCTTCCACCGCCGGCATGGAGACTCTCTCTCGAGCTACGCCGCGACCATTCAGCACGAACTCCGCCAATATCTCCGTCAAAAGCACACCCACTTGTTTGAGAGTTGCAGTGCATGAGTGATCCGGCAGGGGCGTCTGGGCCGGCGCATCGTTGTGATGACACCGCACCGGAATGGCTGGCGATAATGCGACTTAAGGCCCGGAGCGCCCGCTCCCTCTTTGGTATACGATGAATGCGTCACAGAACTCAGGTAACTGCTCAACGGAGTAGCCGCTCTTGCATTTGTTCGTGCGCAGCGAGCAAATCCGGAAAAAACAGGTGCTTCAGTATCCAGACCCACATGATCTAGCGTTGGAAGCAGCCGAATCGTCTCGGCTTGAGTTCGATACTCCGGCTTGGCCCACCTTGATGCTTTAATTTGGCCCACCCGGATTTGATATTCTACGTCATTTTAAGCCGGAGTCCAAAATCTCCAACCATCCAAGCTTCAGTTAACCAAAACCATCCAGCAAAACCGACTATCCAAAACAGCCGTCCAAACCAACCAAACCAAAACCAACCACTGGCCGTACTGACGCCGCAGGCGGAGGGATGCCGGCACGGGGTTTGGGGCGGAGCCCCATTTTAAAAACTGTTCCACTTCCTTTGTGCGCTTTCCGTGCCCCATAGACTCCGCGTGTGAGTAGAGCGCCTGCAGGATCACGTATGAGAATGTCTGCAAGGTCAGCGCTTCTTCCTCCTTTCCATGGTGCGGCGGAAACGGAATGACTCTGTCCCCGTCTCGATGATGTGTGCCCGATCCGTGATCCGATCCAACAGCGCCTTACACAGTCGAGGATTGGGAAACACCGTGGTCCATTCGGAGAACGGCAGGTTGGTCGTTACGATAATCGCCGCCCGCTCGGCCCGCTCCGAGATCACCTGAAACAAAAACTCGGCACCGATGTCCGCCAGCGGCACATACCCCACTTCATCTAACGCAATCAGCTCATACCTCTGCCAACGAATCATCAGCCGCCGGACTTGATTGTTCTGCTTCGCTTCCACCAATTCATTCACCAGAGCCGCCGCCGTGGTGAAGCGTACCCGCCGCTTTTGCCGGCACGCGGCCAGGCACAGTCCCGTCGCCAGATGGCTCTTGCCCGTGCCGCATTCGCCGATGAACACCACCGGTTCGCTCCGCGCGATGTAGCCGCCTTCGGCCAACTCCCGAATCCGGGCCGCCGGAATCTGTGGCGCTTGCGTGAAATCAAATTCCTCCAAGGCTTTCATCCGGGGTAGTTGCGCATCGCGAATTCGGTTGCTGATGGCGTGCCGGTCCCGCACCGAACGTACATAGGGCAGATCGAGCGCGGCGAGAAGAACATTAGTTTTGACAACCTCTCGAAGGTGGCTGGAGTGCTCGACGTGACCTTGTCGGAGTTGCTGGCTGGCTTGGAGGACGGCGGCGTCCTGGAGGGGCGGCCGAAGCAGAAGAAGAAGGCTGGAAGAACATTGATGGTCGATGATGCGCGTCGAAAGATCGAAATCCGCAAAATGGTGAAGCGATTGGCCATTCAGCGCGATGCCATGGACAGGACCATGCGGGCCCTCGAAGATCTTGCGGAGGCTGGTCTTAGCATGCCTGCGAGTATTCATCGGCCGAGCCGCCGAACTCGCGCAGCCCAGAAATAGGTCGCTCAATCAATGCAGCGCCGCTACCCGGTGTGCGCAATCGGGCCGAGCAGGGCTGGGTGGCATAACGCGCTTCGCGCGGCCCTCTACCCGGCGGCCCGTTCCGGCGCCCGCCGCCCGTGGCCCGTCGCCGCGGCCGCCGGCGTGCGGAACGGGGATGCGCGGCGGGCGGAAGGCGGCGCGGTTGCGCCGGGGTGATCACTTCGCGCACGACTGAGGAGCTGTTCAGGGTTTCTTGCGCGATGCCCCTTCCGTAAACTTGCCTCGTCAACGCTTGTGGTTGAGCGCTCGGCGACAAGTGCAGGGAGCGGCAAGCAGAACGCGACAAATACTGGCAGGAATGCGTTGGGTCCGAGCGGGAACAGCGGCGAGCGAGTGGAACGGTCCTAATAAGATCGCGGTACCAGGGAAATATCGTCGAGCTCATCAATACTCACCGTTGCGGCGGCAAGCAATTGCGCTCCGGACGAGTTCATGGGGTGCTGCATAAGATCTGCCGGGGCGAGTTTGAGGGAAACTGCGCCAGAAACCTTGACTTCTCGCGAAGAGTCCGGATGCCCCTCCTCGTCGTAATAGGTGCCTCCCATAGGATCATCCACTGAGATCTGGACTTCAGCCTCAAACTCTACTAAAATTACGCCCTCGCCAAGATTATGGCTGGTGCCATCAGAGGTCCACTCGGAGACCTCCTCCACGGAATCGACGTACAGCTCATCGGGGCTGTCTTTATCGTCGTAGTGCGGATTGCGGTAGGTTAGCGTCTTTCCAGTAAGTAGGCGGCAGATGTCGTCCTCCATGGCCCTGTTGAATCGAACTCGATCCCGCAGGAACTCCGCCACGACCTTCTCAAGGTTAGCTTGCTCATACTCGGCCTCGATATCGACGCCGATATCCGCCAGCGCTTCGGCAAACTCATCTGACCCCAACAGCTTCCTGATGCTCTTAAATACCGTGATCTCCGGAGCTTTTTTCAGGGCCTCCGCTACCCTGCCATCTTCGGCGACGGCAAAAAGTGGGTCTTTCGAGCCTAGATCGAGGATGGCTTCGACGATGAAGGCGTCGGGAATATCCGTTCTGGCTTTAACGGAGCCGAACGGGGGTGTCCCAGCGAAATACTTCTCCATGACCTTGGCGGCGCAATCGGCGGCGGGCTGCACGATGATTGCTTCAGTCCGCGCCTGCCATTCGTTGAACCGCTGCTTTGCAGCCGCTTCGAGCGCGTCGAATTCGCCTGCGATGCGCGTCTCGAACTCGGAAACGACCGCGTGGAGGTCGCTGGGGACGTTTTGCTTCAGGTTCTTCAATGTCACGCGCAACTCTGCCAGAGATTCAATTTTCGACGATGGCTTCGTCGTGAATTCCTTGGCGACCACATAAGGAATCAGGATTTCGACGTGCCCTTTCTCGGCAAAACGAGCCAACGCCTCCATCGGCCCGCTGGAGAGCCTCGCGTCACTTCGCAGAGTGCTGGTATCGATCGCGACCTTCACCTTGCACATCGCGTAAAGCGCCACCCCCTCCCGGCAAACCGGCAGACGAAGGAAGAGACCTCCGAAAAGCCGGTGATGCCGTTCACCCCTCCGCAATGGGGCAGGTGGCCTGAGTGGATTCCATGGCCATCACGATGCGTGTGACATCTCCCTTCGAGATGAGGGCTCCGCATTCATTGCAGACCCACTTCGAGCCGGATTCCTCCACGATCTCTGTCAGGCAGTATGCAACAGTCAGGATCGAGATCGCAGTGCGAGATGAGGGTGAGGGGCATGTTATCGCATGTTTTCTTCGTATGGGTTTGGCAGCGAGGATTCAAGATCAGTCAGGAACTTTCGGTATTGCTCAACGTGGTCAAGGAATTCGGAAGGTGTCCCGATGGGATTGTCCGCGAATGCATGGATTGCATTGCCCCGTTGTTGCACGGTTTCTATGAATGCGTGATGGGCCGTGAGAAGGTCGCGCTTGGTAAGGAATTGCCGAATGTCCTCGAAAGTCAGTTTACTCGGCTCCAGGATGTTACCGGTCTTGTGGGATTTTGGGGCGCGCGCATCGGCGCGGTAATCCATCAGGAAGACCGTGAGGAAAAGCTTGAGATGGCCTTCCACAAGCGTCCTCAGGTGCGCCCATGCCAGAATGACGGCGGCGGGTTCTTGAGGATGCTCCGTAACTTCCTGCACTCGCATTTTCAACGTGCGGCTGAAGGAAGCAAGCCAATCGAGTCGAGCTCTCGACAGCGCATCCGCTGCATCATCCGGAGCCCAACCATGGGCGGCTTTCCAGAAATCAGCGGCGCGGGTTGATATCGCCGCGATGGCGCAAAGATGGTTCTCTATGGTTGGTGGTTCGGGTTCTATGAAATGCCACGGCATCGCTCTCACCAGTGTAGCGGCTCTCTTGGTGGCCGCCTCACCATCCCATCGCCTCGCTTGCGGAATTCGCCGGGTGCCGGCGCGTCTCCCGTGCGCCGGCGCGCGCCCGTGGCGCGGTTGCGTGTGATCTCTTCCGGATGCGCGAAGTCTGTGCGGGGTCGCGCATCCCGCGCCCGCTGTCGGCGCCCGTCGTCCGTCGCCGCGACCGCCGGCGCGCGGATGGGGATGCGCGGGCGGGCGGAGGGCGCGCAGCCATCATCGGCGCGGTGCCGGTCGGCGGGTGGCACATCGTTCTGTGCCGGGATGCCGTCACGCAGCCTGCACGCCAGTGGCGCGGCTGCGCCGGGTGATCGGGTGCCATAACGCGCATCCCGTAGCCCGATGCCTGCCGCCGCCCCCCCGTCTGGAAGCGTCAATCTCCCGGAACAGCATGGCGTGATCGGCGGGAGGTAGACGTGGCAACGACTAGAGATGGGACCAGTGCGTTGGCGCGCTCAGACATATACTTTTAGGTTTAGAGTGAAACCCATAGGAGAATCCGATCAACATGCTTGAAGACGTTGTGAAGCCCGCTTCTGGGCGACGGCAGATCGCCCGGGCCGCTGCGCTCGGCGGAGTATGGCTGGCACTGAGGCCCGGTATGGGTGCTGCCCAGACGGTCGAAGCTGACACGGTTTTGAACGTCCGTCAGTTCGGAGCCAAAGGCGATGGAAAAAGCGACGATACCAAATCGATCCAACGCACGATTGATACAGCGGCCGCACGTGGCGGTGCCGTGTTCCTGCCTCCTGGCGTCTATCGGAGCACAGAACTGCAAATGCGCCCGCACGTATCGCTCACTGGCATTCCGGCTTGGGACTACGAGCATGGGTTCGGCTCCGTCATCCGGCTGGCCGATGATCATGCCCGGTGCCTGCTCAATATCACCGGCGCATTTGGTGTGACCATCGAAGGAATCTCCCTCGATGGAGGAAAGCTCGGCGCCGGCGTGCATGGAGTCTGGCTGAACAAGCCGGGTTATGGCAAGCAGGAAGACACCTTCCGCATCGAACGGTCCCAGATCGCCAATTTCAGTGGCGACGGTGTGCGTCTTACGTGTGCCTGGTGTTTCTCCATCCGCCATTCGATGATCGCTTACAATGCCGGCGATGGCATTTCGCTGCGAGGGTGGGACGGGTTCTTCCTCGACAATTGGTTATCTGGAAATCGCGACGCCGGGTTTGCTGCGCGCGAGGAGAACGCCTCCTGTACGTTTACGGGCAACCGCATCGAGTGGAACCGCGAAGGCATCCTGATTGTCGGCGGGGACGGCTACAACATCACGGGGAATTTCTTCGATCGCGCCGGATCTTGCGGGTTGGCCGTGTTGGGCGGTGAGCAGATGACAATCACCGGCAACTTCGTCAAACGCAGTGGGAAGAATGCGAAACCCGGCACATACGATTCCTCGCAGATCCGGCTGGAGCGCACACGTGGAGTTACCTGTTCCGCCAACAATCTGCAAGTTGGGCGGGATGATGGCGGGGGCGGTGTTTGGTCGCCCTCCTACGGCATCGTCTATAAAGAGCTACAGAATTGCGTCATCAGCAACAACGTCCTGCACGAAGGCGCACTCCAACAACTGATGGTGGATTTGGGCGGCCACGGTGCGGGAGCGGTAGTGAAAGACAACCCCGGCTGTCTCTCACCACACGCGGGCTAAGAGTTTCCGGAAGGCTTCTCCGATCGCGCCCTATCCAGGAAGGTCGGGAGAACGGGGCACGCTTCACGCGGGCAGTGCCAGCCGCCCGCCCCACCGCCCGCCCCCGCGGCCCGTCCCGGCGCCCGCCGGCGTGCGGATGGGGTTGTGCGGCGGGCGGAGGGCGCCGCATCGACGATTTGCTGGGCAGCGGTTGGCGGGTAAGGCGGCAACGTTGGCGAGCGCTCTATCGAACACCCAGCCGACGGTACACGCGCTCAACCACTGATTGCGGGATGCGCAGTGTCGAATAGCTGCGGCGACCTCGACGCGGCTGTTCGCGGCCGATCCTGAGCACACCTGGTTCATGACGGAACAGTCGGATTAAAGTGGTGGTGCTCAGTTTCCAAAGTGCGCCGATCTCCTTCACAGTATAGTGGCGTTCAGTCGCGCCGGTCGTCGCGGTTGCCTCGGCGACTCGCAGGTGCTCATGCCAGCATGCGCCCAACCGGTCGCGTTCGTTACGTTCCCGCATCTCGGCCGCGCGCCGTTCGTATTCACTGGACCACATCACTATGCTTGAAGCACATTTCGCGGATCAGCGCAATCTCCGGTGCCGCCCCGGCGACCGTCCCCGACGCCCGCCGCCCGTGGTCCGTCGCCGCGACCGCCGGCGGGCGGATGGGGATGCGCGCGGAAGACGCCGCGCCTGGCGCGGGTGCCGCGGCGCCAAGTTTTTTCTGAAAGAAGCGAAACGAAACGGCATGGGAGGCCGCCGCGGCTCCCTGTACGCTGGCTGTCGCCTACGGCAATGCCGGGGTGGTGGCCGAAACGACCGCGGACATCGGTGAGATGTTACCGCCCTTGTCGCCCTCTTCCACGGCGTAGTAGTGGGTAGTCGATCTCAGATCCCGATCTGGCCACAATGGCCCAAGAAGGGGCCACCGTTCACTACTGTAAAGGCCAAGTGCTCTTCTCGCAGGGCGACCCAGCGGATGCCGTCTTTTCGATCCAGAAAGGCAAAATTCATTCGAATTGCGGTAGACTAGCTCCCATGCCTGGGCCGCACGATAAGAGGACGATAATCAGCATGGCTGTGGTAGCGTCCGCAGCGGCAACCCTGCTCCATGAGGGCGTGGGCCACGGCGTCGTAGCCTGGATGCGCGGCGATATTCCGACTGAACTCACCAGCAACCACCTCTCATCCCTGCATCCTGACCGTTGGGTCGACGCGGGTGGAACTCTCGTCAACCTTCTTGCAGGCACAATCGCTCTGATGGCCTCGCGGTATGCTGACAATCGATCCAATCTGCGTTACTTTTGCTGGATTTTCGCTGCGCTGAATCTCCTTCCTGGCGCCGGTTACTTCCTTTTCTCTGGGATCCTGGGTTTTGGCGACTGGAACGAGGTCATTCGTGGCGCACCACATCAAATTCCGCTTCGCATCATCATGACAAGTTTTGGCGCCGGACTGTATGTGCTAGTCGTGCGCCAACTCGCCGTCGTGGTCCATCCCTATTGTCCCTCGCGTCCGGACTATAATACCGTGGGCCGATTACCATACTATGCCGCCTGCCTTTTCAGTTGCGCGGCGGGAGCGCTGGATCCGCTCGGGCTTAAGCTCTTTCTCGTCTCGACGGTACCTGCCGCGTTCGGCGGGTCGTCTGGCCTGATGTGGGCGGACACATTGTTTCCGCGCGTACCGGCAGAGCGGACGCTACTGATACATCGGCAGGCAGCCTGGTGGATTGCCGCTGTAGTATTCGGCCTCGGGTACATCCTCATCGTCGGACCGGGTATCGAGTTTACCCACTGACCCTGCCGGAGTGTGCGCCGAACGTTGCATCATCCGCGGCGCTGTAGAATGCGATGTGCCCTGCACGCCCGTGCCGTACGTGCGCCGGGCGATCACTTCCGGATACCTGCGTTCGGTGGCATAGCACGCTTCGCGCAGCCCGATGCCCGGCCGCCCGTCCCGACGACAGCCGCGCGTGGTCCGTCGCCGCGACCGGCGGCGGGCGGATGGGATGCGCGGCGGGCGGGAAGCGCAACGCGACCATGGTGTGCGCGGGCCGGCGACATTTTGCGAGCACGCCGTATCCGGGCGCGTCGGCG